>Ga0209040_10000663_pt1 | contig 26615 bp, 28 predicted proteins | sample BogFormECP12_OM3_FD_188240 | JGI IMG/M metagenome (GOLD analysis project Ga0209040, IMG submission 188240) | Bog forest soil microbial communities from Calvert Island, British Columbia, Canada - ECP12_OM3 (SPAdes) (version 2) | ecosystem: Environmental > Aquatic > Freshwater > Wetlands > Bog ... | reverse complement strand
GGACTCCTCCTGCATGCGCGAGCGCAGCCGCAGGACGGCCTTCGTGTGCATCTGGGAGACGCGCGACTCGGTCACGCCGAGCACCTCGCCGATCTCGCGCAGGGTCAGGTTCTCGTAGTAGTAGAGCGCGATCACGAGCTTCTCCCGCTCGGGGAGCTTTGCGATCGAGTCGGCGATGCGATCCTTGAGGTCGCCCACGTCGAGCGCCCTCGCGGGGTCGGGCGCGCCGGGATCCTCGATCGTGTCCATCAGCGAGACCTGGTCGCCGCTCGAGTCCGACACGCTCCAGAGCTCGTCCAGGGCGACGATCGAGGAGTGCGATATCGCGAGCAGCGACTCGTTGAGCTCGTCGACCGTGATGCCCATCTCGTCCGCGATCTCCTTGTCGGTGGGGGCCCGCTGAAGCGAGTGCTCGAGCTTGGCGTTGGCGCGCTCCACTTCTCGTGCGCGCGCGCGCACGCTGCGGGGGACCCAGTCGAGCGAGCGCAGCTCGTCGATGATCGCGCCCTTGATGCGCATGATCGCGTACGTCTCGAACTTGATGTCGCGGGAGAGATCGAAGCGCTCGATCGCCGAGATCAACCCCACGAGGCCGTAGGAGATGAGGTCGGCCTCCTCCACGTGCGGGGGCAGCCCCGCGGCGGTGCGCCCGGCGACGTACTTCACGAGCGGCGAGTAGGCGACGACGAGCCTCTCGCGGACGCGCATGTCGCCTTCTGTCTTATAGCGACGCCACAGTTCGCGCAGCTCGATCGGTTTGACGTTCGTCTCCAGGGCTTCCTCCCCTGATCAGGCCCGAGGGTGACTGCGCAAGTAGGCGCTTCTGAGTCTCGCGGACTCTACCCGAGTATAAATCTGGGTGCTCGAGATGCTCGAATGCCCGAGCATCTCCTGGATGCTCCTCAGGTCCGCTCCGCCGTCGAGCAGGTGCGTCGCGAAGCTGTGACGCAGCCCGTGCGGCGAGAGACCGTCGATCCCCACTGCTCGCGCCCAGCGCCGCAGCCGCCTGCGCACGTCGCCGGTGCCCAACGGGCGCCCGCTCCTGCTCAGGAACAGGGCCTGGGTCGGCGAGCCCGCTCTCCTCGCCGACCCAGGCGCGGCGCCTGTACGGCCGCGCGCGGCGGTAGCGGAGCTAGCGGCCGCCTTGCCGTCGGAATGACACGCGAGCAGGACGGGCCGGGCGCGCTCGAGGTATGCGCGCACCGCCGCCATCGCAGGCTCGCCGGCGGGCACGAAGCGGGTCTTGCGGCCCTTGCCCTCCACACGCAGCTGCTCGGCGTCGTATTCCACGCTCGCGAGCGTCAGCGAGACGATCTCCTCGGCGCGCAGCCCGCAGGCGTATGCGAGCTCGAACATCGCCCGGTCGCGCGCGTCGAGATGGGCCCCCGCGCCACTCGCGGCCGGGATCGCGTCGAGCAGGCGCGCGATCTCGCGCGCGGAGACGACCCGCGGCAGCGCGCTTCCGCGCCGCGGCGTGGAGACGAGGTCGGCAGGGTTCTGCTCGATCAGCCCGTGCTCGCGCTGGCTTGCGAACAGCGCGCGCAGGGCAGCGAGCTTGCGCGCGCTGGTGGCAGGAGCGAGCGAGCGCTCGGAGAGCGTCGCGACATAGCGTCGCAAGTGCCTGGGGGTGACCTCCTGGGGGGACACGCCCGCCGCGCAGGCCCAGGCGGCGAACTGGCCCGCGTCGACGTCGTAGGCGCGCCGTGTGCGGGCGGCGGCGTCGCGCCGGCGCAGGTCCTCGGCGAGCAGCGCGAGCGCGCGCTGCCACGCTGCCTGCACGGCTGCGCGATCGGCGTCGAGGGCGCTCTCGGTAGCCATCCTGGCTGATTCGCCGTGCGGGCCTCACGGCCTTCTTGTCAAGCCGGCCGGCGCACGCACCGTCGTGCACACGCTGGCGGGCGCACCCTCACGGGCACACCCAGGCGGGCGCACCCTCGCGGGCACACCCTGGCGGGCGCAGGCAGGCAGGCAAGCGGGCGAGCACCCTGACGGGCACAAGCTGGCGGGCGCGGCAGGAGTAGATTGACCAACGGATGGTCAGCCATCAACCGACCGCCGGCGGGATCCTGCTCGTGCAGGGTGACGCCTACGGCCCCTCCGGGCGAGCGCCCTGGCTGGACGTGGACTGGCGCGAGCATCAGCGCTGGGTGCTCGTCGACGGCGAGCCGGTGAACACGATCGACCTCGGCGAGGGCCCGCCGCTGCTGTTCGTGCACGGCCTCTCGGGCTCGTGGCCGAACTGGCTCGAACAGCTGCCCGTGTTCGCCTCCGAGCACCGCGTCGTCGCGCCCGACCTGCCGGGCTTCGGCCGCTCGCCGATGCCCCGCGAGGAGCTCTCGATCGCAGGCTATGCGCGCTTGCTCGACGGGCTCATGGGCGAGCTCGCGATCCCCTCGGCGGCGGTGATCGGCAACTCGATGGGCGGCTTCATCGCGTCGGAGCTCGCGATCGCGTTTCCCGAGCGGGTTCAGCGGCTGGTGCTCGTGTCGGCCGCGGGCATCTCAACGCACGACGACGCGCGCACCCAACGCGCCCTGCCAAGGCTGCGCAGGATCGAGCGTGTGACGGCGATGGCCGGCGCCTGGCTGGCGTCGCATTCCGATGCCGCTACGCGCCGCCCGCGCCTGCGCGAGGCCGCGCTCGGGCTGGTAGCGCGCCATCCCGACAGGCTGCACGCGGCGCTCGCAGCCGAGCAGTTGCGGGGCGCCGGCACGCCCGGCTTCCTGCCGGGGCTCGCAGCGACGATCGGGTACGAGATCCGCGAGCGCCTGCCCGAGATCGCCTGCCCGACGCTCGTCGTGTGGGGCGAGAACGACCGCTTGATCGCGGTGCGCGACGCGGCCGTGTTCGCCGAGCTGATCCCCGACTCGCGCCTGACTGTCTTCGCCGACACCGGCCACATGGCGATGCTCGAGCGCCCGGCGGCCTTCAACGAGCTGATGAGCGAGTTCCTGGCGGAGTAGGGCGCCCGCAGCCCGAAGGGCAGAGCCGGAACGGGAGCCGCTCAGCTCGTGACGGCGCCCTCGGCGGCGCTGCCCACGAGGCGCGCGTACTTCGCGATCGCGACGTCGAGGTGATGGCCGATCGTCGAGTTGTCGGGGTGGCCGGAGGCGGCATAGAGCTCGGAGCGTTCGCGGATCTGTTCGGGGTCGAGCGCCACGTCGAGGGTGCGGGTGTCGACGTCGATCGTAATCTCGTCGCCGTTGCTGACGGCGGCGATCGCCCCGCCCCGCACCGCCTCGGGGGCGACGTGGGCGGCCATGAAGCCATGTGTGGCGCCCGAGAAGCGACCGTCGGTGATCAGCGCGACGGTCTCCCCCAGGCCCTCGCCGACGAGCGCCGCGGTGACGGCCAGCATCTCGCGCATGCCCGGCCCGCCGGCGGGGCCCTCTCCACGGATCACGACGACGTCGCCGTCGCCGATCTCTTTGGCGAGCACCGCTCCCATCGCGGCCTCCTCGCCGTCGAATACGCGCGCCGGGCCGGTGTGTTTACGCCGCTCGTGCCCCGCTAGCTTGACGACGCAGCCCTCGGGGGCGAGGTTTCCGTGCAGAATCGCGAAGCCGCCCGTGGGCTTCAGCGGCTCGTCGAGCGAGCGCACGACGCGCTGTCCCACGGTCTCGCTCGCCTCGTCTGCGTGCTCGCCGATCGTGCGTCCTGTCACCGTTGCCGCCGAGCCGTGCAGCACGCCGGCTTCGGCGAGCCGTTTGAGCACGAGCGGCACGCCGCCCGCCTCGTAGAGGTCGGTGGCGACGTAATGTCCGCCCGGCTGCAGGTCGCACAGCAGCGGGGTGCGCTCGGAGATGCGGTCGAACTCGTCGATCTGCAGCGGCACGCCTGCTTCACGTGCGACCGCGAGCAGGTGGAGCACGCCGTTCGTCGAGCCGCCGCTCGTCGCGATCGCGGCGATCGCGTTCTCGAGCGCCTCCTTCGTGATGATCGCGCTCGGGCGCTGCCCGCGCCGGAGCACGTCCATCACGAGCCCGCCGACCTCGCGCGCGACGTCGAGCTTGCGCCCGTCCTCGGCCGGCACCATCGCCGAGCCGGCCGGCGAGATGCCGAGCACCTCGAAGGCCATCGCCATCGTGTTGGCGGTGAACTGGCCGCCGCACGCGCCCGCACCCGGCGAGGCGACCTCCTCGAGCTCGTGCAGCTCCTGCTCGCTGATCGAGCCGGCGGCGTATGCCCCGACGGCCTCGAAGACCTGTTGGATCGTGACCTCCTGGTCCTTGTAGCGGCCGGGGCGGATCGAGCCGCCGTAGAGCATCACGCCCGGGATGTCCAGGCGGGCGAGCGCCATCACCGCGCCGGGGATCGTCTTGTCGCAGCCGGATATCGCCACGATCGCGTCGAAGCGGTGGGCGGAGGCGACGAGCTCGATCGAGTCGGCGATCAGCTCGCGCGATACGAGCGAGGCGCGCATGCCGGCGGTGCCCATCGTGATGCCGTCGGAGATCGCGATCGTGTTGAGCTCCATCGGCGTGCCGCCGGCGGCGCGAATGCCCTCCTTGACCTTGGCCGCGAGCACGCGGTTGTTGAAGTTGCAGGGCATCGTCTCGATCCACGAGTGCGCGACCCCCACGATCGGCTTGGCGAGATCCTCAGCCGTGTAGCCGATGCCGTGCAGGTACGCGCGCGCGGCGGCGCGCTCCGGCCCGTCTATGAGGGCGCGGCTGCGGTGCTTGACGTCGAAGGCCTCGGGGCTCACGCGGCGCGCACACTACCGGCTGCCCGGCCGCCCGCGCGGGAGATCGGTGCGGCGAGCTCCCTTCGCGGCGTGCCCTTGCGGGCGCGCTCCCATGCCGCCAGGCGGGCCAGGTCGCGACGCACACGCTCCGGGTCGACCTGGCGCCCCGGCAGGTGCATGTTGGCCTCGCCGATCAGGCGATGCTCGTCGGCCGCGAGCGCCATCCACTTCGCCAGCACGTCGTCGGCGTCGGGGAGCCGCGAGCTGCCGTAGGGACGGGACTCGTCCGGGAAGGCCACGCAGTACTCGTTGAGGAGCTCGCCCGTGTCTGCGAGGTAGGCGACGATCGGCTTGTGCGGGTAGATCAGGTAGGCGTAGGGACTCGGCCGGCCGCTGCCGGCGCCGAGCCCGCCCCACACGCGCAGGAAGCCGAGCTCGCTGTACATCGCCCAGTCCTCCTCCTCCACGCACGAGCGCAGAAGCGCCCGCGCGCGCTGCTCGGCGCGCCGTTCGCGGCCGGGGTCGTACTCGTGCTCTTCGGCTCGCCTGCGCCTTAGCGCGAGCTGCTCGCGGCGGCGCGCGAGGGCGCGCTTGAGGCTCGGCCTCGCGAGCTCCCAGATCAGCACGACGAGCACCACCGCAGCCGTGCCCAGCGCGAGCAGCATCGCCTCAGCGCGGGCTCTGCGCCGCCCCGCCGGCCGCGCGCGGGAAGAAGATCACTCGCTCGGCGTCGCGGGGAACCTCGGCGAAGCTCTTGACCAGCTCCGCCTCGCGGCGGCCCCCGGGGGCCGCAATGGGCACGGCCGCCCACATGCCCGCATCGAGCTCGCGGCGAAACGCCTCGATCAGCTCGGCCTCCTGCTCGGGAACGTCCACGTCGCCCTCGGCAAGCACGATCTCGCCATGACCGGGCTTCATCCGCAGGAGCCTCATCGCTTCAGATTATGACAAACGGCCCCGCCCCCTCGTCGCGCTCTCGCGTACGGACGCCAGGCCGATCACGTCCACGGGCCCCGCGCCCGAGCCGAGCTCGCGCAGCCCCTCGCCGATCGCCTGCGCGACGAGCTCGCGCGCGATGCGCGCGGCCTGCAGCGGGCTGGCCCCCAACGCGAGCTGCGCGGCGATCACCGAGGAGTGCGTGCAGCCCGAGCCGTGCGCCGCTCCGTCCGGGTGACGCGGCCCCGCGATCTCGACGATCGCCTCCCCCTGTCCTGCAGCGAGGAAGAGGTCGACCGCGCGCTCGCTGTGCCCACCCGTGAGCACGACCGTCTCGGGCCCGAGCGCGAGCACGGCGCGGAGCAGCTCCTCGGGCGCGGCCTGCCGGCCCGCGAGCACGGTGGCCTCGGGGATGTTCGGCGTGAGCACCGTGGCCCGCGGCAGGATCTGCGCCACAAGCGCGCCCTGCGCCTCCTCGGCCAGCAGTCGCGCGCCCGACTCGGCGACCATCACCGGATCGACCACAACCGGCGTGCCTGCGGGCAACTCGTCGAGCACACCCGCCACAGCCGCGATGATCTCCTCACTCGCCAGCATCCCGACCTTGACCGCGTCGACGCCGATGTCCTGGAGCACCGCGCGCGCCTGTGCGACCACGAGCTCGGGCGCCAGCTCGTGGACGGCGCTGACGCCGACGGTGTTCTGCGCCGTCACCGCCGTGATCGCGCTCGTGCCGTGCACGCCGCAGCGGGCGAAGGCCTTCAGGTCGGCCTGAATGCCCGCCCCGCCGCCCGAGTCCGAGCCCGCGATCGTGAGCACCACCGGCGTCCGGCGGGCGCCCGCCGGCGGCTGCACGCCCATCTGAGAGACCTAGGCCGGCGTGGGTCGCTTCTTGAAGATGCTGTAGACGCCGATCGCGGTCACGAGCAGGCGCCCGTCCTCGTGGGAGATCTCCGATCTAAGGATGCCGATCGTGCGGTTGCGGCGGTCGAGCACCGTCCTGCACACGATCTCGCCGTCGACCGCCGTCTGCAGGTAGTTGATCGAGATGCTCACCGTCGCGATGCGCTCCTCGGCGCTCGTCTGCGCCCACAGCGTCGAGCCCATGCAGTAGTCGACCATCGCATACGTCACCACGCCCGAGAGCAGCCCGCCGCGATTGATCAGCTCCGGCCTGATCTGCAGCCGGACCGTCTGCGGGTCATCCCAGCGCATGCCGATGAAGGCGGTAACGCCATCCAGCGCGCGCGGACCCTCGGCGGGCGGCTGGCCGTCCGCCTCGGGGGCGCGCGGCTGGCCATCCGTGCTCGCGCCCGGCGTGTCCGGCGTGGAGGACATCGACGGGAGGCTAACGCGCGGGGCGCGCTTGGGGCGTCGCGCGTGACCGCCTCGGGCTCCGTCGACGAGCCCTTGACATATCTCGAGTTTGTACATATAATTAGTGTACATTGTCGATCGTCACGCGGTACAGCCCGCTGGCCGAAGTGGCCTCCACGGACTGCCCGGCGCTCAGGCCCCTGAATCGCGCCGGGGTGACGCGACGATGCGCATACGCCTGACGTCTCATCTCCCTCCCGGCCCGGGGAGGGCGCCCCCCCTGCGCCCTCCCCGGGCACGTCTCCCCGCTTGGCCGCGCGCACGGCGGGTAAGGGCTAAAGCTCAGACCGCCGCGTACCGAAAGGAGATCGATGCCGCGCGTCATCGTCACCACCGACCCAACCACGCTCGCCACAGATCCCGCCGCGCAGACCCACGAGGTCTCGGTGCTGCTCGACGAGCAGGTCAACGCAGTACACGTGAGCAGCCGCCATGCGGCAGCGCAGCTGATCGAGAGGATCGCCTGGGCGATCACCGATGCAGAGGCCGCCGAGCGCGCGAGCATGAGTGCTGAGCGCGCTCGCGCGACGGCTGTGCGCAGCGACCACCCCGCGCCGCGCGTGCACCCGAGCCGGCCTGCGCGCCGGCAGAGGGCCCGCACCGCCGCCACAGGCGCACGCCCACGTTGAGCAGATCGGCACTACCGCCGGGCGGGGCGGGCGCGATGTGCGCGCAAGGCGCCAGATCTGCGCTCTAGCGCGGCGGTCGCGCACGACGTGCCTCCAGGCTGATCCTCACGATCAGCGAGCAGACACGCTCGCCTGAGATCGACTGACAGCGCGTAGCGCGATCGTGAGTCGACTAATCCCTGCGCACGCGCAGCGCTTCTGGATCACCGCATGCGGGCACTGATCCGCGAGCTGGCCTCTCACCGTATAGGGAGGTCGACGGCACGACCCGGAGCGCTCTTCGGAAAGAGTGAGAAAGTAGAGGTGTCAAAGATGTCAAGCACGCCCAACGAGATCGAGGAGCCCGCTCAGCAGCGACGCTCGGACCGCTGGTGAAGAAGTCCGTCACCCCCGACGGCGCCTTCGCGAAGCCGGCTGACATGTCCACTGTCCTGGCGGCTGTCAAGCCGTTGCTCGCCTAGATCGCTGACCGCGAAAAGGAGTCACGTGAAGACAATGCCCGACGATACTCACACGAATACCGCGCCCACCGAGATCGAGGTGGGCGCTACCACCCGATCGAGCACGTCAAACCGCTGATCGCGGCTTGATCGCAGAGCGCAGGCAAGCGGCTGGACGAGACCCGCAACCTCGATCACGCAAGCAGGAAAGCATGGCAATCGCCGTAGGCCGCATCGGCCACGAGGACCGTCTGAGCGTCGTCGACCACCTTCACGAGCTGCGCGGACGGCTGATCGTCTCGCTCGCAGCCCTCGCGGTAGCGTTCGGATTCTGCATGTGGCAGAACCACGCGCTGCTGCGGATTATCAACGAGCCGCTCGCTCACCAGACCGAGAAACAGGTACGCGCAGGCAACGGACCGCTCGGCTCCACCTACACCCTCCAGGAGAGCACGCACACCGTCGCAATACAGCTGCAGACGGTCCTCGCCGCGCTCGATCGCCCCGGCAGCGGCGTCTCGCCCGCCACGCGCGCATCGCTCACCGGCGTGGCTCCCAAGCTCGACGGCGCGATCAAGCGACTGTCCGCGGCGCCGGCGGGCAACAGGCCGGTCACGCTCGGGATCGGCGAGCCGTTCACGACCACGATCGGGATCGCGGCGCTGTTCGCGCTGATCCTCGCTCTGCCGGTGATCCTCTACGAGCTCTACGGCTTTCTGCTGCCCGCGTTCAGCCCCGACCAGCGTCGCATCGCCGCCCCGCTGATGCTGGCGATCCCGTTTCTGTTCGTCGCGGGAGTGACGTTCGGCTACTTCGTCGTCCTGCCGGCCGCGGTTCGCTTCCTCCAGAACTTCAACAGCGACCAGTTCAACGTGCTCGTCCAGGCCAGCCAGTACTACCACTTCGCCGCGGTCACGCTGCTCGCGATGGGCCTCGTCTTCCAGGTTCCCGTCGGCATCCTCGCTGGCACGCGCGCAGGCATCGTCACGCCGGCTCAGCTGCGCCGCAACCGCCGTTACGCGATCCTCGCATGCGGCGCGGTCGCCGCCTTCATCCCTGGCGATGCGATCACGCTCGTGCTCGAGACGGTCCCCCTCTACCTGCTCTTCGAGCTGAGCGTGCTGCTGGCCACGATCATCGAGCGTGCCGACGGGCGTCGCGTCGGCGCAGCGCCACCTACAGCGCAAACGGGATAAGCGAGTGAACGCGGCGCGTGTAGTCTGCGTACGCTCCGGGAAAGTGCTCGGACATCAGCTTCTCCTCCTGCCGGGATTTCACCCATAGGCCCGAGTAGATGATCAGATGCCATGTCCAGCTGTTCATCGCTCACACGTAGGTCTGCACGCAGTGACCGCGCGGCAGGCGTTCGCGCGCAGATCGGCACGAGCGCCGCACAGAATCGGCACGATGTGCGCGCCACGCGTCACGTTTTCCTACCTAGCGTGGCGCTCATGCCCCGCCGGCCGCGAGCCTCAGCGCCCCGCCACCCAGACCGAGCGTCGCGCGAGAGCGCTGCTCGGGAGCTCGGCGCGCGGGGCGAGCAGCTCGCCGTCGAGCACTACGAACGCCTCGGCTTCGCCCTCGTCGCGCGCAACGTGCGCTCGCGCGCCGGCGAGATCGACCTGATCGCCTTCGACGGGCGCACGCTGGTGTTCGCAGAGGTCAAGACGACGCGCGCCGGCGATCGCGCCCCCGCCACGCCCGCGGCTGCGCTCGCGCGCCTGGACGGGCGTCAGCGCGCGCGGATACGGCGCCTCGCGAGCGCGTGGCTGTGCGGTCCCGCGCGCGCGGGCATCAGCGCGCGCGAGCTACGCCTGGACGCGGTCGGCGTGGTCGTGGACCGCGACGGGCGCCTCATCGCCCTCGAGCAGCTCGAGTCGGCCTGGTAGTTGTCCGCCGTCTAGAGCGCGAGCTGCTGGTAGGCGAGCGACTGGAAGGACATCCGGTGCAGCGGCGAGACGCCCAGGCGCTGGATCGCCTCGCGATGGGAGGGAGTGGAGTAGCCGACGTGCTCGGCGAACTCCCAGCCCGGATGCTGAGTGTCGGCGTGGCGCATAAAGCGGTCGCGCGTGACCTTCGCGACGATCGAGGCGGCGGCGATCGCGGCGCTCGTTGCATCGCCGTCGACGATCGCGCGCTGGGGCCGCCCGAAGTCGGCGACCGCGAAGCCGTCAACGAGACAGAGCACCTCTCCGCGCAGATCGCCCGTCAGCGTCGCGAGCGCCTCGCGCAGGGCCGCGAGGTTGGTCTTGTGCAACCCGCGCGCGTCGATGCCGCGCACGCAGCGGGACACCACCGCCACGCGCGCCGCGCTGCGCAGCACGAGCGGATAGAGCTCCTCGCGCATCTCGGAGCTGTGCTGCTTGGAGTCGTTCAGCGCCGCCAGCGCACGCAGCTCGCGGGTTGTGATGGCGTCGTAGTCGAACAGCACCGCCGCTGCGACGAGCGGGCCGGCCAGGCAGCCGCGGCCCGCCTCGTCGGCGCCGGCTACGAGGCGCGCGCCGAGGCGCCGGTCGAACGCGAACAGGCGGCGCCCGCTGGAGCCCCGCCGCGCGCGTCGGCGCGAGCGCGCCGAGGAACGCGCGGGGCGCTCGTTCGCACCCGGGTTAGAGGAGCCCGATTCGGTCGATCGGCCAGTAAGTGGCGAAGGCGCCTCCGATGATCCAGCCCGTGGGGACGGGTCCCCAGAACCTGCTGTCGTCTGATTCGCCACGGTTGTCCCCCATCATGAACCAGTGGCCGGGCGGAATCTTGATCGGCGTGGGGAAGTTGCACTGCGCCTGCTGCGCAAGGCACGGTTTGATGTAGGAGTCGCTCTCGTGCACGCCGTTGCGGATCACGTGGCCTTCGACGATCGAGATCACGTCGCCAGGACCGGCGACGATGCGCTTGATGAAGTTCACGCTGGAGCTCTCCGGCTCCGGTTCCGAGCAGGCCGCGCCGCCCAGCCTGACCGTATGCGGGACCGGGCCGCAGATCTGCTGCTCGGCGTCGCGAGGTGGATGGAAGACGGCGATCTCGCCGACGTGAGGTCCGTTAAGGGACATGCCGATGCGATTCACGAGCACGCGTTGGCCGATCGCAAGCGTGGGCTCCATCGAGCCGCTGGGAATTCGGTAGGGCTTGACGAGCCAGTGCTGGATGCCGAGCGCCAGGCCGAGCGCGATCACGATGATGATGACCAGCTCGAAGAGCGCCCCGAGCGTCGATTTCGACTTGCCTCTGCGGCCCTTGAGGCCGAGCAGCGTGTTGGTCACGCGGTTGGGCGCTGTCTTGGCCGGCGGAGTGGACGCCGCCCCAGTCCCCCCGCCACCCCCGGTGGAGGTGCGCGGGCTCACGCGGGCTGATCGCCGCTGTCAGCGCCGGAGTCGGCCTCAGCGGCATCCGCCGGAGGGTCGCCTGCCTGCTCGCCCCCTTCGGTGCTCTCGGCGCTGGGCTGCGCGTCCGCCTCGTCGGCCGCCTGCCTGCTTGTGTGCTCGTCAGAGTGCGGCTCGCTCTCGGCGGGCGCGTCCTGCGGCTCGGCCTCGGCGGAGGCCTGCTGCGGCTCGGAGGACCCGTCCGGGCCCGCGGCAACTGCCTCCTCGGCGGTCACGCCGTCGGCGGCCGTGGCCTGCACCGGCTCGTGCAGCAGCCCCGGCTCGATCGCCTCCTCGGGCCCGGAGTAGCGGCGCTCACGCACCCGCGCGCGCTTGCCGACGCGCTCGCGCAGGTAGTAGAGCTTCGCCCTGCGCACGTCGCCGCGGGCGGCGAGCTCGATGCGCTCGATCTTGGGCGAGTGCACCGGGAACATGCGCTCGACACCAACGCCGAAGGACTGCTTGCGCACCGTGAAGGTCTCCCTGGCGCCATGACCCTGGCGCTTTATGACAACGCCCTCGAAGATCTGGACGCGGCTGCGGGTGCCCTCGATGACCTGGAAATGAACGCGCACGCGATCGCCCGGGGCGAAGCTTGGGACGCGGCGCAACTGCGCGCGCTCGATGGTTGCGATTACGCTGCTCATGGACTTTCGACGAGGGGCGGGACCCGGGAACTGGACGGAGAGCGAAGCACCGGTCCGGCGCAGGCAGCATGGTAGCGAACCACCGCTGACCTGAGCGCCGGCAGCCGGCCCTCCGCGCTAGCCCTTCTCGCCGCCGCTGCCCTCCCGTTGGAAGGACAAGCGGGCGCTGCGAGCGCTCTCGCCCCGTTCACGGCTTCGCTCTCGGCGCCACTGCTCGATCTGGCCGTGATGGCCCGAGAGCAGGACCCCGGGCACGCGCCAGCCACGATACTCGGCCGGGCGCGTGTAGTGGGGGTACTCCGGCTCGCCTTCAAGCGCGGCGCTGAAGGACTCCTCAACCGCCGAGCTCTCGTGTCCGAGCGCGCCCGGGAGCTTGCGCATGACGGCATCGCAGAGCACCATTGCAGCGAGCTCGCCGCCGCTGAGCACGTAGCGGCCGATCGAGACGACGTCGCTGGCGAAGTGCTCCACGATCCGCTCGTCGAAGCCCTCGTAGCGCCCGCACAGCAGGGTCAGCGCCGGCTCTTCGGCGAGCTCGCGCACGAGCCGCTCCTCCAGCAGGCGACCGCCGGGTGCCAGCGCGATCACGCGCCTGCGCAGGCGCAGATCGACGGGGTCGACGCCGTAGTGGGCGCGCAGCGCAGCGTCGAGCACGTCGACTCGCAGCACCATGCCGGCGCCGCCGCCGAAGGGGGTGTCGTCGACCTGGCCGCCGCTCAGAGGGGTGTGATCGCGCACGTTCACGCAGCTCAGGCTCGAGCCAGCAGCGAGGGCGTTGGCGACGTGGCGCTGCTCGCGAAACCACTCGAACCAGTCGGGGAACAGCGTGAAGACGTCGATCTCCAAGTCGGCTCCTAGCCGTCGGCGCGGTCGCCGCGGCTGCCGCGCAGGTCGAGGAAGTCGAGGTCCACCTCGATTCGCCGCTCGGCGACGCTCACCTCGCGAATCGCCTCTTTGACCATCGGCACGAGCAGCGGCGCGCCGCCGTCCTCGCGTCTGACCTCGAGCGCCTCGCAGGAGGGCAGCTCGATCATGCGGATGACCTTTCCCACCCGCACGGGCCCGGCGGTCACGAAGCAGCCCTCGAGCTCGTGCGCCCAGTATTCGCCCTCTCCGAGCGCCGGCGCCTGCGCCTGCGACGTGGCCAGCTCGAGCCCGCGCAGGGCCAGCGCCGCGTCGCGGTCCTCGACGCCCTGCAGGCGCACGATCGGATGCTCGTCGGTGCCCGCGCGGCGGACGATCTCGCGCGTGTGCCCCGCCACGGCAAGCGAGGACCCGAGCATGAGCAGGAGGGGGCGCGGGCGCGTAACGTAGAAGCTGCCGTCGAGCCCGTGCGGTCGGCCGACGCGCCCCGCCGCGATCTGCGCCGCCGGGCGCGACTCGGAGCTCAATCGACGATGTCGACGAGCACGTGCGAGCGCTCGCCGGCGGCGGCCGCTTTGACGACGGTGCGCAGCGCGTGGGCGGTTCGGCCGCCGCGCCCGATCACCCGTCCGTAGTCCTCGCTGCCGACGCAGAGCTCGAGCACGATCGTTCCGTCGTCCTCCTCGAACTGCTCGACCTCGACGGCGTCGGGGTCGTCCACGAGGCCTTCTGCGAGGTACTCCAGGAGCAGCCTGGGGTTCTCCGTGGCCATGCGGCTCCCCCCGCGGCAGCTAGCCCGCTCGCGTCTCGATCCCGCGGATGCGCAGAAGCTTGCGCACCGTGTCCGAGGGCTGCGCGCCTCGCGCGAGCCAGCTGCGGGCACGGTCCTCGTCGATCACGATCGTGGAAGGCTCCGTCTGGGCGTTGTAGTGGCCGATCGTCTCGATTACGCGCCCGTCGCGCGGCGAGCGCTGGTCGGCGACGACCACGCGCCAGATCGGGTCCTTCTTTCCGCCCACTCGGGTGAGCCTCAGCCTTACTGCCACGTTTTCCTCTCTGCCTGGAAAGCAGGCTTAGGTTGCTTGTACGGCCAAGAGCTTAGACGGTGCAGTGCGCGAAGGCCACGGCGCCTAGCGCGCGTTGCGCATCAGCGCGCCGAAGTCCGGGGTCTTGCCACGTCCCAGCTGGCGCATCATCTTGCGCGTCTGCTCGAACTGCTTGACGAGGCGGTTGACGTGCTGCACGGTCGTGCCGGAACCGCGCGCGATGCGCAGCCTCCGCGAGCCGTTGATGAGCTCGGGCCGGCGCCGCTCCTCGACCGTCATCGAGAGGATGATCGCCTGCACGCGGTCGAGCTCGCCCTCGTCGACCTTCATGTTCGAGAGCTGATGGCCCGCCAGCCCGGGGATCATCCCGAGCACGCTGCTCAGCGGTCCCATTTTGCGGATCGTCTTGAGCTGGTCGAGGAAGTCATCGAAGCCGAACTCGTTGCGACGCAGCTTGCGCTCCAGAGCGCGCGCGTCCTCCTCGTCGAACTCGCGCTCGGCCTTCTCGATCAGGCTCATCACGTCGCCCATGCCGAGGATCCGCTGGGCCATGCGATCGGGGTGGAAGCGTTCGAACTGGTCGAGCTTCTCGCCGGTGGACGCGAACAGGATCGGCTTGCCGGTGACAGCCTTCACCGACAGCGCCGCTCCGCCGCGGGCGTCGCCGTCGAGCTTGCTCATCACGACGCCGTCGAACTGCACCCGCTCGGCGAAGCTCTCGGCGACGTTGACGGCGTCCTGGCCGGTCATCGCGTCGACGACGAGCAGCAGATGGTGGGGTTTGACCGCGTCGCGGATGTGCACGAGCTCCTCCATCAGCTCCTCGTCGACGTGCAGGCGCCCGCTCGTATCGACGATCAGCACGTCCTTGCCGTCGGAGCGCGCCTGCTCGAGCGCCCACGTCGCGATCTCGACCGGATCGCGCTCGGTGCCCTGCTCATAGACCTCTGCACCGGCCTGCGCGCCGACCTTCACGAGCTGCTCGACGGCGGCCGGACGGTAGACGTCGCAGGCGGCGACCGCGACCGCGCTCGAGTGCTCCTCGCGCAGGTAGCGCGCGAGCTTGGCGGTCGCGGTCGTCTTGCCCGAGCCCTGCAGGCCGGCCATCACGATCACCGTCGGCGGGCGCGGCGAGAACGACAGCTCGGCCGAGGCGCCGCCCATCAGCGCGCTGAGCTCCTCGTCGACGATCTTGACCACCTGCTGGCCGGGCGCGAGCTTGCCGACGAGCTCCTCCTGCAGGCAGCGCTCCTTGACGTGGGCCGTGAACTCGCGCACGACCTTGAAGTTCACGTCCGCCTCGAGAAGCGCGAGGCGGATCTCGCGCATCGCCGCGTCGACATCCTGTTCGGTCAGCGTGCCGCGCTGGCGCACGTCGGCCAGCGTTGCCTGCAGTTTCTCGGCGAGGGCGTCGAACACGCTCTGATTCTCGCAGCCCCGGGGCGGGCCGCCGGGCGCGCGCCGCCCTGTCAGCCGGCCTCGTCCGGCGGCGGCGGTGCGACTGCTGGCGGAGCGGGCGGGCCGGGCGGGCCGCCACGCCGACCGCGCAGCGTTTCGCCGATGCCGCCGAAAGCCTCGGCGAACTCCGACGGCACGACGAAGACCTTGTTGGCGTCGCCTTCGGCGAGCTGCGGCAGCATCTTCAGGTATTCGTAGCTCAGCAGCTGGCGGTCGGGTTTGCCCTCGTGGATCGCCGTGAAGACGGTGTCGATCGCCTTCGCTTCGCCCTCCGCTCGCAGGATCGCCGCCTGGCGTTCGCCCTCGGCCGTGAGCACCGCCGCCTGCTTGGCACCCTCGGCGGTGAGGATCTGGGACTGCTTCTCGCCTTCGGCCGTGAGGATCGCGGCGCGCCGGTCGCGCTCGGCTCGCATCTGCTTCTCCATCGCCGTCTTGATGTCGGGCGGCGGGTCGACCGACTTGATCTCCACGCGGTTGATCCGGATCCCCCACTTGCCGGTGGCCTCGTCGAGCACCGTGCGCAGCTCGGCGTTGACGTTCTCGCGCGAGGTCAGCGTGGCCTCGAGCGTGAGCCCGCCGATCACGTTGCGCAGCGTCGTCACGGTGAGCTGCTCGATCGCCTGCAGCGGGTTCGCGATTTCATACGTCGCCGAGCGTGGATCGGTGATCGTGAAGTACAGGACCGTCTCGATCCCGACCACGACGTTGTCCTCGGTGATCACCGACTGGGGCGAGAAGTTGACGACCTGCTCGCGCAGATCCACCAGCGGCCGCACGCGTTCCACGAACGGCGTGATGATCGCCAGGCCAGGCTCGAGCGTGCGGCTGTAGCGCCCGAGGCGCTCGACGACGCCGGCGCGGGCCTGGGGGATCACGCGGATCGCGCGAAAGGCGACGACGAGCGCGAAGAGGATCACCACTGCGACCACGATTAGGGCGGCCATTGACGAGTTCCTTTCTCAGCTTTCGCTGAATTCGGTCGATGCGCGAGCGGGCGCGCCCATCAGTGCATCACCAGCGCGGTCGCTCCACGGATTTCGACGACGTCTACGCGCTCGCCTGCCTCGATCACGTCGTCGTCGTCGAAGCTGCGCGCCGTCCACACCTCGCCACCGTCGATGCGCACGCAGCCCACGCCCTCATCGTTGGCGATCCGCTCGAGCACCATCGCGCGTCGACCGACGAGCGCCGCCGCCCCGGTCCGGATCGCCGGCGGCAGTCGGCGGTGGCGGCGCGCCACCGGGCGCAACGTGAGCACGACGATCCCCGACGTCGCGACAAACGCCGCGCCCGACAACAGAAGGCCCGCGCCCAGCAGTGAGACGACGGCGGCGAGGGCCGCGCCGAGGGCGAAAGGGAGCAGATAGAAGCCTCCGGTGTGCAGCTCTCCGAGTCCGAGCGCGCACGCTGCGACCAACCACAGGATCCACTCCATGGCTCCCAGATTATCCCCTGGGGCTGAGCCCGCTTGCCCGCCGCCCCCCAGGGTGTCCTTGCCAAGGGAGAGTGGCGCGCCTCACGACGGCGCGATCAGGGCTCGCGCGAAGTCCTCGGCGTCGAACGGGCGCAGGTCCTCCACCGACTCGCCGACGCCGATCAGCTTCACGGGCAGCTCGAGCTCCTGCGCGATCGAGAGCGCGATGCCGCCGCGCGCGGTGCCGTCGAGCTTGGTCAGCACGACCCCGCTGACGTCCGCGGCCTCGGCGAACAGGCGCGCCTGACGCAGCCCGTTCTGTCCAGTCGTCGCGTCGATCGTAAGCAGCGTCTCGTGGGGCGCGTCCTGGAGCTGGCGAGAGATCACCCTGCGGATCTTCTCGAGCTCGCCCATCAGGTCGTCCTGGGTGTGCAGGCGCCCGGCGGTGTCGACGATCACGACGTCTACGCCGCGGCTGCGCGCCTGCGCGATCGCCTCGAACGCGACCGCTCCCGGGTCGGCGCCCGGGCTGCCGGTCACGATCTCTGCCCCGGCGCGCTCGGCCCATCCCTGCAGCTGCTCGGTCGCCGCTGCGCGGAACGTATCCGCGGCGGCGAGCAGCACCGTTCGCCCCAGCTGCTCGCGCAGGTGCCAGGCGAGCTTGCCGATCGTGGTCGTCTTGCCCGTGCCGTTCACGCCCACGGCCATGATCACGGTCGGCTTCGCACGCACGTCGATTCGTCCGTCGCCCGCGCGCGCTGTCTGCGCGAGCAGCGCGATCAGGCGCTCGCTCAGGGCTGCGCCGCCCTCGAGCGCGCCGCTGTCCGCCTCGCTCTCGAGCGTCTGCACGACCGAGGCGGTCGTGGCGGCGCCGACGTCGGCCATGATCAGCGCCTCCTCCAGCCGTTCCCAGGCCTCCGCGTCGAGCGTGCCGAAGAGCGTGGCCTGGATCTCGCCGCCGAGCGCCTCGCGCGTCCTCGACATGCTCTCGCGCAGGCGCCGAAAGAGGCCCCGCCGGCGCTCGGGTGCGGCCTCGGCTTCGGACGCGGGCGCGTCGCGCTCGTCGATGATGAACACGTCGCTCCAGTCGCGCGCCACGGGCCGCGCGACGATAGCAGCGCCGCGCTCAGGCGACCTCCGCCACCTCGCGCGTCTGCGCCGACTCGGCGGGCAGGCGCCGCGAGATCACCTTCGAGACCCCGTTCGCGCCCATCGAGACGCCGTAGAGCGAGTCGGCGGCCTCCATCGTGCGCTTCTGATGGGTGATGACGATGAACTGGGCGCGCTCCGAGTAGCGGCGCAGCAGCGCCAGGAAGCGGTCCAGGTTGAGGTCGTCTAGCGCCGCCTCGACCTCGTCGAGGATGTAGAAGGGGCACGGCCGGGCGAGGAATACGGCGAACAGGAAAGCGAGCGCAGTCATCGACTTCTCGCCGCCGGAGAGCAGCGACAGGCGCTTCGTCGACTTGCCGGCGGGCGTGATCTCGATCTCCACGCCAGGCAGCTGCTGTTCCTCGCGGGCGAGCAGCTCGGCCTCCGCCTCGGCCTCGGCCGCCTCCTCGAACGCATCGGACCCCTCCGCGGCGTCGGCCGGCGGGTTCGCTCCGCCGAGCACGGGGCTCGGCGTGCGCTCCTCCTCGACCAGGCGCAGCGCGCCGCTGCCCCCCGGGAACACGTCGCCGACGAGCTCGCTGAAGTTGCGCGCCGCGGCCGCGAAGGTCTGCTCGAAGGTCTCCTCGATCTGTCGGTCGGTCTCGCGGATCACGCCGCGCAGCTCGCGAAGCGCCGACTCGAGGTCGCCGCGCTGGACCTCGAGCTCCTCGACGTGCGCGAGCGCCTGTCCGTATTCCTCCTGCGCGAGCGGGTTCACCGGCCCGAGCAGCTCGCGCCTGCGTCCGAGGCGCGCAAGGCGCTCGTGCAGCGCCTGCTCCTCCTCCTGCGAAAGCGGCGACTCGTCCTCGTCGGGCTCGCCCGCCCGCTCGTGCGCGTCAGGGTGCGCCCGCCAGGGTGTGCCCGTGAGGGTGCGCCCGCCAGGGTGTGCCCGTGAGGGTGCGCCCGCCAGGATGTGCCGTTCAGGATGTCCTTCCGGAGGGAGGGGGCCGGATCCGAGCCGCTCTGCGATGCCGGCGAGCTCGAGCTCGGCCTCCGCGAGCAGGTCGCGAACCCGTTGCGCGGCCACCTCGGCCTCGGTGACCGTCTCGCCGGCGGCGCGCAGCTCGGTTTGGATCTCGGACTCCCGCGCCGCGCACGACCTCAGCTCGCTCGTCATCTGCTCGCCCGCTCGGCGGTCCTCCTCGAGCGCGGCCTCGAGCACGCCCACGCGCGTCTGCACGACCTCGCCCGCCCCGAGCAGCGCGGCGGCAAGACGCTCGGCGAGGGGCGCCGCGGCCCTGTCGGCGGCGTGCTGAGCCTGCAGTCGCCGCGCGCGCGCACGACGCTCGCGAAGCTCCTGCTCGCGTCGCTCAGCGACCCGGCGCTCGGCCGCGAGCTCGCCCTCGATCTCGGCGATCCGCACCGCCAGCGGGCCGTGGGCGGGCGCCTCGCGGCGCTGGTTCAGCAACCAGGCCGTCCGTCGCAGCGCCTCGCCGGCCTCGAGGCATGCGCGCTCGGCATCGCGCGCGCCCGCCGCCGCGCCGGCGACACCGTCCTCGGCGACGCGCAGCTCGCCCTCGGCGCACGCACAGGCGCCCGCGGCGTCGTGCTCGGAGGCCGCCGCGATCTCGACCGCCGCGATCAGGCGGTCGCGCTCGTTGCGCCGCGCGAGCACGCGCTCGCTGCCGCCCTCGGCGAGCTGGCGCACCTCGCCCGAGGACGCAAACCACACCCGTCCGGCGCGCGTGGCGGCGATCCCCCGGAACTCGCCGGGCAGCTCGCCCAGACGCTCGACGACCCACGCATCGGCGAGCAGGCGCCGCGCGAGCCCCATCGCCGCGGGCGAGCCCGAGAGCTGGTCGAGGAGCCTCACGGCCCCCGGCGCCGGCGCGCACGGCGGTGCCTGTGCGCCCGCCTGCTCGTGCCCGTCAGGGTGCTCGCCTGCGTGTGCCCGTGAGGGTATGCCCTCCAGGGTGCGCCCGTCAGGGTGTCCTTCCGAAGGAAGGGCGGCGAGCTGCTCGCGCGAGGCCCTCACCAGCGCCGCGCCGCCATCGGGCCCGGCGCCGTCCAGCACGGCGTCGGCGCCCGCGATGTCCTCGACCAGCACCGCCTCCAGGCGGCCACCCAGCGCCGCGGCCAGCGCAAGCTCGTAGCCGTCCTGCACGCGCAGCTCCTCGCCGAGCGCACTCGCCGGCTCCGATCCCCGCCCGGCGAGACGCGGATGGGCACGTAGGTACTGGTTGACAGCCGCCAGCGCCCCGCCGACGCGCTCGGACTCGCGGCGCGCCTCCTGCGCGGCTCGCTGGGCCTCGCGCAGCCTCGCGCGCGCGCCCTCCGCCTGGCGGTCGGCCAGGGCGAGCGCCTCGCGGGCTGCCGCCAGCGCTGCCTCGGCGTCCGCCTGCGCCGCGGCCTGGCGCTCGTGCTCTGCCTCGAGCTCGACGCTCTCCTGCGCGAGCTCGCGCTGCTGGGCGCCGCGCAGCTCCGCCAGCTCGGCCTCCAACGCCGCCATCTGCTCCCGCGCCTCGGCCTGCCCGCCGACCGGGTCGCTCACGGCCGCTCCCACGCCCGCCGGCCTGCCTGCTTGCCTGCTTGCCTGTTTGCCTGCCTGTGCCCGCGAGGGTGCGCCCGCCAGGGTGTGCCCTTCAGGGTGCTCGCCGAGCTCCTCGAGCTCGCGCTGCACCCGCTCGATCCGGCGCGCGAGCGTCTGCGCAACGCCGGCCACCTGCTCGCCACGCAGGCCAAGCCGCTCGCGGGCAGAGCGCGCGTCGTAGACCGCCTTCGCGCGGGCGTCGTGGCGCTCGGCGCGCTCGGACAGCGCTCGCTCGGCGGCGCCGCGGCGCTGCACCGTCTCGCTGAGCCGCGCCTCGATCAGCTCCCGTTGCTCCCGCGCGCGGGCTGCGCGCTCCTGCGCACCCTCGAGCTCCGCGCGGCGCGTCCGCACGGCTTCGCCCGCGAGTCGTATGCGCACCTGGAGCATCTGCAGCTCCAGCCGCTCGTGCAGGTCGGCCGCTTCGGCCTGGCGCTTGAGCGGGCGCAGGCGCGTACGCGCCTCGCGCTCGACGTCGAGAGCGCGGTCGAGGTTCTCCTCGGTGCGCTCGAGCTTCAGCTGCGCGCGCCGGCGGCGCTTGCGGTGCTTCCCCAGTCCCGCCGCCTCCTCGATCAGCATCCGCCGCTCACGCGGTTTCGAGGTCACGATCGCATCGACGCGGCCCTGCGATATGACCGAATGGCTCTCCTTGCCGAGGCCCGTATCGGAGAGCACCTCGATCACGTCGGTGAGGCGACAGCGCGCCCCGTTGAGGCTGTAGCCACCCTCGCCGTTGCGGTCGAGCCGCCGCACGACCGAGATCTCGCTGAGCGGCAGGTCGACGGTGCCGTCGCTGTTGTCGAGCACTATCTCGACTTCGGCCGAGCTGCGCGGCTGCACCCCGCGTCCGCCACCGAAGATCACATCCTGCATCGACTGCCCGCGGACGGCCAGCGGGGACTGCTCGCCCATCGCCCACAGCACGGCGTCGGTGACGTTGGACTTGCCCGACCCGTTCGGACCCACGACCACGCTAACGCCCGCGCCGAAGTCCAGGCGCGTGCGCTCCGGGAACGACTTGAAGCCCTTCAGCGTGATCGACTTCAGCCGCACCGGCTGCACCCGCCGTGCTCGACGTCTAGCTCTCGAGCTGCTCGACCGTCGCCCGCGCGGCCTCCTGCTCGGCGTGCTTCTTGCTCCTGCCGGTGCCGCTCCCCGCCGGTTGCCCGTCGACGCGCGCGGTCACCGTGTAGGTGCGCTCGTGCGGCGGGCCATCCTCCCCGGTGACCTCGTAGGTGACCGTCGCGCCACGACGCGCGAGCAGCTCCTGCAGCGCCGACTTGAAGTCCACCGGGTTCTCGAGCGCCCCCTCGATCTCCGGTGCGAAAGCCTCGACCACAGCCTCCGCGGTGCGCTCGTAACCGGCGTGCAGGTAGCAGGCCCCGATCACGGCCTCGATCACGGAGGCGAGCACGCGCTCGGTGCCGACCAGCGCCACGGCGCTCTCGCGCACTCCCGCCGGCGCGGCCGCGCGCAGTCTCTCGGGCAGCGCGAGCCGCTCGGCCACCGCCCTGCACGAGGGCCCAGAGACCGCCTGCGCGCGGATCTTCGTGAGCCTCCCCGCGCCGAAGCGCTCCGCCTCCAGGCGCGGGTAGAGGTAGGCGGTCACCGCCAGCGCAAGCACGCTGTCGCCGAGGAACGCCAGCCGCGCGTAGGAGTCGCTGCGGCGCTCGCTCCAGGACGCGTGTGTGAATACCTGCCGGGCCAGATCGTCCGGCAGCTCGTCGAGCAGCTCGGCGAGCAGCATCATCGCTCCGCATTTGCCGTCCCGTGGTCGAGCACGAACTCGACCGCCTGACCTACGGTGAGGATCTGCGCGGCCTGCTCGTCGGACATGCTCACCCCATACGTGTCCTCGAGCTCCTGCACGAGCGTGTAGAGGTCCAGCGAGTCCGCCTCGAGGTCCTCCTTGAAGCGCGTGCCCGTGCCGATCGCTTCGGGGTCCACGTCGAGTTCATCGGCGAGGTGCGCGCGGATCAGCGCGAAGACCTCCTCGCGACTCAGCGCGCTCATCGCTGGCTGCGCGTCACTTCACGCACGCATTCGCGCGCGGACGGGACAGGCACGGCGAGCACGGCCGCTGGCGAGAGGCTCCTCATGCTGTACCGGGCAGGCTAGCGTCCGCGACGGACAGCGGCGCGCGCTTGAGCGCGCCGGCCTGCGCGAGCGCGAGATGCGTCTGCCCGACGATGTCCTCGCGAGCCCCGCGCTCGGCCCGCAGGATCGCCTGCGCGAACCCGTTGCGCGTGAAGCGGCCGTGCGGCACGACCCCCAGGCGCCTGAGCCCGAGCAGGTAGGCGCCACCTGATCGCTCGGGGTCGATCTCGTCGCGGAAGGAGCGCAGCGCGGGCGCCAGCAGCAGGCCGCCGACCTTTGCGCGCATCGAGGACATGGCGGCGTCGCGGATCGCACCGAGCATCGTCTGCGAGACCGCCTCCATCAGCTTGAGCGCGATGTTCCCGGTGAAGCCGTCGGTGACGATCACGTCGGCGACGCCGCCGACGACGTCGTCACCCTCGACGTTGCCGACGAACGCGAAGGCCTCCAAACCCTCCTCGGCGCGCTGCCTGAGCTCCGCGTGCGCTTCGAGCACGAGCGCGCTGCCACGAGCGTCCTCCTCGCCGTTGGAGAGCAGGCCCACGCGCGGACGCGGGATCTCCAGCACGATCCGCGCCAGCGCGGCGCCCATGAACGCGAACTGGACGATGTGCTCGCGGCGGGCCTCCGCGTTGGCGCCCACGTCGAGCAGCGTCACCGGCGACCCCGGCACCGGCACCGGCAGAGCGAGCGCCGGGCGGTAGATGCCCCGCGCGCGCTTGATGTTGAAAGACGCCGCCGCAAGCGCCGCACCGGTCCCGCCGGCGCATACGAGCGCCTGCGCGCGATCCTCGGCGACGGCGCGGGCGGCCTGCACGATCGAGGCCTCGGGCGTTGTGCGCGCGGCCTGCACGGGGTCGCTCGCCTTCGCGATCGACAGCGGCGCGTCGACGACCTGTACGGCGGCCGGCAGCTCGCCGAGATCCGCCGCCGGGCCGAAGAGGAGCACGCGCGCGCCGTGCTCGGCTGCGAGCGCGGCGCCGGCTGCGACCTCCGCCGGCCCCAGGTCGGCGCCGTTGGCGTCCACCGCCACGACCGGACGCGGCGAGTCTGACCGCACGGGGTCCGCGCGGACGGAGCCGGGCGGCTGCGTCACCGCGTGCTAGGCGTCGTCGTGGTCGTGACCGTGCTCGTGCGCGCCCTGCGCCACGACCTCGCGGCCGGCATAGGTGCCGCACACCGGGCACACACGGTGCGGCCGGCGCGGGCTGTGGCACTGGGGGCACGCGTTCACGGCGGGCGTGCCGATCTTGTGCTGCGCGCGCCGCTTGGCGGTGCGGCTGTGCGACTGCTTTTTCTTGGGGACTGCCATAGGTTCGGGAAGGCTACCATCCCGCGGGCGGCCTACTGGAGGCGCAGCTCGCGCAGCTTGGCCCAGCGGGGGTCGGGCGCGCGCTCGTGGTGATGCTCGGGCCCGGCCTCGTTGAGGTCGGTCGCGCACACCGGGCACAGGCCGAGGCAGTCCTCGCGGCAGAGGACCTTCGGCGGCATCGCCAGGGCGAACGCGTCGCGCGCCCACGCGCCGAGGTCGAGCGTCTCATCGTGCACGTAGGGGCTCTCGAGCTCGGCATCGCCTTGGGCCCCGCGGCCGCCGGGCCGGTCTACCTCCCGGGCCACCACCTCGACGGTCGGAGAGGCGTCCTTCAGGCAGCGCATGCACGGACCCGCGACCGCGGCCGAGAAGCGCAGGAGGAGCGCGTAGCCCCCGCCCATCATGCGCGAGACCTCGAGCTGCACCGGCACGCGTTCGGGCTCGGCCGCGTACGTCTCGCTGCCGAGCACGATCGGCTCGATCGTGGTCTGCAGGGACAGCCGCCGGCCCTCCCCCGCGCTGAGGCGAAGGCCCGCGAGATCGAACTCATCCGCCATCGGACCCATGCCTCCAGGCTAGCGGGCGCGGCGGCCTGCCCAGCCCCCGGCGGCCTTGCCTAGGCAGCGTCGGCGAGCTCGCGCTTGAGGATCTTGCCCGTGGCGTTGCGGGGCAGCTCGGCGAGGAAGATCACCTCGCGCGGAACCTTGTAGCGGGCGAGATTCCGCCTCACGTAGGTCTTCACGTCGTCCTCCGTCAGCTGCGCGCCGTTGCGTGTCACGACAAAGGCCCGCAGCCGCTGACCGAACTCGGTGTCGAGCACGCCGACGACGGCGACCTCTTCGATCTCGCCGTGGTCGGCGAGCAGGTCCTCGACCTCGCGCGGGAACACGTTCTCGCCGCCGCTGACAATCATTTCGTCGTCACGGCCGTCCACGAACAGACGTCCGTCGGCGTCCATGTGCCCGACGTCGCCCGTGCTCATCAGGCCGCCGATCATCTCCTTGCCGCCGCCGCCCGTATAGCCGTCGAACATCAGCTCGTTGCCCACGAAGATCCTGCCGGTGTGGCCGATCGGGACCTCGCGCCCGTCGCCGTCGAGCAGCTTCACGGTCGTGCCGATCGGCGGGCGCCCCGCGGTGCCCGGCGCCGCCCGCAGATCCTCGGGCGTGGCGATCGTCGCCCACGCGACCTCGGTCGAGCCGTAGAGGTTGTAGAGAACCTCGCCGAAGGCGTCCATCGCGCGTGTGGCCAGCTCGCCGGGCAACGCCGAACCGCTGAGGGCGATCACGCGCAGGCAGTCCAGTTCGTAGCGCGAGAGCACGTCGGGACCGAGGTCGAGGATCCGCTGCAGCATCACCGGCACCAGGACGAGCGTGTCGGCGCGATGCTGGGCGACCCCCCGCAGCGTCTGCTCGGGGTCGAACCTCCGCTGGAGCACGAGCGTGGAGGCGAGCGGAAGCGCGAGCGTGAAGTGGGCAAAGCCCCACGAGTGGAACATCGGAGCCGCGATCAGCGTCACGCCGCGGGCGCGCAGCGGGATCTTCGAGAACAGCGCCGCGACGGGCTCGAGCGAGTCGGGCTGCTTGCGGTTGGCGCCTTTGGGCGTGCCCGTCGTTCCCGAGGTGAGGATCACGACCCGCCCTTTCTCCTGCGGCGGCGAGAGCGCGGCGTCGCTGCTGGCCCCCTCGAGGTCCTCCAGGCGCGGATCCGGCAGCGCCTGGCCGGAGTCGATCCAGGAGACGAAGCGTTTGCGCCCGGAGGCGCCGTCGGCGACAAGCCCGGCGAACTCCTCGTCGTAGATCACCGCGACGGGCCGCTCGCGTCCCAGCACGTCGCTGATCTGAGGCGCAGCGAAGGCCGTGTTGAGGTACAGCGCGCTCGCGCCCAGCTTGGAGCAGGCGACGGTCGCCTCGACGAAGCCGCGATGGTTGCGCGCCATGATCGCCACTCCGTCCTGTTCGCGGACGCCCGCCTCGGCGAGCCCGCGGGCGAGCGCGTTCGTGCGGCGGTGAACCGCCTCGAAGGTCAGCGCGCCGTGCTCATCGACGAGCGCCGTGCGATCGGGATAACGTGCGGCGGCGCCCTCGTAGGCGGCGGCCGGGGTAGGCCCCCAGCGGCGCAGCGCGGCCAGCGAGCGCAGCGTTCGATCCGGGCGCGAGGGCGCGAACATACCCGTCGCCAGCAGCGTCCTCGCGACCCGCGCCCGGTACAGCGTGCGATCGGTGTCCACCGTCTGACCCTACTGAAAAAGCCCCGCGCGCCGGCTGCCAGGCCGGCACCGCCGGCGATCGCTCGCTAGCCGACCTCGGCGGGTTCGTCCTTGCCCTGCAGCCGCTCCCGCCCGCGCTGCACCGCGGCGATGAACTTCGACAGGTTCACCTCGAGGGTGTTGAGGATCTCGTCGGCGTAGTCCTCGGCTCCGAGCCTGATCTCGCGCTCGCGCGCGCGTGCGTCCTCGACGATGTCCTCGGCCGCCCGCTCGGCCTGCTTGGTGACCTCCTCCTCGCCGATCAGGCGCTCCTGGCGATCGCGCGCGTCCTTGATGATCCGCTCGGCCTCCTTCTTAGCCTCGGCGAGCATCTCCTGGCGCTCCTTGACGATCCAGCGCGCCTGCTTGATCTCCTCGGGGATCGTCGCGCGCATCTGGTCGAGGATGTCGTAGATCTCCTCCTTGTC
>Ga0209040_10000662_pt1 | contig 26634 bp, 18 predicted proteins | sample BogFormECP12_OM3_FD_188240 | JGI IMG/M metagenome (GOLD analysis project Ga0209040, IMG submission 188240) | Bog forest soil microbial communities from Calvert Island, British Columbia, Canada - ECP12_OM3 (SPAdes) (version 2) | ecosystem: Environmental > Aquatic > Freshwater > Wetlands > Bog ... | reverse complement strand
CGCCTGCCACAGCGATCGCATAGCTCATGGCGTCATACGGCTGAACCCCGAACAACTGGGAACCGAGCATGCGTGAAACCACCACCGCGAGCGGAGATCCCAGCGCAACGCCGGTCGCCGCCAGCACCAGGCTCTCGCGAACGATCATCCACACTACCCGCCCCCGCTCGGCACCCAGCGCCATTCGGATCCCAATCTCCATCGTCCGGCTGCTCACCCGGTAGGTCAGCGTTCCATACAACCCGGTCGCCACCAGCACCACGGCAATGGCCCCAAAGAACCCGGCCAGACGAGCAAAAAGCTGCTGCTGCGAAATCGATTCGTCGAACTGCGCCCTCTGGGTCATCGGCTGCTGCAAGGGCATATTTGGCTCAATCTGCGAAACCACCCGCTGAACGGCTGGCAAGATGGCCAAGGGATCGCCTCCCGGCTGTGTCGCCACGCGCATCTCGATGTGCATTTCACCTACTCCTCCGGGCATTTGCATGTAGGGAGCCCAGACCATCGGTATCGGATCCTCGGTGATGCTGGTGTACTTGTTGTCCTTTACCACGCCGATGATGAGCGCCTGCTGCTTGTCCACGCCGATGTGGTGCCCGATAGGATCTTCATTTGGCAGGTATGTCTTGGCAAAGGTCTGGTTGACGATTACCTCCATCTGTCCCCCTGCCTTGTCTGCATCGGTGAAATCGCGCCCAACTAGGACAGGCACGCCGAGGGTTCGGAAGAAGTCCGGGCCGACGACATTGTTTCGGAAGAAACCGTTCTTGGGATTGTTCACCGGCTTCGCTCCGTCGATCAAAATGCTACTCGAGTTATTGGCCCAGCCGCTGCCGATGCGATTCTCCATCGCAGTCACGCCGCGAACACCGGGCAGCAGGCGAAGCCGCTGAATCAGCTGGTCATAGAATGCAATCGCCTCGGCGTTGCTATGCGTCCCTTGTGGATTAATGCCGAACACTACCAAACCCTCGGTGTGCATGCCAAGCGGCAGCGTTTCCAGGTTGCGCAACGTCCGCAACAGCAGTCCCGCGCCAACCAACAGAGTCAGGCCGAGCGCCATCTGCACAGCCACAACCATCTGGCCGGTCCGGGCCGTGCCCTTGTCCAGATTCGCCGTCGCTCTCGAAGTCTTGAGCATCAGCGATGGTCCGCTTGAGAGGGCTGCGCGCAACGGCGCCAGGCCAAAGACCAGGCCGGCGAGAACCAGAATCCCCAGCGTGAACAGCAGCACGGTTCGATCCGGAGCCAGGCTCGACTCAATCGAAGACCAGGCGGCCAGCGCCCGTGTTGCCAGAACCGCGAATCCCCAGGCAAGCAGGCCGCCCGCGGCGATCAGCAACAGGCTCTCCGTCAGCAGTTGCCGGAAGAGCTGTGCCCGGCCCGCTCCCAACGCCAGCCGCAGCGAGAACTCCCCTTGCCGCATGGTGTTCCGTGCTACCAGCAGCATGGCTACGTTGCTCAGTGCAATCAGTAGAACCAGCCCCACCATCGCCATCAACACGCTCAGCGGTTTGCCGTAATTTTCGTCGTACCCGGGGAAGGTCTTCGCCTCATGCAGCGAAAGGACAGGCGGTTTTTCCCCCGATTGGGGTTTGCCCACGCCTTCATAGGCCGCGGACTGGAAGACGCCCTGCACCTTCGCCAAGGCTTGTGCGCGCGTCACTCCGGGGGCCAGCCGCACCAGCATGCGCAGGCACCACCAACTCGGATGCGCGAGGTAAATCTTGCCATCTTCAGGAGCCATGCTCCACGCGTTCAGCTCTGCGCGATTCTGCAGCGGAATCCAGAAATCGGTCGAGTGGCTTCCCTCCACACCTTCGAAGCCTTCCGCTGCAATGCCGACCACGCTCACCGGGACGCCCTTCACCACTAACGTCTGGCCCACGGCATCGGGGTTGCGCGAGAAACGGCGGCTCCAATACTGGTAGCTGATCACCGCGACTGGTGCATGCGTGGCCTCATCCTGCGCCGTGAAACCGCGTCCGCGCTCTATCTTCACTCCAAGGCCTGAGAAAAAGTTTCCGCTCACCATGTCTGCTTCGGCTTCTTCCGGATGGCTTCCAATGCGCACTGCGATTTTGTCGATGCTGAGCGGAACGTAGGCAATCACGGCGGAAAAGGCCTGATCCAGGCGTCGCAGTGCGTCGTAAATCGGATAGGAAAACGAGGTATCCCAGTTGCCTGTATTAGTGGCGCCGTCGGGCATGCCAGAGGTGTACAGGTAAAAGACTCGGGTCGGATCGGTCACCGGCAGCGATCGCAGCAGCACGGCGTTCATCACGCTGAATACTGCCGTGTTCGCGCCAATCCCCAGCGCCAGGGTCAGCACGCAGACCAGCGTGAAGCCGGGCGTCTTGCGCAGCTGTCGCATTGCAAATCGCAGATTCTGGTGGAAACTGTGCATAGGCCAAGCCTCGCCTCACGAAATTTTCCTGGATTTTACGAGCAAGCCCGCAGCCAAAGCGCAAATCGAAGCATTCTATCCGTTTCAAGGGCTTGTCCCGCGGAGTTCTCATCCGTGCTGTTCGATAATGGACTCCACGTTCAGGAGCGGACACCAAATTTCTGAAATCGGGGAATGCGCGCATGGGAAAATGGCTTACGGAATATGAGTATTCGCACCTTAAATAGCCGCGAAGTCTATCGCAATCCCTGGCTCCGCCTGCGCGAGGACCAGATTGAACGCAGCAATGGCGCTGAGGGCATTTACAGCGTTGTCGATAAGGACGATTGCGCCATCATCCTTCCCATCGAAGGCGACACCATCTACCTCATCGAGCAATTCCGTTACACCATCCAGCAGCGCGCCCTCGAATTTCCGCAGGGCGGATGGGAGACGCCCGACGTCGATCCCGAAGAACTGGCACGGGGCGAGTTGCGCGAGGAAACCGGTCTTGTCGCCGCGTCCATGACCTACCTCGGCACCATGTGGATCGCCTACGGCTTCGCTAAGCAGAAGCAGTACGTTTACCTCGCCAGCGGACTCACGCATGCGGAGACCGATCCCGATCCGGAGGAGCACGACCTCACTCTCCACACTTTCTCCATCGCCGGATTCGAACGGATGCTCCTCGATGGCACCATTCAGGACGCAAGCACGCTGGGCGCATGGGGTCTGTATAAGGTTTGGAGAGAAAAGCAGGGAACTAGAGAGGGACTATTACCCAGGCACCAATAACCGCAGCAGCAGAAAAATCAGCACGCCGGCAAAGAACACCAGAGCCATCCGAATCCCCGGTTCACGATTCACTTCCGGCACAAGATCAGTTGCTGCCACATAGATCGCGACACCCGCCGATAGCGGCAATCCGGCTCGTACCCAACCCGGCAGCAGATTAATCACCAGCACTCCGAGAATCGTGGCAGCGGCGAGCACGGCAGCGGAGATCAACGCCACCCGGCGGCTCCGTCCCGAGGCCAGCATCACCGAGGCTACCGTGAAGCCCTCCGGTACTTTATGCAGGAAGATGGCGAAAAAGATCAACCACCCCAGCCAGTTCGACAGGACAAAGCCGGAGCCGATCGCCACCCCATCGAATAGCGCATGTGCGGCCAGTCCGGTGAGCACCGAATAGCTGGTACGCGACGAGACAAATTCATGATGGTGTGTCTCCTCGCCGAAGTGAAAATGCGGCGTGATCGTGTGCTCCAGCAGATGGATGACGCAGTAGCCGGCAAGCACCAGAACCGGCGACCAGCGCGGGGAAAATCGCAGGCTCTCCGGAATCATCTCCAGAAACGCGACTGCCAGCATGAATCCCGCGCCCAGCGCGACAAAATAGCGCAGGTAGCGCTTCTCCCAATTGCGCCGCACCAGCACCAGTCCGCCGACGATGTCAGCGATCGCGGCAATGAATCCGAGAGTGAGCGAAAGCAGCATGATGAGGCGGCAGTCAGCTACCCACTGTGCCGGATGTGCATAACATCGCCATCTTGCACCAGGTAATCCTTGCCTTCCAGGCGAAGTGTTCCCTGAGACTTGGCGGCAGCTTCCGAACCCGCAGCCAGCAGCGTATCCCAGTGAATGGTCTCCGCCCGGATGAAGTGCTTCTCCAGGTCTGAGTGGATCGCCCCCGCCGCCTCCTGAGCCCGCGACTTCACTGGAATCGTCCACGCGCGACATTCGTCTTCACCGACGGTGAAAAAGCTGACCAGTCCCAGCAGCTCATAGCTCTTGCGAATCAGCCGCCGCAGGCCGCTCTCCGTCAGCCCATACGAAGAGAGAAACTCCGCGGCTTCATCATCCTCCATCTCGGCCAGCTCGGCTTCGACCTTGCCGCAGAAGGCAGTCACGCCGGCATTCGGCCGCGCCGCAACCTCCTCCAGCTTGTATTTCGCAGCCGCTGCCTCAAGATCCGCGCCCAGCGTCATGCTTTCCGGCAGGTTCAAAGCATAAAGAATCGGCTTCTGCGATAGAAATTGAAAGCCGCGGATCAGTTTCTTCTCCTCCGCCGACATTTCCAGCTCGCGCAGAGGTTTTTCGGCCTCTAGCGCCTCCTTGGAGCGCCGTAGCAGCGCGTCTTCCTTCTCAAGATCCGCAGTTCGCATCTTCTTGAGATCCTTCTCCAGCCGTTCCAGGCGCTTCTCAATCTGCGTCAGGTCCGACACCATCAGATCGAACTCTACATTCTTGATATCGCGCAGCGGATCGATGGGCCCCACATGCGGAATCGCATCGTCCTCAAAGGCGCGCAGCACATGGATCAGCGCATCCACATTGCGCAGCGCCGTCAGGAACGCCGTCTCTTTGAGCGCCTCCTGTCCAATCGCCGCGACGTCCGCATACTCGACCGTGGCATAGACCGTCTTCTTCGGCTGATAGAGCGCGGCCAGCCTGTCCAGCCTTTCGTCAGGAACTTTGGCCACACCCAGGTGCGCCTCACGCGGATTCGAATAGCCGCGCTCTTCCAGCCTGGCCTTGGTAAGAATCTTGAACAGGGAAGTCTTGCCCACCTGCGGCAGGCCGATAATGCCGGTCTTCATATGTGTCCTAAGTGGAAAAAGCTAGGCGCAGCCAGTCCCCTAGGGACGTTCACGCCAATCGTTGATCATAACAGCGAAGCGCAATCACACTCGTGCCGGAACGAGCTAAACCCCGCGTCTCGCGCTGGACGCGGAGTCCCCGTATTTTGCAGCCAGCAAAAACACCAGTACTACCCCACCCAGCAACACGCCTTCTTCCACCGTGGTTGACCAGCCATGCAGTTTGTTGAAAGCCACACGGTTCGGATCGCCGCGATCCGCAGCATCGATTGCGCCCCCTGCGGCGATCCGGTAGCCCTCCATCTTCGGAATGATCCAGAACTGCGAGAATGCCGTCAGCCCCAGCATAATCAGCGTCACTGCGACCGGCGCGGCGACATTGCGGTGAAGGGCGCCCGCGATCTGCGCGACAAGCAGCAGCACAACAATCAGCGCGCCCGCGAACAGACCTTCATAGTGCAGCGCCAGCAGACATTTCCGAACGATTGTCCCCGCCACGTGCGTATCGGCAATCGAACTGAACGCGGACGCCGCGACCACCGGGAAGAACATCACTCCGCCCAGCCACAGTACGACCAGAAGCAGAATCAGCGCCCTCAGGAGAGTCCTCATTTATCTGTCCTGGACCCCATACACGCTTGACCGTCCAATCAGCCGCTCGATTCTCTTCGAAATCGGCGGATGCGTGGAGAACAGGCTGGCCAGATCGCGCGCACTCACCATAGGAGCCACAATGAACAGGTGTGCATTCGACGGTGAGGCCTGCAGCGGCAGCCTCTTCGAATAGGCATCCAGCTTCTCCAGCGCGCTCGCGAGTGCATAAGGATTCCCCGTAATGTGCGCGCCCGTCGCGTCGGCTTCATATTCACGTGATCGTGACACCGCCAGCTGAATCAGCGCCGCCGCAATCGGAGCCAGAATCAGCATGAACAGCGCTCCGATTCCCCCGCCGCCACGCTCGCGGTCACGCCCCTCGCCGCCATAGCCGCCAAACAGTGCGGCCCAATACCCCATGCGAGCCAGAATAGTGATCGCGCCCGCCAGCGTCGCCGCAATCGAACTGGTCAGAATGTCGCGATTCTTCACATGCCCCAGTTCATGCGCCAGCACGCCTTCCAGTTCGTCATCGTTCAGCAGGTTCAGAATGCCGTTCGTCACCGCCACCGAAGCATGTTGCGGATTCCTTCCCGTTGCAAATGCGTTGGGCGAGTCCGAAGGGATCACGTAAATCTTCGGCATCGGCAGACCGATGCGCTGCGTCATCCGCTCGACTACCTGATACACGCGCGGCAATTGCTCGCGCGTCACAGGTTGAGCGCTGTACATCTTCAGCGCAATCTTGTCGGAAAAGAAGTAGCTGAAGAAATTCATTGCCGCGGCAAACAAGAACGCCAGAATCATCCCGTTCTGTCCGCCGAAGTAATCGCCTGCCAGCACCAGGAGCAAAGTCAGGCCGGTAAGCAGAAAAGCCGTCTTAAGAGTATTCATTTCGCAATTGCCCCCATCCTTCTCACGAGGCATTTGGTAGTTACGATTGTTTCATGGAAGGCGGTCCACTTGTCAGTTTGGGGAAATGGAGGCGCCATACCGTTCATCCCCGGAAAACAGCCGTTCACCTTTCGAATGGACCGCTTGTCCCAGACCTATACACTTTTTGGTATTCACACTCCGGTTTGATGGAGCGGAGACGCCGCCCGCTTCAATTTTGTTGTCCGGAATTTTCTCCTAATCAACAAATTAACATGTTTTTTTACAATAACTTATCATCGCATCCACACAGCCGTCACACAAAGGTAATGGAATTGCATATTGGGGGGCATGAGAAACCTTCGTCCGCATCGCTTTGCCAATGCCCCAGTCAAAAAATTCATCTTTGCCTTAAGTCTGGCGCTCCTGGCGGTTCTCATGCTTCCAGGAAGCCTCAAGGCGCAATCCAACATTTCTGGCGACCTCGCCGGCACGGTCACCGATCCGACCGGTGCAGCGGTCACGAACGCTAGGGTCACTGTGACTAACCCGGCAAATGGCCAGGTGAAGATCACGACCTCTGGTAGCGGTGGCGAGTACCGCGTTCCCCTGCTTTCACCTGGCGCATACAAGGTGTCTGTCACGGCGCCCGGATTCGAGACCACCGATCTTAGCGCGACAATTTCGGCGGGTCTGACTATTCCGCTGAACGTCAGGCTGACAGTTGGTTCGGGCGCAACGACCGTGGAAGTCACCGGTACTGATGTCCAGTTGCTGCAGACCGACGATGCGCAGGTTTCGACGACCTTCAGCCTGGCACAGATTCAAAATTTGCCAAATCCCGGCAACGATCTGACCTTCGTTGCTCAGACGGCTCCGGGTGCGGTGATGAACACACAGGGCGGATACGGTAACTTCTCCGTCTTTGGTCTGCCTGCCACATCGAACACCTTCACCGTCAACGGCGGCTATGAAGGTGACCCGTACCTGAACCTGAACAACTCCGGCGCCACCAACCTGCTGCTCGGAAACAATGACGTCGACAACGTGACTGTGACCACGAACGCCTATGACGCAGCCTTCGGCGGCCTGGGCGGGGCCCAGGTCAATGAGATCTCACGCGCCGGCGGCAACCGCTTCCACGGGAACGCCATCTACTGGTGGAATGGCCGCACCATGAACGCGAACAGCTTCTTCAACAAGCAGGCCGGATCGCCGCGGGGCTTTGTCAACGCCAACCAATGGGCGGCCTCCGTGGGAGGACCAATCAAGAAGGACAAGATGTTCTTCTTTGTGGATACCGAAGGCCTTCGTGTCATTATCCCGCAACGCGGAACTGTGTATGCTCCCAGCCCGGCGTATCAGGCTGCGATTCTCAACCCGGTTCCCACCACCAATGTGTATGCGCCCTACGGAAACCTGGCGGCGAACGGCAACTCTGTCGAGGTTCCGCTGTATCAGAGGATGTTCAACCTTTACAACAATGCCAGGAACTACGCCTCCGGCGTGCAGGATCCCAACGACCCCGACTCCTGGATCTACAACGGACAGTCCACAAATCTTGGCACCGAATGGCAGATTCTGGGCCGCACCGATTTCAACCTGGGAACCAACGATCACCTGTTTGTACACTTCAAGGTAGACCACGGGACTCAACCGACAGCCACCAGCTTTGTCAACTCTATCTTCGACGCGGAGAGTCCCCAGCCGTCGTATGAAGGGCAATTGAACGAGACCCATACTTTCTCGCCAACGCTCACCAACCAGTTCGTCTTCGCGGCCAGCTACTACCGGGCGATCTTCACCAACACCAATGCCCAGGCGCTGGCTCAGACGATCCCATTCGTATTGATCCCTGAAGGCTACGCTTCCGGCGGCGACTGGGATATCGTAGGCAACGCGGCCAACTGGATCGGAAACATCGACTATGCGCTTCCCCAAGGGAGAAATGTAACCGGCTACCAGTTCAACGATGACCTGAGCTGGACAAGAGGCCGGCATACGTTCAAATTCGGGGGGACCCTGCGCCGGGATGACATCACCGACTACACCCCGAGCGAGCACAACATCGCCTTTGCAGGTGGCGAAAACGTCATCCTGGATCAGGGCGATTTCGCTGCCGGCTACAGTGACGAGTGGGTGGAGCGCTTCCCGCAGCATTTAAGCCAACCTGTCGCGCTCTACGTGAGCGGATGGTATGCGCAGGATCAGTGGAAGGTATTACCGAACCTCACCCTGACTGGCGGCCTGCGCCTTGAACACAACTCGAACCCCGTCTGCCAGACCAATTGCGTGGCAAACCTCTCGCAAAACTTTAATACCCTTCCCACCGCGCCCACCACGCCGTACAACACCCTAATCGCTTCCGGCCGTCACCAGGGGTTCTTCGAGCAGCAGAACGTCGCATGGGAGCCGCGCTTTGGTTTTGCCTGGCTTCCGGATCCAAAGACCACGGTTCGCGGCGGCTTCGGCATGTTCACCGACTACTTCCCTGCGGAGATCATGGGGGATCTGATATCAAACCCGCCGAGCGTGAACCGGTTTACCGTCCTCGGTGCAGCCTACGGCAACCTCATTCCCGTCGATACCACCCTGCCTACAAGTGGTCATGCAGTCGCGGTCGTTTCGAATGAGGCCTTCCAGCAGCAGTATCCGACTGGGGGCAGCTATGCAAGCCTCTTCGCATCCACCGGGGGTATTTTCCGTCGTCCCACCTTCACCTCGGTTCAGCATAAGGTCTACCTTCCCAGCTATGAGGAGTGGAGCTTTGCGGTGCAGCGGGAAGTTGCAAAGAACGTGGTCGCATCGCTGACCTACGTTGGTAATCATGGCTATCATGAGCCCGTCCAGCAGCTGCCCAACGCTTATGACCCCTATGGAACCAACGCCAGCTTGCCTTCCAGCCGGCCGAACAGCTCATTTAACCAGGTCACCAATTTCTATAGCGGTGCGAGCTCAAACTACAACGGCATGGTCGCGAGTGTGGTGGATCGCAGCAAGTGGGTCCAGCTGCAGTTCAACTATGCCTATGGCCATGCGCTGGATGAGTGCTCCAACGGCTGTTTCAATGCCTTTGGCATCAACCCGATTGGCCAGATCAATCCAAATAACCTGTCCCAGAATTATGGTAACGCCGACTACGACACGCGCAACTACATCAGCGCCAGCTACGTGCTTACGGTGCCTTATTGGGGTGGCCCGCACCTCTTGACAGATAACTGGCAGATTGCCGGCACCATCTTCCATAACACCGGCTATCCCTTCTCGGTCAACGATAACAATGGTACGATCCTCTACGGTACTGCTGCGCTCGCCAAGCAGATTGACAACAACTTCAACCATAAGTGCGGTGGCAACTCCCATACGATCGGCTACGGTAACCAATGTGATTTCGCCGCGCACTTTACGAGTTCCACTGACTTCGGGCAGCAGCGGCGCAATCAGCTTCGGGGCCCGAACTACAGCGATTTTGACCTGGACATCTCCAAGGGCTTTAAGATCCCACATTGGGAAGGAGCTCAGTTCAAGGCCGCAGCTCAGTTCTACAATACCTTTAACCATCCGAACTTTCAGCTTCCGAACAGTGACGTAAATGACGGAGCTGGGAATGGCATCATCAATAGCACGGCAAGCACCCCAACCTCGATCCTGGGTGCCTTCCTTGGCGGCGACGCTTCACCCCGTCTCATTCAGTTGAAGGCCAGCTTCGTCTTCTAACTGAATCATTCGGTGAATAATCACAGACAGGCGGCCTCAATCTGGCCGCCTGTTTTACTTTAGAATCGCATTTCCGTTTCCACAGGTTCGCCATGTCAAGCCCCCAGTGACCCAAAATCTCCCTAATCCGCACATTCCAAAAGCCCAGAAACACACTACAAACCTGGCGTACCTTCCCTTCCAGTTCCTTAAAATAGAAGTAGGGCTCAAAAAGATCGGGAGTTTGCCCCATTACACTAATCTTTTTAGAATGAATCGGTTACAAACTTCTCATTTAGAATGAATCGATTACAAACCACAGCGGCGAAATCCTTTGGAATGAATGGGTTCAGAACCATAGAAAAACGGGAGGGGGGAGGGGGTGTACCTCATCTACCACCTCTTGACGAATGACTACTGGTATTTATATTGTTGACCAATTATAAAATATCCAGTCTGCTGAGCAACCAATCTCGATGCGGCTTGCATCTAGCCAGTCACCGGTAGCAAGGTGACTTTAATACGGTAAGTGAATTAATTAGACATAAATGACTGCTGAAATTCTCCTCGTTGACGACAGCCCTATTCAGGCCGCCACCCGTCAAGCCATCCTTTCCCTTCCCGGGAGAATTGTCGCTGTAGCCGAAAGCGCGCATCGAGCTCTCGAAATCCTCGAGGACAATGAGCTCCTGTACTCGCTTGGGCTGGTCATCACCGATCACTGGATGCCCGACATCAACGGTCCTCAATTTGTGGGTCTGCTTCGCCGAAGATTGCCTGCGATCCCCGTGCTCGTTCTCAGCGGCTTGCCAGATATTGAAGAGGAGTATGCCGGGCTGGACGTCATCGTCCGCGTAAAACCGATCGCTCCTGATCAATTGCTGGCCCTGGTCGATTCTCTCCTCGATCAGCCAATGAGCCGTACCGCGTGATACTCCACAAATTCCTCTAGCCTCTCCGCCTCCCCCGCGATAGCCTGTTCTCGAAGTTTATCGGAGGGAACGCATGTCCAAGGCTTCCGAAGTGGAGCTGTCGCCGTCCGAATCGCTGCTTCGAGCCCTCGACATTAACTTCCGCATCACCCGCTATCTGATCGAAAACATCCCTTCCGAAGCCTGGAGTGCGGAACCTGCAGGAGGGAAAGGCCGCACCATCGCCGCCATAACCGCCCACATCCACAACGTGCGCCGGATGTGGCTAAAAGTCCCCTCTGGCAAGCCCGTGCCGGGACGAGGTCGACCGACACACGCTGACTCCACGCAGCGCTCTCGCGGCCCTAGATGCCAGTGCCTCCGCGGTCCACGAGATGGTCGCCGAGTCGCTTGCCTCCGGCAAGCGCATTAAGAACTTCAAGCCTGATACAACGGCTTTTGCAGGCTACATCATCGCGCATGACGCCCACCACCGTGGGCAGATAGCCATGCTGGCGCGCCAGGGAGGCTTCGCTCTCCCAAAGCAGGTTGATTTCGGCATGTGGGAGTGGGGAATCCGCTAGTCATCACGTGTCGCCCGCTGTGATCCTGTTCTTGACGCGGAATTGCTGCGTACCCGCGCGGTCTGCGACAATAGGATGTTCGTCCATGCCTACATTTGGCAGCTTCGCGCTTTTGCTGGCCCTCGCCCTCAGCGGATATACTCTGCTCGCCGGGGCTGTAGCACTTTACCAGATTGCGACGGGAGCCCGAGCCCGCGTCGCACCCGAGCGTCTGGCGGAGACTGCCCGTCGTGCCGGCATTGGCAGCTTCATAGCTACGACGGCGGCAGCCTTCGCGCTCGTCTGGGCCGCCTTTAACAACGACTTCTCCGTCGCCTACATCCTTCACCATACCAACCGCGCCCTGCCAGGCCCCTATAAATTCGCCGCCCTCTGGTCCGGACAGGAAGGCTCGCTCCTGCTCTGGGCCTGGCTGCTTTCGGCGTACGGATTCGTCCTCCGCATCCGCCACAAAGTCGATGTCAAGCTCACTGCCTATGCATCGACCATCCTGGCCGGCGTGCAGATCTTTTTCCTTTTGTTGCTTAATTTCGCAGCAATGCCATTCTCGCTGGTCAGCGGACCCGTCCCACAGGACGGCTTCGGCCTGAACCCGCTCCTCCAATATCCGGAGATGGTCATCCATCCGCCGATGCTCTATCTCGGCTACGTGGGCTTCGCCGTGCCCTTCGCCTTCGCACTAGGGGCGCTCATGATGCGCTATCCCGGCGAAAAGTGGATTCACATCACTCGCCGTTGGACCATGGTCACATGGCTCTTTCTCACCTGCGGCATCTTCCTCGGCGCGCATTGGGCCTACTCCGTTCTTGGATGGGGCGGCTACTGGGGCTGGGACCCGGTCGAGAACGCCTCGCTCATGCCATGGCTCACCGGCACGGCCTTCCTGCATTCCGTCATGATGCAGGAGAAGCGCGGCATGATGAAAAGCTGGAACGTATGGCTCATCTTTTCCACGTTTATGCTTGCCATCTTCGGCACGCTGCTTACGCGGTCGGGCCTGGTCAGCTCGGTCCACGCCTTCGCGCAATCGCCCATCGGCACCTGGTTCTGGATCTTCCTCATTGTCGTGATGTCCGTGTGCCTCTTCACCTTCATTGTTCAGCGAGATCACCTGAAGGCGGAAAACAAGCTCGAGTCGCTTGTCTCCCGTGAATCCAGTTTCCTCTTCAACAATCTTGTGCTGCTCGCAGCATGCTTCACCGTGCTCTGGGGAACGCTCTTTCCCGTCCTCTCCGAATATGTCCAGGGAAACAAAGTCACGGTCAGCGCGCCGTTCTATAACCGCGTCGCCGTACCCATCGGACTCTTCCTCCTCTTCCTCACCGGCATTGGCCCGCTGCTCGCGTGGCGCAGTTCGTCCTTCAAGAGCATCCGCAAAAATTTCGTCCTGCCCAGCATGGCCGGCCTGGTCGCCGCAATCGTTGTTATCGCCTGTGGAGTACATCCATGGGAGATCTTCACCACGAATGAGCAGGGCTCGTTCTACGCTTTCTTCGCCTTCTCTTTGGGGGCGATGGTAGTCACGGCAATCAGCGCGGAGTTTCTGCGCGGCGCGGGTGTCATCTCGCGCCATACCGGTCAGAATCTCTTCGCATCCATCGTTCAGCTCTGTCGCCGCAATACCCGCCGCTACGGTGGATACATCGTCCATTTCGGCGTCGTCGTCATCTTTATCGGAATTGCGGGTTCGGCCTTCAACCAGAGCAAGGAAGAGGAACTCGGCTTCAAGCAGAGTCTCAATATCGGTCCATATCGTGTCGAGTGCCAAAGCTACTCGCAGGATTCGAATGCCAACTATGACACGGAATATGCCCTCCTCGATGTCTATCGCGGCAACAGGAAGGTCACTCAGCTTGCGCCGGAAAAGCGTTTCTATACGGCGAGCCAGCAGCCCTCTACCATCGTCGCCAACCACTCTACACTCGCCTGGGACCTCTACGTTATCTACGCGGGCAAGAATCCTGACACCGGTCAACCCATTATCAAGGTCTTCCTCAATCCGCTGATCGCGTGGATCTGGATCGGCGTGGGCATCATCGTTTTTGGCACCGGAGTCGCACTCTTTCCCAACATGACCGCCGCGCTTGCCGCCGCTCGCAACCGAATTCCCGCCGCCACGCAGACAGCGGCAGCCGTTCCCGCTCGGGGTGGGGACTGATGTCCAAGCTATTTCACCTCGGACGTGGTGTCATCATCATGATCGTCGCTGTTCTTACCATGGGATCGGCTAGCACCGCTGTCCGCTACAACGAGCTGGGACATAAGATGATGTGCGTCTGCGGCTGCAATCAGATCCTCATCGAGTGCAACCATCTTGGCTGTCCCGACTCTGACCGCATGCTCGGCGAGTTGCGCGTCGGCCTTGCCGGCGGATCGGGCGACGACGCGATCCTTACCGCATTTCAAGACAAATACGGCCCCACGGTTCTCGCGGCGCCCATGCTCACCAAATTTAACATCGTTGCCTGGATCGTGCCGCCGGCCGTGCTCCTCCTCGGCATCGCAGCCACGGTGATTCTGGTGCGTCGGTGGCGTTCGCGCGCGGCCGCGATTCCGGCATCACCTCGGGCAGCTGAGTTTCCCACCATGCGCGAAAGAATTCGAAGGGAGACGCAACTGTGATTATCGTCGCCTGCGGTATTCTCCTCCTGGGAATTCTCTTCTACGTTTTTTATCCCGAACGCCACGTCGAGGAGCAGCATCAGAAGACACGTCTCGAGTACCTGCGCGAGCGCAAAGAGGTTCTCTATGACAACCTGCGTGACCTCAACTTCGAGTACCGCGCCGGCAAATATGTGCAAGAGGATTATGCTACGCAACAGGCGGATCTTGAAAACGAAACGGCCGAGGTGATGGCCGAAATCGATGTACTCGAAAGCCAACCTCGCTAAGCCTGGTCCTAAGGTTTCGCGCCCTATAATTCAAGGAAGATCATGAAATCAATCCCACCCTCGCGCCATCGCCGAGCCATTCTTCTCGCCGTGCTTGTCCTTACGGCTTCCTTGGCTGCTCAGGCGACCTCGCTCAGCGGCAATGTCACCAACAAGACCACCAACAAACCCGCGGCGGGCGACGATGTTGTGCTTATCGCGCTGGCGCAGGGTATGCAGGAAGCGGGGCGCACCAAGACCGATGCCCGCGGCCACTTCACCATCGATGTCCCCAATAACGGCATGCATCTGGTGCGCGTCGATCACCAGAAAGCCGCCTACTTTGAGCCGGTCCCCCCCGGGACAACCAGCGTAGACGTCGCCGTGTACGATGTGGAGCCGAAAGTTGCCGGTGTTTCGACTGAGGCGGACGTGATGCGCATCGAGGCCGGTCCACAAGGTCTGCACGTCATTCAAAACTATTTCGTGAAAAACGATTCGAAGCCGCCACGCACGCAATTCAGCAAGCAGGCTTACGAAATCTATCTCCCGCCCGACGCCAAAATTGAAGGGTCGGCGGCCATGGGCCCAGGTGGCATGCCGGTGGCATCGTCGCCGGTACCGCTCGAAGACAAGGGCCATTATGCCTTCGTTTTTCCCGTGCGCCCGGGAGAAACCCGCTTCCAGCTCAGTTATACACTTCCGTACAATGGCAGTTACAAATTCACGCCGCGCATCGCCCTGCCCACTGAGAACTTGGCAATCATGCTCCCCAAGAGCATGCGGTTCGACGGCGGCGCGCCTTTCCAGATGAGCGATGTCGACGCGACCGCGCAGACATTTCTAGCTAAGAATGTCCAGCCATCGCAACCGCTGGGATTCACTGTCTCCGGAACGGGCGTTATGCCGCGCGATTCGGAGCAAACCGGTGCCAGCGCCCCGAATGGTCAATCACCAGCAGGGGCACAAGGCTCCGCCGATCTACCCTCTGCCGCAACGGACACGCGACCCGGAGGCGGTCTCGGCAATCCCATCGACACACCCGATCCTCTCCAGAAATACAAGTGGTGGATTCTGAGCGGCCTTGCTCTCGTTCTTGTGATAGCAGCCGCATTCTTTCTGCGCGCCAAGCCAGGAACCGCCGTGGCTACCGTTGCGCCGCCTCTTCCCTCGCCACTTATACCTGCCCACCAAGTGCTCGGCGGTTCGAACACAAACTCTCGCGCTCTCTTGTCCGCGCTCAAAGAAGAGCTATTCGCGCTTGAAACCGAACATCTGGAGGGGAAGTTGTCCGATCCCGAGTATGCAGAGAACAAGTCCGCGCTTGAAATCGTGCTGCGCCGCGCTCTCACACGTCAATCGACGGAAAAGTAATCATTCGATGTTTCGCCGATCAGCTACTCCCCAAACGCCGTCTTGAAGAACGTCAGAATCCTCTGTCGTCCATCGAAGCCGTGCCACGGCTCCAGGCTGGGGCTGCCAAAAATCCCGCCCGCCAGCGGCCCATGATCCTCGCGTGGATACGTCACCATCTCCACCGGGATGCCCATCTGCCGCAGCGCGCGATACATCTCCTGGCTCTGGCCGAGCGGGTCGGTTTTGTCCTCTTCGCCTTGTAGCAGCAGAAACGGCGTCTTTCCGTGTCCGGCTTCTGCCAGCGGACTCTGCCGCCATGCGTCGGGCGCGTGCTCCCAGGGCTTGCCGTAGAACCAGCGATCGTACCACGAGCTTTCTTCTGTCCCGTATTCACTGTGCTGATCGATGACCGGAGCCCCGCTGACGATCGCTTTAAACCGGTCCGTCTTTCCCTCGACGAAGCCGGCCATTTCGCCGCCATAGCTGTAGCCCATCAGCCCCAGCTTGCTCGAATCGATAGGATATCGCGCGATCACCGTATCCACGCCGGCCATAATGTCGCGATAATCGGCGCCGCCTAGGTCGTTTTTGTTCGCCGCGGCGAAGCTCGCGCCATACCCAATGCTACCCCGTGGATTCGTGCGAAGGACCGCCCAACCCTGACCGACTAACAGCTCAATCAGCGGATAGTACGCATCCTCGAAGGCCCCGGTCGGCCCCCCATGCACATCCACAATGAGAGGAACTTTTTGCGAGGCCGCCTGTGGAGGGAGATAGAGCAGTCCCTCGATGGACAATGCATCATTCTTCCATCGCACGACTTGAGATGAAACCTGCGACCATTTCGCCGGCATCAGAGACGGCGTGTTCAACGCTTTGCCGCTATGGCCCAGTTTCTCAGCGTAGAACAGAGTCGGTTCTTGCGTGCTGCTTGCTCCCAGCCACACCCATCCATTTTGTTTTGCGTTGGTGTTCAATTGTGTAACTGAGGAAGTGTCGAATTTGATCGGCTCCAGTTTATCCGTCCCAGTCTTTCCCGCATCGATGCGCAACACCGTTACGCGCGTGCCCAACTGAACCCCCCCTATCACCTTGCTCTCTTCGGCAAGAGGAAGCTCATGAGACAGCGAGCCATCGAGGTCCGCAGTCAGGTCCTTCACGCTGTTATCAGCAAACGTCAGCACAAAGAGATCGTGATATCCCGGCGGGGCGTCCTGTTCCGCCTGCGCCAGGAAGTAATAGCGCTTCGCATCGTCTGACCATGCGCCGCCCTGGATTGTCGCGGGGAGCTCTTTGATCTGGCGCGGACGCGCAGGGTCGCCAACGCTCACCATCCATGCGCTCCTTGATGGCGCCAGGTCGCCTGCGTTGTTCATGCCCTCCGTAATGGCGATTAATCGGTCACTTTGATGGCTCCACGAGATTCCATGAACATCCGGAGGCACGGCCACTGGCGTCAGCTTTTCATCTTCTGTATTCAAAAAATACAATCGTGATCCGTGCTGCTGGTGACCCACCCAGACGGCATCGGCCTTCTCATCGTGTTGCTTCTTCTCGCCCGGGGTCTCGGGATCGCGCGCCAGCATCGCAATCAACGTTCCATCGGGAGAAATATCGTAGTTCTCCACGTCAATCGTAACTGGCTCCGTCTTTGCAGCTGTAGCATCTTTTCGCGGGGGAATCGCGTCGGGCAAAGTCGAAGCATCGACTGGCGGCACGACCTTAAGATCATACGGGCGCGCTTCTCCCGCTTCCATGGGCAGCCGGTAGAGTTGCGTATGTTCGCCGCGATGAGCCAGGAACAGGATGCCGGTCCCATCGGGCACCCATCGTCCGAAGAATTCGCCCCGTTTATCCTGGGGAGTCGACCAGGTCAGCTGGCGTGACGTGTTCTCTTTGATGTCCACCAGCCAGAGATGGCTTTTCGCCCCGTCGGCCGTTGAGTCTGTCACCTGAATCAGCACACTGCGGCCGTCGGGCGAGAGCCGTGGCTGCGACATCGCACGAACATGACGCAGGTCTTCGTTGGAAGGGAAGTGTGCGTCATCCGAAGCACGAGCAATGCCGGGGGAAACTGCGCACACAAAACCCAGCGTAGTGACAGTCAAACTCTTCAGCATGCCCTACAGGATATCCTGTAGACTCTCTTGACACTAGCGTGAATCCTTCATCCGAAACCGCGTCCCGCACGAACGCCCAGGCATTTTGGCCGTCGGTCTGGGAGGCTCTGCGCGGCTCGCATCAGGATTACACTGCCGGAAGCCTGAACCGCGCCATTCTGCTGCTGGCGATTCCCATGGTGCTCGAGATGGTGCTGGAGTCGCTCTTCGCCGTCGTCGATATCTTGTGGGTCGGGCGGCTCGGAGCGAATGCTGTTGCCACGGTTGGCATTACCGAATCGATGCTCGCGCTGGTCTTCGCAGTGGGCATGGGCTTATCGCTCTCCACTACGGCCATGGTTGCGCGCCGCATAGGCGAGAAAGATCCGGAGGATGCGGCGATCTCCGCGGTGCAAGGCATCGCATTAGGACTCACGATTTCGCTCAGCATCGGAATCCCCGCAGGCATCTTCGCCCCGCAGCTTCTCCGCGCGATGGGTGCCTCGCCTGAGATTATTACGGTCGGCTCCGGTTACGCGCGCATCGCTCTTGGTGGCTGCGGAGCCATCATCATGCTCTTTCTCAACAACGCAATCTTTCGCGGAGCAGGCGACGCGGCCATCGCCATGCGGCTGCTTTGGGTGTCGAACATCATCAACCTCGCCCTTGACCCATGCCTCATCTTCGGCCTGGGACCGTTCCCGCGTCTGGGTGTGACCGGCGCGGCTTTGGCCACCTGCACCGGGCGAAGCATCGGAGTGCTCTACCAGTTCTACCGGCTATTGAAAGGAACAGAGCGTATCCACGTTCTGGCGCGTCACCTGCGGCTGAATCTCGAAGTGTTGTGGCGTCTTCTGCGCGTCTCGCTGACCGGTATTCTGCAATTCACCATCGCCAATGCCAGCTGGATCGGCCTCGTGCGCATCATTTCTCTCTTCGGATCTTCCGCGGTTGCCGGCTATACCGTGGCCATTCGCATCGTGATCTTCTTCATCCTGCCCTCCTGGGGTCTGAGCAATGCTGCCGCAACGCTGGTGGGCCAGAATCTCGGAGCAGGCCGTCCGGATCGCTCGGAGCAGGCCGTCTGGCGTACGGGTCTCTACAACATGATCTTTCTGGGAACGATCGGCGTCTTCTTTTTTCTCTTCGCGACTCCGGTTCTCCGTCTTTTTGTGCACGATCCGGCGGTCGTCTCCATCGGTGCGACCGCTCTGCGAATTTTCAGTTGCGGCAACATCGCCTACGCCTATGTCATGGTCCTGCTGCAGGCATTCAACGGAGCAGGCGATACAGTCACCCCAACCTACGTCAATTTCTTCGGATTCTGGGTTCTGGAAATTCCACTCGCATGGCTGCTCGCCGTTCACACGCATCTTCAGTGGAAGGGCGTTCTGGTTGCGTTCGTATGCGCTGAGTGCGCTGTTGCTCTGGTAAGCCTCGTTCTGTTTCGGCGAGGAAAATGGAAGGTGCAGCGCATCTGATATGTTCCCACGAGTCCCGTTAAACTGGACTTATGCTCCACGTTCTGAATCCCATCCCCGCCGAATCCATCCGTCTTATCGTCTTTGACCTCGACGGCACGCTCATAAACTCGCAGAAGGATCTCGCCAACTCCATCAACGCCATGCTTACCCAACTCAACCGGCAACCTCTGCCCGAAGAGATCATCGCGGCCTATATCGGAGATGGCGCCGGTATGCTCGTTCGTCGTGCCCTCGGAGATCCCGAGGACGAGCATCTCGTCGAAGATGGCCTCAACCGGTTCCTTGCCCACTATCGCGAGCACAAGCTCGATCACACCTACGTCTATCCCGGAGTCTTCGAATCGCTCGATGCCATGCGATCCATGCCCGATTGCTCCCCCCGCAGCATGGCTGTGCTCACCAATAAGCCGATCGTTCCTTCGCAGGCTATCTGCGATGCGCTTGGCCTCAGCCCTTGGTTCTTCCAGATTTATGGCGGCAATAGTTTCCCCACCAAAAAGCCCGACCCCGAAGGACTCAACACCTTGATCCGGGAGGCCGATGTTTCTCCTCGGGAAACTCTGATGATAGGAGATTCAGACGTCGATATACTCACCGCGCACCGGGCTGGCGCATGGGTCATCGGCTGCAGATTCGGACTCTCTTCTCACACCCTGGAAAATATACCTTCCGACTGCCTGGTCGATGCAGCGTCGGAATGGGCAACTGCGCTCAATCTGGCAAACAGGCGAAAGTAAATAAATGATCGGAACGCAGGATCACCCCTTATTCCCCACAACTTTTTTCGAGAGCCAATTGGTGAGACGTGCAGGTGACTGCACGTGCTGCAGGAAAGCGTGCTGCACGCGGTTGAACGATCGACCTCGCAAAACAGCCGCGACAATGGTCCGCGAAGCCTGCGCATCCGAGATTCGCACATAGCTGCATCGCGCCGTCTTGTCCACTGCCATTTCTGGAACCAGCGACACGCCTACGCCCGCCGCAACCATGCCCAGCAGGCTGCTGAACTGCCCGCTTTCAAACGCGATCCTTGGATTCACCTTCGCGCGCGTGCACGCCGCGACGCTGACGTCGCGGAAGCAATGGCCGTCCCGTAACATGACAAACGGCTCACCCCGCAGATCTTTCAGCGACAGGCTCCTGGCGTTGGCACGCGCATGATCTTTAGGCAGCGCCGCGTACAACGGCTCTGTGCGCAGTGGAAAAATCTCAAACTCCTTATGCCGCAAAGGCAGCGAAAGAATCGCCACATCGATGGAAAGATTTCGCAGGCTTTCCACCAGCACGGGTGTTGTCTCCTCCACAATCCGCAGCCTGGCCTCCGGATGTTTCTTCGAGAATGCCGCCACGCACTGCGGCATCAGGTAAGGCGCAATGGTCGGAATTACTCCGACGGCCACACTGCCGCGAACATCCGTGCGCTTATCCTCGACGCCTGTGCGCGCCGCTTCCATCTGCTGCAGGATGGACCGCGCATGGGGCAGAAACGCTCGGCCTGCCTCGGTCAGGCGAATGCTGCGCCCTAGCCGGTCAAAGAGCCGCGAGCCGAGATCCTCTTCGAGCTTCAATACCTGCTGCGAAAGCGAAGGCTGCGCCACATGGCACCGCTCCGCCGCGCGGCTGAAGCTCCCTGTATCGGCGATCGCGCATACATAACGAAGTTGATGAAATTCCATAGGAAATGCCTATGCTCCGAATGGGAACTATATATTGGAGCAATCTATCTCCATGATGCTACATTGACTGTGTTGGGACAAGCGCGGAGAGCCGCGCTGTGAGATTTGAGTAACCCGTGATGCGTGTGATGCGCGTCACAGACAGTGAAGGAGAAACATGATAGACGAGATAGCAACGTCAAACGGAGCGAAGTGCCCGTTCCATCACACCGCCGGCCAAGGTACGTCGAACCGTGACTGGTGGCCGAACCAGTTGAAACTGAATATCCTGCACCAGCACTCGTCCAAGTCCGATCCCATGGGCGAGAACTTCAACTACGCCGAAGAGTTCAAGAGCCTCGACCTGGCGGCCGTAAAGGAGGATCTCCGAAAGTTGATGACCGACTCGCAGGACTGGTGGCCTGCAGACTTCGGCCACTACGGGGGCCTTTTCATTCGCATGGCGTGGCACAGTGCGGGCACCTATCGCACCGGTGACGGCCGTGGCGGGGCCGGCTCCGGGCAGCAGCGCTTCGCACCCCTCAACAGCTGGCCAGACAACGTGAGCCTCGACAAGGCGCGCCGGCTGATTTGGCCGATCAAGCAGAAGTATGGCAAGAAGATCTCCTGGGCCGACCTGATCATTCTCACTGGCAACGTCGCGCTGGAATCGATGGGCTTCAAGACCTTCGGTTTCGGGGGCGGGCGCGAAGACGTCTGGGAGCCGGACCAGGACGTCTACTGGGGTAACGAGACCACCTGGCTCGATGACAAGCGCTACTCCGGCGAGCGCGACCTCGAAAATCCGCTCGCTGCCGTGCAGATGGGTCTGATCTACGTCAACCCGGAGGGTCCGAACGGCAAGCCCGATCCCGTCGCGGCGGCCACGGATATTCGCGAGACATTTGCTCGCATGGCGATGAATGACGAAGAAACCGTCGCGCTGATTGCGGGCGGCCACACCTTTGGCAAGACTCACGGCGCCGGGCCGGCGTCCTATCTCGGGCCTGAGCCCGAAGGAACCCCTCTCGAGCAGCAGGGCCTCGGCTGGAAGAACAGCTTCGGCACCGGCAAGGGCAACGACGCGAATACCAGCGGCCTGGAAGTCATCTGGAGTCAAACCCCGACACAGTGGAGCAACCACTTCTTCGACAACCTGTTCAACTACGAATGGGAACTCACCAAGAGCCCGGCTGGCGCGCATCAATGGAAGCCAAAGGGTGATGCGGGCAAGGATTCCATCCCGGATCCGCACGACCCGTCAAAGCGCCGCACCCCATCCATACTCACAACCGATCTCTCCCTGCGCGTCGACCCCATCTATGAGAAGATTTCCAGGCGCTTTTATGAGAATCCCGACCAGTTCGCGGACGCCTTCGCGCGTGCATGGTTCAAGCTGACGCACCGCGACATGGGTCCGCGTGCGCGCTATCTCGGCCCGGAAGTTCCTGCCGAAGATCTCATCTGGCAAGACCCCATCCCCGCAGTCGATCACAAGCTGATTGATGAGCAGGACATTGCCACCCTCAAGGGCAAGATTCTTACTTCGGGCTTGTCTGTCTCTCAGCTGGTTTCGACCGCCTGGGCGTCGGCGTCCACCTTCCGCGGCTCCGACAAGCGCGGCGGTGCGAACGGCGCGCGTATCCGTCTGGAGCCGCAGAAAGATTGGGCGGTTAACCAGCCGGATCAACTGGCGAAAGTACTGAAGACGCTCGAAGGTATCCAGAGCGAATTCAACGCCAGGCAGTCCGGCGGCAAGAAGGTCTCGCTGGCTGATCTGATCGTCCTGGCCGGTTGCGCAGGCGTCGAGCAGGCTGCCAAGAATGCCGGCCACAATGTGACGGTTCCTTTCTCCCCGGGACGGACGGACGCCTCGCAGGAACAGACCGATGTGGACTCCTTCGCCGTGCTCGAACCGATCGCAGACGGCTTCCGCAACTACCTCAAAGGCAAATACACCATACCAGCCGAGTCATTGCTCGTCGATAAGGCGCAATTGCTGAAGCTCACTGCGCCTGAACTGACGGTACTCATCGGCGGCATGCGTGTGCTGAACACCAACTTCGGACAGACCAGGCATGGCGTTTTCACCAACCGTCCGGAAGCACTGACCAACGACTTCTTCATCAACCTGCTCGATATGGGGACGGAGTGGAAGCCGGTGTCGGATGCCCACGACGTCTTTGAAGGGCGCGATCGCAAGGCAGGAGAACTCAAGTGGACCGGCACGCGTGTCGATCTCATCTTCGGTTCACAGTCCCAGCTTCGGGCGCTGGCCGAAGTCTATGGAGGTTCGGATGCACAGGATAAGTTCATTCATGACTTTGTAGCGGCCTGGAACAAGGTGATGAACCTTGATCGCTTCGACCTTGCGTTGGAAGAGGGTTCCGGCGCCAAGGAAGAAGAGCTGATCGCGGCGAAGTAGTTTCGCAACGTTGAAAGCCCGCAGTCTTTTGGCTGCGGGCTTTTCTTTTTACGGGGCCTTTCCATCCTGGAGCAGCTTCACGGCGCGGTCGAGCATCGATCTGTAGCGCTGCAGGAGTTCAGGAGTGGCATGCTCTCTTACGTAGCCTTGGGGAAACTGATCCACAAGTTCAGCGTCGGAGACATTGCCGTGACTGGCCAGATCCTGAACTTTGGCCATGCCCTGTAGGTATAACTGCGGAAATCGGGCTAGCTCCTGCTTCGCAGTTTGAGGTTTGTAGCTGAGGCGGTCGCCTGTCTGCCAGGCATCGATGAGCACGTTGGGAGACCACATAAGGGGCGACGCGGCATTCAGCGCATCGTAGGCCGCACGGAGGCGAGTTTCGGCCCCGGCGAAGCCATCAAGTTGTGAGCGGGAGGCCAGCGACCCGGCAGCGCGGTGGATGTGAATGGTTACGCGCTCGGAGACGGAATAACGTGGCGTGGTAATGACCGTTGTGAGCGTGTTTCCTTCATAGTGCCAACTCGCTTTGGAGCTATGCATGGCGAACGGCAGTTTTGTGCCGTTTACGGTTACATTTTCCGGAGGCCAGTCGCCAGGAAGACGGATTTCATAACTTCGCTCATGCAGCATGCCGGGATAACTGCCGCGAATGGGCGCGATCTCTACAGTGAAATCATCGCCTGACTGCTTGGCATCGACGTCTGTCCACGTGCAGACACCGCGTTTGTAATCTTCGCCTTTACTTGAATCATCGTAGACTGAGTAGGAGGATCGCCCGTTCTCCTGCAGCGGTTCTATTTGGAGGATGAGAGGGTCTACCGGCTTTTGTCCGGTGTACTCCATCTGCGGCTGCATCGGCACGATCGCCCCGGCTTTCGCGTACACCGGAATCTGATTGATCGAAAAGCTTCGCTGGACTGTCTGCGGCCCGATGAAGCGCTTGCCGGTGGGCTGCTCAATCCATTCGCCTTGCGGAATCCAGACACTTTCCTGCGCGAGTTGCGAAACTTTGTCTACCGGTTTAGTGACGGGTGCGACGATCATATTCTGGCCGAAGATGTACTCGCCTTTATTGGAGTAGGCTTCGTCGGCTTCGGGCCAGTCGTAGTAGAGTGGGCGCAGGAAGGCTACGCCTGTGTCGTACGTCCGGCGGCTTTCGGTGTAGATGTACGGCTGCATAGCGTAGCGTTGATGAAAACTGTCGCGCATAATACCCGAATACGGCTCGGGATACGCCCAGATGCGGCGCTCTGAATCAGGATTCTTGGTGGTGTGCGTGCGCAGAATGGGGCTGTAGATGCCGAACTGAATCCAGCGCGTGTACAACTCGGGCTCGACGGCGCCAGGCATGTGGCCGCCGATGTCGTGGCTCCAGTAGGCATAGCCGACGTTGGCTGCGGTTGCCGTGAACCAGGGCTGGAAAGCGAGTGAATCCCATACCGAGATCGTGTCGCCGGAAAAGCCGATCTGGAAGCGGTGATTCCCTAGTCCGCCCCAGCGATGAAAGAGCAGCGGGCGCTTTCCTTCCCGTTGCTGATCGGTGAAGTGAACGTAATTGAGCCACCAGGTTGGGTTGACGCCGGGCATTTGTGTGTTCGCTTCCTGTTGCCAGTCGAGCCACCAGAAGTCGATGCCCAGCTTTTCGAGCGGATGGTGGAGCAGTTCCATGTAATTCATCGCGAACTGCTTGTTTGTGATGTCGAAGGGCACATATTTCTTTGCGGACGGGTCGACGCCCATCGCCCTCGCCATCGCCGGATACGCCGCTTCCCACGGCTGCACCCCCGACGCCGGGTGCAAGTTAAGTGTGGCCTTCAGGCCTTCATCGTGAAGATTTTTGAGAAATGCACCTGGATCGGGAAAAAGCAAAGGGTTCCAGGTATAGCCGCTCCAGCCAAGGCCGTGGCCGGACTGATCGGTCTGGTGCGCCTCCTGGAGTTGCACGTCGCTCAGGTGCCAGTCCATGTCAATCACCAGCACATCGAGAGGTACATCATTCTCGCGGAAGCCTCCCACCAGATCATCGAGTTCCTGGTCGCTGTAAGCCCAGTACCGCGACCACCACGCGCCAAAGGCAAACCGTGGAGGCAGCGGAATACGTCCAGCCACGGTGACATAATCATGCAGGGCCTGTTTGTAATCGTGCCCATATCCGAAGAAGTACCAGTCCTGCCGGTCACCCGGCGGCCGCAGCATCACCCACGGCCACGGACTCTTCTCGCCCTGCGCAAAATTGAAGTCATCCGAGTCGAACAAGGGCCTCGTGGAGTCATCGACAACCGTCCACCCATCGCGGGAAAGTAGTCCCGGTTCGATCGGCTCCTTAGTCTTGTCGCCCAGCGCGCCGTCGAGCGTGCGCGTTGTGCCTTGCAGATTGCCGGTGTCAGGCATGCCGGGATGCCACGTTACTGGCTTGCCGTCAACCGTGAGCGCAATGCTCAAATCGTCCGCGGTAAATTTCCCGTCATCTTTGCTCCCGTCGTACCGCAGCAACAGTTTGCCCGTATCGATCGACAATTGCTGCCCGTCCCGCTTCACCCGGAGGGGCGGCACCGGCAAACGCCGGTTCAGGAAGACGAATGAGGCGTGGTCCTCGAACTGCCCATTCGCTGCCCACTCCATGCGGATCAACTCCGGTGTCAGCACTGTGAACCGCTCATGTCCAAGGGTGACTACTGCCTTGGGGTCGGCCACCGGACTATAACTTGCCTCTGGCGCGCGGGTTTCCCGCCGGGACTGCTCACCGGTTGATTGCTGTCCCATCGCCGTCCCCAAGCCCAGAGCCGCCAACGTGATAATAGGTACGACGCGAAGAAGTAGTCCAAATCGAAGTCTATGCATACCGCGCCAGCATACCGCCACCACCAGCCTTTCCGCCACAAGCCACAGTCAGGACTGAAGCTGTCCGCAACAATCCATTACCATCAATCTGTGGACTTCCAGTTAGTAAGCGACTACAAGCCGCGCGGCGACCAGGGGAGAGCCATTCAGGAGCTCACCGAGGGTCTCGGCGCCGGCGAAAAGCACCAGGTACTGCTCGGTGTCACCGGTTCGGGCAAAACCTACACTGTGGCGAAGATCATCGAAGAGCTCAACCG
>Ga0209040_10000660_pt1 | contig 26676 bp, 32 predicted proteins | sample BogFormECP12_OM3_FD_188240 | JGI IMG/M metagenome (GOLD analysis project Ga0209040, IMG submission 188240) | Bog forest soil microbial communities from Calvert Island, British Columbia, Canada - ECP12_OM3 (SPAdes) (version 2) | ecosystem: Environmental > Aquatic > Freshwater > Wetlands > Bog ... | reverse complement strand
CGTTCAGCGGCATCTCGCCGCACTTTCGGCCCCGTCGGCACCTGCTGTCGGCGGCCGACTACCGACAGGTGATGGCCGACCGCTTCGCGGTCTGGAACGAGATCACCGGGGCGACGACCACGGCCGCCGCCTGAATCGGCGACTGGGACAGGACGTTTCGTCCAAGCCACGGCTCATCACCCCGAATCATCACATCGGCCAATTAGGTTGGCTCAAGTTGACAGTGCCAATCGGTTGCCGACGGCGACCGGCTGCTGCATGAGCCGCAGCGGCTGATCGCGGTCATCCAGGCCCCGCTAGCCCGAATCGACACCATCATCGAGCGCAACCCAATCCTGCAGCGGCTGTTCGGAAACGACTGGCTAGCGCTCGCCGCCCGCGAAAACCCCCACCAGCCTTGGCAGCGCTGGACCCACCGCGGCTGGCACCCCTGGACCGAAGCCGACCGCAGCCGAGAAATTCTCGACAAGGAGATGGTTTTGTGACAACACCCACCCTGACCAAGATGACCAAGGTCGAGGTCGTCGTCTCAGGAAATGACGCACCGGCGGTCCGGGAACTCATCCAAAGCATCGGTGCCACCGGCTACACCAGCCTGTCTGGAGTGTCTGGACTCGGCCACCACGGCTACCACCAAGGCCGGCTGCTGTTCAACCAGCACCACCCTAGAACTCATCATCACCGTGGTGCCCCCGGCCAAGGCCCAGGCCCTGCTCGCCGGTCTGCGGCCACTGCTGGACGCCTCATCCGGGGTGATGTTCGTTACCGACACCTACGTCAGCCGCCCTGAGTACTTCAGCTAAGCCCCGCACCGTTAGAAAGGATGACCCGCCCATGCCCGATCCGCTTACCGCCTGGCAGCGCTTACGTGCCGGCAACGAGAGCTTTTTCGTCCCGCTGCACACCCCCCCAGGCGAGAGGCTGCCCGACCGACCAGTTGCGGCAGTGTTTCGCTGCGCCGACCCCGGCGTCGCCACCGAGATCATATTCGGCCAAAGCTGGGGCTCGCTGTTGACCACCAGCACCTGGGGCCACGTCATCGACACCGGCGTGCTGGCAACACTGGAATACGCCGTCGAGACCCTGGAAGTGCCGCTCGTCATTGTGCTCGGACACCACAACTGCCAAGCCATGCATGCAGCCAAGCGAGCCTGGGACCACGCCGCACTGCCGAACGGGGCGACACGCAACGCGGTCGAACACGCAATGTGGTCCATCGTAAGGCGCGGCATAGCCGCCGACTCAGTGGAACCGCTCACCTCAGCGCACATCATCGAGACCGGGCTCGCGCTAATGCAGCGGTCACCGGCCATCGCCCAGCGCGTGGACCACCACAAGTGCGCGATCATCTGCGCAACAACCAATCCCATCGACGGACAAATCCAAGCGCACGCCACCTTCGGCGCGGCCGGAGAAAACGAAGACACACTAGTGGAACGCGTGTGAACGCTACGCGAGCTCAGCGCTCAGCGTTCCTGGCCCCCGACTTGTCTTATTCGGTTCGGGGCCGCATCCGCTGCTATTCATTCGAGGTCGATCGCGGTGATGTGAGGCTGGGGTCGGGCATGCCTGATATTCGTTGCCATGTCCACCCGTCCATCACCGGCCTGGCGTCGAATATCGGGTGGCAATGGCCGAACATGACGGCATCGGGCCGTCGGTAACTCCGAGGAGTCAAGGTCCATGAACGTTCACAACAAGGCAGTTAAGGCTGCCGGTCTTGCGGCGACCACGATGGTGGCTTTATCGGTGGGCACCGCAGCGAGCGACCAGGCGGATCCGGCGGCCAATCTGGTCGGCCCGGGCTGCGCGGCGGGTGCGCAGGAGGTACCCACCGGGCCGGGGTCGGTGGCCGGGATGGCGCAGGACCCGGTGGCGGTGGCGGCGGGCAACAACCTCGTGCTCACCACGTTCTGAGATGCCTGCCTTGTCATTAGCGCCCGGTACGGATTCGCTGCAGATAACGGCAGGCTGCCGGGCAGGCACTGTCGGCGACGACGATTGGCGATCTAACGCGCGGCTGGCCGTGCTGGCCGCTGTGGCGGATTTCGTCGCGGCCCGGCGCACCGCTGAGCTCGACGGGGCGGGTTTCGCCGCGGCCGGCGACATATTGGTGGAGTTTGTCTCAGGCGGCAAATGTCTACGGTCTACCTTCATGTATTTGGGCTGGTTGTGTGGCGCCGCGCCGAGCAGTGCGGCCCTGTCGGCTGCGGCCAGTTTGGAATTGCTGCACGCCTTCGCGCTCCTGCAAGACGACGTGATGGACCATTCCGCTGAGCGGCGGGGCCGCCCGGCGGCCCATGTGCAGCTGGCCAATTGGCACCGCGAACGCGGATTATCCGGCTCGGCGCAGGGTTTCGGCGAATCAGCAGCCATCCTGTTGGGTGATCTCTGCCTGATTTGGGCCGAGCAGATGCTGCGCGAAAGCGGTATCGAGGCCCGCCGTCTGCAGCAGGTATGGCCGCGCTACGACGCCATGCGCATCGAACTGGCGGTGGGCCAATTCGCCGACCTGGCCGGCGATGTCCGCGACCTGCCGCCGCTGGAGGCCGTGCTGGACGTGGCGCGGCGCAAGTCGGGCAATTACACGGTGCGCCGGCCGTTGGAAATCGGCGCGGCAATGGCTGGCTGCGACGATCGCATCCTGGCACAGCTTGGACGCTACGGCGCCGCTGTCGGCGAAGCGTTCCAGCTTCGCGACGACATGCTGGGAGTCTTCGGCTCGCCGGCAACCACGGGCAAGCCCAGTGGCGGGGATCTGCTCGAACACAAGGCGACCAGCGTTGTGGTGACCGCCCACCAGATGGCCGATGCACCGACCCGTCGTCACCTTGTCGAACTGATGAACAGCGATGACCTCGACGACGCCGCGCTTGAGCGCTTCAGGACGTTGATCCTTAGAACCGGGGCTGTGCAGAGGATCGAAGACATGATTAGCCACCGCATCGAATCCGCGCGAAATAATTTGGACGACATGGTGATTGACGATTCGGTTCGTGCGGCGCTGGGTGACCTGGCGGCCGCCTGCGTGGAGCGCTCCGCGTGAGATCGCACCAGTTCAGGAGCCTGTGAGTGATGCGGACCATCCGGGGACGAAGCGATCATGTGGTGGTGATCGGTGCGGGATTGGCGGGGCTGTCGGCGGCGCTGCATCTGGCCGGTCGCGGCGTTTCAGTCACGGTGGTCGAGCGCCAAGCGTGGCCGGGCGGACGTGCCGGACGACTCGACATCGGCGGCTACCGAATCGACACTGGCCCAACAGTACTGACCATGCCCGACATCATCGATGAGGTGTTTTCCGCCGTCGGAGAAACGCGCTCGGCCCGCTTGGAGCTGCTCCCGGTCGATCCGGCCTACCACGCGGTGTTCGCCGACGGCAGTTCTCTTGACGTGCACAGTGACCCGGATCGGATGGCGTCCGCTATCGAGACTTTCGCAGGCAGCCAACAGGTCGCCGGCTACCTTCGGCTGCGCGACTGGCTGGCCCGCTTGTACCGCATCGAATTCGACGGCTTCATCGCCGCGAACTTCGATTCACCACTGTCGCTGCTGACTCCACAGCTGGCCCGGCTCGCGGCTATCGGCGGATTCCGTAACTGGGACGCCATGGTCAAGCGCTACATCACCGACTCCCGGTTGCGGCGAGTGTTCACCTTCCAGTCGCTGTATGCCGGTGTGGCCCCGCAAGACGCTCTGGCGGTTTACGCTGTTATCGCCTACATGGACACCGTCTCGGGTGTCTTCTTTGCGCGCGGCGGGATCCGCGCGCTACCCGATGCGTTGGCGGCTGCGGCAGCCGACGCCGGCGTTCAGTTTCGTTACCGCTCGACCGTCACCAAACTCGAACGCAGCGGGGAGCGGGTCACCGCTGTCCGTACCGACCAGGATGAGCGCATCGCGTGCGACGCGGTGGTGCTGACCACCGAATTACCGCAGACATACGAACTTCTGGGCCGCACGCCCCGTCGCCTCCGGCCGCTACGCGCATCGCCGTCGGCCGTCGTGGTTCACGCCGGCTGCCGCAGCGTCTCGTCGGCCGATAACCCCGTAGCCCATCACACGATTCTTTTCGGGGAGGCGTGGGAGCAGACGTTCACCGACATCATTGGTGACGGTCGGCTGATGCGGGACCCGTCTTTGCTGGTCACCCGGCCCACCGCTAGCGATCCCAGCCTCGCACCGACCGGCCGTGACCTGCTCTACCTGCTCGCTCCGGCACCCAACCTTTCCGGTGGCGCGGTCGACTGGCCCAGCGCCGGTGAGGCCTACGCCGAAACAATTCTGGACACCGTGGCCGACCGACTGCTGCCGGACCTGCGCGACAGCGCCGAAGTGCTCGACGTCGTCACCCCCCTGGACTGGGCCCGTCAGGGCATGGCAGCAGGCACACCATTCGCGCTTGCGCATACCTTCAGCCAGACCGGACCGTTCCGGCCGGCTAACACCGTGCGCGGCATCGACAACGCGGTGCTCGCCGGATCCTCGACCGTACCGGGCGTGGGCGTTCCGACCACGCTGATCTCGGGGCGACTGGCCGCCGACCGCATCACCGGCCGCATCAACCGATCAACACAACACCTCGACCTGAAAGCACCGTTGCCATGATCCGCAGCGAATTAGACGCCGCCGACATCGACGATCCGGGGCTGCGCCACGCCTATCGCCGCTGCCGCGAAATCAATGCCGCCCACGGCCGTACCTTCTTCCTGGCCACCCGGTTGCTGGCGCCAGACCAACGACCGGCCGTGCACGCACTATACGGTTTCGCTCGCCACGCCGACGACATCCTCGATGAGCTTAATCCGAACCTGGACAGCGACATTCGGGCCAAACGGCTGCAGCAACTGTCCGACCGGTTCTTCACGGGCGGCGACCACCGTGAGGACCCCGTGCTCGCGGCGGTAAGCCACACCGCGCGCCGCTACGATGTCGGCGCGGATCTATTCGCCGATTTCCTGGCGTCGATGCGGATGGACCTGACCATCACCGACTATCCCAACCGTAACGCGCTCAACGGCTACATGCGAGGTTCAGCGGAAGCGATCGGGCTGCAACTCCTCCCGATACTGGGCACCGTAGTACCCACCGGGGAGGCCGCCCCCTACGCCGCGGCGCTCGGACGGGCGTTTCAGCTCACCAACTTCTTGCGTGACGTCGACGAAGACCTGGTGCGAGACAGGATCTATCTGCCCGCAGACGAACTCGCCGCCTACGGCGTGGATCGGGATCTGTTGAGGTGGTGCCACCACAGTCGCCGCACCGATACCCGGGTGCGCAGCGCGCTGGCGGCCCAGCACGAGATCGCCCGGCAAACCTACCGGTTCGCCGCCGACGGGATCGCCATGCTCGCGCCTCGCTCCCGACCCTGTGTGGCAACGGCATTGACGCTGTATTCGGAGATTCTTAATCGCATCGAAGACAGCAACTACGCTGTGTTCAATCGCCGCGCCACGGTCGGGACAGCGCGACGGCTACAGGTCGCGGGCACCGGGCTGATCCAAGCATGGCGAGCCCGCACCAGCGTTCCTGCCGTTTCTCATCGCCGACAATCGGGTGCCGCGTGAACGATCGGTGGCAATACCTATTGGTCCTGGCCGCATGCCTGGCGATCACCGCGCCGCTGGAGATGTTCGGCAGCGGCGTCTATCGGCATCCGCGGCGGCTTCTCAAAGCGGTGCTGCCGGTGGCGGTGGTGTTCCTGATCTGGGATGAGGTGGCCGTCGCCGGGCGGGTGTGGACCTACAACACCGGCTACGTCAGCGGCCTGAGCATCCCGTTTCGGGTGCCGATCGAGGAAGTGGTGTTCTTCGTTGTGATTCCGGTGTGCGCGCTACTGACTTATAACGCGGTGAGCACCATCCTTGATCGGTTCCACCGCCGATGACCGGGCTGGGGTACACCGTGCCGGCCGTCCTGGCCGTGGTGGCCGTCTGCGCACTCGAACTGGCGCTGCTGCGCACTGGTTTATTTCGGCGCCCGGCCTATTGGTTGTCGATGCTGATCGTGCTGGGCTTTCAGATCCCGGTCGACGGCTGGCTGACCAAACGCAGCTCTGCGAGCTTCAGCTACGACGATCATCAAACCATCGGCCTGCGGTTTCCCTTCGATATCCCGATCGAAGACTTCCTGTTCGGCTTCGCGCTGGTCACCGCCGTGCTGCTGCTTTGGGAACGCCAACGTCTCCGTCGGTGAGGGCGGCCCGCTACGGCTGGTCAAGGGGCCAGACGAATCGGTCCACACTACCCAACCAGGCCGGACAGCCAACCGCACATCACCCTAGAGGACGGTCACATGCTAGCGAGAATGGCACGCATCTCCATCGCCGCGCCACGACGGGTCATCGCGGTCGCGATCCTCGTCATGGTCGCCACGGCCATCTTCGGCCTCCCCGCCGCGAGTAGTCTGTCCGGCGGCGGATTTCTGGATCCGACATCCGAATCCGCCCGCGCCGCCGCAGTGCTCGCCGAAAAGTTCCATCGGGGAGACATGGACATGGTGCTGCTGGTCAGTTCGCAAAGCGGCGTCAAAGACGGTCCCGCACGGGCCATCGGTACCGACATCGTAAGACAGCTTGCCCAGTCACCGTTCGTGGCGCAGGTGGCATCACCCTGGGACACGCCGCAACCGGCCCCGGGCATGCTCAGCGGCGACGGAAAGTCCGCGATGATTCTCGCCGCGCTCACAGGCGATGAAAACAGCGCACCCAAGCATGCCCAGACACTGGCGGACCGGCTCGCGCGCGACCGCGACGGGGTCACCGTGCAAGCAGGCGGAACGGCGATGGTCTATGCACAGGTCAACCAACAGACCGAAAAAGATCTGCTGCGAATGGAATTCATTGCGGTACCGCTAAGTTTCATTGCGCTGGTGTGGGTCTTCGGCGGGCTGCTGGCAGCAGCATTGCCGATGGCGGTGGGCGGGTTCGCGATCCTGGGTTCACTGGCGGTATTGCGGGCGACCGCGTTGGTCACCGACGTGTCGATCTTCGCCCTGAACGTGACGGTCGCGTTGGGTTTGGCCTTGGCCATCGACTACACACTGCTGATCATCAGTAGGTATCGCGACGAACTGGCCGATGGATGGGGCCGCGACGAAGCATTGGTGCGCACCATGACGACAGCGGGCCGCACCGTGCTGTTTTCGGCGATGACGGTGGCCCTGGCGCTGGTCGCGATGGTGCTGTTCCCGATGTACTTCCTGAAGTCCTTCGCCTACGCCGGCATCGCGGTGGTGGCGTTTTCCGCCCTGGCCGCAGTGGTGGTGGCGCCGACCGTGATCGTGTTACTGGGCGACCGGCTCGACGCGCTCAACGTTTGGGACCTGGGCCGGCGGCTGTTGCGCCGCCCCGAACCACCACAGCGGCCCATCGAGCAGAGTTTCTGGTACCGGACAGCGAAACTGGTCATGCGGCACGCGATCCCGATGGGCCTGGCGATCATCGCGCTGTTGCTTGCGCTGGGCGCACCATTCCTGGGCATCAGATGGGGCTATCCCGACGACCGGGTACTGCCGCCGTCATCATCGGCACGGGTTGTCAGCGATCGAATCCGCAGCGATTTCACCACGAATTCGCAGACCACAGTGACGATCGTCATCCCCGAAACCGCCGGCCTGACAAAGCCGGAGCTCGACCAGTACGCCGCACAGCTGTCCCGGGTGACCGACGTCTCAGCGGTGTCCTCGCCGACCGGCACCTTCGTCGCCGGTCAGCCCAAAGGGCCGCCATCGGCCCCAACCGCACTGGCAGATAGCAGTGCTTACCTCAGCGTTGACAGCACAGCACCGCTGTATACACCAGCTTCGGAAACCCAGTTGGCCCGCTTGCATGCGATCACGCTGCCCGGCCACCAAGCGGTGCAGATGACCGGAATCGCCCAGATGAATCGCGACTGCGTCAACGGGATTACCTCGCGGTTGCCGCTCGTGTTTGGTTTCATCGCGGTCGTCACGCTGGTGCTGCTTTTCCTACTTACCGGCAGTGTGGTACTGCCGATCAAGGCAGTACTGCTCAATATGCTCTCGCTGACCGCGGCGTTCGGCGCTCTGGTCTGGATCTTTCAAGACGGGCACCTGGGGGCGCTGGGCACCACACCCACCGGCACACTGGTCGCAAACATCCCGGTGCTGATGTTCTGCATCGCATTCGGATTGTCGATGGACTACGAAGTCTTCCTGCTCTCGCGCATCCGCGAATACTGGCTGGACTCGCCCCAAACACACGCCGACAACGACGAAAGCATCGCACTGGGTCTTGCGCGCACCGGCCGGGTAATCACCGCCGCGGCGCTGTTGATGTCGATCTCATTCGCGGGTCTTATTTCCGCCGAGGTGTCGTTTATGCGCATGTTCGGAGTCGGGCTGACTATTGCTGTGCTAGTCGACGCGACGTTGGTGCGGGTACTGCTGGTACCGGCGTTCATGCACGTGTTCGGCCGCCTGAACTGGTGGGCGCCAAAGCCGCTGCCACGATGGCACCACCGGGCCTCGTTGGCGGATTGGGGACCGACAGGAAGAGCCCACCCGGGGACACCGCAACCGCAGCGCCGTGAGCAGGCGCACCGGCCGGCATCACACCTTCCACCCGGTCGCGAACAACGAAACCGGCCGCGGCCCGGTCTCCCGGGCAACCGCAATTTGGTGAAGAATGAGGGTCCGCTGATTGAGTAGAGGGACTTTCGTGAATCCTTGGCCCAAGCCCGATAGCCCTGGCCCCGGACAAGAGTCGGTTTGGGATTATCCCCGTCCGCCGCGGTTGGAAGATTTCGCTGGCTCGATCACCGTCGAGTTGGGCGGCCAAACGATTGCGTCAACAACTCGCGCCTGGCGAGTGTTGGAGACCAGTCATCCGCCGACGTACTACCTGCCCCGCGAAGCCTTCAGCGAGGGTGTTCTGCGCTCGACATCCGGTGCTTCATGGTGTGAATGGAAAGGCCAGGCGAGCTACTACGACCTGTTAACCCCGGCAAGAAAGGCCCCGAGAGCTGCCTGGACCTACCCGAGGCCAACTGCCGGGTTTTTGCCGATCGCGGGCGCCATCGCAGTAATGGCCGCCCAAGTAGACCGCTGCACAGTTAACGGCGAGGACGTGGTCCCTCAACCTGGCGGCTTTTATGGCGGCTGGGTGACCAGCTGGATTGTCGGGCCTTTCAAGGGAATTCCGGGGTCGATGGGCTGGTAGGCGCTCGCCGGCGGCCTCGACGGATAGGCCGTATCACCAAGGTAGTGCCGAACCGTTCCAAAACTGCCGCGTTCATCAGACCCGGGCCCTTCGCGCCGAAGACCAATTCCGAGCCCGGCCATGGCGCATACCTTGCGGTTCCAGCGGCCGGGGGTGTTCGTCGTCAACGCCTGGTTACCGGCACGGCGACCTCGTTGCGGCGGCGGAACGGCAGCGTCCACGGCGGGTCGTAAAACCATGCCTGCGGGTCGCCGGATGGCTCGAATTGGGTGTCGTGCAGCAAGCGCAGCAATTGTTCGGTACGTGAGGCGATCACACCAGGCCCGTAGCCGCCGGTGAAGCGCAGCACGGCGAAAGTCTCGCCCGGCACGGTGACCTAGTTGCACGGACGTGTCATTGGGCTCGGGCAGGGTGTCGAGTGTCCACTTAGCGGGCATGAAGAACCGAATCACCCAGGAGCCGTCGTGACCCGCTTCTTGAGATACCGGCGCTGTCATGGCGATCCGCTCGCTGCTCGTCGTTGTGCCACGTTCTTGGCTGACCGGAGCGGTCATCGCAATCTTCGATTTCTTGTGATTGCCGCCGAAAATATAGCCGGCCAGCCGCCGGAACCCCTGGCTGCGTGCGCTGGCCTCGACACCAGTGACTGTGGTCTGCGCGGCAATGCGTGCCTCGTAGCGTCGGATCTCCATACCGTTGACCCGCTTCTCAATATCGAAGCGCGGCTCTTGGGTCCCCGCCCGCACACCCACGACAGAGCCGGCTGCTTCAACCAGCTGGGCCGCCTGTCGGCGGCCACGGAAAACTGCCCAGTGACGGCCATGTAACTGCCCGCTGGCGGTCATGAGAATTGCCCGCTGGCGGTCATGAGATCTGCCCATCGGATTTGTCGTTCGTCCCCGCGCGCGTCTTGTGGGTGTGGCCCCCCAGAGAGCCACAGAGGGACAGTTTCAAGACCTGCCAACAGTACGATCGTCGAGCTATCCGTAGAGCAGGGAGATCGTCGATGCTTGTTCTGCGACTGTACTTCTGAGCATCAGCAGGTGCCGACGGGGCCGAAAGTGCGGCGAGATGCCGCGCAACGCCGATTAGGACCGTTGCGCATGCCCGGGCGAGGTGAAAGCGCTTCATCGCCCGCTCACGTCACCGGGTGCGCTGATGGGAGTTCTCGGCCCGGTTTGTTCAGATACCACGACCGCCGGTGGGCCACCGACCCCCCAAACTGCGATGTGTCGTTGTCGGTGTATGACCACTGGGCCGAGCGGGTGTGGCGGCATCTGGATTCGTGCGGGTTTTTGACTTTCCTGCACGCGAGTCCGCCGCGGGTGGCCTGCCCTGAGCACGGGGTGCGTCAGGTCGGGCTGCCGTGGGCCGAGCCGCACTCGCGGTTCACGACCCCCCGCCTCCGTTCTGACCTGCGCCCACCCATCCAGGGCATCCACCGCACCGAATTCGGTATGTGCATGCAATGACCACGCGCCGCTCCGTCGCCGTCATCGGAAGCGGCGTGGCAGGCTTGACGGCCGCCCACGTATTGGCCAAGCGGGACCACGTCACGCTGTTCGAGGCGGATACCCGGTTGGGCGGCCACGCCCACACCCATCATGTCGATGGCGGGGCCGGTGAGATCGTCGCGGTCGACAGCGCCTTCCTGGTGCACAACGACCGCACCTACCCGACGCTGTGCCGGCTGTTCGACGAACTCGGCGTCGCCACCCGCGACACCGACATGTCGATGTCGGTTCGTTGCGCCAAGACCGGGCTGGAGTACGCCGGGGCACGCGGCATCGGCGGCCTGTTCCCGACGCTGCGGAATCTGGCGCGCCCACGCTACCTGGCGATGCTCGCCGAGGTGAAGCGGTTCCACCTGGCCGCGTCCGCACTCCTGCGCGACACACACGCCGATGACGAACCGGTACGGGAATTCCTTGCCCGTCAGAACTTCTCGGGCTTCTTCGTCGAGTACTTCATCACCCCGCTGGTCGCGGCGGTCTGGTCCTGTCCGCCCGGCACCGCGCTGGACTACCCGGCGCGCTACCTGTTCACCTTCCTCGACCACCACGGCATGCTCACGGTGTTCGGTTCCCCGGCGTGGCGCACCGTGGTGGGCGGTTCGGCCAGATATGTCGAGGCCATCGCTGCCGGTGTCGACGAAGTCCGGACGGGAACCCGGGTCCAGGAGGTGCGTCGGGTGTCCGAGGGCGTGCAGATCCAAACCGATTGTGGGACACATCAGTTCGATGCCGTCGTTGTCGCCACCCATTCCGACCAGGCGCTGGCACTGCTGGCCGAGCCGACCCCGGCCGAGCGTACCGTCCTGGGCGCCATGCCCTATTCGACCAACCAGGCCCGACTGCACACCGACGAATCCGTACTCCCGCGACACCGCCGGGCGCGGGCCTCGTGGAACTACCTGATCGATCACCGGAGCGACGAGGTGGCCGTCACCTACGACGTCAGCCGGCTGATGCGGTTGCGCACACCGAGGCGTTTCCTGGTCACCCTCGGCGCCCAGGACCGGGTGAACCCGGCGACGGTGCTCGCCGAAATGACCTACCACCACCCGATCTACACGCCGGAATCGTTGGCCGCACAGCAAGTGCTATCCACCCTTGACGACAACAGGGTGGTGTTCGCCGGCGCCTACCACGGGTGGGGCTTCCACGAGGACGGCGCCGCGTCCGGCCTGCGCGCGGCCCGACGCCTGCAAACACACCGCGACAGGGTGGAGGTTTCGGTATGAACACCGGCGCTCCGGCGATCTACCGCACCACCATCACCCATGTGCGGCGCGCGCCCGTGCATCACCGCTTCCGGTACCGCAGTTACAGCTGGTACGTGGACGTCGACGACCTGCCGAACCTGACGTGGTGGCTGAAGCCGTTCGCCCGGTTCGACGCCCGGGACCACCTGACCGGAGCGCCCGGCGACTCGTTGCGCCGGCGGGTGGACGCATTCCTGTCCGAGCAGGGTGTGGCGCTTCCCGGCGGGCAGATCACCGCATTGTTGCAGGCGCGGGTGCTCGGCTACGTGTTCAACCCGCTGAGCCTGTTCTGGTGCCACGATGCCGACGGTGTGTTACGAACCGTCATCGCCGAGGTGCACAACACCTACGGGCAGCGCCATGCGTATCTGCTACCGCCGGTCAACGACGCCACGGTGCCGAAGCGGATGTACGTGTCACCGTTCAATGACGTCGACGGGTACTACCGGGTGCGGGCGCCGCGCCCCACCGACACTCTGGCAGTGAGCATCTCACTGCACCGCACCGACCAGCCGCCGTTCACGGCCGCTATGCACGGCACGCGAGTCCCGGCGCGCGGCGGCCAGTTCGCGCTGCTGCAACTGACCGTGCCGGCGGCTCCCATGATGGGCGCTCTACGGATCCGCATCCAGGGCATCAGGCTGTGGCTTCGACGGGTTCCGGTGGTGTCACGATGACCACCACGGTTCCCGGAACACACTCCACTGCAATCGATCCCGAGCTCTGGCCGGATGTGGCCAGGCTGCCCCGGGGTCCGTTGAATCCGGCGGCGGCCCGAATCGCGGCGGGCCTGTTGCGCCGCGCCGCGTTACGTCTGCCACTGCGCCTGGTGTATCCGGACGGCTCGGTGGTCGGCGCCGCCGACCCGACCCTGCCGACCCTCGTGCTGCGCCACCCCGACCGGCTGGCCCGTCGGGTCGGGCACAGTGGGCTGATCGGCTTCGGCGAGTCCTACATGGCCGGCGAGTGGATGTCCGATGACCTCGCCGGGGTCCTGACCGCGTTCGCGACGTCGATGGCCGATCTGGTGCCCCGGTCGCTGCAACGCATGCGTCCGATCGCGTTGACCCGTCAGCCCCGCTCCCAGCACAACAGCCCGGATCAGGCCCGCCGCAACGTCTCCGAGCACTACGACCTGTCCAACGAACTGTTCGCCGAGTTCCTCGACGAGACGATGACCTACTCCAGCGCACTGTTCGAGACGATGCCGGCCACCTTCGGCGACCTCGCCGGCGCGCAGCGCCGCAAGATCGACCGCCTTCTGGAGGTCGCACGGGTGGGTGCCGGCACCCGGGTACTGGAGATCGGCACCGGTTGGGGCGAGTTGTGCCTGCGCGCGGCCGCGCGGGGCGCACAGGTCCGATCGGTGACGCTGTCCGAGGAACAGCGCGCGCTGTCCACCCGGCGCGTCGCGGCGGCCGGGTTGTCCGACCGGGTCGACATCGAACTGCGGGACTACCGCGATGTCGAAGGACGTTACGACGCAGTCATTTCCGTGGAGATGATCGAGGCGGTGGGCTACGAGTTCTGGCTCAGGTATTTCCACACCCTCGACCGCCTGGTGACACCCGGCGGCCGGGTCGCGATCCAGGCGATCACCATGCCGCACTCCCGGATGCTGGCCAGCCGCAACACCCACACCTGGATCCAGAAGTACATCTTCCCCGGTGGGATGCTGCCGTCCACCGAGGCGATCCTGGGGATCACCGGACGCCAGACCACGTTGCGAACTGTCGACATGTTCTCGCTGCGGCCGCACTACGCCGAGACCCTGCGGCTGTGGCGGGAGCGGTTCAGCGCCCGCCACCAGGCCGTGTCTGCCCTGCATTTCGATGAGGTCTTCCAACGGATGTGGGAGCTCTACCTGGCCTACTCGGAGGCCGGCTTCCGATCCGGTTACCTCGACGTCTACCAGTGGACGTTCGCGCCGACCGGGGGCCGATGGTGAACTTCGCGTTGCTGTCCGCCACTTCCCTCGCCGCACTGATTATCGTGTTCGGCGCCACCTTCCTGATCGGCAGGCGGATCGGCCGCTACAACGTCGTCGACGTCACCTGGGGATTGTCGTTCGTCGTGGTGGCGGCGATCGCCGCGGCACTGGGAAACGGAGACCTGACCCGCCGGCTCCTGCTGCTGGCCCTGGTGGCTGTCTGGGGTCTGCGCCTGGCCTGGCATCTGACGGTCAAGCTGAAAGGCAAGAGTGAGGATCCGCGCTACCGGGCGCACCTGGAGGGCGACTTCTCGACCACCAATGTGCTGCGCAAGATCTTCGTCGTGCAGTGCGCCGCGGCGTGGTTCGTCTCGCTGCCGCTGCAACTGTCGGCAACCTCTGGGCCCACCCCGGCGGCGCTGCTGCCGGTACTGGGCGTCGGTGTGGCGCTGTGGCTGGTGGGGTTGACCTTCGAAGCGGTCGGGGATTGCCAACTCAAGGTGTTCAAGGCCGACCCCGCCAACAAAGGCAGGATCATGGACCGCGGGCTGTGGTCGTGGACGCGCCATCCCAACTATTTCGGTGACGCATGTGTCTGGTGGGGCCTGTGGCTGACCACCCTCAACGGCTGGCCGGCGCTGGCAACGGTGCTCTCCCCGGTGCTGATGACCTACTTCCTGGTCTACGCGACCGGTGCGCGGGTGGCCGAGAAGCATATGGCCGACCGTCCAGGGTTCCGCGAATACTGCTCACGAACCGCATTCTTCGTCCCACGTGCACCGAGATGACCACCTCTGCCGCTAGGTTGTTGCACGTGACCGCGGATCTCGACGCGCTGCTGCGCCGGGTGGCACGGCAGGATGCCGACGCATTCGCCGACTTCTACGACGCCACCCGGTCACGGGTGTTTGGCGTGATCACCCGGGTACTGCGCGACCGCGGCTACAGCGAAGAGACCACCCAGGAGGTCTACCTGCAGGTGTGGCGCACCGCCGACAGCTTCGATCCGGCCTCGGGTTCGGCGTTGGCGTGGCTGATGACACTCGCACACCGGCGCGCGGTCGACAGAGTGCGCTCCGAGCAGGCCGCCGGCCGGCGCGACACTCATTACGGAATGACCACCGTCGAACCCGCCTTCGACGTGGTCAGCGACTCCGTCATCGTGTCCGATGAACAACAGCGGGTGGTGGCCTGTCTCGATGGCCTGACCGACCTGCAGCGGGAGTGCATCGAGTTGGCTTACTACGGCGGTCTCACCTACCCGCAGGTGTCCGAGCGACTCTCGGCGAATCTGGCGACGGTGAAGTCGCGGATGCGCGATGCCCTGCGCGGACTGCGCAGATGTCTGGGGGTGCCATGACCGCGGCCGACGATTCGCTGCTCGATCTGGCCGTGCCGTATGCCCTGCACGCGCTGACAGACGCCGAGCGCGACGGCATCGACAGCCGACTGGCGGACTCCGGAGCCGATGCCCGCGTGTTCTACGACGAGGTGCTTGCCGTCCGTGAGGCGATGGCGGCGGCATCCGCCGCGACCGCCGCCGAGCCGCCGGCGGCGCTGCGCGCCCGAGTGCTCGCGGCGACCCGGGACGCGAACCGCGCACCCGACTGGCGTTGGCGCGCAACGGTGCTCGCCGCCGCAGCCGCGGCGGCCATCGGGCTCGGGGTGGCCGGCGTCGGTATCGCGCTGCGGTCCGAAACAAAGCCGTCCACTGAACAGCAGATCTTCGCGGCGCCCGACGTCCGCACGGTCGGCGGAACCCTGCCCACCGGCGGTACCGCAACCCTGGTGTTCTCCCGCGACGAGCACGCCGGTGTGCTGGTGATGAACAACGTGCCTCCGCCGTCGGAGGGGACCGTCTACCAAATGTGGTTGATCGGCAGCGGCAGCGGCGCCACCTCCGCGGGCACGATGGACGCCGCGGCGGTCGCTCCGCCCACCACGGCCGTGCTGCTCGAGCTCGGCGATTCGACGGAGTTGGCGTTCACCGTCGAGCCCGGGACGGGCTCGACGCAGCCGACAGGTGAGGTATTCGCGCGGCTGGCGTTGACCTGATCGGGTCAGTGCTTGAACGCGTCCTTCACCTTCTCGCCGGCCTCCTTGAGATCGGACTGCCCTCGTCGAGCAGATGGGCATAGATCTGCAACGGCGCCAGATCGACGAACCGATCACTGGTGAGCACCTCCAGGACCCGGCGCCGTTCCCGGTCGGTCAGTTTGTTGACCGGCTCGCCCGCCGGTGACGCCGACACCGCGGGGGTGGGGTGGGCGCCACGGCGGCGTTGCGCGCACCAACCCGGTCAACACCGCCGCGGCTCTGGTAGCGACCTGGCCGGCAATCAACGTCACGTAGGCATCAGTCACCGTTTCTTGCGCTGCTCGTCGGAATCCGCTCTCTCGGAGAGAGTCTCCAAGAGCGTGTGCTTTTCTCATGATGTCCAAGGCGGATTCGATGGTGGGCCAACCGCTTGCTCATCCGGGCTTTCTCCCGCACTCAGCCGGGCGATCTCGGCCTGCTCGGCGGTCACTCTGCCGACCCGACACCAGCAGGGCGAGCGCCGTGCAACAGGCGATCGAAGCGACTCCTGGGGTGGTTTCCGTGATGCCGACCGGCCAGTCGGTGACGGGGAGGACTAGCTGGTCGGTCGTTATCGACGCCGCGCCCGGATCAGCGCAGGCATTCGCAATCGTTGCGGAACTGCGTGTTTCAGTCCACACTGCCGATCCGTTCGGGTTGGTAGGGGATCGGACGCCAAGGCGCTCGACGTTCGCGACGCCGCCGCACGAGATCGGCTCGTGGTGATTCCGGTGATCCTTGCCGTGGTGCTCACGGTTCTCTGCGTCCTGCTGCGGGCCGCCGTCGCGCCACTCGTGCTGACGGCGGCGACCGTGCTGTCTGCGTTCGCCGCACTGGGGTTGGGCGGCTGGGCCAGTATCCACCTGTTCGGTTTCCCCGGACTGGATAACAGCACCCGCTGTTCGCGCTGCTGTTCCTGATCGCTCTTGGCGTCGACAACGATGAAACAACCAACGGATCCACCTTTACGGGGGTCCCCAACACATGGTGACACGCGCCCGCGAAGAGACTGCTGAACACGGGACCGGCGAAGGGATGGTGCGGGCTGTGTCCGCGACGGGCGGTGTGATCACCAGCGCGGGCATCGTGTTGGCCGCGGTGTTCTGTGTCCTCGGCGTCTGCCGCTGATCGTGCTGAGGCAGGTGGGACTGATCGTCGGCCTCGGTATCCTGATCGACGCATTCGTTGTCCGCACGCTGGTCATCCCGGCGCTGTTCGCGTTGATCGGCCCGGTTATCTGGTGGCCGTCCGGTACGGATGACCGCGCACAGCAACCGCCGCGCGGCCCAGCCCCGGCGACGGCGGGACGGCACCGCCGGTGACGGGTCATGGCTGGCCTGGTCGGGGTGCCACCTCAAGGACGCCCGCCCTGACCAGGAACAGGCCGGTCACCACCAGCACAGACACGGGGAACGTCCGCGTCACCCACATGCTGACGTCGCTGGCATCGATACACCATGCCGGTCGGCAGCGCCGGTGAAACCGGACTCGGCGGATGATGCTCTATCAACTCAGCTTCTGGTCACCGGACAGCGACCTCGTTTCGGCGAACGAACGGCAGTGTCCATGGCCTCTATAGGATGTCCTGAGATCGGGCGAGACGATTGCCGGCCGTCGACATGTCGTTGTGGTGTAGCGGGGATCCGAAGTCGTGATATCCGTCTGACGGTATTGGATGTCGGAAGCGACGTCGGTGACAATAGTGATGATTAGCTGAAGCGAACCGGCGCTGCGCGGGAGGTGAGACGACTGGCAGCTTTTCCCGATACAGCCACGCTTGAGAGGGCGTTGGACATGGCTGCGCGAGCGCCGTCCGCCCAGAACTCCCAGCCGTGGCATTGGCGGGTCAGCAGGGAGGGTGTGCATCTCTACGCTGACCGCAGTCGCCAACTCGGCGACGCCGACTCCGACCGGTGTGACGTCCTGCTCAGCTGCGGCGCCGTGCTGGACCATTGCGTCGTGGCGTTGGCGGCAAACGGTTGGCACACCCGCCTCCGGCGCTTCCCCGACGCCTCCGACCACGACCACCTGGCCTTAATCGAAATCATCGAAGCACCGGCCACCGAACCCAGCAGGGAGCTGGCTGTTGTCATCCCACGCCGCCGTGCCGACCGTCGCCGTTACGGTGCGGGTCCGATTCCGTCCGGCACGCTGGAACTGCTATATATCCGCGCCGCCCGGCGCCAGGTCACGCTTGGCGTGGTCCCCGCCATGAGATGGGCCCGCCGGGACGACGACGGTGTGGCGCTGGGATACGGCGGGGCGGCGGGCAGCGCAGACGCCGCGCACGGGGACGACGGTGTGCTGCTGGTGCTCGGAACCGACACCGATGACGACTTGATGCGGCTGCGGGCCGGTGAGACCATGAGCCGGCTCCTGTTGTCAGCCACCGCGTTGGGGCTGGTCACTTGCCCGCTGACTGACCCACTTAAGCAGACCCGCGACCGTCTGGCGCTCGCGTGCGAGGTGTTCGACGGCGACGGGTACCCCCAAGCCCTGATCCGGTTGGGTCAAGCGTCGGCCGACAGCGACCCGCTGCCCGTGGTCGAGCGATTGTCGCTTGCCGAGACGACGAGCTGGGACAGGGGCATCCGGTAGGTTCGCGACATAAACGCCGAACAGCCGTCCGGTGCGGTCGCGGCGAAACGCCTCGGCCGCCGAGAAGTTCTTCGGCCAAACTGCTCAAGGGCCTGCGGTATGTGCCGCGGGTGATCGTCACCGACTAGCTGGCCAGCTAATGGGAATCGAACAGCGAGCCCCGCTTGATAGGTCTACCAGGTGGCGCACCGCGAGCTCGTGGGGTCGGTGGCCCACCGGCGTCGCGGTACCTGAACAACGGGAAGCCAGAACCTACGGCCACAACACGCGAACGATAGAGGCGAATCACCAAGCCCACCAGTTAACTTGATAGTGCCCTCATGGCAATCACCGTAGCGACACGCCTCCGGACGAAGCGACCGTGTCGCATTCTGTAGGCCAGGATTCGACCGACCTCACCCGGGTGGCGCGTCTCGGCCTGTCGACCAGTCGCCTCGCCGGCGTGGTGTTGCCCCCGGCAGACGAAGGTGCCTTTCGACGATCTTCGCACCGTGACTCATCCCGCCGATGGCAGCAAATCCCGAAGCGACTGCATCCGCGCCGACCGTCATCGTCATGGCGGACAGAATCTTGTCGCGCAGGCGGCCAACGGTGAGGCGGCGAGCGGCTAGTCGGGTGCCGCACCGGGCAATCTCCACCCTGCGGGCGACCTCGAACTGGTCCCGGCCGAACGGCACGACGCATACCGGTATTCCACGAGCGAGCGCCTTTTGGGTGATCCCCATTCCCCCGTGCGTGACCACGCAGACCGCCCGGTCCAGCACCGCCGAGTGCGGAACGAACCCCGTCACAGTCGCGTGACGATGTGCGTGTTGGTCGATGTCGAGGGCTCCCGCCGGAAGTGTTGCGACGATATGTACGGGCTCATCCGCGAGAGCATGCAGCGCAGTGCGCACCAGCACGACATCAGCTTGGCGCACCGACGATGTCGTCACCAGGACGACGGGTAGCTCGATCTCGTCGAGCCACCCAGGTGGTTCTTGCGAAGGTGGCTCGAATATCGCCGGCCCAATCATGTGGACGGATTCGCCCCACTTTGTGTGCGGGTACTCGAGCGGTTTACCGGTGGCCACGAGGACTCCCGGAGCGCGGCGCAACAGCGCGTCTGCGGAGCGTACCGGAGCCAGGCGCAGGTCGGCCCGTACCGGGTTGAGCCCGTGGCGGAACGGACGGTCGAAAATTGCACGGGTCACCGTCTTGACCCCGGCGTCTCGGATCTGGCCCACCCATCCGGTACGGTGCGCATAACCGGGACCGAACGGCGGCGATCCCGGCCCGTCGAGGTACGGGATGAAGGGGCTGAAAATGAGCCACGGGGTTTCCTGGGCCTCCGCCGCGGATATCGCGCCCCAGCAGTTGGCATCGACAAGCACCATGTCGGGGGTGACGCTGCTGATCGCCGCGTTGATGTCGGCCACCTCGAGAGCAGCCCGCTGCACCAATACCTCGACGGTCTTGCCGACCACCGACAGCGCACTACCGGTGGTCCAGTCGTCGCTCTGCAGGCATTCGATGCGGGGATCGACGCACTCCGCCGCAAAACCCAATCGCCGGCACAGGTTCACACCCGAGTCGAGGGTGCGGACGTGGACCTGGTGTCCGCGTGCGGCCAGTTCGCCGAGCAGCGCACAGAACGGGAAAAGGTGGCCGATGGCCGGCGAGGTGTAGGCCAGGACTACTGCCATCGCCCACCCCGGCGGACAGCACCGGATGGACCAATCCAACCCTGCGGCGGCAACGAATCGATTAATAGCATTGAATGAATGCCCTCCTATCCGGACGAGCGATATCGCGGCGGTGCCCATGAACTCCGTCAAGAGCCACGAGCTGGTCGTCCTTCTCGACGATGCGGGTCGCAGCATAGGTACGGCACCGAAGTCGACGGTGCATCACGACTCGACTCCGCTGCATCTCGCATTTTCCTGCTACGTCTTCGACGACGCGGGACAGGTGCTCTTGACCCGGCGGGCGTTGGACAAGCGTGCGTTTCCGGGCATCTGGACCAATTCGTTCTGTGGACATCCCACGCCCGACGAGTCGGTGGATGACGCGGTGGTGCGTCGGGCGCGCGAGGAACTGGGTATCGACGTCGTGGAATTGCGCTGTGTGCTGCCGGATTTCCGGTACCGCGCCGTCGACGCCGACGGCGTCGTGGAGAACGAAATCTGTCCGGTGTTCTGCGCGCTCGTGGTCGGTTCGGTGGACGCCGACCCGAAGGAGATCATGGACTCCGCGTGGGTGCGGTGGGATCAGTTGCGGGCGCCGGCGAAGTTCCCGCGGGCGATCAGCCCGTGGGCGGTGGAGCAGGTCCCGCTGCTGCATGCCGCCGGGGTTCGATAGTTCAATCAGGACCTCAGCTCGAAAAGTCTTTCGGCGTACACCAAGTCGTCGCGCCACAGCCGCGTCGCCGAGCGTCCCATCAGGAATCTGATCACTGGGGCGGCGACAAGCGCCTTCCCGAAGTGGGGTCGATCGGAGTGCGCGATGACCGCCTCCAGCACTGCCGTGCGCGGCCGTCCGTCGCGGCCGACACCGATTGGGGTGGCATGCGTTTCAACGACGCTGCCCTGACCTTCGCCGTCGATGATGCGCATCACGACAGTTCTGGGACCGGGAGCGCTGAACTCGGCGATCACCGGGACGCCGAGCCGGCCGATCCGGAACGTCACGGTGACCAGCATCCGGTCCTGATCTTCGCGAACGTCGTCGGCGGCAGCGGGGGGCGCTGAGGACCTCGAGTCGGGTGAACGAATGGGGGTGAAACCACGAGCCGTGCCATGGATCCAACCTGTTGGCAATGATGTCACACGGCTCACAGACACCTTCGAGCCTGGCGACAGCGGCCAGCCGCGGATTGCGGGGGCGGACCGACGCAATCGGGACGTCCGTCACGATCTCCCCGCCGACGGCATCCAGCCGCACCCAGCACAGCACACCGTCGTCGTGGGCAGGAAAGGGCTTCCACGCGCCGTGGCGCCGGTCCGAGAGCCGCAGACCGTGCCATGGGCACACCAGCGTCCCGCACTCGACGGGCGCGGTGGAAAGGTCCGCGCCCAGATGCGGACAGGCACGCGGAGCCACCAGCAGACCGCCGTCGGCGCCGCGCCACGCGACGATCTGCACCCCCGCCACCGTGGCACCCCAGGCCTTGGCGGCGATCTGCGAACTCGCGGCGAAGGCGTACCAGTTGCCGCCTGTCCGGCGCTGCGCACGGGCAAGTGCCGAACGGATCACAGCTGGGTTGGCCTCGCCGTAGGTGGGCTTCTGCGTCGACCAGTCGATCGGCGGGAGCGTTTGGAACGGCCAGGCTTTCGCCGCTTTGACACGCAGTTGCGACAACGCGCTCATCGACGGTCACCTCCCGTCCGGGCGGCCAGCCGACGCAGCACCGCCGATCGGCCTTGGTTGGGAACGGTATGCACCGGGTGTCCGGCCAGACCGAAACCGCCGAGCAGATGGTTGGCGGCAACCCACCCGGTCGTCGCGGCGCGCTCCATCAACGCCACCGGCAGGTCGATACGGATCCCGTCACCCGCAAGGACCACGTTCTGGTCCGGCGTCTGCACGGTGGGCCGCCGGGCGAAGTCGCCGGGGGCGAAGCGGGGACAGTCCGCACGGTGCAACCGGCGCTCGTCGACGATCGTCGCGCCGACGGTTTCGGGGTACAGCTCGTGCATGCGCGCCACCAAGGCATCGCGCACGTCGTCGTCGGCGTCGGTCACTGAATAGGCGTGTAACTCCACCACCGAACCACCGGTGCGCGCGGCCCATTGCGCCGCCTCGCGTTCGTATCGCTCCAGCACGCTGACATTGTCCAGCGGTGGACGGCCGCCTGTCCCCATAAACGGTGCACGATCGGGCCGCACCGCGCGGTCCAGCCACAACCGCAGCACGACGAACGGCGGCGCCGTGTGCAGATCAGCGACCCGGCGGCGCCACTCCTCGGTGCCGAGGCCGGGCGAGCCGGCGACGATACGGCGCAGTCCGGCGACGTCGGTGGCCAACACCACCGCGTCCGCGGTGAACCCGCTGTCTGCACCGCATTGCACCCGTACATCGGATGCAGAACAAACGCCGTCGACCGTCAGTCCGGTGTGAAAACGCACACCGTTGCCCTCCAGATACTGTCGCAGTGGATTCCACAGTGCCACATCGAAGTTCGCATTGACGACATCGAAGATCAGACCTTCGCTGGACCCGAGGAAGTAGATGTGGAACATCGTCACGAGCTCAGCCGCCGACAGCGACTGCGGCCTGGCGAAGAAGCTGCGGGCGAACACCTCGAACGCCAGATGCCGTGCGGCGTCGGGGAAGTTGATGTCCCGCAGGAAGGTTTCGGCGTCTATGTTGTCGAGATCGTCGTAGGTTCGCGGCACCGACACCGTCGCCAGCGGCGCGGCGGCCTTGACGTCGAGCCGGACCAGATCCCGCAGCCGGAACGTCGGGCTGCGCATCGCAAACGCCAGCGCGTTCAGCGGTGGGGTGCGCGGCAGCCCGCGGAACGTGTCTCGGCGCCCGGCACCGTCGATCAGCGGATAGTCGTCGACCGCCGTGAGCGCCGACAGATGCGGATCGGCCCGGCGCAGCAGGTCCCGCAGGTTGTAGTACTGGCGGAAGAATGCGTGAAAGCCTCGGTTCATGGCCGTCACGGAACCGTCGGCCAGGGTGTCGGACCATCCGCCGACCCGGCCACCAAGGTAGTCACGCGCTTCCACGATGTCGACGCCGACTCCCCGCTCGGACAGCCCGGCCGCGGCCGCGAGCCCGGCGATGCCCGCTCCGACGACCACCACGCGCGGCACCCGTTCCAGGGCACTGGAGTTCGTCAGGCCCGCCGGCGCCGGCAACGTTTGGCGGTGCCGATCTGTCTGGTTCATCGCTGCTGAGAAACCTCGGGTCGGACCCGGCTATGCTCCCACAGCAGCAACACCGCGGTTACCAACGCGAAGCCGAAAAAGAAGTCCTCGATGGGAATGTCGAACGGGAAGCGGATACCGGTCGTGTGCCGGTTGTCGTAAATGACGATGGCCGCACTGAGCTTGGTCAGCCAGCCGTCGACGAGGACCTGGAATCCGAGCACGATCACCATCGAAATCCAGTACGCGGGACGGCGGAGCAGCCCGGTACGCAAGAGCCCGACTTCCATTACGCAGACCGCGACCACCGCAAGGACCGCCGGAAGCGCGTAACCGAGACCGCTCACCTGCGTCTCACCCCCGCATGACGGCGCCGCAGCGCCGACAGCAGGGCGTCCACGGCCGAGTAGGTGAGCAGCCCACACAACGGAATCACCACGAAGAAGAGCACTTCCTCCAGTGGCAGGTCGCCGGGCGCGACCACGCCGAGGATGTAGCGCGGGTTGTACCACCACACGTGTGCGGCAACGGCGATGGCATCCCAGAGCAGGAATACCGCGGCGACGGGCAGGACGGCCGCAACGGCGCGGCGGGGTTGGCGATAGACGCCGCGGCCGAACAGTTCGAGGGGCGCGGTGATCAGAAGGCAGGCGCCCAACACGATCAGGTACTGCCAGCGATCCACGCTCACCTACTTCCGTGCCGCAATCGTGCGCCCCAGGCCCGGGCGATTCCCCCCGCTGCGACGGCGAGTCGCCGGGGGTTGCCGACTGTGGCGCGCCGGCTGAAGATCTCGAAGTCGATGTCCTCAACCCGCTGCAGTATCTCCGAGTACAGGGTGAGCGCCGCCGAGACACATGGACGTGACGCCGGGATGAGCATCGCGATGCCTGCCCGTGCCTGCTCGTAGACCTGGCGTGTAAGCGCATGTTGCTCGACCAGCGCCCGACGCACCCGGGGATCGGTGCGCCGCCGAGCGTGACACCAGCCCAACAGATCACGGTCGACACGGTGGGCGGCGAGTTCGTCTGCGGGGAGATACACCCGTCCGCGCCGGAGATCTTCGTCGACATCCCTGATGAAGTTGGTCAGCTGAAACGCCTTACCGAGTGCAGCGGCGTGCGGCGCGGCGTCCTCCCGCGGACCGACGGTGCCCAGAATCGGCAACATCTGCAGTCCGATCACTTCCGCCGAGCCGTACATATAGCGTTCCAGCGCGGCGCGGTCCGGGTAGTCGGTGACGGTCAGGTCCATCTGCATCGAGGCCAGGAAGTCATCGAAGAGGTCCCATCCGATGTCGTACTTGCGCGCGGTATGCACCACCGCCGCCAAGGTGGCGTCGTCGCCGCACGGGTGGCCTTCCACCAGGCTGTTGAAAAGACGTGTCGACAGCTGCCGGAGTTGCTCTGCACGCATGTCGAGGTCACGGGCTGCGTCGAAGTCGTCGAGGATGTCATCGGCCCGTCGGGCGAACCCGTAGAGCGCGTGCACGCCGGGCCGCTGCCTGGGCGCCACCAAACGGGTGGCCAGGAAAAAGGTTTTGCCGTCGCGGGCATTGACCGCGCGACACCGACGGTAGGCGCCGCGCAACGATGGGTCGCGCACGCCGGCGGCGTCGAGTTCCGATCCGATCATCGCTGGAACACCTCCTGATTCGGGTGCCTTGCGGACACCCCGGTGATCCGGTCGGCAGCCAGCCGCCCGGACATGATCGCGGTGGGCACGCCCACCCCCGGTACCGTCGACGAGCCGGCGAGGACCACATTGTCCGCGCCGCGCACGGTGTTGGCCGGCCGGAACGGGCCGGTCTGGCCGAAAGTGTGCGCCAATGCGAACGGGGTGCCTGCTGCCATGCCCTGACGGCCCCAGTCTGCGGGTGTCACTACGTGCAACACCTCGGCGTCGTCGCCGAGTTGAGGCAGCCGCTCGGTGACCGCAGCCATCATGTCCCCGACGTAGGCAGACGAGGTTGCATCCCAATTCACCTTGCCGACTTGGGTGTTCGGTGCGGGAGCCAGGACGTAGAGCAGATCGCGGCCGGGTGGCGCCAGACTCGGGTCGCTGGCCGTCGGTCGCGTCACCAGCAGCGATGGGTCTGCCATGACGCGCCCGTCGTCGATGATGTCGCGGAATGTCTGCCGCCAGGCGTCGCCGAACACGATGGTGTGGTGGGCGACGCTGTCGCCGGCCGCCCGGCACCCGACGTGGGCCACGACGGCCGACGGCGCCGGACGCAACCGCAGCAGCCGGCGCGGTGCGCGGCCCAGAAGTCGATACGTGTCCGGAAGCTCGGTGGTCAGCACCACCGCGTCCGCCGAGACCCGATGGCCGGCCTCCGTACACACCCCGGTGACCCTGGAGCCGCTCCATTCAAGCTCCGGCCCACGAAATCGTCGCGCTGGATACCGGTCTCGGCATCGCCAGGTCATCTCGGCTTGTGATCGTGCACGTTGTGAGCCGGCGACGCACCTGCCCCCAGAAGCAACGATTCTATGAGCTGCTGGCGTCCAAGCTCGAAGAGCAGTGCGGCCTCGACCCGGCCGATCTGGTGGTGTCGATCACGACGATGAGGACTGGTCATTCGGCTACGGGCGGGCACAGTTCCTTACCGGCGAGCTGCAGGGCTCGTAGCTGCGGAACGGCCGCCACGCCGTGACTGCTGCCGTAGCCGATGGAGGTACCGCAGAAATCGCCGCAGTACGAACCGCCGGGATCAGAGCCTGTCAACGGTGCGATGTCGGTACTCGTCGGCTTAGGGCGGAGCGGGAGTGACCATGACGGCCGGTGCCGCGCCCATCGTTGCCGCGGCGGCACCGATCAGGATCAGGTGTGTGAGGTACCGTCTGATTCGCATGGTGGCAGTCCTTCGGTGGCTCGCCGATAACATCTTTGGCTGAATGGTTGCGCGCCCGCGAACCCATGTCGTCATTGCTGGCCGCCAATCACCGCTGCCCGCCAGGTGGAATCTGAACCCACCTGCTGGCACCCAAACGTGACCAGATCTCGCTGTGAGCCAATTACTTTGGCCATATTACTTTGGCCGTGGTGGACTCGTCCGAATCGACGGGAGCTACGTCGCCACCGCGGCTCGGTGCCGCAGCGCAGCGAGGACGAACGACCTCGAGACGAGGTATCTGCGTTTACCATCGCCGTTGCGGCACAATATCTTTCCGCCCGATGCGAGCGCCCTTTGGTCCACATTCGGACGAGGATCTGCGCTGGCGACCCGGTGCCCCTCAAGCCTGCCACTTTGCTTCCGTCATCGCCAACAATT
>Ga0209040_10000659_pt1 | contig 26681 bp, 27 predicted proteins | sample BogFormECP12_OM3_FD_188240 | JGI IMG/M metagenome (GOLD analysis project Ga0209040, IMG submission 188240) | Bog forest soil microbial communities from Calvert Island, British Columbia, Canada - ECP12_OM3 (SPAdes) (version 2) | ecosystem: Environmental > Aquatic > Freshwater > Wetlands > Bog ... | reverse complement strand
CCGCGCTGCGCTGGAGGAGAGGACGCGCGATCGGGTGCCGCTCGATTGCGCGCAGACGCAGAACAACCTCGGCATCGCGCTCCAGGTGCTGGGCTCGCGCGAGAGCGGGATGGCCCGTCTGGAGGAGGCAGTCGCGGCCTACCGCACGGCGCTGGAGGAACGCACGCGCGATCGCGTCCCGCCCGACTGGGCGCAGACGCAGAGCAACCTTGGTTACGCGCTGTTCGGCATCGGGGAACGCGAGCAAGGAACCGCGCGGTTGGAGCAGGCGGTCGAGGCCGGGCGCGCGGCGCTGCAGGAGCAGACGCGCGATCGGGCGCCGCGGGACTGGGCGCAGACACAGCACAATCTCGGCCTGGCGTTGTTTGCGCTCGCCAATCGCGAGGGGCGGCACCACGTCGCTGGAGCAAGCCGTGGCCGCGTACCGTGCAGCGCTGCCGGTCAGGACCCTGCAAGGCTTGCCGCTTGATTGGGCGTGGTCGCAGAACGACCTCGGCCTCGTGCTGTCTCGGCTCGGGGAACGCGAGGGCGGGACGACACGACTGGAGGAGGCCGTCGCCGCCTACGACGCAGCGCTCGATGGCTTCGCCGCGGCCGGCACGACAGCCAACATCAACGCCTGTCGTGCCAACCGCGACAAGGCGCAGGCGCTGCTGGCGCAGCGCAAAGGCTGAGACAGGCCCGGGCCAGGCTCCGCCCGACATTGCAGCGGCCCGGACGACCGCACCGGAGACTGTCACCCTTTCGCCCAGGCAATCGCTGCGCGGGCCAGCGCGTCGATGGTGTCCACGATCGGCAGCTCCGGCGGTGGTCCCGTCTGGATGCCGAGAGGGATCTCGGTGCAGCCCAGCACGATCGATCCGGCCCCGTGGCGTGCCAGGTTCCCCGCAGCGGTGGCCAGCGGTGCGTAGGCCTCCGCCAAGCGGTTCAGCTTCACCAGCTGGATCGCCGGCGTGACCAACTGGTCCATCTCGTCCTGGCTGGGCACGATGCAGTCCCAGCCCAGCGCGCCCAGCCGGTCCTGATAGAGCCGCAAGCCGAGCGCCGCCTGCGTGGCCATGATGCCGATCCTGCCTGTCGCGATGCAGTTCCGGCGCAGCTCCGCCGCCGCCGCATCGACAATGTGCAGGATCGGCATACCAGACGCCTCGCACATCGCGTCGTACCAGCGATGCGCGGTGTTGCACGGGATGGCGATCGCGCCGCAGCCCGCGCGCCGCAGGCCCTCGATGCCGCGCAGCAGCCAGGGCAACGGGTCCGCGTCGCCACTCGGTCTGGCGAGGGTGCGATCCGGCACCCGTGGATCGGACCAGAGCACGGTCGGGATATGCTCCTGGTCGCGCGTCGCCGGCGTCAACTGGGTGAGCCGCACCATGAACTGCGCGCTCGCCAGCGGGCCCATGCCGCCAAGCACACCCAACACCTTCGCATTCATGGCGCAGCATTGGCGGCATCTTGACGCATGTGCAAGCGGCGACATACCCGGTGGCGATGAAACGCAGAATCGAACTGTACGGCCATCGCGGCGCGCGCGGCCTGTTTCCCGAGAACACTGTGACCGGGTTTGCCGGCGCGCTGGCAATCGGGGTCGATGCACTCGAACTCGACGTGGCGGTGACGGGAGACGACGTCGTGGTGGTGACCCATGACCCGCGGCTCAACCCCGACATCACTCGGACCAGGAATGGCGACTGGCTCGCCGCACCGGGCGCCACGATCCGTTCGCTGCGGACAGCGGACCTGGCAGGCTACGATGTCGGGCGCATCCGCCCGGGCAGCGCCTATGCGGCAGCCCATCCGGACCAGGTGCCGCGCGACGGCGCCACGATCCCGACGTTGGCCGAAGTGCTGCGCATCGATCCGCAGGCGAGCTTCAACATCGAACTGAAGACATTCCCGTGGCATCCCTGCCTTGCCGTGGACGGCGCCGCGATGGCCGAGGCTGTGGTTGCGCTCGCCGACACGCATGGCGCGGCCGATCGGATCATCGTGCAGTCGTTCGACTGGCGTGGGCCGCGCCGGCTCCGCCGCACGCAGCCGGATATCCGCTTGGCGTGGCTGACCAGCGCCACTCTCGTGGCGGGTGCGCGGACCTGGTGGGACGGGCCGCACCCCGCCGACTTCGGCGGCTCGGTCGCGCGCGCTGTCGCAGCGGAGGGTGGGCCCACCTGGGGGCCTGATTACGTCGATCTGACCGAGGAGGCACTTGCCGAGGCACACGCTTTCGGGCTCAGAGTGGTGCCGTGGACGGTGAACCGGCCCGACGACATGCGTCGGCTGATCCGCTGGGGAGTGGACGGGCTGATCACCGATCGGCCGGACCTCGCGCGCGGCGTGCTGGCCGAGGCAGGATACCCGCTGCCGCCATCACGGCGGGCTCAGAAAATTGGCCGTGGCTGAGGCACGGGCGAGGAGGGCCCGAAGGTCAGGGTTCTTGTCGCCGTCATACGCGGTCAGCGCCTCCATCGGGGCGAAGTACTCATGCGCGTGCGGCAATTGATGCCGGGCGAAGCCCTGGTAGTGCTTCCGCTTCAGACCGTACAGCACATGCATGTCGCGCACCGGCACGACCAGGGGCACAGCCGGTTCCTCGCGCAGCACGCCGGTGACCTTCCAGCGCGGCGTGGGATCGCCAGGCGTCACTGGTGAGAGCAACCATTGCACCGGGCAGACCGCCAGCAGCGAATGCGTGCTGGGGGCGAATCTGGAGCGCTTGTCCAGTAGGTTCTGGAGCGTGCCGCAGGCCTCGATCGCAAAGATATCCACATAGGCATCCACAGGTGTGCCGCCGAAGTTCAGCCACAGCCCGTCCGGCAGCGTGCGCCACCGAGTACTGCCGGGGAGCTTGAGGAACGGATGGTTGCGCAGGTCCTCCGATGGTCGCCCGCGCAGCCAGGCGTCGTTGCCGAGCGCGGTTGCCTTCACGCCTGGTGGTCGCTGGGGCCATTGCTTCAGGCGCTCCCTCACCAGCGAATCCAAAGTTTGGGACGTGCGCATTCTCTTCCCCGGATAGTTGGTGTCTGCACACATTTATACAACCTAAGGATGTATATCGACATACTGATGCAGGTTGTCAGGATTTTTTAGTACGAAGGGTTAAAATCGACGCATGATCGCTGGGTTTGGTGCGCCGACGCGGCGGTCAACCACCCCAGGCATTCATGCAAGAATGCGTACAAAAGCACAAGGACACAGGTGCTTGGCCATCGTTGCTGAGGTAAGCTATCAACAACCCTGTGGATAAGGATATCCCCAGGCAGACATTCCGGTCGATTTCACGGACTGAAAATCATCCTGCTGCGGTCATGCGCGGCGTTCGATCTCCACGTAGTCTCGCTGCGGCGCACCGGTGTAGACTTGCCGTGGCCGCCCGATCCGCTGCTGCGGATCCTCCAGCATCTCCTGCCACTGGCTGACCCATCCTACGGTGCGCGACACCGCGAACAGCGCGGTGAACATGCTGGTCGGAAAGCCCATCGCCTTCAGGATGATCCCGGAATAGAAATCCACGTTCGGGTACAGTTTCCGATCGACGAAATATTTGTCGTCCAGCGCAATCTTCTCGAGTTCGATCGCTAGGTCGAGCAACGGGTCGTCCTTGATGCCGAGCTCGCTCAGGACATCGTGGCACGCCTTCTGGATGATGCGCGCTCGCGGGTCGTAGTTCTTGTATACACGATGCCCGAAGCCCATCAGCCGCGCGTGGTTGTTGCGGTCCTTCACGTCCTCCAGGAAGGCGGGGATATTCTTCACGTGGCCGATCTCGGCCAGCATCTTGAGGACTGCCTCGTTGGCGCCGCCATGCGCCGGACCCCACAGGCTGGCGATGCCGGCGGCGATGCAGGCGAACGGATTGGCACCGGTCGATCCCGCCAGCCGCACCGTGCTGGTCGAGGCGTTCTGCTCATGGTCGGCGTGCAGGATCATGATCAGATCCATCGCCCGCGACAGCACCGGGTTCACCTTGTAGGGCTCCGCCGGCACGGCATGGAACATGTGCAGAAAATTCTCGGCGTAGGAGAGGTCGTTGCGCGGGTAGATGAACGGCTGGCCGACCGAATACTTGTACGCCCAGGCGGCGATGGTCGGCACCTTGGCGACCAGCCGGAACGCGCTGATGCGCCGGCTTTCCGGATCATGGATGTCGAGGCTGTCGTGATAGAAAGCCGACAGCGCACCCACCACGCCGCACATCACCGCCATCGGATGCGCGTCGCGGCGGAAGCCGTTGTAGAACGTGCGGAGCTGCTCGTGCAGCATGGTGTGCCGCATCACGCCGAGTTCGAATTCCTCGCGCTGCTTCGCGTTCGGCAGATCGCCGTTCAGCAGCAGGTAGCAGATCTCCAGGAAATTCGATTTTTCCGCCAACTGCTCGATCGGATAGCCGCGATACAGCAGGATCCCTTCGTCGCCATCGATGTAGGTGATCTTGCTTTCGCACGACGCGGTGGCACCGTAACCGGGATCGTAGGTGAAGATGCCGAGATCGCCATACAGCTTGCGGATGTCGGCGACCGCCGGTCCGATGGTGCCGTCGATCAGCGGCAGGCTGCTCGACTTGTTGGTTCCGTCAAGCGTGACGGTGATGGACCGTTTGGCCGAGCCACTCATGCGCGTGTCCTTGTTGCCGAAGCGGGCACCATGCCCGCAGTTAGGCGCCTGCCGCCTTGGCGGCGCTCGCGACAAAATTATGGCGGACTGTCGCCCGACGCAACCTTCGCGGTTGCAGCATGCCGTTGAGGGTCAGGGCTTCGCCCTGAAGCGCGCCAGGGGGCTTTGCCCCCTGGACCCCCAGCAAAGGCGGAGCCTTTGCAATCCATCCAACGGAGTGACGGGTTCCAAGGGCTACGCCCTTGGCGGGGTTCCAAGGGGTTAGAGACCCTTGGTCGGGGTCCGGGGCGAGGCCCAGCCTCAGTCGGCAGGCTGCGGGACGATGGTGAGTTGGCGCGTCTCCACCTGGCCGTCGCGCATCAGCCGCACTGCCACCTGCCGGCCTACTCGTTCGGGACCAAGGAAGGCGCGGAGGGCGTGTGCTCCGCTGATGCTGTGGCCATCCATTGACAGCAGGATGTCGCCAGGCCGCAGCCCTGCCAGCTCGGCCGGTCCGCTTGGCGCCACGCTGACCACCATCCGTCCCGATGCCTGGCCGACCGCGCTGCGCATCGCCTCGGGCACCGTGATCGGTTGCAACGCGACCCCGAGCCAGCCGCGTCGGCCGTTGATCTGCGCATGCGCCGCATCGAGCATGCGCGTCATACTGGCGTGCGGGATCACCGTCGCCTCGCCGCCGGCGCCGATCGTCGCCATGCCCAGCAGCGCGCCGGCCGCGTCGAGCACGGGCCCGCCTTCCGCCACCAGATTGGCCGGCATGTCGAGCGTCAGCGTCAAGTCGGAACCGTTGGCCGATAGTTTGTGGATCACCGACAGGCGCACCATCGGCGCGGCATCCGCATCGGCGGCGAGGGCAAGCGCCAGTGCGCCCACACGCGGCTCCGCCGGCAGCATAATCTGCACCGGGTTGGCAGTGCCTTCCAGCCGAAGCGAGGCCAGGTTGCCCACCGCGTTGCGCCTTGCCGGCCGCGCCGCGGTTAGCACGCCGCCGGGCAGCACCAGCGTGTAGCTGTCCTGTACCGGCAGCGCCTGGTCGGAGGTGATCACCAGATCCTGCTGCCACAGGATGCCGCTGACATGCCGGTTGGGACCGATGCGGATCGCAGCCAGCATCCGTGCCGCGGCGGCAACCTGGGTGGCGATCGCATCCGACAGCTCGGCCAGTGCGGTGGTCAGCCCGATGGCCATTCAGTCATCCTTCGCGGTCAGACAGTGGGTGCGCCTTGTCGCACGGCGCGGCGGCGAAGTGAACGGTTTGCAACCGGCAAATCTGCCGGCTGACGTTGATCGCCCGTGATTAAGTTGTTGTTTTTTGATAATGGTTCCGGTAACGGTTGCGCAAATCCGTCTTCAGCAGCTTGCCGGTCGCGGTGTGCGGCAGTTCGTCCACCACCACCACGGCATCCGGCAGCCACCACTTCGCCACTTGGCCCTGATACATCCGCAGCACGGACTCCGGATCGACCGTGTGGCCCGGCCGCGGCACCACCAGCAGCAGCGGGCGCTCGTCCCATTTCGGGTGGGTTGCGGCCACCACCGCCGCCTCGGCCACGTCGGGATGCGAGACCGCGATGTTCTCCAGCGTGATCGAGCTGATCCATTCGCCACCGGACTTGATCACGTCCTTCGACCGGTCGGTGATCTCCATGTAGCCATCTGGATCGATGGTCGCGACGTCGCCGGTGGCAAACCAGCCGTCGGCGTCGCACGCGCTGCCCGGTGCGTCGCCGTAATAGGCGCTGCACACCCAGGGTCCGCGCACCATCAGGTCGCCGAACTGTTTGCCATCCCACGGCAGCTCGCGGCCGTCGCCGTCGACGATCTTCATGTCGATGCCGGGCAGCACGCGGCCCTGTTTCAGCATGTGCCGCACCGCCGGCTCGCCGGACAGACCGACCTGGGGCAGTTTCGGGGCGTTGTAGGTGCCGACCGGGCTGAGTTCGGTCATGCCCCAGCCGTGTTCGACAGCGACACCGTACTCGTCGCGGAACGCCTCGATCAGCAGTGGCGGTGCGGCCGAGCCGCCGGTCATGATGCGCTTCACGGTCGCCAGCTTCTCGCCGCTGGCGCGCAGGTGCTGCAGCAGACCGAGCCACACGGTCGGCACGCCGCAGCTCATCGTCACGCGTTCCTGGTTGAACAGCCGGGCGAGGCTGGCGCCATCGAGGTGCCGGCCCGGCAGCACCAGTGCCGCGCCGGTCAGTGCGGTGGCGTACGGGATGCCCCAGGCGTTGACGTGGAACATCGGCACCACCGGCAGGATGCGGCTGGTGGCGCGCAGGTCCAGTACGTCGGGCAGCGCGATCGCATAGGCGTGGATCACCGTTGAGCGGTGGCTGTACAGCACGCCCTTCGGCCGCCCGGTGGTGCCCGAGGTGTAGCACAGCGCGCTCGCGGTGTTCTCGTCGAAGCTCGGCCAGGCGTAGTCGTCATCCGCCGCCGCCATCAGTTCGTCGTAGCAGAGCAGACGCATGCCGGCCGGCAGATCGAGCACTGGCATCGACGCCGCATCCGTCATCATCACCACGGCACGCACGCTGTCCTTGATCTTGGCGGCGATGCCGCCGATCAGCGGCTCGAAGCCCGGATCGACACACAGCACGCTGTCGCCCGCATGGTTGATGATATAGGCGATGTCATCCGGCGCGAGCCGCGGATTGATCGTGTGGCAGATCGCCTGCATGCCTGACGCCGCGTAGTAGACCTCGAGGTGCCGGTAATCGTTCCAGGCGAGCGTGCCGACACGGTCCTGCGCCGCCACGCCCAGGCCCTGCAGCGCGCGCACAAGCTGCCGTGCGCAACGCTCGGTCTCCGCCCAGGTGGAATGATGCGTCGCGCCTGGTCCGGTCGCCGACACGACCTCGGCCGTGCCATGATGCCGCGCCGCATGGATCAGCAGCGACGAGATCAGCAGCGGCGGCTGTTGCATCAATCCGAGCATGACGTGCCTCCGTTTTGCGGCGATGATAGGCAACCTGGATCACCGGGAACAGAGAGCGGAGGAGTGCGATGGAAATTCGATCAGCCCTGATCGTCGGCGTCGGAACCGGCCTCAGCGCCTCGCTGGCACGGCTGTTTGCGCGCAACGGGCTGCAGGTGGCGCTGGCGTCGCGCAATCCGGACCGGCTCGCCGGTTTGGCGCACGAGACGGCGGCGAACACCTTCGCCTGCGAGGCAGCCGAGCCCGAGGAGGTCGGCGGCCTGTTCGACGCGGTGATCGCCACCCAGGGCGTGCCCGACGTGGTGGTGTACAACGCCTCTGCCCGCGCCCGCGGGCCGATTGCCGAACTCGACCCGGAAGCGGTGGCGCGCGCGCTGGCGGTGAGCGCCTATGCCGGGTTCCTGGTCGGCCAGCAGGCAGCGCGTCACATGCTGCCGATCGGCTCCGGCGCGATTTTGTTCACCGGCGCATCGGCCAGCGTGAAGGGCTATCCGCTGTCGGCGCCGTTCGCGATGGGCAAGTTCGCGCTGCGCGGCCTGGCGCAGAGCATGGCCCGCGAGCTGGCGCCGCGGGGCATCCATATCGCGCACTTCGTCATCGACGGCGCGATCCGCAATCCGGGACGCACCGAGCCGCCGGACCAGCCGGACAGCATGCTAGATCCCGATGCGATCGCGGCAACCTACTGGCACGTGGTGCAGCAGCCACGTAGCGCGTGGACCTGGGAGGTGGAACTGCGACCCTGGGCGGAGCGGTTCTGAGGCGCCGCTTGGATCGCAGGATCATCGCCCTGGTCTGGATCGGCGGCGTACTGATGGCGGCGGTGTACGCCATCGGACCGCAGCATTTTCTCACGGCCTGTGAGGCGTTCATTGCGGCCGCCGTACGCTTCGTCGACGACCTGGCCGCCACGCTGATGTGGCGCGCCTTCGAGGTGATGCGTGCCGCGGCGATCGCGCTGTTCGCCGTGTTTGTGGTGCTTGCCGTGCTGGCGATGCAGCGCGGCCTGCGCGCGGGCGGCATGCTGGTGGGCGTTTCGCTGGTTTTCCTGCTGCTGGTGCGCATCGACTGGTACGGTCCGGGCACCAAATGGCTCTCGGCCGCGGTGTTGACCGCGGTTGCAGCCGGCGTGATGATGAAGCGATTGCTGTACGCTCCGCCGCCGCGCGATCCGGCCAATCCGTGGGGCGTCATGTATCGCGGCGGCAATGGACCAGGTGCGGCACCTTAGAACTGCAACGTCGGTGGCGACTGGTGCCGGTAGTGGGAAGGTTTGGCTGTCGCCTTTCGACCCAACTCGGCCGTTCGCCGGGAGGAGAGGTACACGGCCCTTTTTCTGGCCCGTCAGTTCAACGAGCGCCGCATCAGTAATTCTGGCGGCTTCTGTGACGTCGCTCGACGCGGACGACGTCAAGCGCTCGGTGCGCGAACTCGTTGAAGCCTAATTGAACTGAACGGCGGGGTTACGTTAACCGATAGAAGAACTCAGGTGCGCGTTTGGTGCCGTTTTCATGCAGCGCTCGGCGCCTTGCGGTTCCGCCGTCGGCAGCCGAGTATCTGGCCAAATCATCAAGGGAGTTGGCTTCGATGCACGTCGCCACGATCATCGGAGGGCCGGTCTCACCCTACGCGCGAAAAGTGATGGCGATTGCCGACATCAAGGGGGTGCGCTGGCGCAACGACCCGATCATCCCGTTCCAGGGCAAGGACGAATTCACCCGCATCAGCCCGCTGCGCCGCATTCCGGTGTTCATCGACGATCAAGTGACGCTTGCCGACAGCACCGCTATTGGCGAGTACCTCGACGAGCGCTACCCGACACCACCGCTGTTCCCTGCCGGCCCAGCGGCCCGGTCGCATGCGCGCTGGCTTGAGGAATTCGCCGACACCCGCATCGGCGACGTCTTCATCTGGCGCATCTTCAACCCGGCCATCATTGTCCCGGCCGTTTGGAAGCAGCCGCGCGACGAAGCCGCGATCACTACGACGCTGCGCGACGAATTGCCGTCCGTCATGGACTACCTGGAATCCGTCGCGCCCGAGGACGGCTTCGTCTGTGGCGCGCTGGCGATTGCCGACATCGCCATCGCAGTCCATTTCGCCAACCTCCGTTGGTCGCGAACGGGCGTCGACTTGGCGGCTTGGCCGCAGACGGTGGCCTGGATAGCTCGGGTCGAGCAGACCCCGACGATGGCACGTCTGACCACGTTGGCCGAGCGGGCGATCACCACCCGTGGCGCCGAACGGCGGGCGCTCTACGGTGAGATGGGCATTCCGCTGACCGAGACCAGCTTCGCCGGCGAAGGGTTCCGCAAGGGGCCGATGAGCGTTTGACGGGAACGGTGGTGGCGCCGCGCAGGCAGTTTCCAATCTGAGGACGATCACCGGCGATAGGTCGCCCGCCGGCCCGGCTTGCTGATCAGCAACGTCCGCTTCTGTGCAGTGGCGTCAATGGCCCGGCAGATCGGGAACGGCCGCTCTCCACCCTTTGCGGCCAGTCAAACTGGCCCCTACCCTGGAGCCACTGTAGTTGACCTTCATCTGGTCGGTGACGCATGCTTCGACCCTCTTCGAGGGAGTGAAACATGCTGTACGAACTGCGGATCTACGAATGCGTCCCCGGCCGGCTGCCCGATCTGCTGAAACGCTTCGACACCATCACGCTGAAGTTGTGGGAGAAGCATGGCATCAAGCAGGCCGGGTTCTGGACCACGGTGATCGGCGAGTCGAACCAGACCCTGTATTACTTCGTGACGTGGGACTCGCTCGCCGAGCGCGAGAAGAAGTGGAACGCGTTCGGCGCCGATCCGGAATGGATCAAGGCCCGCGCGCAGACCGAGGCGAACGGCGCGATCGTCGCCAACGTGAAGAATTTCATCCTGGCGCCGACATCTTTCTCAGCGGTGAAATAGCCAACCGGCGGCGGCGGCGCATTGTCGCCGCCTGGCGCCGACGGGCCGTTCAGCCCAGCGTTTCCAGCAATCCCCTGGCCGTTTGCAGGTCTCGCGCCTCAAATCCCTCGGTGAACCAACCATAGATCGGCGTCAGCAGGTCGCGTGCCTCGTTGCGCCGTCCCTCGTCGCGCAACAGCCTGGCCAGATCAATCGCGCTCCGTAGTCCCCACAGATGAGCGCCCATTTGGTGCGACAGCTCGATCGATCGCCGCAGCATACCGGCTTCTTCCTCCGGATCTTCGCACAGGAATTCAGCCTCCAACCGCATGATCTCAGGCTGGCACCATTGCTCGTCGGTCAGCCGCACGAGCTCCACGGCACGCGCCAGCAATGTTCGGGCCGCATCGCGATCGCCTCGGGTTCCCAGCAACTCGGCCGACGCAGCCATCATGAACGGCAACATGGTCCAGACCCTGGCCGCATCGATCCGATCGAGCGATTGCCGCAATCGTTCACGCAAGGCGGGGTCGTCGTGCTCATGCAGCAGCGCCCAGCTTTGGAACAATTGTGCCTCGGTCCCGCCGAGGAAGGTCTCGTAGTCGATGGAGACCTCCAACAGCGTGCCGGACATCGTTTTCACCAGGTCAACATCGCGACGCAGCATCGCCGCGATGCAGCCGCGTCGCAGGCCAAATACGGAGCTGATCGCATGGCCCAGGTGTTCGGCGTGGCTCAGGCCTCGCTGGCTGGTCTCCGCACCCTGCTCCGGATAGCCCATGACGGTGAGGCCGATCGCCAGGAATGCGCAGCCGACGACAAACGGGTCCCGCATCGTATTCGAGGCCAGATCGGCATCCTGGTCCTTTTCATACAATGCCAGCACACGCTCATACGCTGCCCGCGCTTCGGCGAAGCGACCGAGTACCAGATAGGCACTGCCGCCAACCCGTTCTCCCAACAGGATGACCTGGCGATTTCCGGTGCGCTGACCCAGCTCCAGGATCTCTCGCGCATAGCGGCTCACGACCGCCGGTTCGGAACGCGAGAAGTGATACACCTGCAAGCCATACAGCACCGGCAACAGGAATTCCGTGCTATCGAGTTCCAGGCTCAGTTCGCGGGCACGCAGGAACGCCGCGTGACCCTGCTCGCTGGCGGAGCCAACCTGATCGATCAGTCCGCGCCCCAGCGCCACCTGCAGCAACAGCTCGCGCCGGCTTGTCTCAGGGGATGCGGGCAAGCTGCTCAGCAGGCCCAGACCGCGGCGCAGATGGCTGACCATTTCCGTCAGCGCGCATCGCGCCATCGCGTGTTCTGCTGCCTTGAGGTGATAATCGATCGCTCGGTCCGCGATCCCCGCTTCGGCGAAATGGTAAGCGAGCAGCTCCGGCTCCGCCGTGGCGATGCCGCGTTCATCGCGCTCAAGCCCCTCCGCCACTTGAAGGTGCAGTGCTCGACGCCGATCGCGCAGCAAGGAGCTGTACGCCGTTTCCTGCACCAGCGCATGCTTGAAGCTGTAGGCGGCATTCGGCGGCCGCCCACGCCCTACGATCAGATCGGCGGCGACCAACGCCTGCAGGCTGCCGGTCAGCCGATCGTGGGGGAGATCGAAGACCAACTGGAACAGCTCGAACGAAAATTCTCGCCCGATCACCGAGCCCATTTGGGCCACTTCCTTGACGCCGGCCAGCCTGTCGAGGCGTGCGGTCAGCGATGCCTGAAGCGAACTTGGCACCACGACGTGCGGCCGCAACTCGATCACCGCGTGGTCGCTGTCGTGACGGATCGTCCCGCTTTCCAGCACCGTCTTGGTCAATTCTTCCACAAACAACGGAACGCCGTCCGCATGGGCGATGATTTGTTCGCGCACGGCATCGGGCAGCCGCGATCCGCCGGTCACGCCATCGATCAGCGAGGTCGCCTGGCGGTGATCCAGTCGCCCAAGCAGTTGCACGGACACCTCGGGGCGATCGATCCAGGCAGGCTGGGGGTCGGGCCGCGTTGTGATCACCAGCAGCACCTTCATACGCTCGATCTGCTCGATGACGCGCGTCAGCAACTCGAGTGAGGTAGGGTCGGCCCAGTGCAGGTCCTCGAATATCGCAAGAACAGGCTTGTCACGCGCCAGGTTCTCGAGCTGTCGCAGGATCGCTGCGAAGGTACGTTCCTTGCGTAGCTGCGGGGTCAGTCCCGCGATCCTGCTGTCCGGCGGGGCCGGCAGTGACAGCAGGTCGGCCAGCAACGCGAAATCGTCCTGCGACGCGCCCGCAGGCAGCACTGCCTCGAGCTTGCGCAACTTCGTGGCGGCGTCGTCCTCTCGCTCGAAGCCGGCGGCACGCGCGGTCTGGGCAATGATCGGATGCAGCGCGCTGTCGCGATAGTTTGGCGAACATTGGTAACGCCGCCTGGTATGCGGCTCCGATTGCAGGCGATCCTCCAGCGCGGCGGCGAGGCGCGATTTGCCGATGCCCTCCTGGCCGCTGAGCAGGATGACGTGTCCTTTGCCCTGGCGTACCTGATCCCAACGATGCAGCAGCAGCGCAAGCTGCTCATCGCGCCCGAACAGCGGAACCTCGCCACCGGAGCGCAGCACCTGGCCACCGGAGCGCAGCGCTTCGAACCGGCTGTCGGTGGCACTCTCGCGCAGCACGGTCCAGGCGCGGACCGGCGTCGCATAGCCCTTCATCTCCCTGGCACCGTGATCACGGTATTCGAACAATCCGCCGGTCAGGCGCTGCGTGCTGTCGGCGATGATCACCGTTCCGGGTTGGGCGAGAGTCTGCAGCCGTGCCGCCAGGTTCGGCGCGTCGCCGACCACCGCCTGCTCGAGTGAAGCACCGGAGCCGATCCGATGGCCGACGATCACCAGGCCGGTTGCAATCCCGACCCGAGCCTGCAGCGTGGATGGCGGTCCTGCGACAGTGTCAAGCTGAGAGACGGCCTTGACCGCGGCTAGGCCGGCTCGCACCGCCCGCTCGGTGTCGTCCTCACTGGCGGCGGGGTAGCCAAAGTAGACCAGCACGCCGTCGCCCATGTAGCGGGCGAGGAACCCACCGAACCGGGTGACGTGCTCGGTGACGCAGCGATGGTAGGTCGCAACGACGTCGCGCAGGTCCTCCGGATCAAGTCGTGCCCCCAGGGCGGTCGAGTCGACCATGTCGCAGAACATGACGGTGAGCTGGCGGCGTTCCCCGGTCGGAGTGGTCGCAGGCCCGCTCCGGACCGCGGCGCCACCGGCGACCGAGCCGCAATCGCCGCAAAAGCGGCGGCCTGGCGCGTTGTCGGCACCGCAGGCAGCACAGCGCCACGGCGCCAGTGGCGTACCGCAGTCGCTACAGAACCTTTGGCCTTCCGGAGCCGATGCTCCGCACCGCGGGCAGTCCATATCGTCCCTTTGACCCTGGTCAGCGCGAGCGCTGTGCTGGTTGCTCGCGCGTGCTGCAACGCAAACACCGGATTGGCCTTACATGCAACCTGGTGGTATGGACCGCTCCGATGACAGGCTGTTCGCTTGGCGATCTGTTCACGCTATGATCGCGTGGGTCGCAGCGGCTTTGCATTGGGATCATGGGAAGAGGGCCAATGAACGCGGAAATTCAAAAGGTGCCGTCAAGCTTCAAGGTCGTTAAGTGGGGGGTCCCTCCGGACAAGCTGGACCAGCTCGCCGATCTGCTCGGTCTGAACAGTGCCCAGAAGGCGGCGCTGAAGAGCGGCGGCGACGTCGTGGTGGCACAGGATCCGCAGCGGTCCTGACGCCGCTTCCGTCTGACCAGTTGCCTGCCGGGGTTCGCCTGAAGCGAAGCTCGGCGCTTCGCCGTGTGCCTGCATCGCAAGCGATGTGGCTTGCCGAACGGAACGGTCTGGAAGGTGATGTCTGCGTGTTCGAGCTGGCATCGGATGCGGCTGCATTGGCCCTTGAGGCCGTCACCGGGCGCGCGTTGGTGATCGCGCCCGGCGACCGGTTCCTCGCGACGGCGGGATATCGTGAGTCGACACGCTGGGTGGTGGGCAACATCCCCGACGGCGGGCTGGTGCCCGGCAGCGACTACTGGGTCCTGGCCGCCTGTGGCGTAGTCGGCGCGTTCGTGGGCGAGTCACCCCGGGAGAAGGGGCATCTCGGACAGGTCCGGTTCCTCGGGATCATGCGTGGCGAGGACGGCGCCACGTTGAACATCCGGCAATTCGTGCAATGCCAAGCGTTAGAGCCGGGCGACGATCACGCCACGCCGGTGTTCTTGGTTGCCGGCACTTCGTCCGAGGTCGGCAAGACCACCGCCGCGATCAGCGTGCTGCGGGCGCTGCGCAAGAGTGGGCGAAACCGTGTCGTGGCGCTGAAGGCCACCGGCACGTCATCGGTCACCGAGCTGCACAGCTACGAGGATTTCGGTGCCGCGCCATGTTTTGATTCGGTGGATTTCGGGCTGCCAACCACATACCCGTCAGGCCGCGACGGGATCGATGCGCATTTCGACACGATGCTGGATGTGTGCCTGGCAATTCCCGCCGATGCGGTCCTGATCGAATGTGGCGGCGACATCCTCGGGGCCAACGTCCCGTCCTTTTTGGCCTGCCTCTCAAGGCGAAGGCAGGACGTCCGGGTGATCCTGGCCGCATCGGACTCGCTGGCGGCGCTGGGTGCCAAGTCGGTGCTGGCTGACATGGGGCTGACGCCGACCCTGATCACCGGCCCCTGCACGGACACACCGACCATTCAGCAGCGAACCCACGATCTGTGCGGGATTCCCGCGCTCAATCTGGCCAGAGGAAGACCGGCGGCACTGTTCTGATCAAGGGACGGGCCGGAAGCTGGCACTGACCGCCCAGAAATGGGTCAGTTGCAGGATGCGAACGTCGTCGCACGCCGCGCCAAGGCTCTGCTCCAGCTCCGCGCGGTCGGGGTAGTTCTTCACGACTTCAAATCGTTCGCCGCTGTCGAGCCAGCGGGTCTGGTAGGTGTTGCCGTCGGCATCGCGTCGGCTGACCGGTACGCCGAAGCCCGGGGCATGGTTCTGGTCGATCATCAGCAGAGTGGCGCGTGCCCGCAGGCGCGAAGCGAAGTGGGACAGGAATCTGCCGCGATCCTGCTTCCTGACGTGCGACCACCACAGATGCGCCATCCCCAGGTCGAACCGCTGCGGTGTGTCCGGCAGGCACCAGGCGTCCGCCCGAAGCAGCGTGACGTGCTCGCCAAGGTTTCTCGCCGCCGCGATTGCCAGCGTCTCGGCATTGATGTCGATCGCAGTGATGGTCCTTGCAGCCGGTACCGCGACCGCGGTCCAGTAGCCGGTGCCCGCCGCCACTTCCAGTATCGTCTTGCCGTTCGCGTGCCCGACCAGCCAGTCCTTCAGCACCGCAAGCTCGGCACGCCATGCCACAGTCTCGTAGAGTGCGTCATATTCCCGGGCGCGTTGTCGGTAGTAATCAACCATCATTCCCTGATCGCCCGCGCCCGGCATCGGGCGCTATTGGAATGCGGTCGAGCGCCGCCACTCCGAGCGTGGCAGTCGCCGGCGTTGGCGGCGGCTAGATTCGCGTCCACTGATCTGAACACGGGCCAGCTTTCCGGGTTGCTCCAAGGCAGCGGAAACCTGCTGCCAGCCGGTCGTCTCGTTCAGGTCGAAGACACTGATGTAGCCACCTGGAAGAATGCTCGGGACCGGCGCCGTGAGTTTGCGCTGGTAATCGAACTGCGTGCTCCCGGCCTGATGGAAGGTATGGAAATAGGCCGGATAGACGAAGTTGCAGACCTTGATGTTGTCGATGGCATAGGAGTCCGCATCGTCCTCGCAGGGATCGCACACCTCGTAGTGGTAGAGCTTGCCGGCACCGTCCTGCGAATGGACCAGGACGGTCATATTGCAGTCCGGGTTGACCAACATCTCCAGCAGTTCGTGGCTGACGGTGACGGTCCATTCGACGTCGTAGTGCTTGTCGGTTCCGGCAAATGACTTGCCGATCGGCAACCCGTCGGACGTGAGTTCGTGATGGCCGAGAACGCGGGCACGGTCGGTGTTGTCGAGAATGCTAAGCCACCAGGTGCCGGCAGGCGGCTTCTGGTCTTTTGGCACAAAGGTCAGAGTGGCGCCGATGCCCCACGCCGGGGTGAAATCACGCGTGACCTGTGTTTGCAGCGCTGCGGTGAGCGCGCGGCATTCGTCATCGCTCACCACGGTGCTGGCATTGATGACAGAGACAGCAATATCCGGCATCGATACTCTCCGCATGTCTATGGTCTGGCAGATCGGGCAAGACAATAGCTTAATGGCGGGCAGCCACGAACATCTGCTTGGTCGCGAACGACAGCCACACGCGCCGCGACGCTAGCCAGTCCGCGCCAAGCAGCATGTCGACGATCGGCACCACGTGCACCGAAGCGACCCATAGCGCTGGGTCGCGCGTCGTGTCCGGGCCGAGGCGCAGTTCGGCGAAGCGGTGCAGTCGCATCGGGACCGATGCGGGTCCCACCCCGCTGCCGTTGCCGCCGGGATCGCGGGCCAGCAGGTCCGGCGTGAGCCCGAGCCGGTACATGCCGGAAGTCGTGATCAGGCTGGCGCTGGCACCGCTGTCGATCAGCGCGCGTAACGGCCGGCCATCCACCAGCACCGTCACCACCAGCGCGGCTCCCATCGGTGTGCTGGCCGGAATAGCGGCGTAGGGCGCGGTCCATGGTACGAGCCGCGCGTCGCAGTCACGCACGTCGTACAGCGTCATCCGGTTCTCGGGCAGATCGAGGTCGAGATCGAACGGCGAGAGGAAATCGCGGCCCAGCAGTCCGGCGATCGGCCGGCCGGCGATCTCGGTTACCGGCAGCGGGCCGACCGTCACGCTGGTGTCGCCGGTGAGCGTCCTTCGGCGCAGCGCGGTGGTACCGAGACGCAGCGAGCGGGGCAGGGCGTTCGGGCGCTGCTCGATGCCGGCAATACCGCGGATGGCCGATGCCACCCAACCGTCGCGTTCCACTCCGAGGCGACGGACCACGTCCTCGCCCATCAGCGTGCGGTCGGCGCCGGTATCGAGGATGAACGTCGCTGCGATCTCGTTCACCGCCACCGTCACCAGGATGTGGCTGTCCACGACATCGACCGGCACCACGCCCCGCGGCTGGACGCGACAGGCAGCCCGCGCCGTGACGGCGAACCCAACGCACAGAAGCAGCAGCAGAATTTGTCGCATGGCGGTGGGCGAAGTATCCAGCCGGGATGCAAGATGCGCCAGCCCCGCCGTCGTTGCCCGCACTGTTCCTGGCTTTCGTATCAGTTGGCACGGTCGGCTTCGGCGGGGTGATGCCGTGGGTGCGGCGCATGGCGGTGGAACAGCGGCGCTGGCTGACCGCGGCGGAGTTCAGCGGCATGCTGGGCCTCTGCCAGTTCCTGCCCGGCGGCAACGTCATGAACGTGACGGTCGCGCTGGGCGCACGGTTCCACGGTGCCGCCGGTGCGGCGACGGCGTTCACCGGATTGATGGCCGCGCCAGTGGTGAGCGTGATCGCGATGGGTGTGGTGTATGACCGCTACGGCGAGCTGCCCGTGGTGCGGCACGCCTTTGCAGGGTTGGCGGCCGCGGCATCCGCGTTGGTGCTGGCCAATGCGCTGAAGATCGCAGCGCCGCTGCGGTCGATGCCGATCGGCATCGGCATCGCGCTGGCGACCTTCATCGCGATCGCCGTGCTGCGCCTGCCGTTGCCGCCGGTGTTGCCGGCGATGGCGGCGCTCTTCACGCTGCTGATGTGGCGCTCCCGCCGGTGAGCGACGCGGCCACTCTCGGCAGTCCGGCGGCGGTGTTTACGCAGCTCTGGCTGCTGGCGTTCGGCGGCACCAATTCGGTGCTGCCGGAGATGCAGCACCAGGTGGTCGAGCTGCATCCCTGGCTGACCGCGAGTGAATTCGCCGCGCTGTTCGCCTTGGCGCAGCCGGCACCTGGGCCAAACATGCTGGTGGTGACACTGATCGGTTGGCGTGTCGCGGCACTGCCCGGCGCGCTGGTCACTACGCTCGGCGTGGCTGGTCCATCGTCGGTGCTGACGTTCATCGGTTCCGGGCTGTGGTACCGGTTCCGCGACGCTCGCTGGCGGCGCCAGGTGCAGGCCGGGCTGATGCCGGTGACCGCTGGGCTGGTGATGGCGTCCGCGGCGATGCTGATCCGTACGACATCGACCGAATCGGGCACCGCTTCGATCACCATCGCCGCGACGGTGCTGTTTCTGTTCTCCCGGCTCCACCCGTTGCTGGTGCTGGGTGCCGCCGCGGCGATGGGAGCGACCGGGTTGCTAGACTGACGGGAGAATCACTGCCTCCGCTCCAGCGCCGCCATCTGGTGCGAATGGTGGGATGCCAGGTGCACTGCTCGCCTGTGCCGCCTTGGCACGGCTGGCGCTTCCGCGACCTCTTCGTACGTCGTCTCCCATCCCCGTTCGCTCGCCGGGCGCAGGTCGTTCGGTGCCGGGTTCAGCACCGGCTGTGGTGCCGGGACCCCACGTGCCGCCAGCATCACCCCGGTGTCGGGCCGGTCATAGATGAAGCCGTAGGTCGGATAGACGCTGCCGAACTCTCCGCTCCGGCCCAGGCCGACGCGCACCGCGGTCCAGTCATTGGCCGCCGAGACGTCCACCACCGGCATGTTCCGCGCCACGCCGCCATACATGCCGGGACCCCACCAGTTGGCCTGGTCGACCTCGATCTCGCGCGGGTTGATGACCCGGCTCACCACTGCGACATGACCCATCCGCATCCGGCCGTTGGAGCGGAAGGTCAGCACGCCGCCCGGCTCAGGAACGCTGCCGCGGGCGTAGACACCGGCCGCGTTGTCCCACCACTGCCATGCATTGCCGTCAACGGCGATGCCGGAATCGTTGCGCGCGAATGGCACGCAGGACATGCCACCACCGTGCGCATAGTGGCGGCCATGCAGCCCCACCCTGCCGTGCGCCGCCACGCGCATGTGGCTGGCGGCCTGGCCGGAATGGTAGGTGGTCGTGACAGCCGATGGGATGTGTCGACTCGGCGAGGCACTAACAGGCGGCGCGGCGATCTGACAACTTACGGCGAATACCGACATGAAAAACAAAGGCTTAGCGCTGATTCCCCAACCCCGCATCGCGACTTGCTCCCCGGTTGCTTTTGCGTATGCTCTGTGAATCGCTAGCAACAGGGTTGCAAACAGCACAATCCGCCCAGGGCATCGTTCCGCATTCGCGGGTGCATTTCGCGCGTTGCACCCTGTGGACAAGATGCGAAACCGGGACTATTATCCTAAAAAGCCGATTTGTTCTCGGTTCGGTCTGGTCATGTCGGCGGGAAGGGACTCCGGCACTGGATTCGTGCCGGAACGCCCAGCCGTCAGGCCGACGCTATTTGCACGCCGTCACCATGATCTCGACCAGGATCGACGGGTTGGCGAGTTCGGCCTGGACACAGGCGCGCGCCGGGGCGCCGGCTTTGGGCAGCCACGGCGTCCAGACCTCGTTCATCGCGTCGCGGTCGCGGATGTTCTTCACCCAGATCAGCGCCTGCAGCAGCCTGGTCTTGTCGGTGCCGTGGGTTTCCAGCAACTGGTCGATCTGGGCCAGCACGTCAGCCGTCTGACCCTTGATGTCCTTGCTGGTGTCCTTCGCGGTTACGCCCTGAAGATAGACGAAACCATGGTACTCGACGGCCTTCGACAGGATGGAGCCCGGATCGGTGCGATCGATCTTCGGCATCGGCGATGTCTCCCCGTGTTGCTGTGGCTCGCGGCCTTCTAGGGCAAGCGACCGGATCAGGCCAGCGTCTCGCTGCCCTCCAGCACCGGCGCGATACGCGGCAGCCGCGACTGCGCGCGCAGCCAGGCGAGCGAACAGAGCAGGCAGCCCAGCAGCACCGGTATCTGCAGCCCGAACAACTCCGAGGCGGCACCATAGGTCAGCGCGCCGATTGCCGGGGCGGCACGGGTGATCATGCCCCAGAGGCTCAGCACGCGTCCCACCATGCGGGGCGAGGCGGAGCTCTGCAGCAGCGTCTGGATCGAGATGCCGTGCATCGTGGTCGCCGCGCCCATCACGCCGATGCACACCACGCCGACGGCGAAATTGTGCGTCGCTACGAAGCCGGCGGTGGCGAGCGTCATCGCCAGCCCCGCGAACACCGCGATGCGGGTAAGGCCCCCGAGCCGGCCGCGGATCGCCACCAGGGTGCCCCCGACCAGCGCGGCAAAGCCCATCGTGCTGGCCAGCGTGGCGAGGCCGCGCGCGTCGCGGCCGAACAGATCGGCGACATAGGGCGGCAACATCTCCGGCACAGCCCGCAGCAGCATCCCGACCGCGGCGGCGAACAGCATCAGCGGGCCGATGCCGCGGTGGCGGGCGACGTAGCTGATGCCCTCGATCGCGTCGTGGAACACGCTGTGGCTGGAGCGGTGGCCGAGCCGGACCGTGGGGTCGAGCCGCAGCAGGAACATGGTCAGGCTGGCGAACAGGAAGGCGAAGCCGTTGCAGGCGATCGGCGGCACCACGCCCCAGGCGGCGATCATCGGACCGGACAGTGCCGGGCCGATGAAGCGCGCGATGTTGTAGGTGAGCGAGTTCAGTGCCACCGCGCCGGGCAGGTAGGCGCGCGGCACCAGGCCGGGGATCAGGCATTGGCGCGCCGGCTGGGCGAAGGTCTCGGCGATCCCGTTGCATGCCGCGAGGGCGGCGATGTACTCGACCCGGATCAGCCCGGTCAGGATCAGCACCACCAGGATGCCCGCCTGTCCCGCAGCGACGAACTGCGAGGCGACCGTCAGCCGCACCCGGTCGATCCGGTCGGCCACCGCGCCGGCGAGCGGCGAGATCACCACCGACGGTGCCAGATTACAAAACGCGATGACGCTGACCCACAGCACCGAGTGCGTCAGTTCCCAGGCCAGCCAGTCGGTGGCCACCCGTTGCATCCACGAGCCGGTCCAGCAGGTGACGCTGCCGGCGCAGAAGATCCGCGCGTTGCGCTGCGCAAACACACCGCCGATGGCTGACAGGCTGGCCACCTGGGCCGCGGCCTCCGGTTCAGGGCGTCGCCGGTTCCGGTGCCGTGGTCTCGGCGGGGCCGGCCTCGGTGCCGGTGTTGCGCACGCAGTCGCGCACCATGTTCTCGAAGCCGTATCGCTGCGGCAGGCCGCGACTGACGACACCTGGCGTGTAGTTGGCCGAATACGGGCTGTTGGCACTGCTGATCGTGTAGATCGTATCGCGATGGGTGCGATCGTACACGGTATCGGCATGCTCGCGGCAGGCGGCCAGGGTCTGGGCGTCGGCACGCGTCTGGCCCACCGGCGGCGGTGGCGGCGCGCATTGCGCCAACGCCAGCATCGGCAGCAGCAGAACGGTCAGGCGGCTCATGGCGTGGCTCCTGTCAGGCGTGAGGCCGCTTGGCCTTCCAGTGCGAAACCGCAGGCGAATCGTGCCAGCCGGCTGCGAAATCCGGATTCATCGAAGCGCGCTTCCTCGGTCAGCGGCGCGCTCGCGGCCGCGCGTAGCAGCGAGGGGTGCAGCTCGGCGCCATCGCGTTGCAGCAGACAGAGCGAATCCGCCCATCGCACGCGCGCCAGCAAATCGATCAGGGCCAGCAGGCGGAGACACACCGCGAGCCCGTAGAAGTTGCGCAGACCGACCATGCCATCGACCGCGGCGGCCCAGCAGCAGGCGTCGCGATCAGCGAGGGCGAGGTCGCCATAGGAGCCGTCGGGGCGCTGGAAGCGGAAGAAGCGAGCGACGCCCCAGCGTTGGGCGATTGCGGCGTCGCGCGCGGCGTACCAGGCGCGCTCCAGGTCGCGGCGGTGCACCGAGGGAAGGTCCTCGGGCGGCAGCGCGACGAAATAGGTCAGCGACCCGTCCGGGCCGGCGCCGATACGCACGGACGAGGAGTGCTCGGACGGTTCCATCGGTTGAAAGGATGGACCCGCGGGCCGGGTTGCGCCAGCCTGTGCGCACGCTGTCAGGGAGATTTCAGCCATGCAGGACCCGGCCCGGTTGACCGCCACCGCAGCCGCCCGGCTGATCCGCGACGGCAGGCTGCGACCGGTCGAGCTGATGGAGGCGTGCCTGGCGCGGATCGCCGCGCGGGAACCAGCGGTGCGGGCGTTCGCGTGGTTCGATCGGGACGCGGCGCGGCGGGCGGCGGCGGCGCGGTCAGGGCCGCTGCATGGGCTGCCGATCGGCGTGAAGGACGTGATGGACACCGCCGATATGCCAAGCGAATACGGCTCGCCGATCTGGCACGGTTGGCGGCCACGTGCGGACGCGGCCGCCGTCGCGTGGGCACGGGCGGCGGGCGGGGTGGTGATCGGCAAGACCGTCACCACAGAGTTTGCCACCCGCAAGCCAGGTCCGACCGCCAACCCACACAATCTGCGGCATACGCCCGGCGGGTCGAGCAGCGGATCGGCGGCGGGGGTGGCGGACGGCTTCTTCCCGCTGGCCTATGGCACCCAGACCGCGGGCAGCGTGATCCGTCCGGCGGCATTCTGCGGCGTGGTCGGCTACAAGCCGAGCTATGGCATGATCAACCGGTTCGGCATGAAGCTGATGTCGGAGAGCCTTGATACGGTGGGAGTCATGGCCCGCAGCGTCGCCGATTGCGCGCTGTTCGCCGGCGCGGTGGCAGGGCGCGACCTCGGCGATCCGGAGGTCCGGCCGGAGCGGGCACCACGTTTCGGCATCTGCCGCTCGCCGGCATGGAGTGGGGCGCTGCCGGAGACCCAGGCGTTGCTGCCGCGGGTTGCCTCGGCGCTGGCGGGGGCCGGGGCCAGCGTGGTGGATCGCGAGCTGTCACCCTCGGTGGCGGCGATCGCGGCGGCGCATCCGATCGTGATGAACAACGAGAGTGGGCGCGCGCTGGGCTGGGAACTGGCGAACGCGCGCGAGCAGATCAGCGAGGGGCTGCGCGAGCGGCTGGAGTTCGGTCTGGCGCAGTCCGAAGCTGCGGTGGCAGAGGCGCATGCCGTGTTCGATCGCGCGCAGCGCGAATTCCCCGCCTGCATGGAGGGGCTGGACGCATTGGTGACGCCATCGGCGCCGGGTCAGGCGCCGGCCGGGCTGGAGTGGACCGGCGACCCGGCATTCAACCTGATCTGGACCAGTCTGCATGTGCCATGTGTGACGGTGCCCGCCGGCGCCGGGCCGGATGGTCTGCCGCTCGGCATCCAGATTGTCACCCGGATCGGCGAGGACCGGCAGGCGCTGGCCTGGGCGCAGTGGGTGGCCGCGGCGATTGGGTAGCGCGGGATCCGTCGACCAACTTCATGCCGGCACCTTGTTACGTCCGATCCGCCGAGCCCGATCCACCTCGCGCCGCGCCGCCGCATTCTGGGTGAGCAGTTCCAACGTCTCCGACTCGTCCTCCCGCACCTCGGTGAATGCCTGGTCGGCATAGGCCCGATGTTGCGGATCGCGCAGGATGCGCCGGCGCATGAAATCGATGGCGAACCAACGGTGCGCCAAGCGCACGTGCTTGCTGACGGTCTCCCACCAGTATCTCGGGTAGAACGCCCACACCGGCTCGATCGGGAAGCCGGGCCGGCGATCGCGCCGGTACTTCAGTCGGAAGATGCCGCCTTGCAGCGGGTGCACGTTCTCCACCGCCAGGTAGCTGGAGAAGAAGAACAGCACCGCGGCCAGCCGGTGCATGCCCATGCCGGACGCGCCGGCGCGGCGCAGGATCGTGCGCATGTGTTCCGGCGTGTAGTACATGTCCCAGGCGTCGCGATAGACCTGATGCCACTCCTCGCGGGTCATCACCGCATGATCCGCCACCACGTGCTCCAGGTCGTACTTGTTCATGTCCGGGTCCATCCACACCCCCTTCTGCGCCAGCACCTTGTGGTCCTCGGACCCGGGCAGCGGCGTCAGGCAGAAGAACTCCAGGATGTCGAGCGGCAGTTCGCGCTTGATGATCTCGATGTCCCGGCGGATCGACGCCGGGGTGTCGCCGGGGAAGCCCAGGATATAGCCGGCATAGGTGATGACGCCGGCCTGCTTCCAGGCGAGCAGCATCCGCCGATACTCGGTGATCCGGTTCTGCCGCTTCTTCGCGGCCAGCAGGTTGGTCGGGTTGATGTTCTCCAGCCCGATGAACACCCGCGTCACCCCGGCGCGCGCCGCTTTTGCCACAAAATTCGGCAGTAGGTGGCACAGCGTGTCGACCTGGATGATCAGCCGCACCTTGATCCGGTCGCGCTCGCGGATCTGGATGATCCGATCGAAGATCGCCTCCCAATCCTTGTTGCGGGCGAAATTGTCGTCGGTGATGAAGAACCGGCGCACGCCTTCCGCCCAGTGCTGCTTGATCAGCCGCTCGATGTCGTCCGGCGAGCGCCGCCGCGACTTGCGGCCCTGCACGTTGATGATGGTGCAGAACGAACACTGGAACGGGCAGCCGCGGCCGGCGTCGAAGCTCGCGTGGTGCTTGATCGTGCGGCCGATGATCGCACGCGGCAGGAACGGGGTCGGGGTGTCCTCGAGCGGCGGCAGATCGTCCAGGTGATTGTAAATCGGCGCCAGCGTCCCGGCGGCGGCGGCGCGCAGCACCGTGTCGATGCGGCCCTCCGCCTCGCCGGCGAACAGGGTCACGCCGATGTCGAGCGCCGCCTGCAGATCGGCCTGCATCTCCGGCAGCATGGCGAGGCAGCCGGAGACGTGGAACCCGCCCATCACCACCTGGATGCCGGCCGCGCGCAGCGGACGGGCGATGTCGAGCGCGCGCGGAAACTGGTTCGATTGCACGCCGACCAGACCCACCATGCCGAAGCCGCCGTGGCGATCCAGCAGCGCGACGATCTGCCTGATGTTCACCCGCGTGTTGGTCTCATCGCAGACGGTGATGTCGATCGGCCGGTCCTGGCCCAGCACCTGGCGTTCCGCGGCATCGGCGGCCAGGGTGTACATCACCGCCAGCGAATTCGAGGGGATGGACGAGCGCAGCCACTGCACAACGTAGCCGTCGTCGTCGTAATGCGATGGCTTGATCAGAACGAGCTGAAAGCGGCGCATGGCGGTGATTGCCCCGGGTTCAAGTCGTACGATGACCGTGGGGCAGGAGCGCGTGAAGTGATTCGCATCGCCCCCTGCCCCCAACCCCCTCCCGCAAGGGGAGGGGGAGTAGTTGGGCCTCAGTCCTCCCCCTCCCGTTGTGGGAGGGGGGAGGGGGGAGGGGGCCCATGAGAGGTCCCACGATCCCGTGCCTTTGTCGCCAGCCGATCCACCCGCTCATTCATCGCATTGCCAGAATGACCACGCACCCAGCGCCACTCGATCCGGTGCGCTTTCGCGGCGTCCAACAATCGCCGCCACAGCTCCATGTTCGCCACCGGATCGCCGGCCGCGTTGCGCCAGTTGCGCCGCACCCACCCCTCGTGCCAGCGCGTGACGCCATTCTTCACGTACTGGCTGTCGGTATGTAGCACCACCCGGCACGGCCGCTTCAGTGCCTCCAGCGCCATCGCCGCGGCAGTCAGTTCCATGCGGTTGTTGGTGGTCGCCGGTTCGGCGCCCGACAACTCCCGCTCCACATCGCGGAACCGCAGGATCGCCGCCCAGCCGCCGGGGCCGGGGTTCGGCTTGCAGCCGCCGTCGGTCCAGATCTCCACGACCTCGGAGGCCGGGGGTCCCGGCGTGACGGTGATCTGCTCAGATGCCATAGCGTATCTCCACGCGTGCGACATGGCGCCACCCCGCAACGCACCGCATTCTTGCACCTGAACGCACTTGGAAATGCATCTGGGTCGCCGGAGCTGAGATTTCCCTGGCCTTCGATGCCGTTATTGCCGATAATTTGGCTGCGCTCTAGCGGGCCGAGCCCGTGATCACTCGAAAATAAAACACGGCTGCGGACGGGAACGTCCCGCTCTCTGTTGAAACTCGCCTGACGGCCATTTCCCAATAGCACTCTACGCAGCCGCCGCACCCGGTGCAAGGATCGTGTCGATGACGTTCTGCTCCTGCAGCGCAGTCAACGCCTCCCGCAGCATCGGCAGTTGCTTGTGAGCCTTCAATCGTCGAAACCCCTTCGCCGCTTCCTGCATCGCCGCACCGGTCCAGCGCAGCGCCATCGGCGCATCCCGCCAGCGCTTCACATTGCGGCATACCCGCCGGACGCTGCCCATCATGTTCTCTATGATGTTGGTGCAGGCTAAGGGCCCGAGCCTGAACAATCGAATCGGAAGAAAAGAATCCGGATAGCGGCAAGAACGCAGCGAAAGGATCGAGAAAGCTGTGTGATCCGGTGACC
>Ga0209040_10000658_pt1 | contig 26685 bp, 16 predicted proteins | sample BogFormECP12_OM3_FD_188240 | JGI IMG/M metagenome (GOLD analysis project Ga0209040, IMG submission 188240) | Bog forest soil microbial communities from Calvert Island, British Columbia, Canada - ECP12_OM3 (SPAdes) (version 2) | ecosystem: Environmental > Aquatic > Freshwater > Wetlands > Bog ... | reverse complement strand
CGTAGTACTGTTTGCGAACCGTGTCTGCGGTTTGCTTTAACATTTCAAGTGCCTGGCCGCGCTGGACACCATTGATAGGTTCGGAGGCTTTCTTTTCCTGGGCAAAACCACACAAAAGCAGGACCCAAAAGACGCCAGCACAGGTGAACGGCAAGGATACAGTGGCGCGCATACCCGCAAGCTACACCTGAATTGCAGGCCGCGCAACGAAATGTTCACAGCGTTGATTGACGAGAAACACGCCATCCCCATCGGCTGGCGAAGAAAAAGCAGGTCCCTCGACTCCTCTCTGCGCTCGTCGCTCGGGATGACAGTTTGAATTTTACTGCGGCAGTTCGCCGGGGGACATCTCGTCCACGTAGCACCACATCCAGGTTTCGCCCGGCTCGATGGAGCGCATCAGGGGATGCTTGGTGTGGTGGAAGTGTTTGGTGGCGTGCTTGTTCTTGGAGGAATCGCAGCACGCTACGTTGCCACATTCCAGGCAGAGTCGCAGATGGACCCAGGTGTCGCCGAGTTTGACGCACTCTTCGCAGACATGAACCTTGGGGCGCGTGATTTTGATTTGATCGAGATGGGTGCAGGTTTCAGCCATGACGCTCCTTCGCGGCGGCCCGGCGCTCCAGCGACTCGCGGTCCCACTTGCCGCAGATCGCGGCGGCCTCGTAGGTGCTCTGCAGGAATGCCGTCAGTTCAGCTTTCGGAGAGACGGCGGTGCGCACGTCGTCATACATCAGGATGAACTCCTTCATCTGCGGATGATAGAAAGCTGCTTTGGGGCGGACCGGCTGCTGGGCAAAGCCTGGAGGTTCAGGCGCAGCGTAGGAATAAAACGCAGGACCTTTGATGTCGCCTCCGCCGGCCCAGAAGCCTGCACTGCTGACCTCGTGCGAATAGGCTTCGCGCGTGATGGATTCGGCGCCGGGGCGCTCCGGAGCCGGCCGTCCGGAGAAGCGCGTCACCGCGAGATCGAAGCTTCCCCAGAAAAAATGCACCGGGCTGACCTTGCCGATGAAGCGCGCCCTGAACTCCTTCAACACCGTGTCAACCCAAACGAGGATGCGCCAGAAGCGATGCGCGGCCTGGGGATCGTACGACGCGTGAATGGTGTCCTTCTCGAAAGGGATCGGATCGGGAAGCTCGCAGGGCGTGGTCCATATCTTGACATTCACGCCAAGCTCGGCAAGCGCTGCCATGAACCTGCGATAAAACTCGGCGACCGTCTCCGGCTGCAGCGGGAGCACCGCGCTGGAACCGTCGCAGGCTTCCAGAATCAGCTTGTGGTCAATGAAATCAAAGTGGACGTCCACGACGCCGCGGTCGTATGGCATCGCGGAGGTCGTCATGCCGCGGGCGGTCACGTAGAAGGGCACATTCCACCAGTGGTTGACCAGAGGACAGAGTTTCAAGCGGACCTTGCCCACAACCTGGGTCCACAGGTGCAGGGTCGCCTGTGTGTCCTTCCAACTGTCGAAGGGCAATGCGGGGAGGCCCTCCTCGCAGTTCGGTGCGACCCGCATCGCTTCTGGGGATTTCATTCGGAGTCTCACTGGCCAGGCAGTTTATGTCGTTTGACCTAGATGCGACGCGGGTGCGGCGGGATTCAGGCTTCAATATATACCTTTGGATAGTTCCTGCTCACTGTTCGGATAGTCCAACCAGCCCGCGGCAAGAAGATGCGCTTCGATTCCCGCTGCAAACGCTGGACTTCGCGAATTTACTCGAAGAAACAACGGGTAACCGCCATGTGGCGTGTCGCGTGCAAGTACCGCGACACAGGTGCGATCTCACGAAGCGGCGAAGTCGATTTCTTCCGCTTTGCGGGTTGGAACAGGGGCTCAACTCTGACAGTCGATTCGAAAGGAGAATCGTCATGGCGAATGAACGGAACCATGAATTTCGGATTTTCGGAAACAGCCGCTGCCCGACAATGGCCGCGCTAGCAATGGGGCTCCGCTGACAGTGGCAATCCCATGGGCGCAGGCACAAACCTACAACATACTTCACAACTTCACTGGCGGACTGGACGGATTGCAGCCTTGGGCTGGCTTGACGTTGGACCAAACAGGAAATCTCTATGGGACGACCTTTGAGGGCGGCAGGACCGGCAACGGCACCGTCTTCAAGCTATCCCACGAGAGCTCCAGCTGGATATTCAGTCCGCTTTACAACTTTAACGGAGGCAATGACGCGCACGCCCCCCAAGCCAGGGTAATCTTCGGCCCCGATGGCACGCTCTACGGCACGACATACGCAGGAGGAAACAACGGATGTGAGGGCGTCGGCTGCGGTGCGGTTTTCAATCTGAAACCCACTCCGACGGCACCGCCCACGGCGCTTACTCCGTGGATCGAGACGGTGCTTTATCGCTTCACGGGACGCGCGGATGGAAGTGGTCCCGGATATGGCGATCTCGTTTTCGACCAGGCGGGCAACCTCTACGGCACTACGATCTACGGGGGTAACAACCAGGACGGTGTTGTTTACGAGCTGTCGCCCTCCGGCGGAGGCTGGACGGAAAGCGTTCTTTACAGCTTCACTGGGAAACAGGACGGTTCAAATCCTTACAGTGGCGTAATCTTCGACCAAGCCGGCAACCTCTATGGCACGAATACTACCGGCTTGGACGCCTATGGCAGGGTTTACCAGTTGACGCCCTCAGGACCGCCCTGGATCGAACATTCTCTCTACGGCTTTACAGGGGGGAATGACGGCGCTTACCCCGTTGGCGGGGTAATCTTTGATCAATCAGGCAATCTCTACGGGACAACCAATTCCATTGCGTATGGAGGCGGCGGGACCATCTTCGAGCTCAAGCCTTCTACCGGAGGGTGGATGTTCAACCTGCTCTACAGCTTCACTGGAAACACACTCCAGGGCCCGTATTCCAGCCTGGCTATGGACGCTGCCGGTAATCTCTACGGCACGACTTATGGAGAAGGCGCGTACAGCTTGGGGTCGGTTTTCAAGCTGACACCTTCGGTTGGCAGTTGGATCTACACTGACCTGCACGACTTCAGCGGCAGCGACGGACAAAACCCGGTCGGAGGTGTGGTACTGGACGCGAGCGGTAATCTCTACGGCACGGCGTCGAAAGGCGGAGCACACGGTGATGGCGTTGTCTGGGAGATTACGCCGTAACGGAAACTCTTTCGGGCCCGCTGCGGCGGGCCCACATTTCCTCGCTGAAACACGCTGCCGATCACGAAACGGATCTTGTCGTCTCGAAGGCTTGTTGATACGTCTTCAAAGCATGTCCTTGAAGTAAATGGTAGTGGCGCCATGTTTCCCGCCCGGCGGCCTTCGATGAGCCCCTGCCGACCCGCTATCGAAGGCGTTAAGCTTCGGCGGACAGGAGCGAACTCGTCTGAATTGCTCCGACAGACGAATTCGCTGCGCCCTGCCCGCAATGGCGCCTTGGTTGAAACATACCGCCGGCGGGCATGGCAGTTGTCACCAAATTGTGACAAGTTTGTGGGAATTTGGTTACTTTCCATCGCTAACTTCTCGTGAAGTCCCTCAGGGGCTAAAGCCCCCTTTCATGAAGATGCGATTAACGCGGGCCTAAAGGCCCGCACTACCCGAACGCCGGAGAGTAGGAGCTTTTTCAGCCAGCCTCTGAAGGCGTGCTCCACACGACTACTCCAATAATGGAAGCGTCATTAAAAGACTTACAAAACGGCTGTCTCGTGCAGCAGCGCGCCCTTGGCGAATCGAGACGGGCCCAGCGTCTCGACGTTGTCCACGATGCTGGTCGCTCCGCGGAGAATCAGGTCAGAAACGATCTTCCCTGTGGACGGCGCATGCATCACGCCGTGTCCGCTGAAGCCGTTGGCGCAGAAGAAGCCCGGCGCTTCAGGCACCGAACCAAGGATGCAGTGATGGTCGGGCGACATCTCGTAGAGTCCCGCCCACGCGCGCTTGGGGTTCACCGCCAGGTTCTCGAAACAGGGCACACGGTCGGCGGCACGAATCAGCACCTTCTCGATGAAGGAAGGCTCGAAGCTGGTCTTGTATCCCGGCGTTTCTTCGGGATCGTTCCAGGCCAGCAAGAATCCGAGGCTCTCCGGACGAAAGTGAAAGCCATTGGTCATGTCAACGACCATCGGTATCGCGTGGGAGACTCCGGCGAACGGCTCGGTTGGAATCAGCATTCGGCGCAGCGGTTCGACCGGCAGGTCCACGCCTGCGAGAGCGGCCACCTCTGCCGCCCAGGGGCCGGCAGCGTTGACGACGACAGGGGCGCTCACCGGCCCGCGGGTGGTTTCCACGCCGCTGATTCGACCGCGCTCGTCGCGCGCGATGGCGGTGACTTCTGTCGATCGCCACAGGATGGCGCCCTGCTCACAAGCACGGGTGGTGAAGCCCACCATCACGCTATAGGGATCGACGAATCCGTCGGTGGGACAGAAGCTGCCGCCCAGCACATCGTCAGCGCGCAATTGCGGAACGATGTCCACGATCTCGTCGCGCGTCAACATTCGAACCTGGGTCAGCCCGAGAGACTTCTGTAGCGCCTGGTTGGTTTGCAGGTAGTCGAGGTGTGAAAGCTTGGTAGCGACGAAGAGATAGCCTTGCGGGCGATACTCGGAAGGAAGGCCCAGGCGCTGCTCGAAAGTGGCATAGAACGGAATGGAGTACAGCGACATCTGAATGTTCGCCGCAGTGGCGAACTGGGCCCGAACGCCTCCCATGCTCTTGCCGGTCGAGCCTTTGCCCTGATGAGTTTCGCGTTCCACTATCAATACGTTACGGCAGCCGGCGTCGGTCAGATGCCAGGCGATACTGGAACCCACAATTCCACCGCCGATGATGACAATGTCTGCCGTCTGCATCTGGTTGCGCCTCGCTTCCCGAAAAAAACATTCTACTGCGCGGCGGTTCGCATGGCACACTAAAGCTACTCAAATGAGCACGTTAGCGCCGCAATAAAACAATGCTCATTTTCGCGTTTCACGGGGATTTGCCTTGACTTCCAGCCGGAACAGCCGCAAAATCGGGCAGGTTACCTAGGTGTGTTGCGCGACTGTGGCCATTGCGCGAGGACTGCCCCATCGAGTATCGCCGCCCGCAAACAGGCAAAAATTTAAGTACGCTGGTGTGCAGCGTAGGAAAGAAGCTATCGATGCGACATGAAGTCCGGTTTGCAAGTTTGTTACTGGTTGTAGCTTTACTGTTGGGTTTTGGCGCGTCCTCCGCAGCGCAGCAAATTCGCTATGAAACTTTCTCCTCGACCAGCGGTCTCAGGCTTAACGGCGTTGCTAACAAGCCGGCTGGACAAAACGTGCTGCGGCTAACGGATGCAGGAGCTAACCCGGAAGCGAGTACGGTTTATTTCGTTGCTAGTCCGGCGTCCTCGAGCGGAGGGAAGCAGCCAGTCGCCGGGGGTTTTACAACCTGGTTTCAATTCCAGATCCATAATTTGGTGTGCTGCAATCCCGGCGATGGGGTAACCTTCATCATCCAGAATTCCAACGCGACTGACGCGACCATGGGCGCCACCGGTTCGGGCGTTCTGGCCTTAGGCGCGGGCGGCAACATGGAGTATCCGGACCAGGCCGGGGCGTTGGGCTATGCCGGCATTAACAACAGTCTGGTGATCGAGTTGGACGTCTTTGAGGATCTCTGGGACCCGACCTCAAACCACGTTGCCATCCAGACTTGCGGACCGAATTACAACACTCCTGTGCATAAGAGCGGCGTTTACCAGATCGGTAATAACGGGAACGTGCAGAGTTGCCTCCTTTCGATCGACTCGAACATCGGGTTGCTGGGTGGCATGTGCAACGGAGAAACCTGCACGGACGGCGCGATACATGATGTGGTTATCACATATATACCGCCACCGATGGGTCAAGAATTCGGAAGCCTCCAGATCTGGGTTGATCCGACGTTTTTCGACCATACGCATACGCCAACTAGTGCGCCCACAATCATCGTGCCCTACAACATTGTTTACGATTCAGAGACCAATACCAGCGGACTCGAGCTCGACCCTCTGAACGGGGGTTCGGCATGGGTGGGTTTCACCGCATCCCAGCCCAGTGACGGCGAGCAACAGGACATTCTGGCCTGGGAATTCACGCCGCACACGACGAGCCAGATCTCGCAGATCATCCCGCCCGGGGGTGTACCCGCAGTTTATCCCTTTGGGTCTCATCAGCTCTCGGTCACCTATCCCATTGGCTTCTCAAACCCGAACGGCACCACCATGACCGTGAACGCCAACCCGGTGTCTCGCTCGGTGTTCTACCAAACACGATTGTTTGGAACTGGCTTCGCCAACGAGCAGTGCATTGTCTATGAGGACACGGGCAATGGATTCATCGCGGATGGGAATTGCATCGATTACTCGGTGACCTGTAATGACTCATCTGGTAACGGGGTGAGTTGTCCGGCACCGGCGACCGGGGAAATTGGCTTACAAACCAAGTACAACACTTTGGACCCGGTTACCTCCAACAATGCCGACTACCTGGAGACGTGTCCGCAGAACACCAACACCTGGTTCACCATTTTCACGGCGTTCTACAACGACAATGGAACGACATCGGGAAGTTCGAAGGGCCTCGGTGGCTACCCGGGTGGGGACCTTTTCAGACCCTTCGCCGGAAGTGATCCGTGTTCCGGAACGATGTCCGCCGACCTTGTGGCTACCTTCCGGCCCGGTAACGGGGGTAAGTAAGATTGTTTGCAGGGCAGTTTCCGGGTTGGCATAAGCCGGCTCCGAAACTGCCCGTTTCTGTCTCCTCGGTCGAGCGTGGCAGGAACGCAAAACAGATGAACAGCTCTTCAAGGTAAGAAGCTGCGATTCGATACCTTCGGGGAAGAGGTTGAAGCCGCGCGCTAGGCGCTGCCGCCCTGAGTGGACTTGGTTTCGCTGTAGATGGCTTTGAGGTCGGGGCGGTCAAGGATGTGGCCCGCGCTTTTTTCGTTCTTGACGATGGACTCCAGCAAGCGCGTGGCCTCTTGATAATGCAGCGGCGCCTCTTTCGGTTTACCCGTCTTAATCACTGCATTGCCCATCAGATATTCGGCACGGGCCCGTTTCAGCAACAATCCAAGCTTTTCGGCTTGTCCCAGCGCGGTCTCCAGTTGCTGCCGCGCCTCTTCGGCGTGATTGGTGGCCAGCAGCGCTTCCGCGTAGAAAATGGATGCGTCCACCGAAAGGGCCTTCAATCCCTTAGCGCTGGCCTCTTGCATCACTCTCTTCAGCTCCGGCGCGGCTGTTGAGGCGCGACCCTGCGCTAAATCCACTCGGGAGAGTCCGATGCGGGCGCGCAGGGCCTGGTCGGAGACGGCCGATTTGCCGACCATCTGCCGCGCCTTATCGTACTGCGGACGGGCCAGCGCATATTGGCGGCGATAAAAATAACTGTCACCCAGGGAATTCAGCGCCTCGGCGGTAGACAAGTTCGCTTTGACCTTGACAGCCCGCTGGAGTGCCTCATCGATGTAGGTTTGGCCTTCTTCTCCCCGCCCGACGACGGAGAGGACGTCGCCATAGGCGGCCAGGGTCTCCACCGAATACCAGGTTTGATCGCCGATCTCCTTCAATCCGTCGACCGCTTCTTTGAGGGAACTCAGGGCCGCATCGTACTTTCCCTGGGCTGCGAACAACTCGCCCATGGTCCTTGACGACAGCGCCAACATTACTCTGTCGTTGGCGGCGCGGCTGGCTTCTATGGCCTTCAGGAACTGCGACTGCGCCGTTCCGTATTCCCCGAGCTTGAAATTCATCTCCGCCCAATTGCGTAGCGACTCGGTGGCGTCCGGCAGTTTCAGGCGGTCACGAACGTCATACGATTGCTGGAAATAGGTCAGAGCAGCCTGGTATTCCCCCTTGTTGTTGTAATTGCTGCCAATATTGTTGAGCAACTGCGACTCTTCCGGTTGGCGTTGCAACTCACGCGCTAACTGCAGGGCTTCATTGTTGGTCTTCAAGGCATCGTCGAACTTTTCGTGATCGTCGTAGAACTTGCCCAGGTTAATCAAACTGGTGAGCAGGCCTTTCTTGTCGTTAATCTCACGTTGAATTTGGAGCGCGGCCTTGTGATCGGCCAGGGCGGCATCCGAACGGCCCATCTGGTCCAGCACCCCAGCCATCTGCCCCAGGCTGGCGGCGATGCCACTCTTGTCCCCGATCTTTTTCCTGACTTCCAGCGCTTGCTGAAAGTGGCTCAGAGCGTCCTCCGGCTTGTTCAGGTCGGTGTACGCGATCCCCAGATAGTGAAGAATGGTACCCTTCTCTTCCTGGTTGCTGGACAGGGTTGCCAAGCTTAAGGCGCTGTTGAGGGGCGCCAAAGCCGCCTGATCATTACCGGCGCTGATCTCGATTCCGCCGCTGATGCGCAACGCCTTTATGTTCTTGGGGTCGGCGGCCAGTATGATCGCTAAACGTTTCCTGACTTCGGCCAGGTTGCTGGTCTTCCAGTAGAGGCCGGCGAGAGCGGACTGCGCATCGATATCGTCCGGATTCAGCTTGGTCAGATTCTCGTACGCGGCGATCGCCTTTGCGTTGTCGTTCTTGATCCGCGCATCGTTGGCTTCAATCCGATATTTGTCCTGAAGGGGAAGGTTCTGGCTTAGCTCAACCGCCCGGCGCGAAGCCTGATCGGCCTTGTCATCGTAGTGCAGATCGGAGTAAGTCTCCGCCAGCTTCGAGAACGCCATAGCGAAGTTGGGGTCCTCCTCCGTGGCTTTTTCAAACTTGGCGACGGCCTCCGCCTCCTTACCCGCACGGGCCAGTTGCAGACCTTCGTCGTAGGCTTGCAGAGCGGTGACGGAGTTGGTCAGGACATGCCCCGAGTTGGCCTTCAACTCGTTCAGGATGTCAGGATTGGCGGCAAGCTTTTCCCGGATTTGTGCCGCGAGTTTCTCCACGCTTGCGGAAAGGTCCTTCTTGTTGAAGGTGTCGCTAGCAAGCGGGATGTCGCGATCATTTTTCAAATCGTGCACGGTGGCGTTGATGCGGAGCTGATCGTCAGCCTTCACCAGTTCGCCGGAGATCACCGTTTCCGCCCCGAGGGCATCGTGAATGCTCTTGAGAGTGGAGGCGTCAACCTGGGGCTGCGATGAAAAGCGCAGATCATGCAACACATCTTGCACCCGGCCGGTCGAAATCAAATGCAGGTGGGCCGATTGGCCGATCTCGGAGATCAGGTTCGCCGAGATGGTCGAGCCGGTCCAGTCCAGGGCGGGGTCGCCGGAACCGTTGTGAAACGGGATAATCGCCACCGACATCACCGCGCCCTTAACCGCCTGAGGCCCAGTTCCTGGGGCTTCGGACAGCGTCCGATTGTGAATTACGAGATAGGTGCCGGCTGACAATGCAATCGCAGCCACTCCGGCCGCAATCCACTTCAGGGGAAAAGGCTTCGCAACAACGGGCCTGGGCAGTGGCCGGTCGAGGACCGACTGTCCCACGCGCCGCTTCTTGCCCTGCCAAATCTCAATTTCGTCGATCAGCTCCTGCATGGAAGCGAAGCGTGCCGCGGGATCGCGCTCCAGGCACTTGCCGACGATCGCACTCAACTCCGGCGGTATCGTAGGGTCAACTTCGGCGAGCGGAACCGCTTGCTCCTGGGTCCGCTTGACCAGGCTGGCGATGGCGCTATCCGCGCGATAGGGCATGATCCCGCTCAACAGCTCGTAGAAGATGATGCCCACCGCGAACTGGTCGGAGCTGGCGTCCAACTCCTTGCCCATGGCCTGCTCGGGTGACATGTACTCCATCGTCCCGACCATCATGCCGGTGCGCGTCATGCCGTCGCCCTGGACGGTGCGGGCCAGGCCGAAGTCCATGATGACGACGCGGCCAGCCTGGTCGCACATGACGTTACTGGGCTTCAGATCGCGATGGATGACGCCTTCAACGTGAGCAGCCAGCAGTCCCGAGCACATCTGGACCACGATGTCGGCGGCCTTTTGCGGCGCCAGCTTGCCGTCGCGCACCAGAATGGAGCGCAAGTCCTCACCTTCGATGAACTCCATGGTGATGAACTTGACGCCATCGGCCTCGTTGAGGTCGTAAATGCGGATGATGTTCTTGTGGGTAACTTGACGGGCGAGGACCAGTTCCTGTTTGAAGCGCGCCAGAATGGCGGGGTCTCCCGCCAGATCGGGGCGAATCACTTTCAGCCCGACAACCCGCTCGACCTCCATGTCGCGCGCTTTGTAAACCGCACCCATGCCGCCCATGCCGAGCAGTTTCTGGATCTCGTAGCGTCCACCGAGAATGTCGCCTTCGCGAAAGACGGTGGCGCCGATGGCCGAAAAAATCGGGTGGGAAGGGCTGCCACTGCTGGGAGCGCGATCGCCTGCCATGGTGACCGCATCGGAGGAAGCGCTTGGGGGAGTCGTCGGCAGGGGCGATTCGGGTAAGGTAACGTCTTCAGGCCAGAAGCCGCCGGGACCGGTCAAGCCCTCGGAGCCAAGCGCCGGCTTGGGCGTAGCGGCGGAGCTTTCGCCGCTGGAGACGGCTATACCGTCCTGCGCTCTCCGCGCTTTGCCTTCTTGATCCCCAGCCATCTACTCAGCTCTCCCGCACCAGACCTCCTGGTGGAGGCGAGCCTCCATACTCCACAAAACTGGATTTTACAAAGTATACCTTGGTTTGCGGATTTATCGCTGGGGGTGGGACGTGCTCAACCAGAGACCAACAAGCAGAAGGCCGGCGCTGGTAAAGCGGCCGGCCCCGTGCCTCAGCGCTTAATCATCAGTGAGCAATGACTGTCAAAGCCGGGTTCGCACCGACGTTCAGGGTCACATTCTTGGTGCCAAGGCCCGTGATTCCCGATGTGCTCGATGACACCAGGTAGAGGATGTCCGCGGGATTCCCATTGCTGTCGTTTATGAGATACCTGCCTATCGTACTGCTTCCCTCCTGGACGGCAGGGCAGGTGTTCGTACTATCTGAAAGGCAAAAGGCCCCGGCGAACGTCTGGTTCATCATGATGCCCCCAGTTCCGCTGCTGTCGAAAAGTACCGCATAGGTTCCGGTACCCACGCCCGGTGGAGGAGGGGGGTTGGCGACTACCCCTTCCACTTCGTTGGTCACGCTCGGCAACACCGGATTGATGGTGCCGCCATAGAAGTTACCGTACAAGGCAACGATATAGATCGGTTGCCCCACGACCTGCGGCTCGAAGGTCCCGGAGGTCACAGAGGGATCGGTGCCCACCACGAATCCGGTGTTTATCGTCACCAGGTACCACACCGGTTGGCTGGTAACTCCGGCAAGGCTGACGGTGACACGCCCGCTCTGAAGGTTGCTGGAATCAACCATGTAAGTCCCGGTGTAACTGTTCTGTGCAGGTGTGGTTAATGTTCCGCCGTTATTCTCGTCAAAGACATAAGAGGTGACGTTTCCCTTACCATCGAAGTTGCCCAGCCCCAATGAAATATCCGGTGCGGAGTTGGTCACTGCATTCAACTCAAATACGACGCCGTTGGTGGTACTACCCTGGGTGGCGTTCAGAGAGAGATTACTGAACGTGCTGCCGGCTACTGCTGGCCGTTGGGCAATGGATGCCAACGTCAGAGGCTCACTGCTGGAGACGGAATCGGTCTGCACCGCTAGTAAAGTAGAGGACGGTTTGCCGGGGACCACGTAATAGGCATAGTCCAGCTTGGTGGAACCAATCGTAAAGGTCGCCGTACCGCGGCCTGTGGCGGAACTAAATGACAAAACGCTGCCGGTCAAAGCAGCCTTACTCTGGACCGTGCCATTATCGTTGATGTCCGCCTCTCCGCACGGCGGGGTCGAGCAACTGCTGGAGCTGACATTGCCGTTGGCGTCGGTTATGAAGAAGCCAGCGCCTCCATACCGATTGCCGCTCCCATCTACGCCGAACAAGCCGAACGCGAAATTGCTGGAGGTCAGCGTTACGCCTGCAAAGCTCCCCTGGGCCTTGAGCACACCGGAACCCCATGCGCCGGGATTATTCGGATCTGCAAGGATCATTCTGGTGTCGCCGGTCGAAGACACGGAGACACTGAAGGAGTAGGTCCCCAGCGAAGAAGCGATCAAGAGCGTGCCCAGATTGCTGCCGTTGGTGACGCCCGAGCGCCCCACACAATAGACCGAACCGGTACCGGTGGGCGGGCCGGTGGCGCCGGGACATTGAGGCTTTCCGCCACTGCCGGGCGTAATTGCTAGGTTGGTCATAACACCGATGGAATCGTTACCGTTGCGATCGAAGACCCCGCTGGTGATATTGCCGCCGCCGTCGGCGACAAAACTCCCGGCCAGGAAGAAAGCCTGTCCCTGCTGGTTGTAACCGTTGAAGGAAAAGGCATAGCCGCCCTGGATCTGTCCCGCGATCGTGATACTGAAGTTCGCCGTCGCGGTCGTGGGGAAGCTGTCCGTCACCTGCACTGTGAAGGTGAACGTCCCAGCCGGGCCGGTGGGAGTTCCCGTGATCTTACCGCTCGCGTTCATCGTCAGACCACCGTTAGAGGCGCAGTTTGCCGTAGTGGTAAACAAACAGCCAGGGTCCTGGACGACACTGTAGGTGAGGGGCGGGATTCCGCACGACACGGTTGTCCCGTTCTGTGTTCCACACGCCGCAACCGTAGCAGTGTAGGCAAAGCCGATGATCCCGTTAGTTAACGTCGAGGAGGTAAACGTTAAGGGAGGATTGATGGTGATACTGTAGGTTGCTGTGTTATAAGCCTGTGTCGGGGACTGCGAGTCAGTTACCTTCACCGTAAAGCTGTACATCATCCCCGAAGTGCCCGTGCCACCGGACCCCGGAGGCGGCGTTCCGCTAAGCACTCCGCTGGCGCTGAAGGTAAAGCCGGGCGGCAGGGTGCCCGATTCCAAGGTCCAGAGATAGGGCTGCACCCCTCCGGTTGCCTGAATGGTCTGGCTGTAGGGGTCACCTTCGGCTCCGGTTGGAAGCGGGCTCTTGGTCACGAAATTCAGCGCGGCGGCGCCGTTTTTCGGGATATTTCCTCCACACGCGGTCATCAGCAGCATGCCGAAAATGATTGCTAATCCGAGCAAGGGAAAAGGTTTAGACCCTTTCATGCATCTCCTTTGGGACCCTGAAGCCATATCATCCGGATGCCACTCCAGCAAGCGACCAGACCAAGCTGAAACCCAACCCTTTTGTGGAGGCCGGCAGTCCGCGAGACCGTCCGGCTCGAAAGATTGAGAAGCGCTTATAAAACAGCAGAGTAATTCAATTACCTCGAAATTGCCAACCGAGCAGTAAGCAGTTGCCAGTAGTCAGTAGCCAGTTTCAAATGACTCACGGCAGCGAATTTATCAGGCCGTTCAAAACTTTTCCCAACTCAGATGAGTTGCGTAGGACCTCGTCTGCCGTTTCGGGACTCACGTAGCACAAACGTTCCGCAATCATGACCTGGGGTTCCAGTTCCATCCACGAACCGCTGGCCTGAGGCAAGAAATGCCTGAGCTCCGACCACTGGCAACTGACAACTGGCTACTGGCCACTGGTAATCAGCACGACGTCGGAGTTGGTTCGCCCGCGGGCCACCACCAACTTCTTGTTTTTCCAATCGTAGTCATATCCATAGAGGAGGAGGTTGTCGAAATTGGTCGCCAAAGTCGGCGCCCCACCCGCGATCGGCTGCATCAGGATGTTGGAAACACCCTTCTCTGTAACCGGGTAATAAAGACTCTGCCCGTCGGGGGAATATTGGAGCAAGCCGCTGATGTAGCGGCTCGGCGGGAAACTTTTCACCGGTAAGCCACCCTGAGCGGGTAGGATTTCGATGATTGGCTTCGCGTTGGCACCCTGCCCCTCCAGGGCCAGGGCGGCAATCTGAGATCCATCGGACGAGAAGGCCCCAAAGTTGATCAACTTGTCGCTGACTTGTTTGGCCTCACCTCCCGCGACCGGCATCTCCATCAGCATCTGCCTGCCAGTCTCAAGTTTGGTGTAGAGAAGCAGCTTGCTGTCGGGAGAACAGACCGGGTTCTGGTCCACCTTGCCGTTGGTAACGGCAGCCACGTTGCCACTCTGAAGATCAAGACGGAAGACATTGAGGGCCTTGGTGTCGCGGTTCGGCATAGTAAAGAACGCGTGCCCGCCATCGGGGCAAACCGTCAAGCCTTGCATCGGAAGGTTTTGCTGGTAGATTACGTTCCGGCTGCTGCCGTCGGCGTTCATGACAGAGATGTGGCCGTCGTAATCCAGCGTGACCAGCCGGCCATCCGGCAGCCAACTCACATTGATGTCGCCGTGATTGTCCAGCTGCCGGGGAGCGGAGTTGCCGGCATCCAGATTCATGGTGTACACGCCACTGTCAGGCGTGTTCTGAATTGCGATGAGTTGCTTGCCATCCCTGGTTACGGCGAGAGTTAGATTGCTGTACGAACTGAGGTCATTGGTAATGCGATGCAGTTTCTGGCCGGACAGAGATACCTCTCCAACCTGCCCATTCCATTCGCTGGTGATGTCGTGGAAGATGAGAAGCAGATGCCGTCCATCCGGCATCCAGGTCGCCTTTTGCAAGCTGGCTGCGCCCGCGTAGACGGTCTTTTCTTTCCCGGTTGTGGGATTGAGGACGACCAGCCGGCCCAGATTTTGACCGCCTGGCTCGAACACTGTTGTGGCAATCCACTTGCCGTCGGGCGACCAAGCGGGACTGGAATATCCGGGAAGAGGAAGCGCCGAGAGGACGCGCTCACTCGTGCCGTCGGCGTGGGCGACGATGATCTTCGCACTTCCGTCCGAGGAACTCTGCCGCAGGAAGACCATCTGCTGTCCGTCAGGCGAGAAGCTGACTGGGCTGTCCACATCGGTAATGAGCTTGTGCGGAGTACCGCCCAGTACCGGAACCTGGTACAGCAGTGCCACACCTGGATTTTCCGGCTCGATGCGAACGAAATACAGGAAATCGCCGTTGGGTGTGAAGGTGAGACCGATATAACGGACCTCGGTCGGCGCCATGATCTGGGCATTACTGCCAGTGGCGATGTGCCGCATCCACAGGCTCTGCTGCCCGTGTTCCTCATCCACCACGTTCACCACGTACTTGCCGTCCGGCGAAATCGTTGCCAGAACCGCCTTGCCGGAGTTGGTGAGCTTGGCCATGCTCATGCTTTGGAACGGCAGCGGCCCGGAATCGCCCAGCCACTGCGAAAACCATTTGTAGAAGCCGTAAATTCCCGCAACGATCATGGCCACACTCAGGATGGTGATCAGCCCAGCGCCGCTCTTATGTCTCTTGGCGGTCTCCAGAATCACGGCGGCACTGGGAGCAGGCGCGGGCGAAGTGCTGGGGTGCGCCGCGGCCACTGAGGACGACGAGGCTGCCGCAATTCCGGTTTGCGATCCGTGGCCGGTGGTGTCACGCTTGAGCCGCTTGAGGTCGCTGCGAATTTCGGCGGCGCTCTGATAGCGCAGGTCTGTATCTTTCTCCAGCGCCTTGTCGACGATTTCGTCCAGCTTAAGAGGAATGGAAGGATTCAGATCTCCGGGAGATCGCGGTTTGCGATCCAGAATGCCCTGGAAGATGACGGCCGAGGTGGTGCCCTCAAATGGGAGCTTGCCCGTGGCCATCTCGTAGAGGATGGCGCCGAAGGAGAACAGGTCACTGCGCGCGTCGAGCTCTTCCCCGCGGGCCTGCTCCGGTGACATGTATGCGACGGTACCCACCGCCGTGCCGGGAGATGTGAGGTGCAGGGGTGCAACGGTGGGGGTGTCCCCGCCAACCGTCTCCAGAGCTGCGCGGCGATCGTGGGTCAGTTTTGCCAGTCCGAAGTCTAAAATCTTGGCCTGCCCGCGCGAACTGACGAAGATGTTGGCTGGCTTCAAGTCGCGGTGGACGATGCCTTTGCCGTGCGCCACATCAAGTCCCTCACTAATCTGGATACCAATGTCGATGATCTTCTCCAGCGGAAGCGGGTTTCCTCTGATCTTATCGTTCAGGCTTTGACCCTCCAGCAACTCCATGGCGATGAAGTGCTGGCCATCACATTCCTCGATGGCGTAGATGGTGCAGATGTTGGGGTGGTTCAGGGCCGAGGCGGCGCGCGCCTCCTGCTTAAAGCGCTCCAGTGCGAAATGGTCCTGTTCAAAATCCCGGGAGAGGAACTTCAAGGCGACGCGGCGCCCCAGCCTGGTGTCTTCCGCCTCGTACACCACGCCCATGCCACCGGCGCCGAGTTCTTTCACGATTGTGTAATGAAGAAAGCTCTTCCCGACCAGGGTTTCCAAAGCGCAAAACTCCCAAGACTTCGACTCTATTGTGCCCCAGAACAACCGTCAAGGCTCGGCTAGTGAGTGATGAGCCCGTTCACGATGACCCGGGTGGCGTCCAGGTTCCGCGATAGGACCTTGGCACGCTGAGTGGCCTTTTCAGCCTCGTCTATGCGTCCGGTTTGTTCCAGGGCCTGGGCCAGCAGCAGAAACCCGATGTCGGAAGGATGGATCTCATTGGCACGGGAGTAGTCCTGTATGGATGAGTTCAGGTCCCCCATTTTTTGGGTCACCACACCCAGGCCAATCCAAGTCCGGTAATTCCGGGGGTTCAGGGCTGCGGCTGCTTCAAAGCTTTCCCGTGCGCGCGCATAATCTCCAAGGTCGCGATAGACGAACCCCCGGTTGCTGAGCATCGCGCCCTTTTTCTCCGGGTCTGTCGTAACACTTATTATTCTGTCGTATCGCTCAAGGGCCTCTTGCAAGCGCCCGTGCTGGTGGTCGTATTGCGCAATCTGCAGGTTGCCGTCAGGATCGGAAGGGTCAATTGCCAGGGCGGCTCGAAAGTGCTTCAGCCCCGCCTCCGGTTGTCCCTGCTCCATCAGCGCCTGCGCAAGGTTGTCTTCCGCTACCGCGTTATTGGTGGTGACCTGCAAGGTGTGGTCCCACAGAGTCAAGCCGTCATTCCAATAGTTGATCTGGCGATGCGTGAGCACGGTTAGCGCCAGCAACACCACAACACCGGCGGTGGGCATCACAGCGGCAGGAAGATGCCGCCGCTCAGCAGCGTCTGCTGCGCCCCAGCAGAACATGATGAACAGGCCCACGAAGGGCAGATATGCATACCGATCAGCCATCGCCTGATTGCCCACCTGCACCAATCCAATCATCGGTACCATGGTTCCCAGAAACCAAAGCCAACCCGTCAGCAGATAACGGCGACTTCGGCCCGCGACGGCCAGGGCGCTAACCGCCAGCAGGAGCAACAACGCCGCGACGATCTGCCACGCCGGCAACGGAGGCAGAGGGTCCCACGGGTGAGGGTAAAACGGCGCCAGGCGCGTGGGCCAAAAGGCCTTCCCCACGTATCGCGCGTAAGCCACCGTCGCGTTCGCCAACCGAATCAAGAGTCCATACTTCTTGAGCGAAGCCACGGCTCCGCCCGAGCGCTGCGCCAGAAACGTAACCACAACACTGGCAGCACAAATGGCGAAGAGCGGCAGCTTCTCCTTCACCAGCTCAAAAAAGCTCTTTCCCGGGAAGCGCGGCTCCGGCAACGCTTCGAAAGAGAGGTCCGGGCCAGCATGGGACACCCGCCGCAGGGGCCAGTAGTCCCACAAAAGCAATACGAAGGGAAAGGTAATCACCTGCGGCTTGGCCATCAGCCCCAACGCAAACAGCAGCGCAACCGTAGCGTAGCGGCCTATGCGCGGCTCACGTACATACCAGCGGTACGCTCCCAGAGCCAGCAGGAAAAACAACATACTGAGGAGGTTCTTGCGTTCCGCGACCCAAGCCACGGTTTCGACGTTGACGGGGTGCAAAGCAAACAACCCCGCCACCATTGCGCTGCGGCCTATGTAGCCTGTCGCCTGCGTCAGCACCCAGAACAACAGCAGCACGTTCACCACATGCAGCCACAGATTTGTTGCGTGATGCCCTCCGGCGTCCAACTGAAACATCTGGACATCCAGCGCATGCGACATCCAGGTCAGCGGATGCCAATTCGCTTGATACACCGTCGTAAATGCCCATACTGTCGTGTCCCAGTCCAGGCCCGATTTGATATGGGGGTTGTCAATGACGTAGAAGCCGTCATCGTATCTGACAAACGGATGGTGCCTGACCGGGAAGTAAACGGCGACGGTCGCAACCACCAGCAGAAGAGCGAGAAGGACCGTCTCCTTCTTGAGTGAGGCCCGCCATCCCGGCTTGGGCGCCGGCTGGCTAATCTTCTGTGCCCTCGTCTTATGCTTCGAACCCGCCGCCTTCACCTGTCCCCCTGAGTGCTTGTGGTCCTCTCAACCATGTTCACGACGACGCTAAACGCCAGAGCGGACACTGCGGTGGATTGCGATGAAAAGGCAAATCCTGGACAAGCGACAAAAGGCTCCAGCGGTTTGACTCTATTGTGCCTGAGAACAACCGTCAAGACGGAGACAGGTGGCCGGTTGAGCTGGTTGGGAACAGAATTGGAACTACCGGAAGACTGTGGGGCGATTGAAATCTTGGTGGAGCTAGTCGGGATCGAACCGACGACCTCATCGTTGCGAACGATGCGCTCTCCCAGCTGAGCTATAGCCCCGCGTTACTGTGGTAGCCCGGCCCGCAAGGTGGCCGACAGTGAGCTTACGGACTCGTTCATTATACAAACAACTGCGGCACGTTCCAACGCCGCGGCGTCGTTCGAATGGCGGCCGTCGCTGGTTGTGATCGCTTAGACAAGTTCTGTGGCGGCAGGTATCATCGAACGCCAGAGTGGCCATGCGGTAACATCTGGCCGAGCAAGGCATCCATGGCAAACCAATCCCGCCAACTCAACGAAGCCAGCAAAACCAACCGCATGATCACGGTTGCCCTCGCTGCAATTGTTTTGGTGTTCGGTGTATTTACGTTCGTACTCTGGCGTGCGCACTTCTTCACCCAAACGGCGAGTGATAGCAGCTCCAAGCTGGTGGCGCAAGCGCTCACGCTGGTAGGCGGCCTGGTCGGCGCCATCGTGTCCATCCTGGGTATCTTGCTCAGGTACTCCATGGATCGCCAAACCGAGGCCAGGCAGCAGGAGGCGGAGGACCGTCTCAAGCTCGAGGCGGCAACCAGAGTCATCCAACTGTTTGTAAACGGCGATGGACGTCAGGCTCCCGCGACACAGATAGCGGGCGGCCTGCTCACGCTGTCCAGTCTCGGCCAGCACAGCCTCGCCCTGGTGCTCACCGCCGACCTGCTTCGGCGCGAAAAGATTGACGGGAGTACCGCCTGCGAGGTAATCGGCCAGGCACTCCAACAAAATTCGGAGGAAATCCAGATAAGCGCCATCAGCGTTATGGTGAACTATCCGGCGGCCATGATTACCGACAACGGCGTGGAGATTCCAAAGCCCATTTTGAACTGGGAGTGCAAGAAGCTTTGCGTGTACGTACGCGAGTGGGCGCCTGTTGCCTTGGGCGACATCATGACCAAGCGTCCTTTGGCGACCTGGCGGGAACAGTATCCCTACGATGCCTACGGCGCTATCGGGGCCTTGGCGCTCGGCTGGCTGCACGAGAGTGACCCTCAAATGAAGTACGATATTGGAGTCATACTCAACTGCTTGCTCGACGCCTTTCCCGATTCAGGCGTGCTTTTTCATCCCCTGGAAGCCATCGACACCGACAAAATTCGCCTCGAGGTCAAGGACCTGCAATCGCCGCGCAGCCAGGTTCGGGACGTCGTGGAGCGTCTGAAAACGTGGAAAAACGGGGCGGATCAGGGCGCCTCGCCAAATCTCTCCGCATCCCCAAACCCGCTTAAGTCCTAAGTCGGGCAGACGCCAGCCCTGCGAGTAGAATCGAAGCATGGCTTTCCGCGGCACCAATCACGACTCCAACTCCCGGCCAGGTAGGACTCCTCCCGAGGACACCCAACAGGAAGCGGCCTATCTCAAGCTGCTGGGCGAGAAGCAACAGCCGGTACGTATCAAGCTGACCGACGGCGACGTCGTCTGTGGCTGGGTCGAATACTACGACCGGCGAATGCTGAGACTGACGCGTGAAGGTAAGCCCAACTTATTTATCTTCAAGCATGAGATCGCCTACATCGCCGAGGAGACTGGCCGCCAGCCGCCTCCTGAGGGCGGCGTTAAGGACGGTAACTCCACGGGCGCGTCCGAATGACGCGCTATCGACACGATGTTGAAGCGATTGCGCGCGAGGCTGGTGAGCTGCTGATGGGCTACTTTGCACCTCGCATCGCCTTCGAGTACAAGGGCGATGTTGATATCGTCACCGAGGCGGACCGCTCCTCGGAGAAGCTGATTGTCGAACGACTGCGCAAGCTGTGGCCCGACCACGGCATCGTCGGCGAAGAGGGCACCCGCAGGGATACCGCGGCCGACTACCGCTGGTACGTCGATCCGCTGGATGGCACCACGAATTTTGCGCACGGGTTCCCGGTGTTCTGCGTGTCGATCGCGCTCGTCCGCAAGGACGAAGAACTCGTCGCTGGCGTGCTCTACGATCCGACGCGCGATGAAATGTTCTCCGCTGAGCGAGGCGATGGCGCAACACTGAACGGAAAGCCGATCCACGTCTCCAAGACGCACAAGCTGGCTGAGTCTCTGCTCGGGACGGGCTTTCCCAGCCACAAGCGGCACCTGAATCCGAACATCCACTTCTACCACCAGATCACGTTACGCTCGCACGGCGTGCGGCGTGCAGGATCGGCGGCCCTCGACCTGGTCAATGTCGCCTGCGGACGCTATGACGGCTTCTGGGAGTTCAACCTCAATCCCTGGGACACCGCAGCCGGCGTGCTCTTGGTGCAAGAAGCAGGCGGTCTGGTGACGCGGTTTGACGGGTCGCCGTTTCGGATTGACAGCCACGAGGTCATGGCCAGCAATGGGCTCATCCATCAGGAGCTGCTGACCAACTTCCAGGAGATCTTCGCGGGGCGCGGCCTGGAGGAATTGCCGTCGGCGAAGAAGTTCGCGAAAACGCGAAAGTAGCCGCACCTTGCCGTTCGAGGCCGTGTTTAATGGCTGCATCAGGAGGTAATTTCCCCATGTACAAATTTGGAAGCCGGGCGCTCATCCTGTCATTTTGTCTGCTTAGCCTCTGTGCCGCGGCGCAGGAAAATCAAATCGTCAAGGTTGGCGTTCCCGTTATGAAGAACGCGGCCGGACGTAGCGTACCGGGCAATCTGGAGCGCGACCGCCTAGTGGCGGCACTCAACCAGCTAAAGCCTGACAAGAAAAAGCACCTCAAGGTAGATGGCGTTCCGCTCGAAGGAATGACTCCCGAAGAGGTCGGCGACGAAGCCAAACAGAAGAACTGCGATTACGTGGTTTACACCACGCTGGTCGAATTGCAGTCCGCCACCGATCCCAACATGCCGAGACAACAACCTGGGACCATGCCTGGGACAGTCCAAACCAACCCCGGTGGGACATGGAGCACTCCTCCCGGCGGTCGAAACCTAAATCCAGAGTACAGGGCAACGGTGGAATACAAGCTGTACCGCACCGGCAACCCGAGCCCTATTTCCGGCGCTCCATTCTCCATCCAGCAACCTGCGGACGAGGAGACCGTAGTTTCGCAGATCATGAATCAGATTGCGAACCGGGTGTTCGCGGAGGTAAAAAAAGGCCCGCCTCCCGTTCAGTAATTGAGTTGTGGGTAGAAGCACCGCAACTCGACGAAATGTCCCGGTTTACAATTGATGTGAGGTGTAGTTACTCGGAGGCTCGAAATGGAGTGGCCGCCTTCGGTAAGAACCATCTGCTCGCTTGGCGCCCTCTGGTGCCTGTCCGTCCTTGGCTTTGCGAATGCGCAAAGTCTGTCCCCTTCCGGTCAGCAGCCCCCTACTGCCACCTTCACCTCGAAAACTGATCTGGTGCTTGTTCCGGTCGTGGTACGGCAGGGAAAGCAGCCTGTCTCCGGTCTAACCAAGAACGACTTCAAGATTTTCGAAAACAAGACCGCGCAGAGGATAGCCTTTGTGAAGCCAACGACGCCCAACCCCGGACTGAGGCGGGCCGGAGGCGGCGACTTCTTCACCAACGAGCTTGAGGGCTACGGAGAAGCGCCTCGCCTCACGATTATCGCCGTCGATACGATGAACACTCCATTCGTGCACCAATCCTGGTTGACTCACGAGGTCCTGAAGTTCCTGGCTGACAACCCGGCGCTGCAAGAGCCGACTTCCCTTCTCGCCATTACGCCACATGGCCTGCGCCTGATCCACGATTTCACCACCGACACCGCGTCACTCACAGCCGCGTTCGAACAGGCTGCCGGCAAGAAGTCACCAAAGGTTTCCCAATCCAGCGCAAGCGATGGCGCAAATCCGCGTTTCTCACAGGAGAAGTCCCCGGCGGTCCTTGGCGTGCTTTCGTGGGTCGAGGACGACTCCACGCAAGACATTTCCAGGCTAGTCGAACGGCTGACCAGAACGTTGGAGGCACTCTCAATGGTGGCCCAGAGCCTATCCGGCATTCCCGGCCGCAAAACCCTGATCTGGTTCACCGGGGCCTTTCCGTTCGCCGGGTTCGACAACCCGGGTACGTTCCTTTTGCCAAGAATGGTCTATCACGGCAAAGAGGATCGCAATCGACAAAACAGCGCCGACGTATTCGCGCGAGACAGCGTCGCTAGCGCGTACAAGAAAAACCAAGGTCTCGCCAATGAATCTCCGTGGCTGCGTAACGACGAACTGGAGATTCTCCGCCCCATGTACGAGCGCACGACAAAGCAACTGGCCGACGCCAACGTCGCAGTGTATCCGGCGGACGCTCGCGGAGTGGTCGCCACCTTCCCAGGGGCGGACAAGCACCACGAGGTCCTCCAAGAACTGAAGAACACCGGCAGGCTGGATCTGGGCTCGGAGGCAGCGGTACAGGAGTCGCTGACTCATATCTCCATGCAGAACTTCGCCGAGATGACGGGGGCTCGTCCGTGTTACAGCACCAATGACCTCGGGTCGTGCGTGCACAATGCCATCTCCGATTCGGAAAATTACTACCTGGTCGGTTACTATCGCGACCAGAAGAACAACAAACCTGGCTGGCGCACTTTGCAGGTCGAGGTCGATCGTCCCGGCGTACAGGTGCTGGCACGGAACGGGTACTTCTACCTAACCGAAGCGCCCAACTCCGACGAAGCGCGACGGCGCGACATCTCCTGCGCGCTGATTTCTCCTATCGATTTTTCTGGCATTCCTTTCACCGTACAGGTGAAGCAAGCCGCCGGTGCAGATACCAACCAGCGCACGCTAAACTTCCAGCTGCAAATCCCGCCCGCTTCGCTGATGGATGATGCTTCGGGCAATCACCACATGAGCCTGGAGCTGGTGGCCTCGGCAGTGACTCCCCAAGGTGAGCTTGTGGACAAGTTCTCGAAGACGTGGGAAGGAAGTCTAAAACCGCAGACTGCTCAAACGATACTCAAGCAGTGGGTTTCCTACAGTGCCACCCTGCGTGCGCCTGCCGGGGATCTAACGCTAAGGTTCATCGTTCGCGACAATGTGAATGGCCGCATTGGCAGTGTCGTGGTGCCGTTTAAAGTCAAGTAGTACAGGTTGCGCTAGCAAGCCCAAAAGCTGGCGGCGGCGGTATTTTTCTTCCGCCCTTGCCGCCACTGTTTCTGCGATAAAATCTTTCAGTGAATAATTCGCTGTTGGACCGTGCCGTTGAAAAGCGCCCCGACATGGTTCGTCTTGTGGGGCGCATTTTATTCCTCACCGAAGACCCTGAACTCATCAAGCGTCAGCTTGCGGGCGAGGACCTTCCCTGGGACACCGAACATCCGGAGCGCAATCCTAAACTGCGCGACGATATCTCGACTGACGAAATCACGCCGGCGCACATCTGCTTCTTCTTCGATGAGACGCTGGGCGAATTTCCCTACACCGGCCTGAAGTGCGGCAACCAGACGCCGATCAAGCGTGGCGACGTGAAGCGCGGCGGCTTCGTGTGTGCGGTCAGCGGCAAGCGGCGCGGCAAAGGCTCCAGCCGCGAACAATCGCCGTACGCTGAGATGTCAGCCGGCATTAAGCTGGTCATCGCGGAAAACATCGAGCGCATCTACAAGCAGAACTGCCAGAACCTCGGCGTGTTGACAGCGACCGATTTCGGGATCATCGACAAGATCCGCCGGGGCGAAGTGATTCCCCTGACCGAGTTCACCCAGGGCGAAGACGAGATTACGCGCCAGGTAATCGAATACGGCGGCCTCTTCCCTTTCAACGTCGCCCGCATGCAGGGCAAGGCTTTCCTGCCGCCCATCAACACCCAGCCGCGGCCGATGACGATCTCGGAAAAGATTTTCGCACGCCACATGCTGCGCGGTACGCACCACGTCGGCGTCGAAGCGGTAAAGCCTGGCGACACCGGCTTCGCGCGCACCGACCTGCGCTTCAGCCACGAGTACGTCACGCCGATGGCGGCAATCTTCTTCGAGCACTTCCTCGGCAAGGACGCTCCCGTTACCGACGCCAGCACCATCATGTTCTTCCGCGACCATCTCACCTTCCTGGATGAGGTGCTATCGGAGGAAAAGCGCAAGATGGGCCTGCTGGATCTGGCAACGCAACTGAAACTGAAACAGGAAGACTTCGCAAAGTCGCGCGGCATAAAGCTCCATGGCGAGCTGAAGGACCGCAAAGGCTCGGAAGGAATCTGCCACTCCATCGTCACCGAGAGCTATGCCCTGCCCGGACAGCTCAACGTCGGCTCCGATTCGCACACGCCGCACGTGGGAGCAATGGGTTGCGTGGCTTTTGGCATCGGCACCACGGATGTATTTAACTCCTGGTTTACCAAGGATATACGGGTTAAAGTTCCAGAATCGGTTAAGGTCATCATTCGCGGGAAGAAACGCGAGAATGCTACTGCGAAGGACTTCATCCTGAAGCTGCTGTCGATGGAGTACATTCGGCACGGCCACGCTTTGGCGAAGGTCATCGAGTATTCCGGTGACGCCATTGAAGCGTTAGGCGTAGACGAACGCGCCACCATGACCAACATGGCTGCTGAAATCGGCGGCTTCACTGGTATTGTTGCCCCCGACCAGAGGGTGGTTGAGTTCCTCGTCGAGCGGCGCGGCATGAGCAGCAATGAGGCGGAGACGCTGATTGAGGGACTGTACAGCGATCCCGACGCGCATTATTCGCACGTGATTGAACTTGACGCAGCCGACATCTACCCCATGGTGGCGACGCCGGGCGATCCCGGCAACGGCAAGTTCGTGCGCGAGTTGAACACGCCCGTACCCGTCGAGATTGCCTACGGCGGCACCTGCACTGCTGGTAAGAACGAAGACATGGACATGTACGCGCTGGTACTGAACGAGGCCTTAAGACTCGGCCGTAAAGTAGCCGATAGCTGCAAGTTTTACCTGCAGTTTGGCTCGCAGGAGACGCGCGAGTACTGCATCCGCAAAGGCTATCTCGACGTCTTCCGCAAAGCGGGGGCAATAATCATCGAGCCGAGTTGTGGGGCTTGTATCAACGCGGGGCCGGGGGTATCCACTCGTCCTGATCAGGTTGTCATCAGCGCCCAGAACCGCAACTTCCCTGGCCGCAGCGGTCCGGGGCAGATGTATCTGGCGAGTCCGCTGACGGTAGCAGCCAGCGCAGTCGCAGGCTACATCGTAGAGTACGAACCGGCTGGCCAACGCGAACCGGTCAGCGTGGCTTGAGACGAGAGTGAGGCGTCAACACGTCAAGGACCTGACGCGCAAACTGACAGCGTTTTTGTTACTATTGAAGACACCACCTGTCATCGACCTTCCATTGAATGGGGTAAGAGGAGCAGCACGTTTATGGCTTATGTGATCGCGGAACCTTGCATTGGCACCAAGGACACGGCTTGCGTCGATGCCTGTCCGGTGGACTGTATCCACCCCAAGAAGGACAGCGAGAAGTTCGCGGCAGAAGAGATGATCTATATCGATCCCGTCGAGTGCATCGACTGCGGCGCCTGCGTCCCCGTCTGCCCGGTCTCGGCTATCTTCGCCCTCGACGATCTGCCAGAGAAGTGGAAAGAGTACACCGAACGTAACGCTAAGTACTTCGGCCGCGAGTAGTTGTGGGGACGATTGCCCGTGCCGTATAGAGTGCCTTGGCGACCCCAACAGCTCGCTACAATGGGACCACAAGAATAAACGCATTTTCGCCAAAAAGCGTTACAGGATTTTTTGTAAAGAATTGTAAAGTTTCCCGAAACGGGAAAAAGCGGGATTGTATCCCCACCTAAGTAGCAAAAATCTTGGGCGGAACCCTCCGGTCAATCCGCCAATTGAGCGATGGTCTTAAACGTCGATTTGGGTTTCATATTGCCCGAATAAACGGTTGCGGTCACTGTTTCTTGCAGTTTCTCCGGGGTTTCGCGCTTCGACTTTCCCCTAATCGCGTAATGAAATGCGATGAGGTCTTCTCTCGTCACCCCAGCGAGTGCAAAACCGGCACTCGCCGGGGGCCCCGGATGCGCTCGTGATGACAAAAGACGCCGGCTTACAACATCACATGCGCGGCTACGTGTCCGGCGGAAAAGCTCATCACTTCGGGTCCCACCAGGCGCTCGAAATCGGCGTACCCCATCCTGATCAACTCATAGTGCGAGCCCGCATTGAAGGCGATCTCGTGATCTTCGGTCAGGGTTTCGTCCACATATACTGGAATGCCGTACAGGTTGCCGAACGGAGGCATGGCCCCGGTTTCGCAGTCGGGGAAATGCTGCTTGAACTCGCGCTCGCTGGCCAGCTCCGCCACCTGCACGCCGGTGGCGCGCTTAAGCGCCGTCAGGTCAACCTGATAC
>Ga0209040_10000657_pt1 | contig 26707 bp, 22 predicted proteins | sample BogFormECP12_OM3_FD_188240 | JGI IMG/M metagenome (GOLD analysis project Ga0209040, IMG submission 188240) | Bog forest soil microbial communities from Calvert Island, British Columbia, Canada - ECP12_OM3 (SPAdes) (version 2) | ecosystem: Environmental > Aquatic > Freshwater > Wetlands > Bog ... | reverse complement strand
TTCAGCGGCGGTGGTGCGGCGCTACGGCGGCACGGTAGACAAGTTCACCGGCGACGGCATCATGGCCGTGTTCGGCGCGCCCCTGGCGTTGGAGGATCACGCCATCCGAAGTTGTCTTGCGGCGCTGGGCATCCAAGAGCAGACCGCTCGGCTGACCGCTGAGGTCGAAGACCGCGACAGTATCGACCTGCGGTTACGTGTGGGGCTGAACTCGGGCCAAGTGATCGCCGGTGAGATGGGTTCGGGTGCTTTGGGTTACACCGCGATCGGAGCCCAGGTCGGTATGGCGCAGCGGATGGAGTCGGTCGCGCCGCCAGGCGGCGTGATGCTCAGCGACTCCACCGCGCGGCTGGTTGAGGGCGCGGCGGTGCTCGGTGAGCCGGAGATGGTGCGCATCAAGGGTGCCCGGGATGCGGTGCCGGCGCGGCGGCTGCTGAGCATGGCCGCGCAACGCGAGCGGACTGGTCGCTCGGAGTCGACGATGGTGGGCCGCGAGCGGGAGCTGAGCACGTTGGCGGCCATGCTGGATGGCTCGATCGCTGGACGTGGATTGGTGGTGGGCGTGGTCGGCGATCCTGGTATCGGGAAGACCCGGCTCGCCCGAGAAGCCGTGCAGCTGGCGAAAGACCGTGGAGTGGACGTGTTTTCCACGTTTTGTGAATCGCACGCCACCGACGTGCCGTTCCGGGTGGTGGCGCGTCTGCTGCGCATCGTTGGGCAGGTCAGCGGGCTGGATGATCAGACCGCTCGGGCAGGTCTGCGGGAGCGGTTTCTAGGCGCCGATCCCGAGGACTTGTTGCTGCTGGATGACCTGGTGGGTATCGCCGATCCCGCAGTGCAGTTACCGAAGATCGACCCGGATGCGCGGCGGCGGCGGTTGACCGCGCTGATCAACACGGCCCAACTGGCCCGCACCCGACCGGCGATGTTCATCGTTGAGGATGCGCACTGGATCGACGAGGCCAGCGAATCCATGGTTGCCGACTTTGTGGCGGTGATACCGCAGACGCCCTCGCTGGTGCTGATCAGCTACCGCCCCGAATATCGGGGCGTGTTGAGCCGGGTGCCCGGTGCTCAGAGCATCACCCTTGCGCCGCTGAGTGATTCGGAGGCCGCAGCGCTGGTCACCCAGCTGCTGGGGCCGGACTCCTCGGTTGGGGACTTGGCCACCATGATCGCGGACAGGGCCGCCGGTAACCCGTTCTTCGCCGAGGAGATGGTGCGCGAACTGGCCGAGCGTGGTGTCTTGCGCGGAAACCGCGGCGCCTACGTTTCAACTGTCGGCGCTGCCGAGGTCACCGTGCCCGCCACCGTGCAAGCGACTATTGGCGCCCGCATCGACCGCCTTGACCCGGTGGCCAAGCGCACCTTGAGCGCTGCGGCAGTCATCGGGTCACGGTTCGACCCAGGCCTGCTCGAAACGCTGGGCATCGAACCCGTTGTCGAGGATCTTGTGGTGGCCGAACTCGTTGATCAGGCGCGGTTCACCGGAGGACCGCAGTATGTGTTTCACCATCCGCTGATTCGGGCGGTGGCCTACGAATCACAGCTCAAGTCCGATCGTAGCGAGCTGCACCGGCGTGTCGCGGCCGCAATCGAATCGCGTGACCCGTCGGCGGCCGAACAGCACGCGGCGCTGATCGCTGAGCATTTGGACGCCGCCGGTGATGGGCACGCCGCTTACGGCTGGCACATGCGGGCTGCCACCTGGGCCAGGGCCCGCGACATCGCCGCGGCGCGACGCAGTTGGGAGCGCGCGGAAAAGATCGCCGACGCATTGCCCGCCGAGGCACCCAACCGAGCTGGCATGCGCATCACCCCCCGCACCATGTTGGGCGCGACCGGCTGGCGAGTCCACCAACATGATGCCGGCGCGCGTTTCGAGGAATTGCGGGAGTTGTGCGGCGCCGCGGGGGACAAGGCATCACTGGCCATCGCGATGGCGGGACAAGCGCACGGTTACTTCTATCAGGGCCGGATCTTCGAAGCCTCCCGGCTGGCATCCGAGACCTGGGCCCTCATCGAATCGCTCGGAGATCCGACCTTGACGGTGGGGCTCTCGCCCTCGGTGATCCGCCCTAAGGTCGCGATCTCTGAGTGGTTTGAGGTGCTGCGGTGGTCACAAAGGGTCATCGATGTGGCCGACGGTGACGCGTCTAAAGGCAACTTCATTATCGGATCTCCGTTAGCGCTCGCCTTCGCGACAAGGGGTATGGCCCGCTATTGGCTGGGCATTCCTGGATGGCGCGACGACCAGCGGCACGGCCTGGCCATGGCGCGTCGCGCTGACCCCATCTCCCATACCGGAGCCACCGCCTACGTCTATTTCTCGGCATTTCTGAACGGCGTGCTCAGACCCGACGATTCCGCGTTGCGCGATATCGAGGATGCCGTGCGGATTGCCGGACGATCCGGTGATGACGCGGCGTTGGCCTACGCGTGGGTGACGCTCGGCGCTGCGCTGGTGGACCGCCACACCGACGCGGAGCGTGACCGCGGACACGAGCTGCTGGTTGAGGTCAGCGAAGTGTACAAACGCCGGCGGCAAAACCTGAGCATGTTAGCGACCGTCAACGTGTGGTTGGCGCGCGAGAAGGCTCGGCGTGGAGATCGCGACGAGGCGATACCGGTCATGCGCGACGTCGTCGTCGATTTGTTCCGCGGTGGGTGGCTGCAGGCGAACTGCGTTCGAGCGACCGGTGTTCTGGTGGAGACCCTGCTGGACCGCGGGGCCGAGGGCGACGTGGCCGAGGCCGAGGCCGCGATCGATCGGTTAGTGGCCCTGCCGGCCGATGAGGGTCTCGTCTTGCTTGACGTCTGGCTACTGCGGCTGCGGGCTATGCTGGCGCATGCTCACGGCGATGTCGCGGCTTACGTGCACATCCGGGATCGCTACCGTGACATGGCGAAAACCCTTGGCTACGAGGGGCACATCGTCTGGGCCGAAACGCTGCCGTGACCTGACCGATGCACGTCCGCTGGCTTGAGCCTGGTCTCAAACCGTGATCAGCGCTTGCCCGGCGGACGGGCGCCGCGCGCAATGCCCAGGCCCTTAACGGGCGGTGACGGGGGAGCAGCTTCCCCATCGGGTTGCGCGGACTCCTCCGGTTGAGGCTTTGCCTGGGTTTCCGGCTGGGTTTCCGGCTCAGCGGGCGCGGCCGGCACGGGAGCCCCGGCTTGGGGCGCGGCTTTCTTGGCTCCCGGGCGCCTGGCGCCGGCGGCCATCGCCAGCCCTTTAACGGGTGCGGCGGGGGTCGCGGGTGCGGCGGGAGCGGCGGAAGCCTCGGGTGCCGCGGGAACCTCGGGCGCGGGCGCCGCGGGCGCCGCGGGGGCCTGGGCCGCTGCTTTCTTGGCGCCGGGTCGCTTGGCGCCGGCGGCCAGACCCAGTCCCTTCACAGGCGCGGCCGCTGCCGGCGCCTCGGGCGCCGGAGCTGCTGGGGCGGCTGCTTCAGGCGTGGGAGCGGCCTTCTTGGCGCCAGGTCGCTTGGCACCGGCGGCCATACCCAGCCCCTTCGCGGGTGCGGCGGGCGCGCTCGCCGCCGGCGCCTCGGCCGCCGGGGCCTCGGCCGCCGGAGCCGGCGCCTTCTTCGCGCCGGGCCTCTTGGCACCGCCGGCGATGCCCAGACCCTTAGCGGGTGCCGCGGCCGCAGGCGTCTCCGCCGGCTTGGCGGGCGCCTCCGCGGGAGCCTCGTGGGGCGCCTCGGCGGGTGCCTCAGCCGGTGCGCTCGGGGCGGCCGCCTTGGGCTTGGCCGCCTCGGTCTTTTCGGCCTCCTTCGCGGCCGTGCCCTTCGCCGGCAGGGTCGCCTTGTCGTAGTCGAGAGACCCGAGCAGGATCTGGGCCACGTCGAGCACCTCGACGCCGCTGCGGCCGGCCTCTTCCTGCCGGTCGTTGACGCCGTCGGTGACCATCACCCGGCAGAACGGGCAGCCGGTGGCAATTGTCGCGGCACCGGTGGCCAGCGCCTCGTCAACCCGTTCGTGGTTGATCCGCTTGCCGATGTGCTCTTCCATCCACATGCGCGCGCCGCCCGCGCCGCAGCAGAAGCTGCGCTCGGCGTGGCGCGGCATTTCGGTGAGGTTCGCTCCCGCGGCCCCGATCAGCTCGCGAGGCGCCTCGTACACCTTGTTGTGCCGGCCGAGATAGCACGGGTCGTGATAGGTGATGTCTTGGGAGACGGGGGTAACGGGGACCAGCTTCTTGTCGCGTACCAGCCGGTTGAGCAGCTGGGTGTGGTGCAACACGGTGTAGTTGGCGCCCAATTGCCGATATTCCTTGCCGATGGTGTTGAAGCAGTGCGGGCAGGTGACGACGATCTTGCGGTCGACGGTCTCGACACCTTCGAACACCCCGTCCAGGGTCTCGACGGCCTGCTGGGCCAGTTGCTGGAACAGGAACTCGTTGCCCGACCGGCGGGCCGAGTCGCCGTTGCAGGTTTCCCCGGTGCCCAGCACCAGGTACTTCACCCCGGCGATCGCGAGCAGTTCGGCGACGGCTTTGGTCGTCTTTTTGGCCTTGTCGTCGTAGGCGCCCGCGCAGCCCACCCAGAACAGGTACTCGTAGCCGTCGAAGCTGTCGACATCCTCGCCGTAGACCGGGACGTCGAAATCGACCTCGTCGATCCAGTTGGTCCGGTCCCCGGCGTTCTGCCCCCACGGGTTGCCCTTGGTTTCCAGGTTCTTGAATAGCGTGGACAGCTCGGACGGGAACTCCGACTCCATCATCACCTGGTAGCGGCGCATATCGACTATGTGGTCGATGTGCTCGATGTCCACCGGGCACTGCTCGACGCAGGCGCCGCAGGTTACGCAGGACCACAGCACGTCGGGATCGATCACCCCGCCCTGCTCGGCCGTGCCGACCAGCGGGCGGGCCGCCTGCTCGGGACCGTGCCCGGGTACGCGCCCGAAACCGGACTCGGGCACGTGGTGGCCCTCTTCCTTTACCGTCTCGAGGTCGAGACCCTCCAGTGGCTCTGTCTTCTTCTCACCCAGGATGTAGGGCGCCTTGGCCATCCAGTGGTCGCGGAGGTCCATGATGACGAGCTTGGGCGAAAGGGGCTTGCCGGTGTTCCAGGCCGGGCATTGCGACTGGCAGCGCCCGCACTCGGTGCAGGTGGCGAAGTCGAGCATGGCCTTCCAGGTGAAGTCCTCGATTTTGCCGCGGCCGAATTCGGCGTCATTGGGTGGGTTTTCAAAATCGATCGGCTTGCCGTCGGACTCGACCGGCAGCAGCGGACCCAACCCGTCGGGCAGCCGCTTGAAGATGACGTTGATGGGCGCCAGGAAGATGTGTAAGTGCTTGGAGTGCAACACGATCAGCAGGAAGGCGAGCATGACGCCGATGTGCAGCATCAGCGCGACGGTCTCGATGATCTCGTTGTTGTGTTGACCCAGCGGCTCCATCAGCTTGCCCATGAGGTGCGAGAAGAAGGCGCCGCGGCCGTACGGGAACTCGTCGCCGAGGGCATTCACCGATGCCCCGCGGAAGATCGCGTACGTCCAGATGACGTTGAAGATCATGAACAGGATCAGCCATGCGCCGCCGGTGTGCGAACCGTAGAAGCGGGATGCGCGGCCGTATTCCTTTGGCTCGCTACGCAGTCGGATGATCGCGAACGTGACGATGCCGGTCAGCACCGCCAGCGCGAAGAAGTCCTGCAGCGCACCCAGCGCGTCCCAGCGGCCGATGATCGGGATGTGGAAGTTCGGCTGGAACAGCACGCCGTAGGCCTCGATGTAGACCGTGAGCAGGATGAAGAAGCCCCACATGGTGAAGAAGTGCGCCAAGCCGGGCAGCGACCACTTCAGCAGCCGCCGTTGCCCGAGTACCTCAGCGATTTGGGTCCAGATCCGGGTGCCCAGATCGTCGGTGCGCCCACTGGCCGGCTGGCCGGACATGACCAGCTTGTACAGCCAGAAGACCCGCCGTGCAGCGAAGGCGCCCACTACCACGGTCATGCCCAGGCCAAGCACCATTCTGATGAGCGTCTGCGTGGTCACAGAAGGTCTCTCCAATGCATAGTCATTCAGGTCATTCAGGTCATTCAGCGAAATATTCGTTCGATCTTCAGCTTGCCCATAGTGACATCTGTGCGACTTTGAACGCGAGAAAGGCTGCCCTAACTTGCCGTTCGTCAGTGCCCCTGGCCTGCGGCTCAGTTCTCCGGGGCCAGCATCGCGCGCAGCATGGACAACATCTCCGAACGCGAGGCCGCGCCGAGTCGACGACGGATCCGCGCAACGTGGTGCTCGACCGTCTTCGCCGAGATAAACAGCCGGCCACCGATGTCGCGGTACGGCATGCCCAACAGCAGCAGCTCGGCTACCTCGCGTTCGCGGTCCGACAGCGGCGTACCCGTCGCTGGCCGGCGAGGCGTGGGCGAGGCGCCGGGCGGAGATTGTTCGACGGGCGTATCGCTTCGCCCCACGCCCAACTTGAGGTCGCGGGCCAGTTGCAGCATGGCCCCGGACACCCGGGCGTCGGGCGTTTGCAGTGCGGCCTGACCCGCCAGCCGCGTCGCGTCCGAGGTCAACCCGACGTGCGACAGCGACCGGGCAGCGGCGCTGACCTCGTCGACGTCGACTTGATTGGCCAGGACCCGCAGCCAAGTTCGGCCGGCACCTGACAATGCCTGCGCAAGTGCGCTGTGGGCTGCCACACCAGCAAGGGCCTGTCCGTGCGGGGTGACCGACTCCGGTGAGTTGGCGAGGATTCCGGCGTGCACCCCGGCCCAATGCAGCGGCACCGACCACAAAGCCGGGTTGCCTAGCGAGTCCAACAGGGCGAACGCCTGGTCGAGGGCGTGTCGCAGTTGGTCGACTTCGCGCATCCGGGCGGCCGCGACCCACAATTCGCCCAACGGCAGCAGCGCGAACAGGTCCACGGAGTACTCGGCGAGCACTTCCGTGGCTGCGTACCAATGCTTTTGCAGCGCACCCGTGTCTCCGCTGCGACGCGCGATCGCGGTCTGCAGTGCCGCCGCCCACAACGCGTCGCGTCGGTGCAACCCCGAGGAGCCGACGGCGCCAACGTCCGCGCCGGCCGACGGCAGCTGCCCTTCCTGCATCTTGATCCAGCCGGACAGTAGCGAGTGCCGACGATCGAACAGCGAGTCGCCGCCGGCGCGCACAGCTCGGCCGATCACGTTTCGCGCGCGGACCGGGTCTCCTCCGTGGATTGCGGCCAAGGTAACCAGTGCGGCAGGGCTGTCCGGAAGGACCTCGCTCATGGATTGCTCCGCCGCAATGGCCTGGCCGAGCTTTGCCATCGCTGCCGAATACGGCTGATCCATGGTCAGCAGCAGCCCTTCGGCCAGGCTGCGAGAGGTACGCGCGGCGATTGTCGGCGGACCGGCGTCCTTGGCGCGCAGGGCGGCACGCGCCATCGCGAGATCGCCCGTCGCGGCGAGCGTGATCGCCGCGGCCGCGCCGACCACCGCATCCGGATGGGGACCCAGCCAGCCGAACAATTCGGCGGCCTGACTTGCATTGCCGTCATGAGCCGCGACGCTGGCCGCAATCCGGACTGCCGCGGCGCGTTCGGCCGAGTCCGAGGAGCTGAGCAAATCGTCGGCCAGTGCTGCCGCGGTCGTGCAGTCTCCGGTGAGGGCAACCGCGTCGGCCAATCGGGAATTCAGACCGTCGGCGCCGGCGTCGACCGCTGCCCGGTAGAGCCGCGCGGCCCGAATGGTCTGGCCCCGCGCCTCGGCCGCATGTTGCGCGAGGATTGCCACCAGTCGGTCGTCTTTCAGCCCGTGTTCAGCAAGGCGCAGCGCGAGGGTCGGCGACACCGTCGACATATCGAGTTGTGAACGTAAGAGTGCGGTTTCGACCTCGTGGTGGTGCGCGTTGCCGACGATCTGCGCGACCGCGCCGTGCACGGACTCCAGGAATTCCGGGCTGTGCGAGGGCTCGGTGAGTCCGCTGGCGCGGACACGATCGACGAGCTGGCGCGCGTCGGTTGCCGAAATGTCTAGTGCGGCAGCCACATCGGCAGCCCCTAATTCTTGGGTCAGCGACGTGATGAGAAGGGCGTCCAGGGTGGACTCGTCGACCCGGCGCAAGCGCTCGATCAGCGCGAACTTGGCCGACTGCGCTGGGGTGTGCGCCCCGTCGGCTACCGCACGCACCAAGAACGGCAGTCCCGCGGTGCAGTCAAGCAGGTCCGTTGCGACGGGCAGGGGGCCGAGGGTTATGCAGGGTCGGTCCCGTTCGATGGCCACCGTCAGTTCCCGGAGCCGCGGCTGGGGTTCGGCGGCCACCACGACCGTCGCGCCAAGGTCCCTGACCCGTTCGGTGAGATCGAGCAGCTCAGCCTCGGTCAGCAAATGGGCGTCGTCCATGACCAACGCCGCATCCGGCGGATCCCCCATCCGAGGAGGACGCGCCAGCACGGTCAGACCGGCGCTGCGCAAGGTATCGCGGGCGGCGGCGAGAACAGTGGTCTTGCCCGTTCCGATGCCGCCGCTGATCAGGAGTTTGGCCGGCACCGTCGCGGCGTTGGTCAGGGCCTGGATGGCGTCGCGCGCGGTGGCGGCCAGCTCTACGCGTGAGCCGCTCACGCGCACGGTCCCTTCATTGACGATCCCCGCGACCCCATCTCGTTGTTCCCCTAACGCACCCCCTAATGCTGCCATGGGGAGGGCGGGTTTCGCACCGATCACACCGGTGGCGTCAGCCGATAGCATCTTGATAGGTAGGCGAGGAGGTGTGCGGTGGCAAACTCACTGCTCGACTTTGTGATCTCGCTTGTGCGCGACCCTGATGCCGCCGCACGCTACGCCGCCAATCCCGCCCAGGCGATCGCCAATGCGCATCTTACCGGCGTGACCAGCGCCGACGTCAATAACTTGATCCCCATGGTGTCGGATTCGCTGTCGATGGCCAACCTCGGCGGTGCCGGCCTGGGAGCGCCCGCAGCCGATCATGGCAACGTCTGGGCAAGCGGCGCGGCCGCAGTCGCGCTGGACGCGTTTTCACCGCATACCCCTGCAAGCGTTGTCGACCCGCACCCTCCGGCGGGCGGTGTGATCAACCAACCACCCACCCCGGGACCTGAAGCGCCGACCGATCCAAGCCCGTTGGTGACCGCGCCACACCAACCGTCGGTGCTGCTCACCGGTGCAGAACTGCCTGACAGTATGGTCGACCACAGCGTTTTCCCGGCGGACGATCCGGGCGTATGGGAGCACCCGCACACCGTCCAGCCTGATCACCACGGCTTCGGGATCCACGGCTGAGTTCTATCCTCGTGGCGGGCGCCAAATAGGGTCCTGACGTGCTCAAATGCTGCGGTCGCAGGTCGGCTTCAACTTAGTGTAGGGGAGCCCTAACTTCCCCTAATCCCCTTATGCGGTGGGCTTGCCGACCCCGGTAGGTACTTATCTAGCCGGGGGATCCGACCCCGATTTCGGCTGGATGCGAAATCCATAGCGTGGGTATCAGTACGCCGGTCGATCCGGCCACAAGCTTCAAGGATGTTGAAGGGAACTGATCATGGAGTCGCTGATCCAATTCATCTTGGACCTGTTCACCGATCCCGCGGCGGCGCAAGCATTCATGGCCGGTCCTCAACAAGCTATGTATGACAACGGGCTGGTCAACGTGTCACCCGACGAGTTCGCCGATGCGGTGGCCAACGCGCTGCCAGGTCAGGACTTCGGTGGTGACCCGATGGGCGTGCAGCAGGTCCTGGCCGACCAGTACGGCTATGCACCCGATTACGGGGGCTATGGTCCCGATTACGGATATGGGCTGGACCCCGTTTCCACGGTGGTGGATGACGATGCGGCTTTGGTGGGCGACTTGGGTGCGGGACTGCTGGGCGCCATAGACCCTGGCTTCGGCTACGGCTGGCAGCCCGGTTTCGGTGGATTCGGCCCTGGGTATGGCTGGGGACCCGGCTGGGGTGGTCCCGCTACTGGTTTCGGACCTCGCTGGGGCGAGTTCCGGCATGGTTGGGGGCCTGGCTGGGGTGAGGCCCGGCCTCGCTGGGGTGAGTTGCGGCCCGGTTGCGGTACCGGTGAGTTCAGGCCTCATTTGGGGCCCGGTCTAGGTGGGTTCGGTCCCGGTGCCGGTTTCGGCGAACGCCTCAGCGGTGGGTTTGGTCTGGGCGCCGAGGTCGGCTTGAACCTCGACATTGGTTTCGGTGCTGAGGCTGGTCTGGGCGCTCGGACTGGTTTTGGTCTCGGTGGCGAGGCCGGTTTCGCCGGTGGTGTGGGTCTGGGTCGCGAGGCGGGTCTTGGCGCTGGGGTCGGCTTGCGTGGTGGCGTGGGTCTTGGCGGTGAGGCGGGTCTTGGCGCCGGCGCTGGCCTACGCAGCGGAGCCGGTGTTGGAGACGGTGCCGGTCTGGGAAGCGGCGTTGCGTTAGCTGGCGGCGCTGGTCTTCGTGGTGAGGCTGGTGTCGGCGGTGGAGCCGGCATCGGCGGCGCAGGTCTTGGTGCGGGCGCTGGTCTTCGTGGTGGCGCTGGTCTTGCCGGCGAAGCCGGTGTGGCCGGTCAAGCTGGCCTGGCTGGTGCCGGCAACGTCGGTAGCCTCGGCGGTGTTGCTGGCAACGCAGGTCTCGGTGCCAGCGCGAGCGGTCAGGCGGGGTTGATCGCTAGCGAAGGCGCCGCGCTGAACGGTGCTGCCACTCCGCATGTGTCGGGCCCGCTAGCGGGTGTCGGCGTCGGTGGTCAGGCTGGCGCCGGTGCCGCAGGCGGCGCAGGGCTGGGCATCGGCGGCGAACGTGCCACCAATGTCTTGAGCGGCGACAGCACCGCGCTGGGGGGCCACGCGACTCCTCAACCGGTAGCGGGTGGGGCTGGGTTGGGCGCCCAAGCTGGTGTTGGCGGCGGAACAGCAATCAACGCTGGACCTGGCGGCGCCTTGGCCGGCGGAGCTGGTGGAGGAGCCCACGGCCAGATACTCGGGCAAGAAGGTGCTGCGCTCGGCGGCGGCGGTCCTGTGAACGGCGGTGGCGTCCCGGCTCAGCACGGCCCGACCAGTGCCGCCGGGCAAGGGCCTGTCATCCAGGGTGGCGGCGGCCCCGCCGGCACGGTTGGTGGCCATGGGACACCTCCGTCGAATCCCGGCTCCGTTCTTCAGGGGGGCGAGGGCGCCGGCGGGAACCTCCCCAGCCATGGCGGCGCAGGCGCACCGGTGATCCACCAGCCAGCACAGGCCCCGGCTCGCTCGCCCGCCCCGGTCCAGCACGCGCCCGCTCCGGTCCAGCACGCGCCTGCCCCAGTCGAGCATGCGCCGGCCCCGGCACCGCACAGCCCGTCGGTGTTTGAAGGCACGCCCCATGCGCCGGCGCCGGTGCACGCGCCCGCGCCCGCCGCGCATCCCGCGCCGGCGATGCACGGTCCTCATGGGTAATGGTCCGTGCTGGCACAGCGATACGGCGGGGACCCTTGGTCTCCGCCGATTCGCGCGCATACCGTGATCGCAGTGCATCGATGCGAGAAAGTGGGGAAGCACGGTGACTCAACCCGATGACCCGCGACGGGTCAGCGTGATTGTCGAATTGATCGACCACACCATCGCAATCGCCGAGCTCAACGACCGCGATGACCTGGCGCAGCGATTGGTTCGGGCCCGCGGGCGCATCATCGACCCGCAGATCCGGGTGGTGATAGCCGGGCAGCTCAAACAGGGCAAAAGCCAGTTGCTCAACTCGCTGCTAAACCTGCCGGTGGCGCGAGTGGGTGACGACGAGGCCACCGTGGTGATAACTGTCGTGAGCTACAGCGATCCGCCGTCGGCTCGGCTTGTTGTGGCCGCTGGGCCCAACGGCGAATCGGCGGCCATCGACATCCCAATCGATGACATCAACGACGACTTGCGCCGGGCGCCGCAAGCTGGTGGCCGTGAAGTGCTGCGGGTCGAGGTCGGTGCGCCCAGCCCCCTGCTGCAGGGCGGACTGGCGTTCATCGATACCCCCGGCGTAGGTGGTCACGGGCAGCCGCACCTGTCGGCGACACTTGGGCTGCTGCCCGATGCCGACGCCCTGTTGATGGTCAGTGACACCAGCCAGGAATTGACCGAACCGGAGATGTGGTTCATCCGCCAGGCGTACCAGATCTGTCCCGCCGCAGTGCTGGTGGCCACCAAGACAGACCTGTATCCACACTGGCGCGACATCGTCAACGCCAACGCCGCCCACTTGCAGCGCGCCCAGGTGCCGATACCGATTCTCCCGGTCTCGTCACTGCTGCGCGGCCATGCCGTCACGCTCAACGATTCAGAAATGAATGAGGAGTCCAACTTCCCGTCGATCGTCAAATTCCTCAGCGAGAAGGTGCTCTCCCGCCAGACTGACCGGGTGCGAGATGAAGTGCTGAGCGAAATACGTTCGGCTGCAGAGCATTTGACTATTAGTGTGCGCTCGGAACTGTCTTCCGTCAACGACCCTGACTTTCGGGACCGGCTCGCCGAGGATCTGCAGCGGCGCAAGCGGGAAGCGCATGAAGCCCTAAACCAGTCCGCGCTGTGGCAGCAGGTGCTCAATGACGGATACACCGACTTGACCGCCGACGTGGACCACGACATGCGGGCCCGCTTCCGCATCCTGACCGAAGACATTGAGCGTCAGATCGATTCCTGTGACCCAACCCGGCATTGGGCCGAGATCGGCAACGATTTGGAGGAGTCGGTCGCCACCGCCGTCGGGGATAACTTCGTGTGGGCTTACCGTCGTGCCGAGGAACTGGCTGACGATGTCGCCGCCTCATTCGCCGACGCGGGTTTGGACTCGATCCTGTTGCCAGATTTAAGCGCGCGCGATATGGGCGCCGATTTCGGCCGGCTCAAGTCGCTGGCCGAGTTGGAATCCAAGCCGGCCGGCAAGGGCCAGAAGGTGGTCACCGGCTTGCGCGGCTCCTACGGCGGCGTGGTGATGATCGGCATGCTGTCGTCGGTGGCCGGGCTGGGTTTGTTCAATCCGCTGTCGATGGGAGCCGGGCTGGTACTTGGCCGCATGGCATACAAGGAGGACAAGGAGCAGCGGCTGTTGCGGGCGCGGGCCGAGGCCAAGACCAATGTGCGCCGCTTCGTCGACGACGTTTCGTTCGTGGTCGGCAAGGAATCTCGCGACCGGCTCAGGGAAATCCACCGCAAGCTGCGGGACCACTACCGCGACATCGGCAACGAGCTAACCCGGTCGCTGAACGAATCACTGCAAGCCACCATCACCGCGGCGCACCTGGAAGAAGCCGAGCGTGACAATAGGATCCGTGAGCTGGAGCGGCAGTTGAATATCCTGAACCAAGTCACCGACAACGTAGAAAAGTTGGAGCCAAGTTGCCCCCGGTGACCATAGGACAGGTGTGAGCACAAGCGATCGGGTCCGCGCGATTCTGGGCGGAACCATCCAGGCGTACCGGGGCGAGCCGGCCTACAGCCAGCGTCCCGACGTCTTCTACGAACTGGACCGCATCGGCGCGCGCCTGGCCGAACCGATCCGCATCGCATTGGCCGGCACGCTCAAGTCCGGAAAGTCCACCCTGGTGAACGCGTTGGTAGGCCAGGACATCGCCCCCACCGATGCCACCGAGGCCACCCGGATCGTGACCTGGTTCCGGCATGGCCCCACGCCGAAGGTCACCGCAAACCATTGGGGCGGAAGGCATTCCAACGTGCCGATCAGCCACAGTACCCGACCAGAAGGCGGGCTGACCTTCGACTTGCGGATGCTCGACCCCGCCGACGTCGTCGACCTGTCCGTCGAGTGGCCCGCCGACGAGCTTGCCGAGACCACCATCATCGACACTCCGGGGACGTCGTCATTGACGCGGGATGCCTCCGAGCGGACGCTGCGGCTGTTGGTACCCGCCGACGGTGTGCCTCGGGTGGATGCGGTCGTGTTCCTGTTGCGAACCCTCAACGCCGCTGACATCGCGCTGCTCAAACAGATCGGCCAGCTCGTCGGGGGGTCCGCGGGAGCCTTGGGCATCATCGGGGTGGCATCACGGGCCGACGAGATCGGCGCCGGACGAATTGACGCGATGCTGTCAGCGGCCGACGTGGCTAAGCGGTTCACGATCGAAATGAATCAGACGGGCATCTGCCAGGCGGTGGTGCCGGTGTCCGGACTGCTGGCGCTGACCGCGCGCACGCTGCGCCAGAGTGAGTTCATCGCGCTGCAGAAGCTCGCCGGCGCCGACCCCGCCGAACTCAACAAAGCCATGCTGAGCGTGGACCGCTTCGTCCGGGCGGACAGCCCGCTGCCTGTCGACGCGGGAACGCGCGCGCAATTGCTGGAGCGGTTCGGCATGTTCGGCATCCGGATCTCGATCGCCGTGCTGGCCGCCGGCGTCACCGATTCCCCGGGGCTGGCCGACGAACTGCTGGAGCGCAGCGGGCTGGTGGCGCTGCGTGATGTCATCGATCAGCAATTCGCGCAGCGCTCCGACATGCTCAAGGCGCACACCGCGTTGGTGTCCTTGCGCAGGTTTGTGGAGGTGTTCCCCATTTTGGCGACCCCGTACATCATCGCCGATATCGACCCGCTGCTGGCCGACACCCACGCGTTCGAGGAACTTCGACTCCTCAGTCAATTGCATTCGCGGCCAACGACATTGAACGGTGATGAGATCCCGTCGCTGCGACGGATCATCGGCGGGTCGGGCACTCACCCGGCCAGCAGGCTTGGCCTGAGCCCGGAGGATGCGTACTGGCAGGAGGGCCCGCGCGCCGCGTTCGCTGCGGCGCAGCGCTGGCGCCGCCGCGCCGAGCATCCGCTCAACGACCCGTTCACCACCAGGGCTTGCCGTGCGGCGGTGCGCAGCGCCGAGGCGATGGTTGCGGAGTTCGCCGCACGCGGTTACGACGCGTCCAAAGGTCAGCCGGATTAGCGTCTAAACGGGGGCTCAAGGGGGCGGGGCAGCGGTCTCTCTCGCGTGGTCGTCGACGGTGCGGTAGTCGTCACCTGTGATGTTGTGGTCTGCTCGGTGGTCGTGGTGGTCGTGGTGGTCGGTGGGGGTGTCGTGGTTGTGGTGGTCGGCGGCGCGGTTGTGGTCGTCACCGGCGGCTGCGTGGTGTTTGTGGGCGGTGGCGGTGGGATCACCGTCACGGTTGGGCTGTTATTGGGCCCGGTTACCGTAACGGTTTGCGGGGGTGCCGGTTCGTTCGGCGGGGTGGTGTTGACCGGGTTGGTTTTGGTGTTGCCAAGGGTCAGGGCCAACACCACCGCCACCAGCACAGCCACACCGGCGGCGGCCACGCTGACGACCAGGGCCGTGCGCTTGTACCACGGCAGCGGTCCAGGTTCGGCGGCGTAGCGCTCGTCATCGGCATCATCGAATCCTGTTGCTTCCCGGCCATATTCGCCGCTGTGCTCGGGACCGGTGTAGGGGACCGGCTCGCCCCCCGTAGCGGCGTCTTGTGACCAGGCCAGGGCGCGGAAGCTAGCCGATTTTTCGTCTCCGCCGGCTTGGGCGGCCCACGCAGTTGGGGCGACCTGCGTCGGCGGGGTGCCGACCAACTCGGTCGGTGTCTCGACGACGGCCCCCGCGGCGGTCGCTGCGCCCGCCGACGATTGCTGCTGACTGAGCAACGCCGCGCCGATGGCAGCGCTGAACGCGGGTTGTGGGGTGGTGAAGATCGGCACCTGCAGGCGCTCCGACAGTCGGGTGGTGAGCAGCGGGATGCTGGCGCCACCGCCCACGGTCGCTACGGCCGCCAGGTTTGCCCTCGGAATTCCGTTGCGCTGCAATACTTCCTCGACAGTGGAGATGAATCGGTCCAGCGGTTGCGCGATAAGTTGCTCAAATTCTGTGCGGGACAGCCGGATATCTCCACCAGAACCCGTCGGGATGGTGGTCACGGTGGCCGCCGACAGTTCTTCCTTGGCGCGCCGGCATTCGCCGAGCAGCCGGGTCTGCGACCCCATTCGTGCGGTGCCGGCGAGGGTGGTGGTGGTATCGGTGTCGGAGGCGCTTGCCGGCAGGCGATTTGCGATCAGGTGATCGATCTCATCGCCGGAGAAGTCGGTGTAGCGGAATGAAGAGCCGATCTGCTGAAAGTTCGACGCCGCATTGCTCAGGGTGATGCTGATGCCGCTCGCGCCGAAGTCGCACAGAGCCACGAAGCCGCCAGTCGGGAATCCCGGTCTGGTGCGCAGCGCTGTGAGCGCGGCGGTGGCGTCCGAGACCAAAAGCGGAGGCACACCTTCGCGCGCCAGGCCCGGTTGAGCAAAAAACTCGTCACGCAGCGCCGTGGACTGGCCGTCGGACCAATAGGCGGGGACCGCGATCGCGACCGGTGTTCCGTAGCCGACCGTGCGTGCCATCGCCTCGAGCGCTTCGACCGTCAGTGCCTCGCCGAGGTACTTGGTGCCGTCGGGCGCCACCAGCGGAGAGCGGTCCCCGACCCGCTCGACAAATCCCCGCATCACCAGGCCAGGTTCGTTCAGCTTCGGGTTTTCTTCCGGCAGGCCAACTTCGCCTGCCCGGTGGTCAAAGATCGTCAACACGGATCTGCGCGTCACGGGAGCGCCACCCACCCGGGCCGCGACCAGGTTGGCCACCCCGATCGACAACCCCAGCGACTCGCTCATATCGCATACCCCTGTGTTTGTTGTGTCGCTGGCGATCGGCTAGCCGCCCTCACCATAGCGGGATCACCAAGCCGCTATCGCTGGCACGCGCGCGCCGTTACCGATCAAAACGGCAGTCTTATCCCCGGCGGCAGCTGGGGCAGGTGTGGGTGATGCTTTTGCGTGGGCTCCTGTGTCGGTTGCTGCTGTGTCGGTTGCTGCTGTGTAGGCGGCGGCTGGACTGCGGTGCTGGTGGGCGGCGTCGTCGGAGTGGTTGTGCTGGGAGGTGGCGTCGTCGTGATCGCCGTGGTGGTGCCAGAGCTCGGCGCGGTTGTGGTAGTCGTGGTCGTCGATGGGGCAGGGCCAGTGCTTTCGCCCCCGCCGATCAGCTCGCCGATACCGTAGACGATCAGCGCGACCAGGATCAGAACAAGCAGGGCCCAGGCGATGAGCAGCGGGGGACTGCGGTACCACGGGGCCGGCTCGAATCCCGCGTGGTGAGGTGCGGGGGTTTCGGATTGATCGGGCGGAATTTCGGGCGGTGTATCCGACGGCGCCCCGCCCGCGCCGAAGTCGGCCTTCGTGGTCGGCTGGTCGTTGAAGTCGTTCGGTGGGCCGTAACGTGCCACGGCACCGATGGTACTGACACCACCTGGCAAGGCTTCGGGGGCGAGGTGTAGCAGCTCGGGCTGCGCGCCGGGCTCAGCCCATGCGGGCGTTGTCAAGATTGCGATGTCGAAAGTTGTGGCCGCAGACGCTAGCGCTAATTCCGTTGTCTGGCAACGCCGTTCATTGCAGCGTGACGGTCAATTACCCGTGCCACGGGCACAGGTCGCGGATAGCGATTCGGACGACCTGCGCCGCCCCGTCTCGACTCAGCGCCGGGTTCGCCGCCGAGAACTGGTTCACCATGTTCTGTCGACTGAGGCCGGCGTCCATCAGGCGACAGATATCCAGGCCCTGGTCCAGCGCCACCTGGTTACCGTTGCTGTCCCCGAAGCCAGCCGCACTGATATCTGTCAGGAACGCACGCCCACCGCACCCCGGCCCCGGTGCAGGCCCTTGGGGGCATCCCGGTGCCGGAGCGGCGTTCGCATCAGGGTCGGCACCCAAAGCTATGGCCGTCAGGACGGCCATGCCAACTATCCCCACCCTTCGCGCGCCACCGTTAGCCCGCCTTGGCGCGGCCGCACTATCCAGAACTACGCGGGACAGAATTGACATTTACCACCTGCTCGGCTACGGGGCGGCCTGTCGGCGTTAGAGCCGTCCGCGACCGCTTCTTTTTGGTCGAAGCCTGGGCGGTAGTGCTATAGAGCGTCGCCGCAACGATGTCACGACCGCCTTGCTACGCCTGTTCTATTCAGCGTGATTTTTATGATGATTGCGCAAACTTGCGGGAGGCTGTGTTTTGGTTAGGTGTTTCCTGTTTTTTGCATGCACTTCACCGTTTGGACATCTCACCTACCAATCGCGAGACGTGGGCATCGACACCGGCCTCGCCGGCCGACATTCGACATCCTGAATCTTCTTGCGCGCCAACCCGGTAAGACGAATCCTGTCGACATCCGTGATTGGAGAATTGAATTCGCGCGGATGTTCGACGGCACCCATGCCCGCGGTCCGACTGCGGTCCCAACCCGCGAAATGATGGCCTGACCTGCGCCTAGAACGTGTTGACATTCTCGATACTGACGAACATGCCGTGGCCAGTGTGGCTGTTCGTGAACCGGGTGCCGTCGGCGGTGGCGTTTATCGTCCAGCCCTGCGCGTCGTAGGTCTTGTAGTCAATGGTGACGGTTGGGATGGCCCCCAGGTTGCCCAGCACCCACTGGACGGAGCCCCCAGCGGTGATGCTGACGCCGTTGGCGTGCTCGCCGTCTTGGAGGGGTGAGTTGGTGAAGGGTGCCTCGCAACCGACGCTGTCCTTGTTGATCTGGCAACGCGTCATGCCCGATTTGGTTTCGATGAAGACGTAACCGTTCTGGTCGGGCGGGAGGGGAATGGCGCCGGCCGGCGCGGTCGGGCTCGCCGGTGCGGTCGGCGGCGACATCCCCGTGGTGGGGATGGGGGTCTCCCTGGGTGTGGGGAAAGACGGTTCGGTTGGTCCCGTCCCCGGCGTGGCGACCGGCTTGCCTTCGATGATGTTGCTGCAGCCGGCGACCAGCGCAGCGCCAACCAGCATGGCCGCGAGCGGCGGCGACCAACCGGCCAAACCCCGCCGTGCTTTTTGCGATAACCGCACGCACTACTCCCAAATCTGAGATACCAGCAGTCAGATTACGCACGAGGTGACGCAAGTTACTGCAGTGACGCGCTTTTGGAATCGTGTCGATGGCGAAGCGTTACCGCTGCACGGACTGCTAAGGCGAAGCCAAGCCGTCGGACAGCGCGCGCAGTTGCGCCAGCTGCTCGAGGGTTGGCGCAAGATTGGGTGTCCGGCCAATGGCTTGGAATTGCTCCTCTGCTGCCAATGCCGGAACGACGCAATCAGATTCGGTGAGGGCCGGGACCTGGCCGGCGTGCTCGAGCAGGTCACCGCACAGCAGCGTGGAGGTGGTCTCGTCGAACCATAGCCCGCTCTCCCAGTTGTGCGGCACCTGCGGAGTGGGGATCGTCGGCCTCAACGTGGGCGAAGGAGATCCAGCGCAGCTGTTCCAGCTGGATGACAGGTACAGGAACGGCTGCTCACCGGTCAGCAAGAACTGGTTGAACGTATAGCCGTGTTCGGTGATGCCTGGGTATCCAGGTGGAAAACCGGAAGACACCGTCAGCGATTTCATTGACCCTGGTCGCTAATCCACTGTTCACCCAGTGATTTTCCGCTTTTGTCAACCGCGATGTGGCTCAAGCGCAATGCCATGATAGGAGAGTGCCGTTAGCCGAGCCGATGGTCGTCGGAGTCTTGCTGGCCGCGGGTGCCGGCCGGCGTTACGGCAAGCCAAAGGTGCTGGTCGAGGGGTGGCTGGAGACGGCCGTCGGTGCGCTGCGCGACGGTGGCTGTGCCGAAGTCGTTCTGGTTCTGGGCGCTGCCGAGGTTCCGGCCCCACCGGGCGTTACCGCGATCACCGCGCCCGATTGGGATGAGGGCCTAAGCGCCTCGGTTCGTGCCGGCCTACTTCACGCGGAGGGTATGGACGCGGACTACGCCGTTCTGCACGTCATCGACACCCCCGATGTGGGTCCCGCGGTGGTGGCGCGGGTACTGGGCCGCGCGCTGGCATCCGGCGGCGGGCTCGCGCGTACATATTTCGGCGACCGTCCGGGACATCCCGTCGTTATCGGTCGCCAACATTTGCCCGCGGTGCTGGCACAGATATCCGGCGACCAGGGCGCGGGGTCGTATCTGCGGAGCAGGCGAGACGTAGAGATCGTCGACTGCGCCGACCTTGCCGGTGGTCAGGACGTAGACGAGCCGGGCTGAAGAACCTCGCTGCGTGAGCGAAAACCGTTGGGCCGTAACGTCATCGACGCATCAGGATGACGCCGGTTCGGTGGTGTCTTGGGCGGCGGCCTGCACGCGGTCACGGACCAGATACCAGCCGCCGATGAGGGCGGGGATGCCGATCGCCATCGCGCCGAGCATCCAAGGACCTTGGACCTTGTCGAAGAACATCAGGGCAAGCACGCCCACCAGGAAAGCCAGCGTGGCATAACCGCTGTAGGGTGCGAACGGCATCCGGAATTTCGGCCGCTCCAGCTGCCCTTTCTTCACCAGCTGGTAGAACTTCAGCTGGCACGCCACGATCGTCCCCCAGGCCACCACAACACCCACAGAGGCGATGTGGAGCACGATTTCGAAGGCTTGGCTCGGCTTGACCGCATTGAGCACGATGCCCAATAGGCCGATCCCGGCTGTGAGCAAGATCCCGCCGTACGGGACGCCGTTCTTCGACATGGGAGCGGTGAATTTCGGGCCGCTGCCGTTCATCGCCATCGACCGCAGGACCCGGCCAGTCGAATACAGGCCGGCGTTCAGGCTCGACAGCGCGGCGGTGAGAACCACGAGATTCATCAGGCTGCCCGCCCCGCTGAAACCGGCCTTGGAAAAGAACGTCACGAACGGACTCACGTGGTCTCGGTAGGCGGTGTAGGGCAGCAGCACTGCCAGCAGGATGGTCGACCCGATGTAGAAGACGGCGATACGGAAGACCACTGAGTTGATCGCGCGCGGCATGATCTTCTCCGGGTTGGCCGTCTCCCCGGCGGCGATGCCGACCAATTCGATTGCGGCGTAGGCGAACACCACCCCGGAGGTGACGAGCACCAGCGGCAGCAGGCCGGTCGGTAACAGCCCTCCGTGGCTACTCCACAGCGACACTCCGGTGTCCTGACCGTCGACCTTGAAGCGCCCCGCCAAAAAGACGGTGCCGACGATGAGGAACGTGACCAGCGCCAGCACCTTGATCAATGACGCCCAGAACTCCAGTTCGCCGAAGACCTTGACCGAGATCAGGTTCATCGACAACACCACCACCAGCGCGATCAACGCGAGGGTCCACTGCGGGATGACGTGAAACGCCTTCCAATAGTGGCAGTAGTGCGCGATCGCCGTGGTATCCACGATCCCGGTCATGGCCCAGTTCAGGAAGTACATCCAGCCCGCGGCGAAAGCCACCTTCTCCCCGAAGAACTCGCGGGCATAGGAGACGAAGGATCCCGAGGACGGGCGGTGCAGCACAAGTTCGCCGAGTGCTCGCAAGATCAGAAACACAAAGATGCCGCAGATCGCGTAGACGACGAACAGCCCGGGTCCCGCCGACGCAAGCCTTCCTCCGGCACCGAGGAAAAGGCCGGTTCCGATGGCACCGCCGAGAGCGATCATTTGTATCTGGCGGTTTTTAAGGGCCTTGTGGTAGCCCGCGTCTTCGCGCGTCAGCCGCTCGGCGGCGGTGTCTAGCGGTGGCATCGCGCTCCTGCGGTGGTGCTTCCCGGAACGCTCAGGCTATCCCACGGTTGCTACCAACAGGCCGACTATTAACTAACTCAAAACAAACCGCGACCCGGCCTGGCAAAGGGCGTGCGAGTCACAGGCCCAGCAATTGCTCGGCGTTGCGATGGCTGATGCTCGCCCGGTCCTCTTGGGTGAGGGGCAGATTGTCGAGGAACACGCGTGCGCCTTTCATCGAACCGAAGGGATGGTCGGTCGAGAAAGCCACCCGGCCGACGCCGACCTGCGCGACCAGGTTCGCAAAGGTCGCTTCGTCGTTGAAGTTGGCGAAGGTGTAGTGGAAGTTCTGTCGAAGGTAGGTACTGACCGGGTGCCGCAGGCCCGTCAGCTCGGGCTTCAGCGTGGCGTCGAACCGCGGCAGCATGAACGACGTCGCCTCGCCCATGTGTCCGATGATTATTTGCAATGTGGGGTGGCGGTCGAAAACTCCACCGAGAATCAGGCGCAGCGCATGCGTAGCCGTGTTGATGTGCCAGCCCCAACCCACGGTCGCGAGCGCGAAGGTGACGTCGGCGGCAAACCCCGCGTAGCAGGACTCGATGACGGCGGCCGGAGGGATCGTGGGATGAAGGTAGATCGGAACGTTCAGCGCGGCCGCGCGGTCGAGAATCGGTTCAAAGTGCGGGTCGTCCAAGTAGACGCCTTGACAGTGGCCGTTGATCACCGCGCCCGGAAATCCGTGTTCGCGTACCGCTCGCTCGAGTTCTTCAGCCGCCGCCTCGGGCGCGCTCACCGGCAGGGCGGCGAACCCGGCCAGCCGATCCGGGTACCGGCGCACCTCCGCGGCCAGCTCGTCGTTGCATGCGCCGGCCATGCGCACGGCCGCGGGCGCGTCCATTTGTTCCACCCCGGGCGCCACCAGCGACAGCACGGCCAGGTCGACGCCCGCGTCGTCCATCGCCGCGATGCGCCCGTCACCGAGGTCGTTGAGCTGTTCGGCCAAGTTGGGGCGTGATCTATGCCAGCTGCCCGGTCCGTTGAGGAATTCTGCTGTCGCGTAATGCTCTTCGAGCGCAATGGTGCGCATGTGATTCCCCCTTCCAGCACTCTGTCGGCTGCGGCCCAGCGCGGCAGCTCGTCGCGCCTGTGGGCCAGCCGAACGGTTTTGTGGTATCCGTATTCGGCCAGCGTCTCCTGGGCGTGCTCGCGGCCGAAGCCACTGTGGCCGATCCCGCCGAATCCGGTACCGACGGCAACCCGGACATAGTTGTTGACGAACACCGTTCCGGCCCGGATCTGCCGGCTCACCCGCATTACCCGGTCGCTGTCCTGGGTGAAAACCGCTGCGACGAGACCGAATTGGGTGCCGTTGGCGATCCGCACGGCCTCGTCCTCGCCGGAGAACGGGATCAGTGTGACGACCGGACCGAAAATCTCCTCGGTGGCCACCCGCATATCGGGAATGACGTCGGTGAGCAGGGTAGGCGGCACGTAGAAGCCGTTCGCCAGTCGCGGATCGCTGGGCAGTGGCGCCTGAGCGGCGATGCGAGCGCCCTCGGCCACGCCGATGTCGAGGTAATCCGAGACCCGTTTCTGCTGCGCGGCGGTTACCAGCGGTCCGACGTCTGTGGCTGGGTCGGCGCCGTCGCCCACCCGCAGCCGGCTCACCGCGGTGGCCAGCCTGCTTTCGAACTCGGCAAAGATCTTGTCCTGCACCAGGATCCGCGAAGACGCCGTGCAGGCTTCGCCCTGGTTGAAGAAGCCCCCGTCGATGGCGGCCAGTAGCGCCTCCTGCAGATCGGCGTCGTCGAAGACCAGCAACGGGTTCTTGCCGCCCAGTTCCATCAGCGTCGGAGTGAGGTTGTCGGCCGCTGTGCGCAGCACCGCCGAGCCGGTCTGCGGGGAGCCGGTGAAGGAGACTTGCCCACCAGCGGATGTGCGGCCAGCGCGGCCCCCACCGCGCCTGCCCCAGGGACGACCTGCACTAAATCTTTTGCTAAATCCGAGGGCAGCACCGACTGGATAAGTTCCACCATGCGCAGCACCACTGACGGTGTCTGCTCCGGCGGCTTCAGCACGATGGCGTTGCCCACCGCCAGTGCGGGGGCCGTCTTCCCGGCGGTATGGATGGGTGGCCAGTTGAACGGCACGATGCCGGCAATGACACCGAATGGCTCCAACGTGGTGACGTCGAAAACGGGGCCGTAGTCGCGCGCCTGGCTGGGCAGTACCTCCACCAGGCTGCCGAAGTACTCGAAGATGCTGATCGCGGCTTCGACATCGAACTGACGGGCCTGAGTGATCGGCTTGCCCATCTCCAGGGATTCGAGTGCGGCGATCTCGTCGGCGTGCGCGCGAATGATCTCGGCCGCCTTGCGCAGGTAGCGACCGCGCTGGCGCGGCGGGCGCTCTTTCCAATCCAGGTGGGCGGCATGGGCAGCTCGCACGGCTTGGTCCACCTGGTCCGGCCCGGCCCCTTGGACAACGGCTACCCGTTCACCGGTGGCCGGATTTTCGACGACGAACTGGTCGTTTGCGGATGCCGAAGACCAGCGGGTTCTGGTGACCGTCACGTGTCGACGCTACGCGGGCAGACGCGATCACGGCCAACGAAACCTTCTGATAGGGCCCAGCACAAGGAGTGATAATGGCTGGGTGGAGCTTCGCCACCTGGAGCATTTCTTAGCTGTCGCCGACACGCGGAGCTTTACCCAAGCCGCCGTGAGGCTGCATGTCGTCCAATCCGGGGTGTCCGCGACGATCAAGGCCCTCGAGCGCGAACTCGGCGCGGATTTGTTTGTCCGAGGTCCGGCGGGGGTGACCTGACCCCCGCGGGTGAGGAGCTGCGGCCACGCGCCCGCGCAACCCTCGACGCCGCCCGCGCGGCCAAAGACGCCGTCCACGCCACCCGCGGGGCCGTCCGCGGCACCGTCACCCTGGGCACCCTGACGTCGATCAGCGTCATAGACCTTCCCGCCCTGCTTGCCGACCTTCACGCCCGACATCCCGAAGTGCTGGTTCAGCTACGGTCCGCACGCGCCGGCTCGGCGGGGCTGGCCCGGCAACTCCGCGACGGGGATCTCGACATCGCATTTCTGGTCTTCACCGGCACCCCGCCGGCCGACGTGCACACTCGGCTCGTCGCCGCGGCCCCGTTGCCCCTGGTTGTCCCGGCCGATCATCCGCTCGCCGGGCGGGATTTGGTGCGATTGGCCGAGCTGGCCGGAATGTCGTTCGTCGACGCCCCGCCCGGCTACGGCACCAGGACCGTAATCGACAACGCATTCAGGGCCGCCGGCGTCGAACGGACCGTTTACGTTGGAGGTCGCCGACCTGGGCACGGCCGCGGCCTACATTCGAAACGGGCTGGGCATCGGCTTTCTGAGCTGGTCCATCCTCGATGACATCGACGATTCGGGTCTGGTGACGGTCCCCGTCGCCGACTACGACCTGCGATGGCGGTTGTACGTCGCGACATCTGTGACCCGCCCGCCCAGCGCCGGGACCCGCGGATTGCTGTCGCTGATCGAAGAATCCATCCCGGCTAGCGCGCGTCGATGAAGTCGCGAAACTTCTGCGGCACCTGGGATGTTTCGACCTTGGTGAAGAAATCGGGCGTCGTAGCGGCGGTATATGTCTCCTCGCCGCTGATGAAGCCATCGGCATCGAACGGCCAGACGATCAGCATGCGCAGCGAAAGGAGATAGAAGTCTGCGGATCATCAACGGGAAAGCCTCTATTCGCGGCGTCGGCACCGTAGTAGAGAGAGCGCATATCGCCTTCGGTGACGATCGTGTCGTCGTCAACGACGATTCGGTCCATGTCCATCTCGAGGTAGAACTGGCCGCCCTTCACGATCGTCTCTTCGTAGAAGTTTCGGACCGCTTGCCGTCCCACCGGGCTCAGATCCGCGGGCGCGCCCCAGGCGATATAGCGCGGGTCCGGGCCGAGGGTTGACATCACAAGGTCGACGTCCAGGTTGGCCTCGCCGATGGTGTGCTGCAGCAACCGGTTGAGCATCAGGAGATGGCGCGGATTGGTCGTCTTTGCGATCCGCTGCCCGATCAGCATCGATGTCTTGGACTGATCGATGATCTCGGTCATTTGATCCCTCCGGTAAGCGCGTCCACGGCCTGGGCGAACATAGTCTGCTTGATCGCGCCAAGCGTCTCCTGATTTTTCCCGCTGAGCGGGCGCAGCATGTCGACCGCTGCGTCGGTCACGGCACCTTCGGCCGCGGTGGCGTCAACAATTCCGATGCTCGCGGCGTCGCCGCCGCCGAAGCGGCGACCGGTCGTCATTGAGGCTATTGCAGCATGTGGCGCAAGCTTGGCTTGGATGAGCGCGGCCATGCCGGGCGAGAATGGGATGTTGATGTCCACTTCCGGAAAGCAGAAAAAGCCGCGGTCAGCGCGCATCACCCGGAAATCGTGAGCCAGGGCCAGCATCGCTCCGGCGCCGAACGCATGGCCGACGACCGCTGCCGCCGTGGGAATGGGCAGCGTGAGGACGCGAGCCAGTAATGCCTGGACCCGGCCGACGTACCACTGGTGCTGCTCAACATGGGCGGTGAGCCAGTCCAGGTCCAACCCGTTGGTGTAGAACTTGCTGGCCGCCGTCGTTACCAATCCATGCGCACCGCCGGCGACGATCTCGTCGAGATGGGCGTCCATCTCGTCGAGAAAGCCAGGCGAGAACCGGTTTTCGTCGGCGCCAAGTTCAAGGATGGCGATCTTGTCGTTGTACTGCAGGTTGATTGTCATGCTGCTGTTCCTTTCATGGCTTGGTTCGGGGGCGGCGGCCCGACGTCCAGAACCGCTTTCACGGCGGCACGGAGTTGCTGACGCGCTGTCGCGTTGCCCAGGCGGTCACGGCGCAGCAGGATCGCCGTCGGCAGGTCGACGATGCACATAGTGATCGTGTCCACCGCGCCCGCGTCTTTGCGGCCCCACACGCTGACGGCGAGCCGAATCATCAAACCGACCAACATCGCTTCGAGATCCCTGACCTCAGTAGTGATTTCGCTGGGTAGGTCCGGCTGGAGTAGTTCGTCTCGACGTACCGTGAGCAGCAGCAAGGAAGAATTTGGATACCGCTCGGCGAAAACCACCGGCGCGTCAGCGGCAGCCACCACAGCCTCGACTCCAGCCTGCGGGCCTGGTGCCGACAAGGCCTGATCAACCAATGCGGTTTGCGCCTCGAGGAAACGGTGTCCCGCCCGCAGCCAAGTCCGGCCCAGCAATCCCACTCGGGATCCGAAGGTGTGATACACCGCGCCGTTGGAAACTCCGATCGCCGAA
>Ga0209040_10000655_pt1 | contig 26808 bp, 23 predicted proteins | sample BogFormECP12_OM3_FD_188240 | JGI IMG/M metagenome (GOLD analysis project Ga0209040, IMG submission 188240) | Bog forest soil microbial communities from Calvert Island, British Columbia, Canada - ECP12_OM3 (SPAdes) (version 2) | ecosystem: Environmental > Aquatic > Freshwater > Wetlands > Bog ... | reverse complement strand
AACGAATTGCTGCGAGGAGGGAATGCGGGGGTCAAGCGAGTTCCGTTCACCAAGGCTATCAACGCGTCGAGCACACATCAGGAAGACTTCGTCCTACCCTATGTTCGCGACCTCAAGAACGTCGTGGACATGGATGCGATTCGCGGCGCTCGCCTCAAACTTGGCGTCGATCCCTTGGGAGGAGCCGCACGGCCCTATTGGGAACCGATCAATTCGATTTACGGACTGGAGATTGCCGTCGTCAATCCAACCATTGACCCAACCTTCTCGTTCATGACGGTGGATCACGACGGCAAGATCCGCATGGATTGCTCCAGTCCGTATGCCATGGCCAGGCTCGTCGGGCTGAAAGACCAGTACCAGGTGGCCTTCGCCAACGATCCGGACTCTGACCGCCACGGAATTGTCACCCCCGTCGCGGGGTTGATGAATCCCAACCACTACCTCGCGGTGGCGATTCAATACTTGCTTACACACCGCCCCCAGTGGCGTCGGGAAGTTGTGGTAGGAAAGACTCTGGTGAGCAGCAGCATGATTGATCGGGTCGTAGGAAAACTTGGCCGCGAGCTGCGCGAAGTGCCGGTGGGCTTCAAGTGGTTTGTGCCGGGCCTGTTTAGCGGGCTGTACTGTTTCGGTGGGGAAGAAAGTGCCGGAGCGAGCTTTCTTCGCCATGACGGAACCGTGTGGACCACCGATAAGGATGGGCCCATCATGGACTTGTTGGCAGCTGAGATTACCGCCCGCACCGGCAAGGACCCTGGGGAACACTACCGTGAACTGACGGCGGAGTTTGGTGCTCCCCGCTATACGCGCATCGACGCGCCGGCTACTCCAGCGCAGAAGGCGAAATTGCAAAGGCTGTCGCCGGACTCGGTGAAGGAGTCGGATCTCGCCGGCGAACCGATCACCGCCAAGCTGACCAAGGCTCCAGGCAATGACGCTCCCATTGGTGGCTTGAAAGTCGTAGCAAAGAGCGGTTGGTTTGCCGCTCGGCCTTCAGGCACGGAGAACATTTACAAGATCTACGCTGAAAGTTTCAAGAGTCAGGAGCATTTGGACGCGATCGTGGGCGAAGCCCAAGAGATGGTGAACAATGCGCTGGGTTCCTGAATGGTTTCCCAGGCCGGAGTGCGCGAATGAGCGATAACGGCGGTCTGGCGAATATTCCACCGTTTCAGCCCGAATACCGCGCTTCTGGTTTGCTGTTGCACGTGAGCTCTTTGCCTTCACCTTACGGAATCGGTGATCTGGGATCGTCGGCATTTGAATGGGTCGATCGCCTCCATGGCTCTGGCCAGCGATGGTGGCAGGTGCTGCCGCTGGGTCCGACCGGTTACGGAAACTCACCGTACCAAGCGCTGTCGTCTTTTGCCGGCAATGCTCTGCTGATCAGTCCCGGTCTTCTCATCTCAGATGGGCTGTTGCGGACGAGCGATTGTGAAGGTCACTTCGCGGCGGACGTTGTCGACTACGACGCTGCTATTCCATTCAAAGAACGGCTGCTCGAAAAGGCTTGGGCAAACTTTAGGGGTGGGGAGAGGAAAGACCTGCGGCCGGCTTATGACGAGTTCTGCGCAGAGCAGGCACACTGGCTGGAAGACTATGCCCTGTTCCGGGCGCTGAAAGGAAAATATCACGGTGCTTATTACCTCGAGTGGCCTGCAGAGTTGGTCCAGCGCCACCCTGACGCCTTAGACGAGGCGCGGCGAGAGTTGGCAGATCAGATCGATCAACTTCGTTTTGCGCAATTCCTGCTGCTACGCCAGGCCGATCAGCTCAAGGAACATGCCCACGCCAAAGGCGTGAGGTTGATCGGCGACCTGCCTTTTTTTGTTTCCCCGGATTCCAGTGATGTCTGGGCCGATCCGGAATTATTCCTGCTGGACGAACGGCGCCGGCCACGCTTTGTCGCCGGAGTGCCTCCTGACTATTTCAGCGCGCAAGGACAATTGTGGGGCAATCCCGTCTACAACTGGGACACGCTCCGTTCGAGAGGTTATCGGTGGTGTGTCGACCGGTTGCGTGCCCTGCTGGCTCATGTCGATGTGATTCGCCTGGATCACTTCCGTGGGTTTGCGGCCGCGTGGCATGTCCCTGCCGGGGCACAGACGGCTCAGTCCGGGCAATGGGTGCCGGGTCCGGGCGCCAGCTTTTTCCAGGCAGTGCAAGAAGAGCTGGGCCGTTTACCATTCATCGCCGAGGATCTGGGCGTGATCACGCCCGATGTGCGGGAACTGCGCGATCAATTTCAAGTGCCAGGGACACGCGTTCTGCAGTTCGCTTTCGACGGTCAAGCCGATAATCCTTACCTTCCGCACAACTTTGTTCCCAACACGGTCGCCTATACCGGCACTCACGACAACGCTCCCAGTCGCCAATGGTACGAAGAATTACCGGAATACCAACGACAAAACATGTGGAGTTACCTTCAGCGCTCGCCCGGGGGGAGTGCAGAAGCTGCTCCGGCCCTGATGCGGCTGGCGTGGTCGTCCAAGGCGGCGCTTACGATTGCTCCGTTGCAAGACCTGCTCAATTTGGGTGGTGAGGCCCGGATGAATGTGCCGGGTCGAGCCGCTGGAAACTGGCGTTGGCGAAGTCCTGCGAACCTGCTCTGCCTGCCGGCTTTTGCATGGTTGCGGGAACTGACCGAAAGCTCTGATCGCCTGGTCAGTCCAGAGTTAACGGTCAGGGCGTAGATCCGCCTGCAGCCTCTTCCTGATGTTCTTCAGCCTTTTGCCAACTGGAGTCCGGGTTGTAGGCCTTCATGGTTTTGGCGAGAACATTCGTCTTCTTGCCGAGATCCTTTTGATACAGGACACCGTCTGCGCTAACAATGAATGTCATAACGCCGGATGATCTGTATTCCGCCGGATAGGCAACCAAGGCAAATCCTCCGGTCATTTTGCCGCTCACGACGTAACTCTTCGCGCCGCCTGGGCTATTTTTTCCCTGAGCTTTGAAAATGCGGTAATAGTAACCGCGGTAGGGAGTCGGAGCGCCCTCTTGCCTTGTGGCATAACCCTCGGCAACGGCTGATGCTACCAGCGGTCCGATGGGGCTCTGTGGCTCTCCACTGGCAGCCCTCCAATAGAGGCCATCGTGCTGCCCTTCCTTGCTCCAGATGCTCTGGGCGTACTCGCTGTGGTGTGTGGAGTAGTATTCTTTCTCCGCCGCTACGAACTCCTGGCAAACGCGAATGGTCGACATTTCATTCCGTCCAATCCGCCGGTACAAAATTTCTTTCTTGCCCGCCTCGGTGTCGAAATACCATGAGTTACCTTTGCTTACCAGTGGTATGGGTGTGGGCCAGTTCTTTGCGCCGATGTATAAAACAGTGGTGCCGTCCGGTTCCTGCACCAGACGATGCATTTCCTGATATTTCTGCGCGAAATTAGCACGGCTGTTGGCGTCCTCGGTCTCATCTCCGGAGGAAACGATCTGCTTTCCATCGGGTCCGAGGATGTCGAGCATGGCCTTTTCGTCGTTGTTCTGCGCTGCTGTGACGAGGGCCTTGCTCGCCTCTTCCGCCGATGAGAACGTCTTCTGCCCGGGTTGCTGCGCTATCAGATGGGCCGGTAAGCATACCGTCAGGAAAAAACCGAGCACAGACATTGCGAGAAGAGTAGCCCACCGAAAGTTATTGAAATTCAGTTTTGTCTGCCGCATATGGCCTCTCTCCATTTCCAACCTTCACGATCTTCCAGAAACATAATCGACTTCGATTACCGCCGTCCGCCACCGCCGCCATGAGAGCCCCCGCCACCGCCGTGAGATCCTCCGCCGCCACCGAAGCTCGAGCCTCCGCGCGAAGAATAGCTCCGTTCCGCTCCGCCATGGTCGTAGCCGCTGAAGGCGCCCGAGCGGACGCCGCTCTGACCGCGCGGTTCAGCGTATCCTCGAGCGGCCCGAGTGTCTCCGTTGAATGGCCTGGCGGTTGCGCCGCGGTCGCCGGCAGTTCCACCGCGCTCGCCTCGTTCCTCGCCGCGGGCGCCGTTAAATCCGCCGCGCTCATGTCTTTCTCCACCACGATTGCCGACTCCCCCGCGCTGTCCTCTTTCTCCCCCGCGCTCGCCTCCACCTCGGTAATAGTTGTTCCGGTTATAAAACGTGTAGCTCCGGGAGTAGTACCGGTTGTGGTTGTAGACGGCGTAGTGGTTATGCCAATCGAATCCCCAATACCCCCAGCCCCAGCCAAAACCGCCGTACCAGCCGATTCCGAAGCCGACGCCGAACGAGAGGTACGGGCCGCCAAACCAGATTCCAGGGTAGGGGTACCATCCCGGCCACTCCACGATGGGATCTCCGTAAACCAGCCAGGGATCGTAAGCCGGGACGTAAACCACTTCGGGGCTGGCAGGCTCAACGACGATCGTCGAACCTTGCGTGGCTACGGTTTGCTGCTCCGTGGTCTTCAGGTTGCCGGCGGCTTGCGCTCTTTGGCGCATCACCTGAACAGCATCCATCACATCCTGTTGCTGGTTGTAATAGGCGTCGCCCAGTGACGACGTCCATGAGAGATTCTTGTCCATGTTTCCCAGGACGGAGGGAAACGCAGTGAGGGCTTTGACGCTCGGATCCCAGGGTTGCTGGTCGACGGCTTGACCCAACGCGTCGCCTTTCAAATCAGGATGGGCCTGCACCCACCGGTCGGCCTCGACGACTTGCTCGGGAAACGTGGATGCCGCCAGAATCTGCGCTACCAGCGAATCGGGGTACAGAGCAATCGGCGCCACTAATCGTTGTAACTGCTCGGGAGTCTGTTGCGTGTGCGCCGGCCCTTGTTGCTGCGACGATGCATCTGGCTGCGCCGCCGGGGCCTGCTGATCCTGATCAGCCAAGAGGTCTTGCGGGGTCGCTAGCATCAGAGTCAGCAACAACAGGGAAACCACAATCCGTCTGGCCAATCCAGGCATGGAAAGCTCTGCGGCATTTTCGAAACAGTTCATGTTCATGAACCTCCTCCGCACTTAGTTGGATTGCGGGCGCTCACAGATAGATGCGGAAATTTTGCGCGACAAGACACCCGGCAGAGCCGAGAAACGAGTCAGAAGCCGTCGCTCCGTTCTGCCGGGCCGGGTTAATCGTTCCGAAGCTAGGTGACCTTGACGAAAATGATCACGAGTGTGTAGAGCGCCAACGATTCAATCAGCGCCAGGCCGAGAATGAGCGAGAGCTGAATACCTGGACGAGCAGCGGGGTTACGCGCCAGCCCTTCGGCCGCCGCTGCCGTAGCTTTCCCCTGTGCCAGGGCGCAAATTCCCGACGCGAACGCCATCGAAAAGCCGGCTGCAAGAGCGACCCAGTTAACCCCGCTGGATGCTCCACCTTGAGCGAAGGATGGTACGGCGAAGCACATGAAAGCGATCGCCATGAAAAAGTAGCTGAGTATACGTCGCATGGAATGTTTCTCCTTAATATGAAATGCGCCCGAGGACGCTGCAATGCTGCCAGTGGGTGGTTGACGTCAACCCGTGCAGACGCCCTCACGCTGAGCAGCGGTTTCTTGTCTTCAGCTTCCAGGGTTGGGCGAGGGACAGAGTTCGTCCGCGTCGCGCAGACCAGGGAACTGCCATTAATGTTCCTCGGAGACGGCTCCTTGCAGATAAACCGTCGTCAGCAGAACAAAGATGTAGGTCTGCAGCAGTGAGACGCCGATGTGCAGCCCAAGAAAAACTACCGGCACGCCGATCGGAATCAGAGAAAAGAAAACTGCCGTGACCATGTCGGCGGCAAACATGTTGGCAAACAGACGAATGGTGAGCGACATGACGCGAGCGCACTGGCTGACGAGTTCGATGGGCAACATCAGCCAGGACAGCCACCAGACCGGGCCCAGAAAGCTCTTCAGATAGCCAAGTCCGGCGTGTCTGAATCCTGCGGCCTGGTAATAGACAAAGGCACACAGGGCGCACCCCAGGGCGACTGCGGGCGTCGCGGTGGGCGATGCAAAGCCGGGGATAATGCCGCTCAGATTGCAGGCAAGAAATGAAGACTGTCAAAGCGATTAAGAACGGTGTGAAGCCTTCGCTGTGCTCGCCGATGACTTCCTGGCTTTGCCCGGTGACGAGTTCGTGCAGACCTTCAGCGATGTGCTGCAGGCCGCCTGGGGTCTCCACCGAAAGCCGGGAACGGACGAGCGCAAACAGAAGGAGAAGAATCGTTACGACGAGAATCTGCATCGCGACGAAGTTGGGAATGGGAGCTTGGGAATTTCCTGGCGGGATGTGCAGCACGTGCAAAAGCGCGAGCGCGGTTCCGCCGAATAACTTATTCAGGAGTATCGTGAAGGGCAGCTGCTCCATGCGATTGGAAGCTCTCCTATGGCCGAAGACCAAGCACGCGCCGGTGCTGCGGTCACTTACCGTTTCTCAAAGCATTCGGGCTGCCAACGTCATGTTGGGTCCCACGGTGTCAACCAATTGGTTCTGGCAAACAAGGAGTTAAGGGCTTTCTGGGCCGTGGAAGAGTCATGCTGGCGCAGCTACTCTTAAACGGGGCGTGACAACAGATTGACAGGTGGCAGCCACTAATTTTGCGTGTTCGCTCTGGGTCCGAAATGAGACATTCAGAAAAAAGACCATTTAACGATGAGTCCAACCACCGTTAGCATCGTGCCCACAAAGATCAGCTTTTCAGGCATGGTTGTATATTTCGGCAACTTAAAAACGCCGTAGTGCCCCATGTCGGTCAGCATGTATCCAAAGACTGTAATTAATCCCAAGACCACACCTCGATAATCCAGAAGAAGGGCCGGATCGGCGTAGGCGATGGACCGCATTGGCAGCACAATTCCAAACACTGCCAGCAACACCATGGCAACGAGCAGCAGCCCTATTCCCAGCTTGAAATGACGGTCTTCCACCTTGAAGGTAAGTTCTCGATTGAGGGTCCACCAGAAGCCGGCGAACATGAATCCGAGCAGAATGCTGGAGACGGGCAGGGTAGCGCGAACTCCATCACCGAGCTGCAACTGTTGACCCCCGTTGGTGAAGTTAAACACCCGCAGCCAATCCACCACGCCTGAAACTATCCAAGCACTTCCACCGCCAGTTCATAATTCGGGTAGTGGCGTAACGGGCGAGCTTTTCGGACGAATGGGGAAGGACAGCCGCAAGGCTATCGCTGCCCGTCATCTGCCAAACTCTTGGCTGTCACTAGCTTCACATCCAAGAGTACGGCCACGCGAGGTGGAGGATCAGGTTCTTAAGTGCCTCATCTGAAGCGGTCTGCCCACCCTTCATTACCCGGTCTTGGAATGGAATCGCGAGTGCTTGTCGAAACATGGCCCGAGAGATTCGGCGGTCGGCGGCGCCGATGAGGACATGTGGGCGGCCAGGGAGCTAGGGAGCGATGATGATTGCGGCATCACGGGGTCATCGGACGGCGCCCCTTCGATGGTTCATCTTGTGCGTCACAGGTTCTTTATTTTGGGCAGTGGCGGCTGCGGGGCAACAAACTGACCAGTTAGAGCTGCAAGTGCAGCAGTTGAAGCAGCAGTACGAAGCGACCACTCACGACCTTGAGCAACGCATTGCCGCCCTGGAACAGCAAATCCAGGAGCAGAAGGAAGAAAACGCAAAAGCGATCGAGAAACAGAAAGAAGAGAACGCAAAAGCAAAAGAGAACACGATCTCGGCGGTCGAACTCGCTGCACAGCAGACGGAAAAAGCCGTGCTCGGCGAGTCGAACCAGGTGGGAGAGAAGTTTCAAGGCAAGCTGTCACAGGAGCCGACCTACGATTTTCTGAAAGAGGCGGACGAAAAGATTGACAAGCTGCAGGAACAGGTCGGCACATTCGAGTTCCACGGGTATTTCCGCTCCGGCTACGGCCTGAACAGTGTGGGAGGACAACAGGTTGCCTTCCAGGCGCCTGGAGCGGAAGCCAAATACCGCCTTGGCAACGAAGCCGAAACCTACGCAGAATTGATCTTTGTCAATAATTGGATCAACCCGGGGCATACCTCCGACAGGACATGGATGAGGACGGAGTTTATGGTGGAGGCCAACACTTCGAACTCCCAGAGTTATACGAGTTTTCCGAACGGCGTCGGCAACGATCAGTACCGGTTGCGAGAAGCTCTTGTGCAGATGGGGAATGTGCTCGACAGCCAGCCCGGCGCCAAGTTCTGGGCAGGCGAAAGATATTACGAGCGCCAACATGTCGACATCAACGATTTTTATCCGCTGGATCTGAGCGGGTACGGGGGCGGCGTGGAAGATTGGAATCTCCGTATCGGCAAGTTGGCCGTGGCCTTCCTGGCAGGTGCGCGGCCTGACATTATCACCCAGAACGGCAACCTGTCGAAGAGCAACCTCGATGTGCGTTTTTATGATCTGAAAGGTCCCTTCGGATTGTGGGCCGGCTGGTTCGACTTCGCTCGAGAAAAAGGCGGCACTGAACAGGGTGCGCAGACGATGCTGCCCACCAGCAATGGATACGCTGTCGGCTTTCGCCATCAGCGCCTGGAGTGGCATGGCGGGTTCCAAACATTTGGCATCCAGTACGGTGCGGGAGCGGCCAGCAACTTCAGTTCGAATGGGAGCGGCACTGTCGTTGCCAACCCGAATCCTTTCCTCAACAGCACCGCTCAGCTCTTGGCGACCGAACAGGTGCTTATTCAGCTAAACGACAGATTCGCCCTGTCGCCCATCTTCGTCTATCAACGATCCAAAGACGGGAACCCGCAGCATGGATGGGATCAGTGGGTTTCCTTTGGGGCCAGGCCGGAAATTTTCTTCACCAAGCATCTCTCTCTTGCAGTCGAGGGAGGGTTCGACCATACGCACAGCCGCAGCGGCCAATACGACGGATGGCTGCGGAAATTCACCATCGCTCCACAAATCGGCGCTGGTCGAAAGTACTTCAGCCGGCCGGTGCTGCGCGCATTCTTAACCTACGGGGACTGGTCAGACGGACTGCGCGGTTTTGTTGGGGGCGTTCCTTTCGCAAACAAAACGAATGGTTTTACTTATGGAGTGCAAGCGGAACATTGGTGGTAGTCAGCAGTCCGCAGGATGTTGAGATCAGAAGGGACTATCGAGCTAGGCGCCATCGCAGCGCACACAACCGGTCAGTTTGAGGTGACAAGTAATGGCAACAACGGAACTTACTGCCCAAGGTAAGGTTACGACCGCTTCAGCCCCCGTCGATTACACTCGGCCTCTGGCCGTTGTCACGACGTTATTTTTCATGTGGGGATTTCTTACTTGCCTGAACGACATTCTGGTTCCGCATCTGAAATCGATTTTTGATCTCAGCTATGCGCGGGTCATGCTCATTCAGTTTGCCTTCTTTTCTGCGTATTTCTTGTTCTCAATTCCCTGGTCGAAGGTCGTAAACGCAATCGGATATCAAAAATCGATGGTGGTCGGATTGCTGACCATGGCGGCCGGCTCATTCCTATTCGTACCCGCTGCTTCCGCTGCGTCGTACCCGTTGTTTTTGACTGCGTTGATCATTCTGGCGGCAGGGATCACCGGTCTGCAGGTGGCAGCTAATCCTTATGTTGTGGTGTTGGGCAAGCCGGCAACGGCGCCGAGTCGTTTAGATCTGACGCAGGCTTTCAATTCGCTCGGCACCACGATCGCTCCCAAGATTGGTGGACTGCTGATCCTGGCGGCCGCTCCGTTGGCTGTGGAGCAGCTGCGCCAGCTCTCGCCACAAGCGCTGCACGCGTATCGCGTTCAGGAAGCCGCTTCCGTCAAAATGCCGTACACGGTGATCGGCGTCGCCCTGGCGTTGCTGGCGGTAGTGATTGGTAGTTTCAAGCTGCCAAAAATCGAAACTGCGGCGTACCGCCCTGGGCAGAAGGTTGACGACTCGATCTGGAAACATCCTAACTTGGTTTTCGGAGCGCTCGGGATATTCGCCTACGTTGGAGCGGAAGTTTCAATCGGTAGCTTCCTGGTGAACTACTTTGGTCAACCCGACATCGCGAATTTGTCGGCAAAGGCTGCGGCTGGTTATGTCTCGTTCTACTGGGGTGGGGCTATGGTAGGGCGGTTTCTCGGAGCCGGCCTCCTGCGGCGCTTCAGACCCGGCTATCTGCTCGGGATTTGTGCCATCACCGCAGCAGCGCTGGTCACAGCTTCCATGCTATTGGGGGGGCACACGGCAATGTGGACCATTCTCGCCGTGGGGCTCGTCAACTCCATCATGTTCCCCACGATCTTCAGCTTGGGAGTAGCGGAACTTGGTCCTTTGACCGGGAATGGGTCCGGCATGCTGAACATGGCCATCGTGGGCGGTGCGATCCTTCCGGTGATACAGGGCGTCATCGCGGACCATGTCGGCATTCACCATGCTTTCGTGCTGCCCGTAATCTGCTACTTGTACATCCTGTTTTACGGGCTGAGTGGATCGAAGCCCAACAGTGAGCGGTACGCTCAAGCCTAGAACGGGAACGCCGGGAGAGCTATCCATGCTAATCGCGGGAGACATTGGTGGTACGAAAACTGACTTGGCGATCTTTTCGACTGAGGCGGGCCCTCATGCGCCCCTGGCGGAAGGGAAGGTGCACAGCGCCGATTATCCCAGTGTACAAGCCATTGTGAAGGAGTTCCTGACAAAGGCGAATAAACCCGTTGATCGAGCCTGCTTTGCAGTGGCAGGACCGGTCATTGGTGGCCGGGTGAAGACCACGAATCTGCCTTGGGTGATTGAGGAAAACTCGCTCGCCAGGGACCTGAACCTTAACCTTGGGTCCGTGCATCTCATCAACGACCTGGAGGCCATTGCGCGCGCGGTCCCTATTCTGAGGCCCAGCGATGTTAGCACGATCAATGCCGGCGAGCCGGTTCCCAAGGGAGCGGTGGCCGTGATTGCACCGGGCACGGGATTGGGCGAATCGTTCTTGACCTGGGACGGATCCCGTTATCTGGCTCACAGCTCCGAGGGCGGTCATTCTGATTTTGCGCCGACCGACGAGCGGCAGATCCGTTTGCTCGAATTAATGCTCAAGCTGTTCGATCACGTGAGCTTCGAACACGTCTGTTCTGGAATCGGCATTCCGCATATCTATCGATACCTCCGAGACGTAGAGCACCTCCTGGAGCAGCCGGAAGTCGCCAAGTTAATTGATGCGGCAGGTGATCCCTCAGTGGTAATCATCAATCAGGCCGTTGATCCCGCGAATCGCAGCAACTTGTGCGCGGAGACTATCAATCTCTTTGTGTCGATCCTGGGCAGCAAGGCTGGTAATCTCGCAGTGAAGTTCCTGGCGACGGGCGGCGTCTATCTGGCGGGTGGTGTCGCGGTGCATACCCTGCAAATGATCAAGCAACCGGCCTTTCTACAACATTTCAAGCGCAAAGGCCGTTTTGCGGAGCTCATGGGACGCGTCCCAATCCATGTTGTCGTTACTCCCGCAGGCTTGGCAGGAGCGGCCGCTTGTGGGCTCGAGAATTCGATTCCTGGTTCTACGCTCGGCTGAGAGGGAAGTTTCGTTTGCCTGTGCGCTTCGGAGATAATCACGCTGATGGAGGGGCCCTACGGAAGACCGGTGTGCGCCGGACGCCCGCCGGACACGGCGGTGAATCTAACTCACAGAATTAATTCTGAACAACCAGATGAGACGAAAGGATAAAGAGATGGCAGCACGCGTAGAGGCAATCACCAGGCGCCCAGCTTCCAAGCGCCAGGCATGGAAGGATCTCGGAGCTCACTACAAAAAGGTTGGAGAAACCCACCTGCGACAGCTCTTTGCCGATGATCCAAAACGCGGCGAACGGTTGACCGCCGAGGCTCTTGGCCTTTTTCTCGACTATTCGAAGAATCGCATTACGGACGAAACCGTCAAGCTGCTGATCCGGCTGGCCGAGGAAAGTCGGCTGCGAGAACGAATCGACGCCATGTTTCGCGGAGACAAAATCAATCTGACGGAAAAGAGAGCGGTGTTGCACACGGCGCTGCGTGCGCCCCGGGACGCTTCCATTGTGGTGGATGGCGAGAACGTGGTGCCCAAGGTGCATGCCGTGCTCAACCGAATGGCGGATTTCGCCAACCGGGTGCGCAGTGGCCAATGGAAGGGCCAAACCGGCAAGCGTATTCGGAACGTGATCAACATCGGCATCGGCGGCTCCGATCTGGGCCCGGTGATGGCCTACGAGGCCCTAAAGCACTACTCCGAGAGAAATATGACGTTCCACTTTGTCTCCAATGTAGACGGTACCGATTTCGCCGAGGCCGTTCAGGATCTCGATCCATCGGAGACTCTCTTCATCATCTCTTCGAAGACATTTACCACAATGGAGACGATGACGAATGCCCAAACCGCACGTGCCTGGTCACTCGCCGGGCTGGGTGGAGACGAAAAGTCGGTTGCGAAGCATTTCGTAGCGGTTTCGACAAACACTGCAGAGGTTGCAAAGTTCGGTATCGATACCGCCAACATGTTCGAATTCTGGGATTGGGTTGGCGGGCGTTACTCGATGTGCTCGGCAATCGGTCTCTCGACGATGGTTGCCGTCGGCCCGGATAATTTTCGGGCGATGTTGAGTGGTTTTCACCAGATGGACGAGCATTTCCGCACCGCGCCTTTTGAACAAAACCTGCCGGTGCTGATGGGACTTCTCGCGATCTGGTACAACGATTTCTTCGGGGCGGCGACCGTTGCTGTCCTGCCTTACGAGCAATACTTGAAACGGTTTCCAGCCTACCTGCAGCAATTGACGATGGAAAGCAATGGCAAGCATGTCACGCTCGACGGGAAAAGAGTGGCGCACCAGACTGGTCCAATTTACTGGGGCGAGCCGGGAACCAACGGTCAACACTCGTTCTACCAATTGATTCATCAGGGGACCAGGCTCGTCCCCTGCGACTTCATCGCTTTCTCGAAGGCGCTCAACCCGCTTGGCCGGCACCACGACATGCTGATCGCTAATGTCTGCGCGCAGGCTGAGGCGCTCGCGTTCGGCAAGACCGCTGAACAGGTCGAGGCTGAGGGCACACCAGAGTGGCTGGTGCCTCACCGGGTGTTCGAGGGCAATCGTCCATCGAATACGATTCTGGCGGAACGGCTGACACCGGAAACGCTTGGCAAGCTGGTTGCGCTCTATGAGCACTCAACGTTCACCCAGGGTGCGATCTGGAACATCGACTCGTTCGACCAGTGGGGAGTCGAACTGGGAAAGGTACTGGCACAGCGCATTATCCCCGAACTTGAGAGCAAGACAGAAGCCAAGCTCACGCACGACAGTTCAACCAACAATCTAATCCGCTATTACAGGAAGTCCAAGGAGACCACATCATGAATCTCGGTTTTGACAAATCGCTATACGTTCTGCCATTTGACCACCGTGGCTCGTTTCAGAAAAAGATGTTTGGATGGGACGGAGCCTTGAATCCGCAACAGACGGCGGAGATCGCCACCGCCAAGCGAGTGATCTACGACGCTTTCAAGGCGGCTGTCCAAGACGGCGTACCCAAAGACAAGGCTGGAATTCTGGTGGACGAGCAATTCGGCGCAGAAATTCTGCGTGACGCACTCGCTGAAGGCTACGCAACCGCTTGTCCGGCGGAGAAGAGCGGGCAGGAGGAATTCGACTTCGAATACGGCGAAGATTTCGCCAAGCACATCGAAGCCTTTCGTCCCACCTTCTGCAAGGTCCTGGTTCGTTACAATCCGGAGGGAGATCAGGATCTTAACCGGCGGCAGTCGGCACGTTTGAGGCGATTGTCGGAATACCTGCACAGTGGCAAGAGTCGCAGCCGCTTCATGTTCGAACTGCTGGTCCCGGCGGAGAAAGATCAGCTCGATAAGGTCAAGGGAGACAAGAAGGCTTACGATCTGAAGCTTCGTCCCCAGCTAATGACCGAGACGATCGAGGAACTTCAAGATGCGCAGGTCGAGCCGGACGTGTGGAAGATTGAAGGCCTCGAAAGGCAAGAAGACTGCGAAAGGATCGTGGCGGCCGCCCGCCGTGGAGGGCGCAACGAGGTCGGCTGCATTATCCTGGGCCGGGGTGAGGACGATACGAAAGTGCGCGAATGGCTCACGACCGCAGCTGCAGTTCCGGGCTTCATTGGCTTCGCCGTTGGCCGCACCAGCTTCTGGGAACCACTCGTCGATTGGCGCGGAAAGAAAATCACACGAGAAGCGGCGGTCGCCGAAATCGCCCGCCGCTATCAGCAGTTCGTGGAGATCTTCGAGACCCGCGAAAAAGTTGTTCCAGCGTAAGGCGACGAGAAGATCAGGAGATAGCGACGAGATGGAAACATATGCCGTAAAGCTTGCCCCGTCGATCTTGGCCGCTGATTTCGCTCGCCTGGGGGAACAGGTGGCGGAGGCGGAAAAGGCTGGGGCCAGCCGAATTCATGTCGACGTGATGGATGGTCACTTCGTGCCCAACCTCTCGATGGGGGCGCCGATCGTGAAGTCGCTGAGACGTGTCACAAGTCTTCCCCTGGAGACGCATTTGATGATCTCGGATCCGGATTTGTTCCTCGAAGAATTTGTCGAGGCCGGCTCCGATTCGTTTCTCGTCCACTGGGAGGGTAACAACAACCTGGATCGCACAATTCGGCGGATCAAGGAACTCGGAAAGCGCGCTGGAGTAGTTCTTAATCCTGCGACTCCCGCCGCGGTGCTGGAAGAGATTTTGCCGGAGGTGGATCTGGTGACGGTCATGACCGTCAATCCAGGTTTCGGACACCAGCATTTCCTCCACAGCACGCTGCCCAAGATCGAACGCGTCCGGCAGATGATCGAGCGCGTCAATGCTAGCTGCGAACTGGAGGTCGACGGAGGCGTGGATGAGGAAACGGCATCGCTGGCGGCCGAAGCGGGAGCCGACGTCTTTGTGGCGGGGTCGTCGGTTTTTGCGAGTAATGCGGGAGTGGCCGCGGCCATGGGCCGGTTGCGCGACAACATTGCTCGCGGCAAAGGCGTAGTGCTTGCTTAAACAAATTCTCATAGCGGAGGAGATAAAGATGCAACTCGGCATGATCGGTCTTGGAAGAATGGGCGCCAACATGGTACGGCGGCTCATAAAAAACGGTCACAACGGCGTGGTATTCGACAGATCGCCGGCAGCGGTGAATGAATTGGTCAAGGACAAGGCGGAAGGCTCTGCTTCGCTCGCGGAACTGGTGAAGAAGCTCGCGAAGCCACGGGCGATCTGGCTTATGGTGCCGGCCGCGGTTGTGGACAAAACTATCGCTGATCTTCTGCCCCACCTCGAGGCTGGTGACATCCTCATCGACGGCGGAAACTCGTACTACATCGACGACATCCGGCGCGCCAAGGAACTCGCTCCGAAGAAGATCCACTATGTAGATGTCGGAACCAGCGGAGGAGTTTGGGGTCTGGAGCGAGGTTACTGCATGATGATCGGAGGCGAGAATGACGTGATCAAGCGCCTCGATCCAATCTTCTCTACGCTGGCCCCAGGAATAGGCGACATTCCTCGCACGCCTGGCCGGGAAAAGATCGCTAGCTCGGACGAACACGGGACCGCTGAGCAGGGTTATCTGCACTGCGGTCCGAACGGTGCCGGCCACTTCGTCAAGATGGTTCACAACGGAATCGAATACGGAGTCATGGCCGCATATGCGGAAGGGCTGGGCATTCTGCGCAGCGCAAATGTCGGCAAGCAAGCCGGTGGGGCAGTCGATGCTGAAACCACGCCTTTGCGTGATCCGGAGCAGTACCAGTACGACCTGAACCTGCGCGACATCTCAGAAGTATGGCGCCGTGGAAGTGTGATCGCCTCCTGGCTGTTGGACCTGACGGCCAGCGCTCTGCTGCAAGACCCGAATCTTGCGAAATTTGCCGGCCGCGTCTCCGACTCCGGCGAAGGTCGCTGGACCATCAAAGCGGCGATCGACGAAGCGGTGCCGGCTCCGGTTCTGACCTGCGCTCTTTACGAACGATTCAGCTCGCGAGGCGAAGCTGACTTCGCCAACAAACTGTTGTCCGCCATGCGGTACCAATTCGGTGGACACCTGGAAAAATCCGACGACAAATCCAAGGTGGCTTAAGATGACTGTGAATACACATTCCGACGCGCTGGTCTTCTTCGGCGCAACCGGTGACCTTGCCTATAAGAAGATATTTCCTGCATTGCAGGCAATGCTGAAGCGCGGCCATCTCGATGTACCAGTTGTCGGCGTTGCCAAAGCAGGCTGGACACTCGAACAATTCCGGGCGCGCGCCCTCGACAGCCTCGAGAAACATGGAGGGGTCGATTCTGCTGCCTTTGAGAAGCTCTCTTCCTTGCTCCGCTATGTGGATGGAGACTACAACGATCCTGCTACCTTTCGAGCGCTGGGCAATGCCCTCCAGGGAGCGCAGCGGCCTGCGCACTACCTCGCGATTCCGCCCGCGATGTTCGAGACGGTGCTCGAACAACTCACCCATTGCGGGTGCACCACAGATGCCCGGGTGATCGTCGAGAAGCCGTTCGGGCACGACCTGGCCTCTGCGCAACACCTTAATAAGGTCCTCCTGCGAAAGTTCGACGAGACGGCAATTTTCCGCATTGACCATTACCTCGGAAAGCAGCCCGTGAACAACATTCTCGTTTTCCGGTTCGCGAACACTTTCATGGAAGCGTTCTGGAACCGCAACTATGTCGAGAGCGTGCAAATCACAATGGCTGAGGACTTCGGAGTCCAGGGCCGCGGAGCGTTCTACGATCAGACGGGTACGATTCGCGACGTGGTGCAGAATCATTTGTTCCAAATCCTTTGCCATCTGGCCATGGAACCTCCGGTGAGAACGGATAGTGAATCCATTCGCGACGAAAAGGTTAAAGTGCTGAAGGCAATTCCAGCGCTGGAGGAGAAAAACGTGGTTCGCGGGCAGTTTCGCGGCTATCTCGACGAGAAGGGAGTTGCGCCGGACTCGAGAGTGGAGACCTTCGCTGCACTTCGAGTGGATGTTAATTCCTGGCGTTGGCAGGGAGTTCCGTTCTACGTTCGGGCGGGCAAGAACCTGCCGGTTACGTGCACGGAAATCATGTGCCGGCTTCGGAAGCCTCCAACGATAATTCCTGCTGACTTCCTGCATTCGAATTATCTGCGTTTCCGGATCAGCCCGGACGTGGCGATTGCCATGGGCATGACGGTGATGGCAGCCGGCGAAAAACTGGCCGCTCAGTCGGCGGAGATGATCGCATGTGAGCAACACGATGCGGAGGAAATGGATGCCTACGAGCGCGTGCTGGGAGATGCAATGGCCGGAGACGCCACCCTGTTTGCTCGCGAAGACTACGTGGAAGAAGCATGGCGGATTGTCGACCCACTGTTGAAGAAAGCGACCCCGGTCTATGCTTATGAGGCAAAAACCTGGGGGCCGAATGAGGTTGAGCGAGTGACACCGCCGGGAGGCTGGCAGAACCTATTGGCTGGGAACGAGGCTCCAATTGAAACCAGCCAGGCTGCTTGAGACTTGGGTGATCTAGTTTGTGATGCGGTTTCGATCGTACGATTGAGGAATCGGGAGGCACAGATTCGGGATGAAGATTGAAGTGTTTGCCGATGACGAGGCGACCGCTCGCGCGGCCGCGAAGACGATTGCAGTTGAAGCCGTCGCCGCCGTCGCTGCGCGCGGTTCCTTCGTGATGGCTGTCAGCGGTGGCCGTACGCCTTGGATCATGTTGCGCGCACTGGCCGGGGAAGAACTACCATGGAGAGACATACACATCGTGCAAGTCGACGAACGCGTAGCGCCGGCGGGGCACCCGGATCGGAATCTCACCCATCTTCGCGAATCTCTTCTTAACTCGCCACTTCGCCCGGAGCAGATCCACGCCATGTCCGTTGAATCGCCAAACCTGGAAGAAGCGGCCAGCCGGTACGACTCAGTTCTCCGCGCGATCGCCGGATCGCCGCCGACGTTGGACCTGGTTCATCTGGGTCTTGGGCCGGACGGGCACACCGCCTCTTTGGTGCCTGGAGACCCCGTACTCAATGTTACGGACACGGATGTCGCTCTAACCGGCATTTACCAGGGAAGGCGCCGAATGACGTTGACGTATCCGGTTATCAATCACGCTCGGAGAATTCTGTGGCTGGTGACGGGGGGCGAGAAGGTTGGCATGCTCGACCGCCTGCGCAGAAGCGACCCTTCGATTCCGGCGGGACGGGTTTGCCAGGATCGGGCGGTCGTATTCGCCGATCGGGCGGCGGCAGCCGACCTGGCGGCCTAGATAGTTGCAGCCAGACCTCTTACGGAGGGAAACCAGGCTTCCTGGGGCAGTACACTCGGCGACTCGGCACTAATTCGGTATGAATAATTTGGACCCGCAAATGCAGAATCACTCCCAAGGGTTTCTGGAACAGCGGCAGCGTCGCGTGAGAGTGTGTTTGGTTGACAAGGGCATTCGCGAAAAGTAGATCGATTCCAGAGAGGCGAAGTGAACGATTCAACCAACTTGGCGGTTGCCCGACTGAGTGGAGATGCCGATGCAGTTCCTCCTGTGAAACGCCCGACGTGGTCGCAGGCTGAGGGCTGCCCGCTGCCGCTCGGCGCCACATGGATCGAAGCGGAGCACGCGTTCAACTTTGCCCTTCACGCGGAACATGCGGAGAGTGTAACGTTGCTGCTTTATTCCTCCGCCGATTTGGTCAACCCCCTGCTAGCCTTCCGTTTCGATTTTCTGCATAACAAGTCGGGACAGATCTGGCACTGCCGGATACCGCTCAAAGACCTGGGCGATGCTCGTTATTACGCATACTCAGTATCGGGGCAGACGATTCCTGAACTACATAGCTTCGATCCGCTGAAAGTTCTGCTTGATCCATATGCGAAATGCATTTTCTTCCCACCCGGCTTTGAGCGTGAATTGGCCATGCGGGAAGGATCAAATGCCGGCCGGGCGCCTCTAGGAGTGCTAACCGGTCACCGCAACCGATTCGACTGGGCCGGAGACCGATCGCTGCACCATGACGCGGATGCGATCATCTACGAACTCCACGTAAAAGGCTTCACAAAAAAATCTAATTCCGGCGTCGATGCCTCTCGAGCGGGCACTTATGCCGGTCTCGTGGATAAGATTCCATATTTGAAAGAACTCGGTGTGACCATTGTCGAGCTCATGCCAGTTTTTCAGCGTGATCCCCAGGAGGGCGACTACTGGGGTTATATGCCCTTGAACTTCTTCGCGCCTCATGCGCAGTACGCCAGTAACCGGGATGCCGACGAGCAGCACCTGGAATTCAAGAACATGGTGAAGGCCTTTCATCAGGCTGAAATCGGGGTGGTGCTCGACGTCGTTTACAACCACACTTGCGAGGGCGATCACCGGGGACCGATCTACAGTTACAAGGGCATCGACGCTGCTGGCTACTACATGTTGTCTTCTGATCCGGCGAATCCTTACGCCAATTATTCCGGGACGGGCAATACTCTGAATTTCGGCCAGGGACATGTGCGCAAGATGGTGATGGACAGCTTGCGCTATTGGAAACAGGAGATGCATGTCGATGGGTTCCGCTTCGATCTGGCATCCGTGTTCAGCCGCAACGCGGACGGCTCTCTCAATTGGGGTGATGCGCCCATCTTCAGTGAGATCGCCGCCGATCCACAGTTGGGCAGGTTACGTTTGATCGCGGAGCCCTGGGATACAGGCGCCTTTCAACTCGGCCGCGGATTCCCCGGTTTGACATGGCTGCAGTGGAATGGGCGTTTTCGCGACGACATCCGCCGTTTCGTTAGGAGCGATCCAGGGATGGTTCCTGACCTGATGCGGCGCATCTACGGCAGCGACGACTTCTTTCCTGACAGCCGCGCCGATGCTTATCACGCCTACCAGAGCGTGAATTATGTAACCTCCCACGACGGCTTCACCCTGTACGATCTCGTTTCCTATGATCGCAAGCGCAACTGGGCAAATGGCAACAGCAATCAAGATGGCACTGACGAAAACTACAGTTGGAACTGTGGGTATGAAGGAGATGAGGCGGCGCCATCGGAAGTGCTGGCTTTGCGCCGCAAGCAGGTCAAAAATTTCTGCTGCCTGCTGATGCTATCGAACGGGACCCCAATGTTCCGCGCCGGGGACGAATTCCTGAATACGCAGTTCGGTAACAACAATCCCTATAACCAGGACAGCGAAACGGGATGGCTGGACTGGAGCCAGTTACGCACGAATCAGGACGTCTTCCGCTTCTTCAAAGGCATGATTGCCTTCCGGAAGGCACATCCTTCACTGAGCCGCAGCCGGTTCTGGCGGGAGGATGTTTCCTGGTACGGAGCTGGCGAGGCGGCCGATTTGTCCCACGATTCGCACAGCCTTGCCTTCTGCCTGCACGGCGCCTCGCAAGACGACGGTGACATTTACGTGATGATCAATGCGTACTGGGAGGAAGTGGAATTCCAGATCCAGGAGGGGGTGGCACGCGAGTGGAGCAGAATCGCGGACACGGCTTTGCCAAGTCCCGCCGACTTCTCAGATCGCGCTTTCCCTCTTGAACAAATGAAATACATGGTGGCCCCGAGGTCGATGGTTGTCTTACTTCGGCCGGGGAAGAGTGCGGGCGGCAATTCGTAATTCGTCGACGCAGCGTGTCGGCCCACCGGCTTTTAGTCGCGTTGTAGGGACCTCTACCCAGGCGATGGAGGGTTACGTTACCACGCTGAGAACGGCACTCATCTTGTGTTCCTCGCCCGGCGCCAGATCGACCGCGAAGCCAAGGATGTTGCTCGCCTCGACACAAAGAAACTTCGTCCATTGACCGTCCCCAAGGTCCCGCAATCCGTTCGCCCCCTCGCGCCACGGGTTCCAAACTACAGTAGTGAGCGAGCCCTCCTTCCGTAGCTGCATGCGACGATGCATGCCGGGATCCACCAGATCAACTACGCCCTGAGTACTTAGATAGGCGTTGTCGGTTGTTGAGACGATGGCTACATCGCCATGCTGCGTCTCTTCACGATTGGAGTTGGTGTTGTCAAGAAAACGGACACTGTCAAGACCGCGCAAGCGCACGTCCTTAACATCCGCCACTCTGTTGTAGGTGTGGAGAGCTTCTTCGAAACGTAGCGGTGTTGTCCCCGTGTTGGTGCACACGAGCTCCAGTGACAGCCTCGAGCCGAAGGTGACACGGTGCACCAGACGAAACTCCCCGGGCCACCACTGCCGGGTGCGCGCGTCACTCCCAGTGAACATACTGACAACAACTCCGCTGTCATTCTCAACAATGGATGCGAGTTGCCACGCTTTTGTGCGTACGAATCCATGGGCTGGAGCTTGGCGATCGCCTACCTTGGCCCTAAACCAGGGGAAGCAGATCGGAATACCCCCTCGGATGGCTTGACCTTCTTCCCAGTGCGATTTCGTGCTCAAAAAAAGCGTCTCTTCTGCCCCGGCGGGTCTCCATGAGGTCACTTGTGCACCGTGAAGATACATCTCGCCCTCGCTCAGAGGGCCAGTTATCTTTACGCGCGGCATCGCGCCATTGCCGTCGCACACTCTGGCGAGGCCCGCAATCCCGAACCGGCGATCGAGGTCTGTCGCCAAGGAGTTTGCATCCATCTCGAATCCTCTCCGTCTCACCGGTTCTTGGTGACCACGCTATTGCCCTGCAACAATACTTCGAAGGCATCATCATCGAGGAGATCAAGAGACTTCACGACGATATCCGCGGGCAGATGTTTACCGTTGTGGCTTACCCCGATGCTGCGCATCCCTGCACTGCGTGCTCCTTCGACGCCCGCGACGGCGTCTTCCACAACAATGCATCTGCCGGGCGGTGCTCCCACCCGCGAAGCCGCTGTCAGATACACCTCAGGATCCGGCTTGCCTCGGTGTACATCTTCTGCGGAGACGATGCTCTGAAAAATGTGGGTAGCCGATAGAGCCTCAAGGATTGCGTCGATGTTTGCACGCGGGGCTGCGGAGGCGATAGCTTGGCGCCATCCCTGTTTGTGGAGCCGGTCCAGACAACTTGCTACACCGGGGAGTGGGGAGATACCGTCCCTGCGGACCAGATGCCGATAGAGTTCCTCTTTGGCGTTGGCTATCTTCTCGACCCGTTCGGGAGTCGCTGCAGCGCCAAGCCATCGGGGAACGATGGAATCATTTCGCTGACCAAACGAGGCCAGAAACTGCTCGTGGGTTATGGCAATGCCCTCAGTTGCCATGGTGTTCCTCCAGGAAATCCAGTGCAACTCCTCTGAATCAATTAACGTTCCATCCATATCCCAAAGCACCGCCCGTACCTGGCTCATCGGCAAACCTTTCTCGAACTGTCGGGTTGATTAAATGCAGCGACACGTCTGGCGCGAAAACTCGGAAATGGCGCAACTGAACACCGGGCCACTAGCTAAGGAAGGCCGGAGCGTGTGAAAGCAAAACCAGCTCACCCGACTTTTTCCGCAACCTGGGAAAGCGCGTAGTCTTCCAAATGGCGTGCGTCGCTGTTGAACTTGCGAATACCCTCGGCCAGTTTTTCCGTCGCCATTGCGTCTTCGTTGTGCATCCAGCGGAAGGTCTTCTCGTCCAAGTGAAGTCGTTCCTCCCTGATGTTCTGCGCTTTCACCGGATCGAGCTTGCGATCGACGATCCCCAGCGTCTTCTCCAGCTGATCAAGAAGCTCGGGGCTTATGGTAAGCAAATCCGACCCGGCTAGGCGGACGATCTGATTCACGTTGCGGAAACTTGCACCCATGACTTGCGTCTTGTAATCGTATTTCTTGTAGTAGTTGTAGATGCGAGTGACCGAGGCAACGCCTGGGTCTTTGTCTGCCGGAATCTCCGCCCCGCCGCCCTCCTTCTTGTACCAATCGTAGATACGGCCAACAAACGGCGAGATCAAAGTGACTCCGGCTTCGGCGCATGCGACCGCCTGAGCGAAGCTGAATAGAAGGGTCAGATTGCAGTGGATGCCTTCCTTCTCAAGCAACTCGGCGGCTCGAATACCTTCCCAGGTGCTGGCGACCTTGATGAGGACACGGTTGCGCGCGACGCCTTGTTTCTCATACAACGAGATGAGCTTGCGGCCTTTGGCGATGGTCCCGGCGGTATCGAAACTCAAGCTGGCAGCGACTTCGGTCGAGACGCGTCCGGGAACCACCTTGAGAATCTCACATCCGAAAAGCACGAAAAGCCGATCAATGAATTCTCCTGCCATTTCTTCGTGGCTGCCGCCGCGCTCGAGCGCAAGGCCGGTGGCCTCTTCCACCAGATGGTGGTAGACCGGCATTTGAGCCGCATGAAAAAGAAGTGAAGGATTCGTAGTGGCGTCTTGCGGCCGGTGCCGTGCAATAGCCTCGATATCGCCGGTATCCGCTACCACGGTTGTGTATTTCTCCAGGGATTCAAGCAACGTCATCGTTATCTCCTATCGTTCGGGGCTCACCAGAGTGGGGTTTTCGATGATCGTCCGTAGGGGCGATCCTGCTATTGTCAAGCAGCAGAACCTTGGCCAGGCGGCGGCGATGCCGTTCTGCACCGCTGAACCTGGCGCCGAGAAAGTTCTTTGTACAGTCCCATGCGACTGCGATGCCGGTAGTCCGGCCTCCAAAGCAGAGTATGTTCATATTGTCATCTTCTACGCCCTGGCGCGCCGAAAAATCGTCGTGACAGAGCGCGGCGCGCACGCCGACCACTTTGTTTGCGGCCACGGAGGCGCCCACCCCGCTGCCGCACACCAGAACGCCACGCTCTATCTCTCCGTTGGCAACAGCCCGGGCAAGGGGAATTGCGAAATCAGGATAATCATCGTTGGCGTCGTAGATCTTGTTGCCGAAATCGACGACCTGGTGCCCTTCGGTCGCCAGCAATTTGGCGAGTTGCTGCTTCATTTCGAAGCCGCCGTGATCTGCACCTACTCCCACTTTCATCTCGCGCTATCCTTCAACCACGGCCTTGGTGCTGCGCGATCTGTTTCTTCGCCGCAGCTACAATATGCTCTGCGTTAAAACCGAACTTCTTCAATAACTGCTTGAGAGGAGCGGAGGCTCCAAAAGTTTCGATGCAAACATTGTAACCGTCGGACCCCGTGTACTTGCTCCAACCAAAATCGGATGCTTCCTCCACTGAAACTCGTGCCTTCACGCTCGAAGGCAGAACAGATTCCCGGTACGTCTTATCCTGATCGTCAAACAATTCCCAGGACGGCATGCTGACCACGCGCGCCCCTATGCCTTCTTTACTTAATTGCTCGTGCGCCTCCAGACAGAGGGAGACCTCGCTCCCGGTGCCGATCAGAATCACCTCGGGTTTTCCACCCGGAGCGTCTGCGAGAACGTATGCCCCGCGGGCCAAGCCCGACGCCGGAGCGTACTTCTTGCGATCGATCGTCGGGAGGGCTTGGCGAGTGAGCACCAATACCGCCGGCTCGTGATGCAGTTGCAGGATCACCTTCCATGCTTCCCTTACCTCATTGGCGTCCGCCGGACGGATCATAATCAGGCCGGGCATGGATCGCATGTGGGCGAGCTGTTCGATGGGTTGGTGAGTTGGGCCATCTTCGCCAACGCCAATAGAATCGTGAGTGAATACGTAAATTACCGGAAGCTCCATCAACGCGCCCAAGCGGAGAGATCCCCGCATATAGTCGACGAAGATAAAAAATCCCGAACCGAACGGGCGCAGTTTCACCAGGCTGAGCCCGTTCACGATGGCGCCCATGGCGTGTTCGCGGATGCCGAAGTGAAAATTGCGTCCGGCATAGTTCTCCGCCTCAAAATCGCCGGCGCCCTCAAACGTCAACCGCGTCTTGGTCGAGGGCGCGAGGTCCGCCGCTCCTCCGATCAGCCAGGGAATATTCTTGGCGACCGCGTTCAGCACCTTGGCCGAGGATTCGCGAGTTGCCATGCCTTTCGCGTCAGCGGGGAACTCGGGCAGGTCGCTGTCCCACCCTTCGGGAAGCTGGCGGTGCTGCATGCGAAATAATTCGTCGGCGAGTTCCGGGCACTGTTTCCGGTACTCGCCGATTCGCGCGAACCAAGCATCGCGCAACTCCTTGCCGCGTTTTCCTATGCCTTGCCGGAAGTGATCGTAGACGCCATCGGGTATATAGAACTTCTTGTCTTCGGGCCAGCCGTAGTTGCGTTTGGCGAGCCTGATCTCGTCTTCGCCCAGCGGTTCGCCGTGCGCCCCGCTGGTATCCTGTTTGTGGGGCGCTCCGTATCCGATGTGACTGTCAACAATGATCAGGGTGGGGCGATTCTTGCTGTTCTGAAACGTCTGGAACGCACGGGCCAACATACCGATGTCGTTAGCGTCGCTAACCCGTGTCACGGTCCAGTCGTAGCCGATGAAACGAGTCGCGACGTCTTCGGTAAAGGCCAGCGACGTGTTGCCTTCGATGGTGATGTGGTTGTTGTCGTAAATCCAGCAAAGATTCGAAAGCTTCAGGTGTCCGGCGAGCGAGGCCGCTTCGTGGGAGATGCCTTCCATCATGCATCCATCGCCGCAAAGCGCGTAGACATTGAAGTCGAAGAGATCTTCAAAGCCGGGCCGGTTGTAGCGCGCAGCCAGCCACTGCCGGGCGATTGCCATGCCCACGCTGGTGGCGACGCCTTGGCCGAGCGGCCCCGTGGTTGTCTCCACGCCAGAGGTCCAGCGGTACTCCGGATGTCCCGGACAGCGGCTATCCAACTGCCGGAACGACTTAATGGCATCCAGTGGCACAGAGACTTCACCGAGAGTTTCGTAGTCTTTGCTGACGGCTCGTACCTCGGTGAGGTGGAGCAGGGAATACAGCAGCATGGACGCGTGTCCGATCGACAGCACGAAACGATCGCGGTTCGGCCACACCGGATCTTGCGGATCGAAACGAAGGAATTGCTGCCAGAGTGTATAAGCCACTGGCGCCAGCGCCATCGGAGTTCCCGGATGCCCCGAATTGGCTGCCTGCACCGCATCCATGGAGAGGGTACGGATGGTGTTGATGCTGGTCTGTTCGATGGTTTGCTGCACCGGGGAAACTGGGGAAGCGGTTGCGACGCTCATGCAAAATCCTTTCTGAGGGCTTTCAGGGACGGATCGCTCGGCACGAATCGACTCGGGATGGCCGGCTCGCTGGCCACCGGCCATCCCTTGTATCCGGTCAGATCAGACTGACCGCTTCGGCCACCTCCATCCAGTGATCTCGGGCATGTCGATGCCGTTTTTGTAGGCATAGGCGCGGCATTCGATCTGCTTGTTGCGGAATTGTTCCTTGGCGTGGCCTCCGATTCTTTGCAGTTTGGGCACGCGATCAATCGCGTCGATGGCCAGACTGAAGCGATCGATCTCGTTGTTGATCGCCAACTCCATTGGTGTGTTGATGTTGCCTTTCTCCTTATAACCGCGCACATGCAGAGTTTTGTTCTTGCGGCCATATGCCAGGCGGTGAATCAGGTACGGATAGCCGTGGAAGTTGAAAATGATCGGCTTGTCAACCGTGAACAGAGAATCAAAATCCAGATCGGTTAATCCGTGTGGATGCTCCGTGCTCGGTTGTAGCTTGAAGAGGTCGACCACGTTGATGAAGCGAATCTTCACCTCTGGGAACTCCTCTTGCAGGAGCTGTGTGGCGGCCAGTGCCTCCTGCGTTGGGATATCGCCGGCGGAAGCCATGATGAGGTCGGGTTCGCAGCCTTGATCGTTGCTGGCCCAGTCCCAGATACCGATGCCCTTGGTGCAATGCTCGATTGCGGCATCCATATTCAGATACTGAAGGTGCAGTTGCTTGTCAGAAACGATGACGTTGATGTAGTTCTCGCTGCGGAGGCAGTGATTTGCGACGGACAGCAGACAGTTCACATCCGGAGGAAGGTAAATGCGAGTAACGGCAGCGCTCTTGTTCAGAACAACATCCAAAAAGCCGGGGTCCTGGTGCGTGAAACCGTTGTGGTCCTGTCGCCAAACCGTGGAAGT
>Ga0209040_10000654_pt1 | contig 26820 bp, 18 predicted proteins | sample BogFormECP12_OM3_FD_188240 | JGI IMG/M metagenome (GOLD analysis project Ga0209040, IMG submission 188240) | Bog forest soil microbial communities from Calvert Island, British Columbia, Canada - ECP12_OM3 (SPAdes) (version 2) | ecosystem: Environmental > Aquatic > Freshwater > Wetlands > Bog ... | reverse complement strand
CGGTAGCGGTCGCGTCGCCACTGTCCGCCAGGGTGGGTAAGGTAGTCGCCGGCCAGATGGTGTCACACGTCGGGCAGCCGCTCACCGGCGAGAAATTCAACCCGGTAAAGTTGCTGCCGTTGATGACCACAATCTGACTGACCGGGGTAAACACGTAGCCGGTTTTGATCGGCGTCACCACGTAGGAACCGTTCAGCAAACCGCTGAAGTTGTAGTTGCCCGAGCCGTCCGCGGTGGTTACGGCGGTAGACGCTCCCGTCAGGCTAACCGTGGCTCCTGCGCCGCCGGCCCCACTGATCGTGCCTGAGATGCTGAAGGTCTGCAGCGTCGAGCTGAAGCTCGCCGTCGCACTGGCGCCACTAATGGTCACGGGTTGGCTGGCCGGCGTGAAGACGTAGCCTGTATTGCTGGGCGTCACCGTGTAGGAACCGTTTAACAACCCCATAAAGCTGTAGTTGCCTGAACCGTCAGCCGTGGTCGTCGCCGTGGAAGCACCCGTCAGGTTGACCGTCGCCCCTGCCCCTCCGGGCCCACTGATCGTGCCGCTGATGGTATAAGTTCGCGGCGCAGTCACAGTGAAGCTGGCATTCTGGGTGGTGCCGTAGGTGCCGGAGATGGTCAGCGTGGTATCGCTGGCCACCGCACTGGTGGTGATGGCGAAGATCGCCGTGGTAGCGCCAGCAGCGACGGTTACGCTCGTGGGCACCTGGGCCGCGCTGGTGTTGCTACTGGACAATGCAATGCCTGCGCCACCCGACGGTGCCGGTCCGTTAAGAGTGACTGTGCCGGTTGACGAGTTGCCACCGAGCACGGATGTGGGATTCACGCTAACCCCGCTCAGGGTTGCAGCGGTGACAGTCAGCGTGGCGTTCTGCGTCGCGCCGTAGCTTCCAGAGATGGTGGCCGTGGTGTTGCTGGCCACCCCGCTGGTGGTGATGGTGAAGGTCGCCGTGGTAGCGCCAGCAGCGACGGTCACGCTAGCCGGTAGCTGCGCTGCGCCAGTATTGCTACTCGATAAGGTCACCAGCGCTCCACCGGAAGGCGCGGGACCGTTCAGCATGACGGTTCCGCTGGAGGTATTCCCGCCGGCAACGGACGTTGGATTCAGGGTCAGAGAAGACAGTGCAACCTCCGACTGGGCAGTAAATTGGCCAGCAGACCAGTTTGCCGCAATGGGAGTACCCCCAATGGGATTAAGAGACCAGCCTGGATATCCGCCCGAAAGCCCGGAATCAAGGACTGTCAGCAGCAACGAGCCGGTTGTCACGTCAACATATGTGAGCAGCGAGCCCTGTGCCTGGAGCCGCAGATAGTCGCCCGAAGATACAGAGCACAACTGTGAGTCGGCCGCCAGAACGGTGGGCGAGCCGTTTGTATCGCTGTCAATAGCAACCGAGCACGTCCCCGGCGCCCCAAGCATGCTGGCAAAGCCGACATAGTGAGTGTCAGCACTGCCCTGATAACGGACCATGGCACCGTTGATGTCGTTGGTCGATTGCAGGACTTGCGCCTGGCTCCACTGATCACTAGGGAATGTTGCCGCGCTGTAATATTCCTTGCCGTGTCCCTGTCCGGGCGGCTGCCCCTGACCATCGGATTCGATTTGTGTGCTGATGATCTGGATGGGGAAGTAGCCAGGTCCGACGGACCAGTTTGGGCCAAGATTAGGCGAGTCGGCGCGGTTGAAGTTATCAGATGCGATGGTTTGCAGGAGCGGCGGCATCGCGGTGAGTCCAGCCGACCAATTGGCCACAATCCCGCCGCTGCCAACGTAAAGGCCTGGATATCCAGCTGCAAGGGTTGAATCAGTAACCGTCAGCAACGTTTCTGATTGCGTCACGTCAGTCAGCGTCAGGGTTGTTCCTTGCACTGTGAGCTGGAGGTAGTCATTCGCCAGAACGGTTGCAGTGCTTGAGCTGGCGATAATCGACCGGTTTCCTCTGCTATTTAGAATGATGTAGACGTTGGCATTACCCGCGCCGAAACTGCCAACAGTTCCAGCGTAGTAGGCATTCGACGTCATGCGGACCGCGGGGCCACTGCTGCCATTATTCGACTGCAGTACCTGCACCTGTGCATACTGATCGGCAGGCCAGTTGATGCCCCCGTAGTACAGTGCCGTGGAAAAGACCCAGGGACTCTGAACCTGCTGGCTGGTGATCGCCGGCACGCTGGGTGATTCAATCGTCGTCGACCAGTCGGAGCCGAGTGGGCCGTTATTCCGGTTGAAGTTGTCCACAGCAAACTGCTGCATCGTCCCACCGGAAATCACTGGAGTGACCCACAGAGTCGCCGCCTGAATTCCGTTGTAAATCGCGGAAACGCCGACTTTGACCGTTGCCACCACAGACGTGGTTGTCACGGTGAAGGTCCCGCTCGTGGATCCAGGCGGAATTGCCATCGTCGCCGGAACGCTTGCCACGCTGGAGTTATTGGATGTCAAGGCGATAACAGCGCCAGAGGGGGGAGCCGGTCCCGTCAAAGTAACAGTGCCGGTTGAAGTAGCCGCTCCACCCGCCACCATGGCTGGACTTAAGGAGAGGGTGGATATTCCCACGGGGACTACGGTGAGCAACGCCGCCTGCGTACCATTGAAGGTCCCGGAGATCGACACCCCAGTCGTTGAAGCTACTGAATTCGTTGCTATCGGGAACGAAGCTGCCAAAGAACCAGCAGGAACGGTAACTGTGGCAGGCACCGTCGCGGTAGAGGTATCGCTGCTGGCCAGAGCAACAACAGAACCGCCCGCGGGAGCCACACCATCCAGGGTCACGGTTCCGGTCGATCCATTGCCGCCGGTTACTGATGTTGGGGCAACAGTGAGAGACATTATCGTGCTTGCCTGTGTGATGGTTCCCATAACCGCAATTTCAGCCAGTCCGATGTTCTGGCCAACCGCCGTATTGACCGTGAACTGCATCCATGTGATGGTCTTGGGACTGAAGGAAACGGCTAGTGGCGAGCCGTCGTTGGGCAGAGTTCCGACCGGGACGGTAGTCCCGTCGCTGAATGACAGGGTCGCTGAAGTTACGTTGTCGACCAGATTGGGCCGGTCGTAAAGCACGACCTGGGACGTAGTCACAGGCAAGCCCCATGAAAGCTTTAGCCATGCGCCAGCCAACTGACCGAGAGTTGCCCATTCCTCGGTATAGTCTCCCGGAGATCCATCCACGATTCCGTCTATCGCCTTAATGCCCTGTTGCTTCGTATTTATGCTTTGGGACGAGACTGTGACAGTAGCCGAAGTGGCCAGATTCGGCGGGACATACGGAGCCACGCGGAGACTTACTTTTGTGGTCTGGCCTACGTAAAGAGCAGAGATGGCAACCGAAGTCGCGGAGCTTACCGACTGCGTCGTGACTGGGAACGACACACTCTTAGTCCCGCTCGGAACCGTGACGCTTGCGGGAATGGTGATTATCGAAGGAGATCCGTTCGTCAGAGTGATCACAGCATCACCCTGAGCGGGACCAGTCAACAAGACAGTACCGTTGGACGGATTGCCTCCGCCCACAGTTGACGGATTAAAGGTAACGGAAGAGACGATCACAGGCGGCTGCAGAACCGTGACGGAATCCGTTTGTGTGACGCCGCCCAGAGATGCACTGATGGTGACGGAGACACTGGAGGCGACGTAGACAGTGCTGATCGAGAATGTAGCAGAAGTTGCACCAGGGGCCACTGCGACGGTTGGCGGCACGTTGGCGATAGCAGTATTGCTACTGGAGAGCACAACAACCGCTCCCTGGGGCGCAACGTTACTTAGTGTCACGGTGCCGAGGGCGGTGCTACCGCTTTGCACACTGCCCGGGCTCACATACAGGGAGGATACAGTTAGTCCTGAAGTGTTGGACGGCGTCACCGTGATAAAGGTGCTGTTCTGGGCGGTGCCTCCCTGGCCGTCGTCGAGAGCAACGGTTGTGGTCACGACGGTGGGTGCTGCGACCACAGGTGGTTTGAAGAGGGCATTCGCTCCCGACCCTGTTACGATTCCACTGTCCGATGTCCAGGAGTAGTTCAATGGTTGTGCGTCCACATCAAAGGCAAGCACACTCAGATTCGTAGTCTGCGAATCGGTAATCGTGGGCGTCAAAAGCTGCCCATATTGGTCCGTTCCATACGGAGCCGATGCCAAAGGGCCTTGAAAGAACTGCGGGTGATTCACGGTATTCCCTGCCAGTTCGCCGAATACTTCGATTTCCGTCAAGCCGATGTTTTGACCCGTACCGCTGTCCACTGTGAATTGCATCGAGGTCACCGTTTTAGGCGGAAACGAGACCAGATACCCGTTACCGCTGATCGGCAACTGTCCCACTGGAACCGTACTGTTGTCACTGAACGTGAGATGCCCGGAGAGAACTTGGTCAACCCAGTCCTGCCGGTTGTAGAGAACCACTTGAGAAATGGTTACCGGACTGGGCCACGTCAGGTTGATCCAAGCGCCAGCCAACTCTCCCTGTGTAACCCATTCCCACGGCGCATAACCAGGAAAGCCCTCGATGAATCCATCAACTGCACTGGTGCCCAGTTGACCGGAACCGGGGCTCTGGGTTGATTCCGACACGGTCGCAAGCCCTGCGAGATTGGTGGAGAAATCCCGAATCCAGAAGAACTCGTTCTTCTTGACGAAGGCGTACAGATAGGCATTCCGATCACTACCGTCCTGCGACTTGTAGCTTGCGATGATGTTCGCCTTGAAGTTGGTTGCTTGATTGGGGTCCTGCATCGGCGCAGGTACAGGAACACTTTCAATCTGGCTCCATGAGTAAGGTGTAGGAGTGTTTCCATTAGGCCAGGCATTGCTCAAATAATACGGCTGTGGATATGGTTGCGTCGGCGAAAACGTTGGGGTTATGCCGGTACCTCCACCGGGCCACAGGTAATTGAGGTTGGTGGGCACACCGCAAGAGCCGCAAGGAGCGTGAACAAGAGTCTCGTGAATCTTAGTAGACAAAGGCAACCCTTGCCTTCGCAAGTCAAGCAATGCTTCGACTACGAAGTTGAATGTTGCTACATGGTCAGGGTGATCGTCCCACAAGCCCGTTGTATAAACATCGGTGGGCTGGAGATTCTGCAGCATGGCCTCCATGTCGCCGAGGATGGTCTGGCGACTATACGGTCCTGGCGTTCCATAGAGGTACTGATGGTAGGAAATGCCGCCCAGCCCTCGCGAGGCATAAGTCTGCGTCTGACCGGCTGGCGACGGGATGACGGTCGCAGGCGAACTACTCTGATAGAGGCCTTGTAGGGCCTCGTCGCCATATCCCATGAAGATGATCTGTTGTTCGCTCAGGCCAAGAAGGGACATTGCGGACACGGTTTCCGCCTCGCGCTGCAAACCAAGCGGTACCCCCTGGTAGTAGTCGCCGTTGGTGACAACGACTATCGTGACGCTACTCCCCTGCTGCAATGCGTTGTGGATAATCCCGGCGCAACAAAGGGCCTCGTCGTCAGGGTGTGGAGCGAGAATCACGATGTTTTTGCCCTGTGCCACGGCTGGCGCTGCAGACGACTGAAGCAGGATAGCGGCTACAAACAAGGCAAGCACTGCCCTGCCGATCCAATTGGTGCTCTGCACGAGGTTCCATATTCTGTTTGCTGCGATGGCTGTCATTTCTTTGTCCTTCATCATTAATTCTTCGACGTACTCATGGTTCCGTGCAGGAAAAATAACGGCTGTTGTCATTGATGCGCTGGGCGATCTGACGAGAATGGACTCTTCCGCCTCCACTCCGCCTCGGGTGCGAAGAAGAGCGCATTATCTATGCCGTGCTGACGAGACGTCGCCAAAACAAAGATATGGCAGGGCTTCAGTAGATCGACACGTACGAGTTGAAACTCAGCATAATCGATGAGTGACAGAGCGTTTGTCGTCTCGAATACATGGTGATGCATTGCTCTGGTGTTGTAGTTATCAAGGCAGCGGCGGTGGAACTGTTCCAGAGTGCCAGCCGGCTTGTCTCGTGTCAGATCGTGATATTGCAAGATCTCAGGGAGGTGCGTTAGATCATCCTCTCTGGTGTGGCTGCGGAAATCCTCGACCATATGAGAGAGACTCGTAGTCGGGCGTCGCCAGTCAAATGTGCCGTCTTTATGCGGTAACACCACAAGTAGCAGACCGCGGTCCCTCAGAACGCGCTTCCACTCGGCGAGCGCCTGCAACGGATTCGCCACATGTTCAAGGCAATGAGACGCTAACACGCAGTCGTACTTTCCATCTGGAATGGGATCGAGGGCTACCGCGTCAGCGATGAACTGAATTCCTGGGGATTTCTCCGGGTGATAAATGAACTTCTGTCCATTTTTCAATTCCCCCGTCCAGATCGTGCGTGCTGAGTACAAGCAGTTATCGACGGACTGCAATGAGCGATAGAGTGGAAGCGCCCCGGCGCCTCCGAAGATCTCACTCGGGCCTCCAATCTCCAGTGCTGTCTTATCGAGCAAGGCTGACTGATATGCCGCCCTGCTAGGAACGCGATATGGCAGCCGTGCCTTGATGTAGCGGAGGATCCTGGCCGGTGTCAACTTTGTGTGTGTCATCTTGATTGCAGGTGAAAGCATAAGTATTCCGAGTTCCGAATGATTCTCAGCGCGTCGGCAGAGTGAGCAGAAAACTGCAAGGAGTTGGCGGTCTTAGCCTGACGTCGCGTCGCCATCAAAGGGTGGTACCGAGACCGGATCGGATTGAGTTTGCCAGCCAGCCTTCTCGGTCGTATCAATAAGCTCTACGTTCAAGCTGTTCTCGACCCACAAGAATGCGATGTTGTTGTTGTTGAAAGCCTCTCCGGGTTCGGGTGCCACGATCAGCCGTGCTCCTTTGCCCGATAACCGGTCGATTTCGGCGTTCATGTCGTCGCATCTGAAGCACAAATGGTGAAGGCCCCCTCCCTTTCGAGAGAACTCCGAAACGGGCGAGTCGGTTCCAGTTGGTTCAAGCAGCTTAACTATGGGAGATCCGTGTTTCGACAGAAAGACCACCCTGACCTTCTGGCGCGTGTTCACCACTGTGTGCGAGCTTACCGAATATCCGAACAACTCTACCCATCGCTGTATCGCAGGTTCCAACGAGCGAACGACTATTCCTATGTGGTCTATTACCATCAGATTGTGAAGAGTCACTCGGGCGGTGATGGCAGCCGTAACCTATTTCGATGCCGCAGCTGTGATGTGATCGCCGTCGTCCCGGCGAGTCGGGGCGGAGCCCAAGACCCAGGTTCGCTTGACCAGGTCGTACTGCTTGACAACCCTGGCTGGATTTCCGGATAGCACTGAATATGGAGGAGCGCTCCTGGTAACGAGTGCATTCGCAGCTACAACACAATTTCGGCCCAATACCAGTTCGCCCTCTGTGCATACGATGGCTGCACCTTGGCCGATCCAGCACCCTTCCTCGATGCGTACCCTGCCACCTTTGGCGATGCCCTGTAGTCTGATCGGCAATGTGATGTCGTCGTATGCGTGCCCATGGTCCTGAATCAGTACCGATGCGGACACGATAACCCCTGCTCCCAGGCGGATAGAGTTGCGGGCGGTTATGTGGGAGCGTCGGCCGATCAGACAAGTATCTCCTATCACCAAGGTGGGCTGGCCGTTGTCTTCAGGAGAAGGAACTCCATGGAGCCACACGTCCTTGTGCACCATGACCGAGTTACCAAGCGAGATCAACTCGGGGCTGCGCACATCGCAGGAGTAGTGGATTGAGAGCTTCTTTCCCCGTGACGCGAAAGGATAGACCGCACTTACCCAGAGGCTATAAAGCTTTGTGACGATACGGGGAACCAGACTGAATGCATTAGCAAGTGCCATCCTTAACCGCCTGGTATGACAGGCCACCTGGTCTGCGTGGGGAGCGGCTGGGCGCTCCCACTTGCTTTCGGAACTGGATGTAATGATTACCTCTGATGTCAACGACCCACCTCTTCTTCGTCTAACAGACTGCAGCTCAAACTACCGTGTCTTACCGTCGATCATGGTCCCTTGCTCCAGCCATCATCCTCACCCGAGATCGTGGAAGATACCGCGTTTCAATGCGATGTCTTTCATGAGCCCGGGGAAACCACGAATCAAACACCATTTCGCCAGCAAAGGCAGAGTTAATTGACATTTCGCCGCCGACACTATGGCCTGCCGCGCCTTGTTATATTCTTCGTGTCCTAAATGCCAATTCGCCCAGCTGCTATGAACTGCCCGCAGCCTTCTGATGATGGTGTTTCGGATGTCGTCAGGCATTCCTTCGCTGATCCTTAACCACTTCTCGAAACGGTATTGTTCGCATTGAAGGCGAAACTCTACCCGATCCCAGAGCAAGGAAGGTCCTGTGTGACGCTCCTGCGGCGCACCGCAGCGGTCGGCGATTGCCAACGGCATACTCACGAAGCAGAAGTCTGTTACGGTGGCCAAGCGGAAGATGAAGTCGTAGTCCTCCGTAAAGCTAAGGACCGGGTCAAAGCCACCTATCTTCCTGTATAAGTCAGCGTGGCACACAAACGTAATGATTGAGCCGCAAGATGACTCTGCCAGTGATCGCAAGGAATCTGTCAGCTTGCCGAGGACTTCGTTAGAACTGGCGTTCTGTCTCCCCAGGAAAGGAAAGTTGACCATTTCCGACCTGTCGTCTGTGGCAAATTGACAATCTGTGAAGCACACTCCGCACTCGGGGTATTTGGCGAGGGCCCGAAACTGCCATTCGAGTTTCTCGGGCAGCCACACGTCGTCGGAATCGAGGAACGCGATCCATTCGCCCTGGGCTCTCGAGAAAGCATTGTTAAGCGCGGCGCTCTTACCTGCGTTCTTCTGGTGAAAATAGTGAATCCGGTCCCGGTAACCACCTGCGGGGCGAAGATATTCCTCGATTGCCGCAGCCGTGCCGTCTGTGGAACCGTCGTCCGCAACGATAAGTTCAAGGTCGGCATAAGTCTGTGCGAGAACGCTGTCGATTGCGTTCTTTATCAGATGTGCACGGTTGTATGTCGGTATGATGACTGATACGAGCGCGGCCATGTGTTGGTCTCTCTGGATTGACCGGAGTGAGCTTAGTGTGTGATCGACTGAGCTGCGCCGGCAGCTGCGTCTTCGTGGATTGACAACACACTGGCAACGTTCAGGAATCCCGCCCACTGATCGTATGGATGACTCTGCGGCTTTGTCCCGACCATTAGCTCGGGCATGCAATCCCACATATCCAGCCGCTCGTACTCATCAAATAGAGTGACCCGCCAGCTATAGGGACCTGGTTTGAGAGGCAAAGGTCCGATGCGGTGCACAAGGTCGTGAATGCCCGGTTCTATGGTGAGGTTATAAGCAGCATTTCCCCAAAGACGTTGGCCGGCAGAATCGTTGATTTCGATTCCGTGCACACCCATGCGAATGGGCCGGTTGACTTCAACGGTGAACTTCACCGTGAAGGGACCCAGTGTGGTCAGAAGGTGGGGCTGCCCAGAGTGGGGTTCGAGTATCTCCCAGCTCAAAAAACGAGCTTTGATGCTGGGGTCACTCTGAGCAGCACGCCCGGCTGTTTGGCTTGAACTGAACGCCGCCTCGTAGGCTCCAACAACTTCGGCGGTTGGGCCCTTCCTGCGGATTTGGCCTTGGTCCATCCAGAGCACGGAGTCGCAGAGCCGACGGATCTGGTTCATCTGATGACTGACCAGCACTACGGTGCGACCGCCCTGAGACACTTCTTTCATCTTTCCCAGACATTTCTTCTGGAACTCCAGGTCGCCAACCGCCAGCACTTCATCGACCAGGAGGATCTCAGTTTCCAAGTGTGCCGCAACCGCGAATCCCAGCCGGGTGTACATTCCACTGGAGTAGTGTTTGGCGGGCGTATCCAGGAATTTCTCCACACCTGCGAAATCGACAATCTCATCGAACTTCGACTTGATTTCAGCCTTGCTCATGCCGAGGATAGAGCCGCTCATGAAGATGTTCTCCCGCCCGGTGAGTTCAGGATGGAACCCAGTACCCACTTCGAGGAGGCTGCCAACCCTGCCCCAGAGCCGGGCGCGTCCCGAGGTGGGTTTGGTGATCTTGGTCAGAACTTTAAGGAGCGTAGTTTTGCCCGCGCCGTTTCGACCGACCATCCCGAGAATCTCGCCATGCTTAACTTCGAGGCAGACATCCTTCAACGCCCACAGGTAGTCAGCCTGCGCATCGGCCTGGCTGCGACGTGTCAGCATGCGAACCGGGAGGGTCGCAGTTCTCGCGAGAACATCCCTCAGGGCCACGTAGCGCTCCCGGCGCCCAAGGCGATAGCGTTTGCTTAGATCTTCAACTTTTATAGTTACATTGGCCATTGGTTAGATCCTGTCGGCAATCGTTCCTTCCATCGATTTGAAGTACATCAGACCTCCCGCGACCAGGACGGCGATCGTGCCGATTGAGGTCAGCAAGAGACCGGTTGGAGCTTGGCCGTGGCCCGTTAGAGCCCAACGAAAACCGTCGATTACGCCCGCCATCGGATTCAACCCGTACAGCCACCGCCATTTCGCTGGGATCAGAGTGCTCGGATAGGCAACGGGAGAGACAAATAGCCAGAACTGGATCAGGAATGGTATAGCGTGGCGCACATCCCGATAGACAGCATTTAACGCAGAGAGCCACAACCCCGCGCCGAGCGCAGTGGCCACTGCAAGCAGCAGAAAGACAGGCAGCAGGAGCGTCGTAGGTCTCGGCACAATGTGGTAGTACAAGGCCATTCCGATGAGAATGATGAAGGAGACAGCGGCGTCGACCAGCCCAGATAACACAGCTGACAGTGGCAGCAGTAACCTAGGGAAATATACTTTTGTTACCAATCGCTCATGTTCGATAATCGTTTGGGTGGCGGCAGTGAGCGCACTTGCAAAGTATGTCCACGGAAGTAACGCGCTGTAGAAGAACAAGGGGTATGGGAGACCCCCCGTCGGCATTTTTGCCAGACGTCCGAAGACCAAACTGAAGACCATCATGGTTAGTAATGGTTGAATGACTACCCACCCCACGCCGATGGCCGTCTGCTTGTAGCGAACCTTCAGATCACGCCACACGAAGAAATAGAGCAGCTCACGGCTCTGCCAGATCTCGGGTAGGTCGAGATCGAACCACTTGCCCGGAGGGTTGATATCGGACGTCGGCATACTGACGGGTGGGTCAGTCTGGTTGAAGGAGCCTGGAACATCGCTCCCTAAGACATACTCATTTGCTGCCATTAGTGTCTCCGTGCGCGAATGTTAAAGTGTTGCACTGGATGCGAGAGTCGAGTTTTGTCCGTATGGAGAGGACGGTCCTCAGACCATAACTGTGTTTCTGGCCTCAGAAATGGGGTAGTGGACCGGGAGCTGAGGATACCGCCGCGAATGGGACGCAATCGTTTCTCGATACACCCGCAGCAATTTCGCCCCGGCAGCAGTCCACGTTAGATCACCGGCCGTCCTCAACGAAGAATCGCGAAGCGCGTTCAGTAACTGCCGATCTCGATACAGCATCGTGATCTGCGCGGCAAGTGTTTCGGTGTCTCCCGCTGCATGGACAAGCGCATTCTCCATGTGTTTGCAGACAGCGCCGGCGGAGTCTGAAACGAGGAGAACACATCCACTGCCGCGGGCCTCTGATGTCACGAGGGCGCTGCCTTCCTCCAGACTTGGAAGTACTAGAACATCACTGTTTCGCATCAGTTCAGGAAGGTCATTCCGATGTCCAAGAACTCGGACGCTCAGGTGTGAGAGCAGAGGAGCGAGCTTCTGTGCGTAAGCCGGCAAGAAATCGCCAGCGATTAGAAAGACACCATCCCGGTGAGCATCAGAATGTAGCCACGCTTCGAGGGCATAGTGAACTCCCTTTCGAACCGCACACACACCGGCAAACAGCATTGTGAATGGGCGAGTGGGAGTTCGTGGTTCCATAGAGGGATGAAATGTCTTCTCGTCAAAGCCGTAAGTATGCCGAGCCAGCTTGTTCTCCGGGTAGCCTCTGTCCATAAATGTTCTGGCCACGAAGTCCGAGGGGCATAACAGCCGGGTGGCTAATGCGTACTCCTCTTCCTCTTGCCTGAGTCTTTCTGCGTTGTAGGCATATTCGTGGTCTGGCGGCAAGCTAATACCAAGTCGCTCGCACTCTCTCTGCACCACTTCAATGGCAAATCGGGTGTTCGCATTCGGTCTCTCCAGGACTGCAGGGATACCTAGCCTGGCCGCAGTCTTGAGGGTTCGAACTGCTCCCAAGGGCCACACGTGAACTATATCGATCTGGTCTGCCAGTCTTTCGAGACGTCGTGCGACGATCGCGTCGTGCAACGCGAAAGCGCGCATACTGCCTATGAGTTTGTAAGGAATCCGAAACTTGCCGCGCGCGAGGGTCGGTAGTACTGTTACCCCCTGCGCAACCGGTCGGGCCATTGCGCCCGGACACGCGAGCACATCGGCACCGGCCGCGGCAAGCCCATTTACTTGCTGCCAAGCTGTGTAACAGATCCTGGCGGCACCCAGCTTGTGGGGGAAGCTGTATAGAACCCTAACGGTTTCAGTTGGATGATGCACGAGATACTCTTTGAAGTTCTAACTCAAGGTGAGATTTTGCCGCCGCCGCTGCTCCATCCAGGAATACACGATGCCACAGCTCAAGCATTGCGAGGGAGAAAACCTCTTTGGAATATCCGCCATGCTGTTCGTTCTGGGAGACAAGGCGCTCGATGCTTCTGTGATCAAAATATCCCCTCTGCGCGGACTTTGAGTCGAGCAGAATGTCTCTCACCCAGCCCTTCATCTCCTTCCTCAGCCAAGACTCATAGGGAACAGGAAAGCCCGCTTTCTTCCGGCGGATGATTTCGTGAGGCACCTTGCCGGCGAGTACCTTTTTGAGGATGTACTTCGTCGTCATGCGGCGCACCTTATAGTTTGCAGGGAGTGAGGCTGCAAACTCCAGGATATAGTGATCCAGCAGGGGAACCCTAAGCTCAACCGAGTTCGCCATAGTCATTTTGTCGGCCTTCAACAGTAGGTCGTCAGCCAACCAGGTCTTGGTATCTACATAGAGCATTCGATTCAGAAGCCCACTGTTTGTTGTGCTGTGCAAGAGCTCGTGAACTGGCCTCAGCGAGTACTCTTTATCAACATGCCGGATGAAGTCACTCGAATAAACCCCGTTCCCATGCCGGTTGAAGAGGTGGAAGGGGCTTGAGGTCCGGCTGTAATAGTAGGATTCGAAAGGAACCGTCAGCAGCGGCGAGTAGCGGGCGATTCCGGCCGAACGGGTGGCTTGGTTGGCAACGGACAGAAGCGACTGCAAGGGACCACTCAGGGGCCCGCAAACTCTCTTGAGGCGCTCAAGCCATAGCATGCTGCGATAATTGGGATATCCTGCAAAGGCTTCGTCACCGCCCTCTCCGGAGATTAATACTTTGACGTGTTGCGCGGCAAGTTTGGAAACATAAAACAGGGCGACAGCGGGTGGTTCGCATACGGGGTCTTCCATGTGCCATACGTATTGCGGCAGGAAATCCACAAAATCATCGGCATTAATGGTCATCTCGTGGTGCTGCGATCCATATCTCAGGGCAGCCGTTCGGGCATAAGACCTTTCGTCAGCTATTCCATTGTCCGAGAAGCCCAACGTATAGCTGCTCAGGAGATGGTCACTCTTTCCGACGGCGAAGCTGAGCATGGCGGTCGAATCGACGCCGCCGCTTAGGAGGAAACCCACAGGGACGTCGGCAATCATATGGAGGCGGACCGACTCTTCCAACAGCTCCACGAGGCGCTCTTCGGCTTCGGCCAGCGAGATATCAGACGGCGCAAACGTCAGGTTCCAGTACTGATGGACGGTTATCCTTCCGTCTTTTACGAGCATGTAGGATCCTGGAGCCAATTTGCTGATATTGCTAAAGAGTGTCTCTTCACCGGGAATATAGAAGAAGGTAAGGAATCGGTCCAGAACAGATGGCTCTATCTGCGCGTGCACATCAGGGTCCGCTAGTATCGCCTTGATCTCTGACCCAAATATGAAGGCCTTATCGCTAACGTGATAATACAGCGGCTTAATTCCGATCCGGTCCCTGGCGATGAAGAGCTCCTTGTTCCGATTGTCCCAAATTGCGAATGCGAACATGCCACGCAGCTTCTTTACGCATTCGGGGCCGTATTCTTCATACAAATGAACGATCACTTCAGTATCGGAGTGCGTCTTGAAGACGTGTTGGCGCGCAATCAGCTCACGGCGAAGTTCCTGATAGTTGTAGATTTCTCCATTGAACACGATCCACAGCGAGCCATCTTCATTGTCCAGAGGTTGCTGGCCTGTGCTTAAGTCAATGATCGAAAGGCGCTGGTGTCCGAGTCCGATCGGGCCGCAACAATACACACCGTCCGCATCCGGGCCACGATGCCTGATTGTGCGAAGCATCGTCCTCACCAACGGAGCTCCGACGACAGCGTCGCGATCAAAGGCCAGTTTTCCGCAGATTCCGCACACGTCCGTATCCTACGAATGGCTTTCGCCAACGGTTGTCAACTCGCTAACATGCCAGCCGGTCGACCACTTGAGCACGGCCGTCCACTTGGACAGCGCATTCTTACGGTGAACAAGCTTGCTTCCGACGGTAGACAAAATGAATACTGCCATCAGCCTGATCAGGGCGGCGCATCCCATGCTAAGCCGGAACAGAAATGCGTAACCGGGGCCTCGCGTTTTACTGCAGAAATGCATCATGGCTTTGAATTTCATAACGGTTGCCCATTGGCGCACTTCACGTTGCTTGCTGCTCCCACCTCCGTGATGTACAAGTACTGCATCACCCACGTAGTAGTTTGTGTACCCCGCGCGCTTGGCTTTATGACACAGCTCCATATCGTCTGCGTACATGAAGTACTCTTCGCTGAACATGCCGATTTGCTCAAAGACGTGCCGTTTCAGCATCGTGCAGGCGCCCGAGATAACCTCAACTTGTGCGGGGTTCTTGTCGGACGAAAACAAAGGCGCGATGTTCCACAGCTTGCAGGCGGGCCAGCGAAGGCGAATCACTTCAATATCTAATAGTTGATTTGCGATCGTCGGAAACCTCTGAATACAACTTGTTTGCACCGAAAGATCCGTGTTCAATAGGCGCCCTCCCACAACCCCTGCATCAGGGAGGTTATCGAGATTGGCGAGCAAGGTCGTAATGGCGGGGTCCATCAGGAGGGTATCCGGATTGAGAAACAGAACGACTCGGCCTGAGGAACTGCGGAAACCGAGGTTGTTCGCAGCCGAAAAGCCAAGGTTTTGTGCGCTTTTGATTACTCGAATGCTGGGAAACTCCTCGCTGAGGGTGTCGACGTTTTTGTTCGGCGAGGCGTTATCGACAACGATGATTTCGTAGTCGATGCCGTGCGTGTACTCGAAAACGCTCGCGAGACACTCCCTCAGATAGGCTTCTGAATTCCAATTGACGATGATGATCGACAGATCCATTGAATGAAATAGGCTACTTGGAACGGAGCAGTGTTGAGCTGCTTATCGCCAAATCGTCTCTCGTCCCCACAAGCGACGGAGCTGTTGCTGGCGCAAAAAACGAACCATTTCCTGGTCCTGGACCCGGGGAACCTGCTTGAGATAACCCCTGGCAAAACCATAAAGATGTGCGACGGAACCGATCACATACGGTTTAGAGGGAAGACGGTAAACGCACTTCGCAACCTCGAATAGCGGATGATACCCGCATACATAGTCGCCACAGCCATTCTTGACCATGCTGCCCCACATTCCATAGGCAGTACCGGTAGGACGATGATGCTGTACCAGAAGTTCTGGAAAGCTCCTGGTGTTCCAGCCCAGCATTTGCGCTTTGACCTCATCTACCGTATCTGTGCTAGGGCCGACCCACAGCCCTCCAAGATCGTTCCAACAGGTACGACGATATAGCTTCAAGCCTCCACGAACGTGGAACCGGGGACATTCTTCCAGCACTCGCCTGCCATTCTTGATGTAGTACAGAGCGCCACCACCGATGCCAAGGCGAGATTCACGGCGAAAGTGATCGAAGCATCGGTTGAAGTAGTCGCTTTCAAATGATAGGTCGCCATCGAGCTTAGCCATGAATTCCCAATCGTTGCATTGCAAAACATCAAAGCCGGCATAAAAGGCCTCGATGATGCCCCCGCCGGTTTTCCGAAATCCTCGGTCTTTCCGATGGACCCCCCGGATCCAGGGGTGTTTAGCCGCGTATTCTTCGATTATGTCTGCCGTTCTGTCTTTTGATCCGTCATTGACGACGATGTACTCCGCTGGACGCAAGGTTTGACCGATGATGCTCTCAATCGTCAGCCGCAGGTAGGCCTCTTCGTCACGGACAGGTGTGATGACTACATATCTGGTACTCATAATCGGTCGTTAATTCGGATCAGTTGCAGGCATGCGACAGGCTCAGAAATAGGTCGCCGTCAAAAACTCGGGAACATAGGGTCTGCAGCCGGACGGTGTCCACCCAGTCCAGCGGTGGAGAAGTCCAGCTCGGAACCTGTGTATTGCACAGGGCCGCTAGTCGACGGCACGAAAACATCGGCTGCGGATGCAGTTACCGCGGCGACAATTGCAAGGAACGCATACCACCAGATTCTTATTTGGTCGAAATAGTTGGCCCCGAAGAAGGCAGCAACATGCGCAAACATGACTGCCCCTAGAGTCCAGATGAACCACTCCTCGTAGCGTCCTGCCATCAACTGACGTGTCTTTCCCAGTCTGCTGAAGACATTGCAAACCAAAGCGATGAAAAGGCCAAACGTCATCAGCCCTCCGACCTCTCCCTCTGCGACGAACTGGTTCTGAACATCCCACATGTCCCAGCCCCAGTCGCCATTATTGGGAGCTCCCAACAGCCACCAGTCGCTGAAATGCCTGATGAACTGATCGACAAGTAGGGCACGCTGGTATCCCGAGGAGCCCCCTACGAGGTCGACATGAGCGATGACGAACCAGACAGGAGCCTTCATGACGAGCGCAAGAACCACCAGGCTGAGTACGATACCCCAGCGTATTGATCTCATCCTGGCGCGCAAAGGCCACAGGACGAGCCCGATACTGCCGGCCAATAACGCGAGCACTGGGGTGCTGGAAGCGGACATCAGAACCATTGTGACTGCCCCAGCAATACCCATTACCGCCAGAAGCTTGCGACTCTGGTTTTTCCAAAGCCACAGGAACATCGGCACCAGCGTTCCACCAAAAACGCCGGCAATAATGGCGTGTTGGAAGACGCCTTGACATCGGATCTTTCCCTCTCGAACAGCGGGGATCTCACCTACACCACCGAGGATACCGAAGAGGTTGTGGTTGCCGAAATGCTCGTAAGTCATGCACAGACCAAGCGTAAATGCGACAGTCGCCAGTACCTTGACTGTCAGACCGGTGTCTTCGATGTCGCGAATCAGGTATCTGAGAACAAAGTAGCCACCCAGCGCATCAATTAAGAGTCCGAACTGGTTTATGAGGGCGGATGTCTCCTGATAAAGCAGAACAAAGCACATCGCTCTGGAGATCGCCCAGCCAATGAATATCTTGTCTAAGGCAGTAAACCCACCCGCAAACAGTTCATCGCCTGAGCAATAGTGAGAAGCGATCAGTCGACAACAACCCGCGAGAATGATGATACGTAGGACGAAGAAGTGCAGACTACCAAACACCACCTGTTGCCCTAACGGCACGAAGAATACGGAAAGGAGAAAGGGGACGACCGCTCGTTTGCGGGGAAGTACAAGCACCAGCAGTATGGCGACGAGCATTACTGCGAGAACGAGTGGATGCAATACGGTGTCGCTCGCACCGCCGCCGAATTTTGAGTGTTCAGTCACTTACCAGTTCTGTGAGTGCAAAGAGCCTGTCTAAAGCTAACCGCCGAAATAGGTGGACACATAATCGCTGCTGGACAGACGAAGAGGAGGTAAGCTGTTAGAAACTAAGACGGTCCCTGGGTAGGCAGGCCACGGCCTCTCACTGATGTGATCTCTTCAACTCTCGAACAGTCGCCTTCGACACCGTGGCGAATATTGTCGAAGGCGGCAAGAAGTTCATGTACATCAGGTGCTTGTGTGTCACTCTTCGTTCTTCTTAGAACAAAACGAGGATAGGCCTCTCGCAATCTCCGCATAAATATTGGCAGGCCTGAACGCGTGATTCGCACGCAAGTCGTTTGTATTGGAAGGTGCTGAAACTTGGATCGGCGGAGGTAGTCGCAACACTCGTAAAACTCTGGCGGCAGCACCCTGTGTTGTCGAGTATTGTGGATGCATGGCGCAAAGATCGCGTAACTGCGCATTCCGCGTGCGGCCGCGCTAAGACAAATGTCTGCTCCGTAAAGATGAAAATGCGGCAGGTGCTGGTCGAAGCGAAGTCCAGAACTCTTACGTATTACAAGGACTATTTCGTCCAGGGTTTGTACAGGGATTGGCCGCTCAAATGGTGCACCATGCACACCCTGCGGGGACGAATATAGGTATCCGCGGTAGCGACCGTCGGCAGTGATCCCGTAACATCCCAAGACTCCCCAGGATTGATCCATTTCCTCCAGCATGACGAGAGATCTCTCAAACTGCGAGATCCAGTGATTTCCAAGAAAGACATCCTGATGAGCGAAGACAATGATGTCATGCTTACTTCGCTCGATTACCTCGTTATAGGCAGAAGCCGCCGAACTGTGATTCCACTGGATAATGACTCCAGCTTGATTGTCGGTGGCCAGACACGGCGAGGCCAGAAAATTGCTTTCAAGAACCCGCCTGTCATTCGCGGCAACAGCCAATGTGATCTTCATTGACACGTCGATTCGGCAGAAAGTGCCGACACAAGGTCGGGGCTACGAAGGATAATCTCTGTCGCCAGAAGAATGTCAGGTGTTGTGCAGACTCGTTTCGGGAGTGAAATGGAAGGCCGCAGACGCGGTGTCAATGCGGCCCTTTTCTCAACCTGGCAATCGCGCATAAGTCTTTGTTGAATTTCCCCGACCGCCAGAGGCTAAACGCCTACTCGGGTGTAGCCGTCAAGCCAGTTGGAGGGGACGGCGGGGGCCCGGAGTTATACGCGTAAGCACCCGAGTCCCATGATCCACTCGCAGGCCTTGGATTCCCCAATATGTCACTGCAAAGTGCAGTGAGGTTACCACTGCACAGTGACGTAAGGTTCTTCCCCTTGCCAATGATCATCGTTGACTGCGACGAAGGGGATCCATCCGCATTCAGCGCTAACGATGCGCTGTAACTGGAGTGTGTGTCACAACCGGAACACTGTGATGCCCATGTTGAGAACGAACCGGTGTCGATGTTATTCCATTCCCAGCAGTTGTATCCGCTGCAGTTCCCGTAGGCTTGATAGTCCATGTCTGTTGCTGGATTAGCGAAGGTAGTACCACCGCCTCCATTCAGAAGATTGAGAAACCCCGCTGAGGTCACCACATTGTTAATAATTTTGATATGTGTCCCACTTGGGCCTAATGCCAGAGAATTAACTGAGTCTGCCGTCACGATTGTATTGTTGTAGATAATGGAATTCGAGTTGCCGATATATGGTTGCAGCAATCCATTGACTGCTCCAGAAGGCTGTAAGAATACATTGTTGAAAATGTAGTATGTTCCGTTTGTGGTCCATGTAGCACCACCTTCGAGGAAAACATGCGCCGTGATGCAACACTGGTTCGAAGTCTGGAAGAAATTGTTATAGATGTAAATGACGGCAAGATTCATGCCGAAGGCGTGGATCCCATCCGCATGATATGCGTCGGCATTTCCTGTGTCCCAGTTCTGGTAATCGTGAACCCGATTGTTATAGAAAAAGACCGGGCCTGCCCACGTATTGCCGCCGTACAAGGCCAAACCGTGAGCCACGTTGTAGACATTGTTATTGTAGAAGGAGACATTCACGTCACTGGCATTAGCTTGATCGTTGACGGCCCACGATGCGTCGTGGATTAGGTTGTCGTGAATCTTCACATTTGATCCCGAAAAACCGATCGCGCTATTTTCGACGGTTCCTGCTGCTGTATCACACCCGCTGTTGCCTTCGCATTGGGTATGAACATAGTTGTTGATCAGCGCCAGATTGCGAATTTCGCAGCTGTTACAGGATGACGCTGAGATAAAGTTCGAATTCGCGTGATATGCAAGCCCCGTTCCGTTGGCTGTGTTTTTGATCACACCGTTACAGGTATTTGAAGAGACCTGGCCGCCTTGCACTGCTCCGCACGGCACGCCGCCATCGATGACGACATTGCTGAGACCGTCGATCGTTATGGCATTGGCCCAATAGGGGGCTGTCATCATTGCGCCAGTTTCGAACAAGATGGTGACTGGGGTACCACTCGCACCGCTGCCCTGGGCGGTAAGCAACGTTGCCCCGGCAGCGCCTGTGAAAGTACCGCAGAGGTGCACGGTGGTGCCAGGCCCTATCTGGTTGGAGCCGCTGCCCCAGTTTCTTGAAGTATTAAAAAAAGTATACGCATAAGCATTCGCGCAGCTGCTTCCGTTACCCGCGCCTGCCACTGTCTGTGCTATGTAGACATCAGTCACACTGGCCGCCACAACGGCGGAACTGCATATTAGTGCGGCGAACACAACAATCAACAAACCCCTGTTTCGGAATATCATTATCAACTCCAGACGGCTACCATTTGCTGGCAGAGACTCTCGGCTCCCGAAGCCGACACATAAAGGCTCTCAGTCACGAGAATCACTGTCAATCTCCGGGTGGGATTCAGGCAAACTAAAGTAACCCGTTTCGCCAACCGAGTATAGCACTAAAGTGGTGGTCGCCTTGGATCCGTCTACAAGCACAGCTTCCGTGCGTATTGAACCGTATGAAGCCAGTTGTAGCCGCCCCGGAGCTTAGCGCTGAAGAACCGAAGGTCGTCGCCCGAATTTACCGGCAGGCGTCGCATGAAATATCGGTCGCAGGTGGCATCGGCAGTTCCAACAATTGTACAGACTCCGTTGTCATAGCCGGTCTCCTCTAACATGTCTCGCAGGTTTCCCACAAAGACCCGGTCCGTTTCCGGGAATGCGTAAGGATATGCGAAGGAGTCCAGCGCACACCCCAACATATTCTCAATGGTCTCTTTGGAACACCGAAGTTCGTGCCGAATATCTGCCGCTCCCAAATCCCTCAATTGTGGGTGAGCCTCGGTGTGGGATCCAAACTCGATTCCGCTGGATTTCAGCTCCCGCACCTCATCCCAAGTGAGACAGCCAAAGCCGTTAAATGAGCGGCGAGTCTGGGAAATATATGCGGTTGGGAGGAAGACCGTTGCGGTGAAGCCGTATTCAATTAGGGTGGGGAACGCCCTGGTGTAGAAATTCTGGTACCCGTCGTCAAATGTTATGACGACTGAATTGGAGCAGCGTTCGTCGCGAGCCTTTATACGCCGGAGTGCCTCGGATAGGCTAACGCTGGTGTAGCCTTCATCACGAAGGAACCTGACGTGCTGCTCGAACATGGCGGGTGATGTTGCCGTTTCGTAATAAGGATGCCTGTGTGAGTTCCCACTCTCCGTAACCCCGTGATACATGAGTATAGGAATTCTTTCGGCGGGATGCCCGTTTTTTCGCTGCTGTAGACGTCCGAAGATCGACACTGTGGCCCATCGATCCACTCTTACGCTTTTCATAGTCAACGGTCGGCTCGCTTGCACTTTGTGGCGCACAGGCAGTTCTCACCCCGGCCAGTAATTATCAATGAGCTGTGGCCAGAGTACCGGCCTTCCCACAAACCAGGGAATCCAGCAGATCAAGATAGATGTGTTGCTTGGCAGCCCAATTGTTAGCCTGAGCGTGCCTGGCTGCATTTCTAACAAGGCTGGTCCGGAGTTCAGGCTGCCGATGAAGCTGAAGTATCGCATCGGCCAAAGCTGCATCACTGCCCGACTCAAAGAACTTCACAGTCTGTTCACTGTGGTAGTAGGTGTCGACTTTCGTCTGCGACACAATCACTGGAACGCCGACCGCCATGCATTCCAAGATCTTTGTGCTGGCGGCTTCGTTGCCGAAAAGCGAAGATGCACGCTTTGGTACCACTGCCAGGTCTGAGTTTGCCATCTCTTCTGCGATTCGCTCGAGCGGTAGCGCCTTGTGGAATACCACCCTGCCGTTCAAGCCGAGTTCCGTTGCGAGCCGAATCAGGTTTGGCTTCTCCGGGCCCTCGCCATAGATGTAAAACTCTGCGTCCGGAATCTCCCCGGCAATACGACCAAATGCCCTGATGGCGATATCGAGGCCTTGGTGAGAGTTCAGACTTCCTGGATAAATGATTCTGAAATTGCCGTTGGCGCGGGTCCTTGGAAGCGGCCTGAAGACATTGGGATCCGGGTAATTGCAGACGGCAGTACACTTGTCAGATCGGACGGAGCGATTGGCAAGTCGCTCGCGCCATAGGTGGTTGGCCACGACGACATGGTCAGCCAGCGCGGCGGAAGACCGTTCAACGAGCAATAGCAGCCTGTGCAAAATGGATTTGCGGCTTGAACCGAACTTGCTGGCGTAGAACTCGGGCAGAATGTCGTGGATGTCGAGGACTACTGCTGCCCCTGAAAGCTTCGGTACCAGGGCCGAAAACACCAGGAAGTCAGGTACGGAGTGGACATGGATGATGTCGTAAGGTTCAGCATGATGTTGCTTAGTCAGCACTACTGCTGAGTGAAGCAGGAACCGGAGTATCCTAAAAAGATAGGTTGTTTGACGAACTTCGTTGACCACCCTCTCCTGTATGCCATAAAAGTTGACGCCCTTTATGTTCATGTACTCTGGCTGGCCGCTTTGCCTTAAGGCAAAAATGTCTACGCTGTCTCCTCGTTGTACCAAAGCGCTGGCGTACTGTTGAATACGAGCGTTTCCTTCGAAGAAGGCATACGCGACCATCGCGACTCTCATAATTGCCGACCTGCCTTGAGGTTAATTGCCTTCTTACGATGACAGACGACGTGTCATGTTAGGCAAAGATGTTTGCCAATGGCGCAAGACACTGTTCTAGCGCGCTGCTAACCATCTGCTGCTGCTTACGGTCTAACTGCGGATATATTGGCAAAGACAGGATCTCGGGGGCAACCTTCTCGGAGACCGGAAACTCCCCAGTCCTGTAACCGAGATTGCGATAGGCTTTCTGCAGGTGAAGCGGGATCGGATAGTGAATCCCTGTGCCAATGCCGGCTGCCTTCAGATGGTTCTGGATCTCGTTCCGATTCTGCACTCTCACAACATACAAGTGGTAGACTGCACGGCTCCAGTCCGGCTCAAAAGGCATGATCAAACCTTCCACGGATGACAGTAACTCTCGGTAGACTTCTGCTCGCACGCGGCGCGAGGCATTCCATTCCGCCAGATGAGCGAGTTTTGCAAGCAGTATGCCGGCTTGAATGGTGTCCAGCCTGCCGTTATAACCTTCTATCTCGTGGTAATACTTGTCTGCCTGCCCGTGATCGCGCAGCATGCGTACTCTCTGGGCCAGGTCCGGGTCGTTGGTAGTGACGGCTCCAGCCTCGCCGCAAGCACCTAGGTTTTTGCCAGGGTAGAAGCTGAAAGCCGCTGCCTTTCCCAGCGACCCCGCCTTTTGCCAGTGTTCCTTGGTTCTCGAGAAATACTCGGCTCCATGAGCTTGGCACGCGTCTTCCACCACGACTAGATTCCACGCTTCGGCTAGCGACATAATCAGATCCATATCGGACATTTGTCCATATAGGTGGACGGGCACGATCGCGGCAATTATTCGGCCAGTCCGACGAGAAATCGGCCTTCCGGTGGCCTGATCCCTATCGCACCTTGTTTCCAGGTATTCCCGGAGCCGCTCCGAATCCATGTTGTAGGTTTGCTCGTCAATATCTATAAACTCTGGCTGGGCGCCGGCCTGTGAAATGGCTTCTGCAGTAGCGATGAAGGTGTTAGGCACTGTGAGCACGCTGTCGCCAGAGCGGACCCCAGCGGCCATGAGCGCGAAACGCAACGCATCCGTCCCGCTGCCTACGCCGACACATTGACTAACATTACAAAAATCGGCGAAGGCGGCTTCAAAATCCTCGACTGCCTTCCCTCCTATGAATGCCGCAGTATGCAAGCTTGTTCGAAAAACATCGGTTAATTCCGCCTCCATCTCCAAGTGGGGACTGACCAGATCCAGAAACGGAATATGAATACTGTTCATTGTATGCACCTTTCTTCTGCCGAGGGTGAGTTTGTGCATCAGCCGATGACTTGTTGATCTGGCTACCAGGGATCTCGCTAAGGAAGTATGTAACTGCAAATGCTAGGTCCGCCGCGGGCACTCACTCCTTTGCCTTTTTCGGGCCCACTTCCTCGGGTTGGTCCTCAACGATATGTCGTAAGATCCTAGCTGGGTTTCCTGCGACAATCGTATCTCTGGGTACGTCTCTCGTAACCATACTTCCTGCCCCGACGATCGCGTTCTCTCCAATCGTCACCCTGGAGAGGATTGTGGCACCGGAACCAATTGAAGCCCCTTTCTTCACCCTTGTCCGTTCCACTCTCCAGTCAGCTTCGGTCTGTAATTTGCCTTCGGTGCTGGTCGCTCGCGGATAACTGTCGTTAATGAACGTTACCCCGTGACCTATGAACACGTTGTCTTCGATAGTTACACCCTCGCAGACAAAAGTGTGGCTCGAGATTTTGCATCGCTTGCCAATCGTTGCATTCTTCTGCACCTCAACGAATGCTCCGATCTTGGTTTCATCCCCAATCTCGCATCCGTACAGATTGATGAATGCGGCTAGCTTTACGTCTCGTCCAAGTTTTACATCAGGAGCTATGTGAAGCAGATCGTTCACAGGCGCACCGCCTCCCCTCGGTTGTGGACAGACTCGCTGGCCGCCTGCAGCATCTGGACCACGCGACGTCCAGCATGACCGTCGTTTATCGGCTTTTTGTTATTGCAGACACAGTCTATAAAATGGGCGGCTTCCGCTCTCAAGGCCTCGATTCTCTCTAATTGTGGGGCCCACATATCCCCAGAGCGATAGCTGACGAGCAGGTCATAGACACTATTGCAGTCGCTGATTTGTACTCCCTTGTCGTAGACCTTGATCTTTTCGTCGGCCTCCAAATCGTTCCAGACCAGCATCTTCTTCTGGCCTCCAATGAGCGTCGTGCGGACTTTGACGGGTGACAGCCAGTTGACGTTTATGTGCGCTATGACTTTATTGGGGAAGTAGACAGTCATGAATGCTATGTCTTCGTGACCGTTAAGGTGCTTTTGGCCGGTCGCGGAAATTGCTTCAGCCTTAGCTTCGATCAGGTAATCCATGATCGACAGATCGTGCGGCGCCAAATCCCAAAGCACATTGACATCGTGCTGAAAGAGGCCAAGATTCACCCGCGTCGAGTCGTAGTAATAGAGCTCACCCAGTGTGCCATTCTCGATGAATTGTCGTATCTTACGGACTGCCCCGGTATACAGGAACGTGTGATCGACCATAATCTGTAGGTTGTTCTTCTGGGCCAACTCGATTAGCTCGTCGGCCTGCTCCACAGTTGAGGTGAACGGTTTCTCCACAAAAACGTGCTTCCCATTCGAAAGCGCCTTCTTAGCCAGATCGTGATGTGTCCACACAGGGGTTACGACTGCTACCACATCGATGGTAGGAGATGTGACTACATCCATACAATTATTAGTAGTTTTAATGTCTGGATAAGCCTGAGTAACGCGGCTCAGCATGGCTGCACTTTTGTCGCAAACCATGTCCACGCGTGACTCGGGGCTCAGGTGGAAGTTCCGTACGATATTCGGACCCCAATATCCATATCCGATGACTCCGATCTTGAGCATTTTCGTCTCCCTATGGTTCGGTGACAACAGCGAACTGAAAGTACTTTTACTTGGGCGCTGTCAGAGATTTCGATCATCCGCAGTTAACACGCCCGGATGCAGCGGTCCAATAGTGTTGACGTGCGTGACGAGTCATACTGAGGGTGGAAGTGACGCTAGACGGCACCGTTGCCTGTGAACATCGCGCCTGGAGTTTGTATAATGATCTTTACGTCTTGCAAAAGCGATCCAGTTTTGGCATATCGAAGATCCATGCGCACCATCTCGTCGAAGGTGGTTCGAGACCTACCTTTAACCTGCCACAACCCAGTAAGACCGGGCTTGATTTCCAACACCCGGCGCTTGTGCCAGGTACGATACCGCTCGAATTCATAGGGCAGGGGAGGACGGGGACCAACAAGTGACATGTCGCCGACTAAGACATTGATGAATTGTGGCAATTCGTCCAAGCTGGTCTTGCGCAGGAGTCGGCCCAAAGGAGTCACCCTCGGATCGTTGACCAGCTTGTACATTCCGTTCGGTTGCTGAACGTGCTTCGCACCTTCAATCAACTTCGTCACGTAGTCGCGGTGAACGCCCGGGTCATTGTTGGCATACATCGAGCGAAACTTGTAGAACTTGAAGATCCGCCCAAACTGTCCAATGCGCTTCTGGCAAAACAAGACAGGACCGGGGGAGGTGAGCTTAACCAGGGCTGCGATTGCCGCAAAGACAGGAAGAAACACGAGGAGAGCCAGCAAACTCCCGGCAATGTCGATGGCCCGCTTGAGCGCGCTCTCCGGATATCCGGAGGTTTGCTTACCATGAAGGTCGCGATAGATGGTTCCTTCCCACCCGTTGCCGTCGTTGTTGTTCGACTGCTGAGGGAATAGCCTGATCACAATTCTCAAACCACTGAACTCGTCCGGGCTGATCGCCGTCTGCACCGCCCGCGAGATTTTCTCCGTGACGAGTTCAACCTTCGCGTCGTCGGCGTCACCGACCTCCGTCAACAGAATGCCCAGCGTCAAACTCTGTTCATACCATCCCAGGCAGTCTGTCTCTCTAATTGACGTGGAAATG
>Ga0209040_10000651_pt1 | contig 26887 bp, 25 predicted proteins | sample BogFormECP12_OM3_FD_188240 | JGI IMG/M metagenome (GOLD analysis project Ga0209040, IMG submission 188240) | Bog forest soil microbial communities from Calvert Island, British Columbia, Canada - ECP12_OM3 (SPAdes) (version 2) | ecosystem: Environmental > Aquatic > Freshwater > Wetlands > Bog ... | reverse complement strand
GCATTTATCTGCCACGCGGAGTCGGCTCTGCGCCCGGGATCGTCGTGGTCCACGGCATGCACGAACTCGGTATCAATGAGCCGCGGCTGGTAAGCTTCGCTCGCTCTCTGGCTTCTACCGGTTTCTTTGTTATGACACCGCAGGTGCCGGGCATTGCCGATTATCGCGTGGAGGCTGAGTCGGCCGATCTCATCGGCGTGGCCGCGCAAAGCTTCGCGCAACAACTCCAGGCGCCGAAGGTCGGCATACTGGCGCTCAGTTTTTCTGGAGGCCTGGCGCTACTGGCGGCCAGAGATCCGAAGTACTCGCAGTCCATTGCGTGGGTGGCCACGGTTGGAGCGCACTCTGATCTGGCGCACGTGTTGCGCTTCTTCGCTACCGGCGAGGCCGTCCGGCCCGACGGATCGGTCGAGCATCTTCCGCCGCATGAGTATGGACCGCTCATTGTGGTTTACGACGAGCCGCAGGACTTCTTCTCCCCGCAAGATGTGCCGACCGCGCATGAGGCCATGAGGCTGCTGCTCTCAGAAAACGTCAAGGCCTCCGAGGATGTGGCGAAAAGGCTGACGCCCGCCGGCCAGGAAACTATGCAGCGCATCTACCACAAGCAGCGCGGGCAGTTTGCTTCCGCGCTCCTCGCCGAAATTGACAAACAACCGCAGCCGTTGGCCGCCGCTTCTCCCGCCGGTCACGTCAAGTCTCTTCAGGTGCCGGTTCTGCTTCTGCACGGCTCCGACGACACAGTCATCCCACCAACCGAGCTTCTCTGGCTGGAGCGCGAGATTCCAAAAGACCAGCTGCGCGCCGCGTTGATCAGTTCTGCCATCACGCATGTGGAAGTCGGCAGCAAGGCAAGCTTGCGCGAACGGCTGGCGCTTGTACACTGGATGGCATTGATGATCCGCGCAGCGAGAGCCACTGAAAGCAAAGGCAGCCTGCACTTGCCCGCGGGTACCTGGCTGGTCTCCGCGGCGGAGACGATGCCCTGATCCGGTCATGGTGACACTCGAACAGATCAAGCTAGCGCAGAGGCGCCTGCGCGGCATCGCGGTGCGAACGCCGCTCATTCCCTACTTCCCGCCCGCTACCAGCGATGGGCCGGCGCACGAAGCACAAGGTCAGCTCTGGCTCAAGCCGGAAAGCTTGCAGCCGATCGGCTCGTTCAAGGTGCGCGGCGCATACAACAAGATCGCATCGCTAACAGAACAAGAACGGCAGCGCGGGGTTATCTCGTATTCCAGCGGCAATCACGCACAGGGTGTCGCCTATGCGGCACGCGCCCTGGGCGTAAAGTCGGTCATCGTGATGCCCCGCAACGCGCCGAAGATCAAGGTTGACAGCACCGCCGCGCTGGGAGCGGCGATCGTCACGGTGGGTCCTGCAAGTCTGGAGCGCCTGAAGAGAGCCGAGGAGCTTGCTCGCGAGCATGGCTACGCCATCGTGCCTCCCTACAATGACGAGCAGATCATCGCTGGCCAAGGCACCGTCGGGATCGAGATCCTCAAGGACTGTCCGGATGTCGATCTCGTGCTGGTGCCGGTCGGCGGCGGAGGGCTGGTCAGCGGTGTCTCTGCTGCAATTAAGCTGAGCGGCTCGACGGCCAAGGTGATCGGAGTCGAGCCGGAGTTGGCGAACGATGCGCAGCGGAGCTTCCGCAAAGGCGAGATCGTGCAGCTCCCGGCCGAGCGCGTGTCCAGCACGCTAGCGGATGGCTTGCGCACACAATCGATCGGACCGCTCAATTTTGAGCACATCCGGCAATTTGTGGATGACGTGATTACCGTGACCGAAGATGAGATCCGCACTGCTATGCGCCGGATCATCAGCAACGCCCGGATTGTGGCTGAGCCGAGTGGCGCGGTCACTTTCGCCGCGTGGCTTTTCCACGCCAACGAATTGCCCGACTCGAAGAAAGCGGTCGTGATTGTCAGCGGGGGCAATGTCGAGCCGCAATTGCTGGCGCAAGTGTTGTCGGAAGAAATCGTGACGGAATAATTACAGGAGTCGTTGGGGTGTTGCGCAGATATTTTTATCGCTGTTCAATTCTGGTCCTTTTGTCGTCCATCCTTGCCTTCGCCACCGAACGTGGCATTATGCTGCGCGAAGGAATCATTTACATTTCTCCCGACACGTCTTCGGCGAAGCTGTCGAACATCGGACGCGGCCGCGAAGTTGCGGTGATTGAACGCACCCCAGGATGGGTGCACGTTGTGGGTACGGTTGATGTCACCACCAGCATCGAATTCGGCGATGAGCAGCAGAACGACCGCAACATCACCGGCTGGATTATCGACAAAGGCGTAATCACCACAACAACGCCCGATGGCGAGAAGATACTCTTCGGAGAGGCCTTCGATTCCGAGATGGAGGCCAGTCACCGCGGAGGCCGGCGCGGCGCTGCGCAGGACGCCATGAGAATTTACGCCCGCATCGCCGAGTACTTTCCCGCTTCGCCGCTGGCGGCGCAATCTCTGTATCGCGCGGCCGACATCCGCTGGCAAATCGAAGCTGAAGATGCAGCCACTCGTCCTTCGGCGAAAATGCGCGACCCGGCCCTGCGCTTCCAGATGGACGAGCAGTACATGAAGAAGGTGATAAAGAAGTATCCCGGCACTAAATGGGCCGACCTTGCGGCCTATCGTTTGATTGATAACAAGCTGTGCGGAGACTGGGAAGCCACAGCGAAGTGCCCGGAGATGGAAGCGCAACTTTACATGAAGTATGTCGAAGACCATCTGCAATCGCCCAAGGCGCCCGAAGCGCTGTACAAAGCGGCGTGGCGCTACTCGGCGCTCATTGTTATCTACAAGACGGAGAACCAGTCGAATAAGGCGGACGACTCCGCCGCCCGCGCCCTCACTGTGGCCAAGAAACTGATGTCGCAATACCCCAACGACACCGATTGGTCCAGCCGGGCGGAGCGTCTGGTATATATGGTTCAGAACAACATGCCCACGTGGGGGCCGAATCTTGAGTAGCCGGGTCGATCCCACAACAATTTGCGCGCTGCTGCAAGGTAGCTTGATCGCACGGAGGCGATTTGAACGATTACCTGTTGTCTGTCCTGCTGGGTGTCATTGAAGGCCTAACCGAATTTCTTCCCGTCAGTTCGACGGCCCACCTGCGCATCGCGGAGGCTTTTCTCGGCATCGATCTCGGCAATGGCTACTGGAAAATGTTCTCCATTGTCATTCAGTTGGGCGCGATCCTCTGCCTGCCGCTGTACTTCTGGAACCGTATCGTCGAGTTCGTCGGCGATTTTCCAAAGGGCAAGCGCGGCGATCGTACCATCGTGAACCACCCGCTTTCGCTTACTGCTATTGCCTTCGTGGTGACTGCCATCCCGGCCTTCCTGTTCACCAAAATCATCGGCAAGCACCTGGAGAGCCTCACCCTGATGGCGTGGGCGCTGGTCATCGGCGGCATCGTGATGTGGATCGTGGACGCGGTGTACGAGCGCTCGCAGCACAAGGCTTTCGCGCGCGGCAAGCTTACCGAAGACATGGAGCAAATGTCGGTCCCTCAGGCCATCTGGATCGGTTTCTGCCAGATATTTTCGGCGGTCTTTCCCGGAACTTCGCGCTCCATGTCCACCATCACCGCGGGAGAGTTGGCGGGCATGAGCCGTCCCGCGGCGCTGGAGTTCTCATTCTTCCTCTCTATCCCTACGATGGTGGTCGCCACTTGCTACGACCTCCTCAAGTCCTTGCGCCCACATCATGGCGAACCAAGCGCCATCGGTACCATGCCGAGCGACGCTCATCATTGGATCGTGCTGGTCATCGGTTTCGTAGTGTCGTTCATCGTCGCCTATGGCGTGGTGGCGTGGTTCATGAACTGGGTCCGCACCCGCGGGTTCACCGTGTTCGCCATCTACCGCATACTCCTCGGGGCATTCGTGCTTTGGTGGGTCGGACACCTCGGCTAGCCAAGGGGAGAGACTAGATCGGCAACACATACGCCTCTGATTTCCACCACTGCGGTCCAGCTTTTTGGGATAATAATTTGGCTCTGGCGTACTAGCAGCCCCTTATCGGGGATGTTGTGGAACTACGCGTCCCTGGTGGCTACGTGTTGCGTGGCTGTTTCTGCCTGCGCTGGACGGAGAGGCAGCATGGGTCTTCGCAAGCGGCGCGGTTCTGCGGTAAGTCCGTACGCCAAAATGAACGTCATCGCTCGCACATTTGCTCCGACGGCCAACCGGCGGCTCAATGAGCTGATCGGCTTCCTGGTTTTTGTCTCCGCGGTCCTCCTTGTCCTCGCATTGGTGTCGTACTCGCCACTCGATCCCTCGCTGAACACTGCTTCGAATCCTCCTGCCGGAAGGCCGGCGCACAACTGGATTGGCGTCTTCGGGGCCATCGTCAGCGATCTGGCATGGCAATTCTTTGGCGTTGCCGTCTTCCTGATACCGCTTTTCCTGCTGCTTTACGCATTGCGCTGGTTCCGCTCGCGGCCCATTAGTTCGCCTTATGCCAAAACGCTCGGGGCGGTTGCGCTGCTCACGTTCCTCTCCGGCCTGATTGGCCTGCTGCCGTGGACGCTTCGCTGGAGAGGCGCCATCCCGGCCGAAGGCCTGCTGGGCCGCATCGTCGCCGACGCGCTGATTCACTACTTCAATCTCGTCGGCGCATATCTGATTTGTCTGGCTGTGATTGCTGTCGCGCTCTATCTTTCGACGGCGTTTTCGTTCGGCGCGATCCAGATCTGGTCCCAAACCCGCTTGTCATTTGTCTATGCCGCGCTCGATCGTTTTACCGACTGGCGCGCGGAGCGTGCTCGCAAGCAGGCAGCTAAAGAGCTCGAGAAGAAGCGCGCCGCCGCTACTAACTCAAAGCCAGTGGTCACGGCCCAACTTGTGCCACGACGGGCTGCAGAAGAGACGGCGTCCGCCGCGCCGCAGCCGGGCGCTGTGGCTGCTCCCCTGCCACAACTTCAGCGTGGCGGAGTCAAGACCGGCATCGAGCGCATGTTCGGCGGCGAAGCTGAGAAGCCGGCCGAGCAGCCGACGTCCAGCCAGGCAACTGAAACCGAGCCGCTCTCTGCCAGCGAAGAGATCGCTGTCGGCGCGCGTGCCGACAGCACGTCTCGCGGCAAGACCACGATGCCGCGCCTCGCCGGCAGCTACAAACTTCCTTCCACCGCGCTGCTGCACCGCGCCGACGAGCATAGCGCCATCAACGAACTCGAACTGAAGAACCTGGCGCAGGTGCTGGCAGAAAAGTGCGGGGAGTTCGACGTCCGCGGCCAGGTAGTGCAGATCAACCCCGGTCCGGTGGTCACTACGTTCGAGTTCAAGCCAGAAGCCGGCATCAAGTACAGCCGCGTCACCAGCCTTTGTGACGACCTCTGCCTGGCGCTGCGCGCGGAGAGCATCCTCATCGAGCGCATGTCAGGCAAGTCGACCGTTGGCATTCAGGTGCCGAACCACGAGCGCGAAACCATCTGGCTGCGCGAGGTCGTCGAGTCGCAGGAGTTTCTTGGCTCGAAGTCGAAGATCACGCTGGCCATGGGCAAAGACATCAATGGCCGCATCGTCACCGCCGACCTAAACACCATGCCGCACCTGCTGATTGCGGGATCGACGGGATCGGGTAAGAGCGTGGCCATCAACGCCTTCATCATGTCCATCCTCTACAAGGCGACGCCCGACCAGGTTCGCCTGATTCTCGTCGATCCGAAGCGGCTGGAGCTTGGCAACTACGAGGGCGTTCCGCACCTGCACACGCCGATCATCACCGAGCCTAAGCTGGCGTCGAACGCGCTGCGCAATGCGGTACGCGAGATGGAGCGCCGCCTCAAAGTGCTTGCCGAAAAAGGTGTACGCAACATCGACCAGTACAATCGCCTCTTCGACAGCGACACGCCCAGCCTGTTCGAGGAGGGCAGCGAGGCGCGGCCGCTGCCGTTCATCGTCATCATCATCGATGAACTGGCCGACCTCATGATGCTGGACGGCCAGAACGTCGAAGCCTCGATCACGCGGTTGGCGCAGATGGCGCGCGCAGTCGGCATTCACCTGATCCTGGCGACGCAACGTCCATCCGTCGATGTCATCACTGGGCTGATCAAAGCGAACTTCCCGGCGCGCATGTCCTTCCGGGTCGCGACCAAGATCGATTCCCGCACCATTCTCGACGCCAATGGGGCCGAGGCGCTACTCGGCCGTGGCGACATGCTCTACCTGCCTAACGGCTCGGCGCGCGTGCATCGCGTACACGCTCCGTTTGTCACCGAAAAGGAGATCGCCGCCGTAGTCGAGTTCTGGCGCGCCCAGGCCCAGGCGCAGTACGAGGAGAACTTCCTGCAAGCGCCGCGCGAGGACAGCGAAGACAGCGGCTCGTCGGATGCCGACGGCGAAGGCGACAATGCCCACGACGAGCTGTACCAAGACGCCGTTCGCATTGTGTTGGAATACGGCAAGGCATCCACCTCGCTGCTGCAACGGCGCCTGAGGATCGGCTACGGCCGCGCTGCGCATCTCATCGACTTGATGGAGCGCGACGGCATCGTCGGCGCAGCCGATGGCCCGAAGCCGCGCGAAGTGCTCAAGCGTCCTGACTGGCTAAGCGAAGTGGAGGATGCGATGCGGTAGATTCATGCCTCTGTGTCTCTGTGGTGATCCAACCCCTCCTCTACCGCAAAATCCGTTTTCGAGTTACGATGTCAACAATTCTGATCATGCAAGGCGCACGTAACGTTTACCAGCCACGTTCGTGGGTAGGATTGCGTGTCGGGCAGGTCATCTCGCGTGGCGCTTCCTGTTTTTTCCCCGCGGCCAGAGAATCGAGCATTTTGTTGATGTTTGGAATTTGCCGAAGCACGCAACTTGGACTTCAAAGGGGACCCGATGAATTCGCCCAAGACCGTCGTATCACTGGGATTCATACTGATTCTGAGCGTTATTCTGACAGCTTGCGGCGGCGGTGGGTCTACGCCTAAGACCCCGGCAGGTCCGCCTACCATTAAGACAGCCTCATTACCCCAGGGTGCGGTCAATACGCCGTACGGCTCCACCGGCTTAGGCGTCGCCATTTCGGCGACTGGCGGGACGGGAGCCTACACCTGGAGTATTTCATCTGGCAGCTTACCCCCGGGTCTGACTTTGAACTCCAGCACTGGCGTGATCAGCGGGACGCCGACTACTCTCGGCAACTACCCCTTCACGGCGCAGGTAACCGATGCGGCAGGCCGCTCCGCTACCCAGAACTTGAGTATCTACATCGAAGGGGTTGTTTCGATCACACCGTCAGTATTGCCGTCAGGTTCCGTGCGAGTTGCTTACAGTCAGACGCTGACGGCCAGCGGAGGCCTCACACCCTACACTTGGTGTGTGCTAGCCGGAACTCCCCCGGCTTGCGACCCCACGCAGGCCAGCTTGCCTGCAGGTTTGAGTCTAAATACCACCACGGGCGTGATCTCTGGAACTCCTACGACCAACGGCACGCCTACAACCTTCACGGTCCAGGTTGCGGATTCGGAGACGTCGCCCGGCGTTCCCGCGGTCGGTAGCTCGAACTTCACCATCACCATCATGTCGATCACGACAATGTCCCTGCCGTCGGGCTACGTCACGAACCCTGGTACTCCCTACAGCGGCGTCGGAGCTCTGACGGTAGCCGGCGGAAACCCGCCCTATACCTGGAGTGCCACAAATCTGCCGCCCGGATTGATGCTGGATTCCTCCACCTGTATCAGCAACAAGAAGCCCACCTGTTCCATCACGGGAACACCCACCAAGCCCGGCGTTTACCCGGTGACGGTGCAGGTGATGGACGGGGAGAAGCAAGTTCCTGTTCCGATGGCGACGGCGACTCTAAGACTTACTGTCTATAACGGTTCCCCACTCCTGGTCACAACGACGTCATTACCCGCCGGCATAGCGGGCCTTGCCTACAGCGCAACCTTGGCGGCTTCGGGAGGAACTCCGCCTTTCACGTGGAGCATCGCCTCGGGCAGCTTGCCTCCGGGTCTAAACCTCGACCCGAACAGCGGCGTGATCTCCGGAAAGCCTACGGCCCCTAGCACGTCCAGCTTCACGGTGCAGGTGGCGGATTCAGGTTCGCCGCCGCAGACGGCAACCTCCGGGCAACTGTCGATCGTCATCAACCCGCCCCTTACTAATGGCAATCTGAATGGCAACTATGTCTTCACATTTAGTGGCTATAAGGGCGGGACCCCAGTGCTCATGGCGGGAAGTTTCGTCGCCGATGGGAACGGGAACATCACCAGCGGCGTGCTCGACTACAACGACGGAACTGGCGAAGCGCCTGACAATAATCCAACTCCGCAGACGATCGGCGCCGGATCGGTGTACTCCATTAGTCCCAATGGACTGGGAACGATGACCCTGGTTACGAACCTGAGCCCGCCGTCGCCCTACAGCTTCAACGTGTCCATCCGGAGCGACGGCAGTGGAAGGCTTATTCAGAGCGATCCCAAGCAGCCACAGGCTTATGGTTCGGGCGAAATCATAGGCAATACCCCACTAAACCAAGGCGAAACATTCCCACTCTGCGGAAAGGCCGTTGCGCTGGGATTCTTTGGGTTTGACAGCACGCTAGTTACTCGCTTTGCCGGCGCCGGCCAATTTCAATTTGATCCCACCACGTGCGTCGATGCCGAAAACGGCGTCATGGACGCCGACGATGGCGGCACCGTGTCCAGCCCCACGTTCACGGGCGCTTTTAACGTGCTTGTTCTCAATACCAGCCGCGGAGTCACAGGCTTAACTCTCAATCCTGGTGGGCGGCACTTCTATGCCTTCTACCTGGTATCGAGCAGCGATCGCAAAATCAATAGTCTGTTCTGGGTATCCACAGAGCCAGCTTCGCAGCCTGCCGCTCTGACGCTCTGGTCAGGATTTCAGCAAGCCAGCAGCGCGTTGTGCGGATCACCCAGCAATTGGAACAATTCTTGCCTTAATGGTACTGCGGTGGCCGAACTGAACGCTCTCGATACCAATGGCGCGGTGGATGTCACCGCCGGGCTGTTCGTCGGCAAGGGGGCACAGGCAAACAACTGCCAAAACAAAACCTACGACGCAGCCACCCTTACGTACGATGAAAACCAGGGTGGAACGTCCAATCTCCAACAGTCTTCGACGGGGACATACTGCGTTGACAAGACCACAGGCCGGGTTACGCTGAAAGCCTTTAGTAACGGACCGTTTGCTGTGCCGCCTGTCTTCTACCTGGTTAAGGGCGACCAGGGGTTCGTAGTCGGCACCGATCCTGCTGTCACTTCGGGATACTTGGAGCAGCAGACGGGCTCCTCCTTTACCAACAGCTCGATTGGCGGATCGTACGCGGGAGGCACGGTTACGCCCATCATTCCCCAGGTCACGGACGCGGCCACCTGGCTGCTCGCCGATGCCAGCGGCAACCTCAATGGCACTTCCGATACCAGCGGCCCCAATGGGCCGGGACAACAGAACTTCGCTTACACATACACGGTGGACAGCACTGGCAGGACGGTTGTGCAGCAAAGCGGAACGCCCATAGGCATTGCTTATGTGATCTCGCCTACTAAGTTCGTTCTGCTACCAACGACCGACCCGAACCCGGCACTGTCGATCCTCGGTCAGTGATAGGGCCTGACGACTTTGTTCACGAGACCCCCCAGGAGGCGCCCAGGACATCGGGCGCCTCTTGTCGTAACCTCTGGAACGCGTCAGCGTGGTGATCCCGCGCCGTGGCGGCGAGGTGCAACTTTTCCGGAGCTCGCGAGTCCTATCAGGAGTTAACTCCATTGAGGTAATCTATGTCTGACGATCATCCGGACAAGCAACATCGCGTTGGCGAGAACGAGCCGCAGCAAGCAGAGCCCCAGTCGCAGCGCGAGCCTCAGCCAGAGCAGCCGGACTCGTCGCAGCAGCCCGAAGAAAAAGTCGCCGCAGCCGCGCCAGGTGCTGGTCCCGCGGGCGAACCGGTTCGGGTCGTTGACCAGACAGAGCGCAAGCGGATGAATCGCCGCGAGCTGCTGAAGCTGGTTCCGGTTTTGGCAGTGGGCGCATTCGCAATTCCCAAGTTTCGCCAGCCGCTGCTCGACGAAGGCCTGCACTTCAGCGATTGGGCGTCAGGCAAGCTGTTTGGACGGCATCGCCTCGCGCAGACCTTTGCCAACAGCGACGTTGTTCCCTTCGAACGTTTTCCGTATAACTTCTACGACGTTCCCGATCCGGGAGTGGACCTGGAGAAATGGACGCTCACGGTACAAGGATTGGTGCAGCGCCCGGGCGAATACAAGCTGGAACAGATTCAAGCGCTCCCCAAGATCGTGCAGAATACGCGGCATGTGTGCGTCGAAGGCTGGGACGTGATCGGCAATTTCGGCGGAGCACGCGCTTCCGATTTCCTGCGTCTCATCGGCGCCGATACCAGCGCTCGCTTTCTGGAAGCGCAGTGCGCGGATGGATACTACGAGTCCATCGATATGGAGACAATGCTGCACCCGCAAACGCTGTTCTGCTACGAGATGTACGGCAAACCCCTGGACCGCGGACATGGCGCACCGTTGCGGCTGCAAATGCCCACCAAGCTCGGATACAAGCAGGCCAAGTATCTGGACACCATCCGCGTGACCAACGTATTGCAAGCCGACAAACGAGGCTACTGGGAAGACCAGGGCTATAGCTGGTACGGCGGACTGTGAGAGCGGCGATGGCGACGAGTGCAGCGGCAATAGAACCCAAGGAAACAACCGCAGCGATCACTGTCTCGTATGAGCATCCCCGGATTGTGCGCCTAGCGCACTGGCTGAATGCAGTCGCGCTGGTGGTTATGGTTGGCAGCGGCCTGCGCATCTTTCGCGCCTTTCCCAGCTTCGGCCCGAAGATTCCGCAGCAGGACCTGATCGACATCCCTCGCCAGATCACGATTGGAGGCTGGCTTGGCGGCGCGCTGCAATGGCACTTCACGTTTATGTGGATCTTCGTGGGCAGCGGCCTGATGTACGTGATCTATCAGCTCGCGACCGGTCACTGGCGACAGGCGCTGTTCACGCCGCGCGATATCAAGGGCGTGTGGCCGATGGTGCGGCACTACTTCCTCTTCGGTCCCAAGCCGGCGGTTGACGCGGCGTACAACCCGCTGCAAAAGCTCGCCTACACTTCCACGATTTTCTTCGGCGTAATGTCGACGTTGACGGGAATGGTGCTCTACAAGCCGGCGCAATTCTGGTGGCTGGCTTGGCCGATGGGCGGATTCCATTTCGCGCGCATCTGGCATTTCGCGGCGATGTGCGGATTCGTGGCCTTCATTCCCGGTCATCTCATCATGGTCGCCCTGCATGGCTGGAACAACTTCTATTCCATGATTACCGGATGGAAGCGGGATCCGGAGTACTTAAGTTGACCACTGTTGCAGCTGATCTCAGCCGATGGGCTGCGAGCCGAACCCGGCGCTTTCACAAATACCCCGGTCAGTCGTTCCCAATTTGGAACCAAGTGCCTCATTTGGGCAGCAAGACTGTTGACGCAGGCCGCGTTGGAGGACAACAATTAGGGTAACCATCGGCAGGTTACCTGCTGAGGAGTTGCCGTCATGCGCGTCCTGGTTGTGGAAGACGATGCTCCTCTCGCCAGTTTCGTCCGCAAGGGACTGGAAGCGGAGCACTACGCGGTCGATGTGGCGCCCGACGGCGAGCAGGCTCGGCGCATGGCCTTGGAGAGCGAATACGATCTGCTGGTTCTGGACTTGAACCTGCCTAAGCTTGATGGCATTGGCGTGCTCAGCTCGATCCGGCCCAAAAAGCCATCGCTACCAGTGCTTGTGTTGACGGCTCGCAGTCGCGTAGAAGATCGTGTGCAGTCGCTCGACAGCGGCGCTGATGATTGCCTGATCAAGCCGTTCTCCTTCACGGAGCTCTCCGCCCGGGTGCGCGCCCTGCTGCGCCGCGGTCCGCGCACGGTGGAGACGGTCTTGCGGGTGGCAGATCTCGAACTCGACCGCGTGGAGCGAAAAGTCGAACGGGCCGGCAAAAACATTGAACTGACCTCCAAAGAGTTTGCCCTGCTGGAATACCTCATGCGCAACGCCGGGCGCCGTGTCACCCGCGCCATGATCGTCGAGCACGTGTGGAACCTCTCGTTCGACACGACCACCAACATTGTTGACGTGTACATCAACTACCTGCGCAAGAAAGTGGACGGGGACCACTCACCCCATCTCATCCACACCGTTCGCGGAGTGGGATACGAACTGAGTTGCCACGCTGAGGCGACGGCGTGAGTGGGATGTCCGAATTCACTGCGAAGGAAGCCGCCGATCAGGGCGGTTTTGTCTCTGACGCCTTGCACAAACTGAGCCAGCCGCTTACCGCATTGCAGTGTTCTCTGGAGCTTTCACTGATCCGCGACCAGACATCGGCGGAGTTTCGTGCCAGCGTTGAGGCCGCGCTGGAGAACGCCGACCGCCTGCGGCAGAGCCTTCTTCTGTTACGTGAGTTAAGTGACGCCGATGATCCCGGCGATATCTCTGCGCCGATTGATTTGCAGCACCTGCTGCAGGAATTGCGCGAGGACTTGCTTCCCGTTTTCGAGTCCGCGGGCGGGCAGTTCGATATGACCTGCCACCCGGTGCGGGTCCGAGGCAACGCAGCCAGGCTGACGCGAGCATTCTTCTATCTGATCGAGTATGTGTTGCGTGGCTCTCCGCGCGCCAGCCTCAGCGTGCGCCTGCAACCAACGAATGGACGGCAAGTCAAAATCAGAATGGTATTTTCCGACGCAGGGTCGGCGGCAGTTTCAGAGGATGATCTCTCCGATCCCGTCTCGGCGGGCGAGGTAGAGATCGCACGACGGACGTTTCGAGCGGTGGGAGGAGATCTAGCATTGGTGGATCCTGTTGCTGGGCAGAGCGTCTGGATTGCCGGGCTGCAACTCGCCGAATGATTGCGGCACAGACAGCGTGGTTTTGCGCAAGAAGCGGCTCTCGTCGGACGCCACAAATTTCTTCAATTTCCTAGAAACTTCTAATTTGCTACTAAGGTCGTTTTAAGGTTTGCGGATTACAACATCCTCATGACGACCTTAGCTCACTCCTTCTATTCCCCCGATCCGGCGGTGATCGTAGCCAGTCCTAATCCCGGGATCCGCAAGCAGATCGTGCAAAACCTGCTGCAGTCGCGCATCGCGGCGGCCGAGGCGCTGGGCGGCGCCGATGCCCTCGGACAGCTGGAAAGCAGTGAATGTCAGCTGCTTTTCCTCGATCGCAAATTACCTGATCTCGATGCCGAAGAGCTGTTGCAGACCATTCACCAGCGCTTCCCGGGCGTTGACGTGTTGCTGCTCGACGAGGCCGGCCATCCTCTGCTCCCGTCGCAGTGGCGCAGCGCAGGCGCGCATCATCTATTTCAAACGATTGGCAGATGGGAAGCTCCGGCGACGGACAGGCGCTCTCCGCAAGCAGCGCCGACAGCGATTGAGCCCTTGCCTGGAATGGTCGGGCAATCACCGTGCATGCACCTGGTCTACCGCATGGTGCGATTGGTAGCGCCGCGCACCACGCCGGTGCTCATCACAGGGGCCAGCGGCACCGGCAAGGAAGTGGTTGCCGAGGCGATTCATCGCTTGAGCCCGCGTGCCAACAAAGAGTTCGTGGTCATCAATTGCGCCGCCATTCCGGAGGCACTGCTAGAATCCGAACTTTTTGGCTACGTGCGCGGTGCCTTCACCGGCGCAGTTCAGTCGCGCATCGGACGGATCCACAGCGCTCACGGCGGGACACTCTTCCTCGACGAAATCGGTGAATTGCCGCTGGGTATGCAGGCCAAACTGCTGCGCTTTCTCGATCAGGGGGAAGTGCAGCGGCTGGGGAGCTCGGATGTGTTCCGGGTGGATGTAAGGGTGCTGGCTGCGAGCAACGCCAAGCTTGCCGACCTGGCGGAGCGCAAGCAGTTCCGCGAGGACCTCTTTTATCGCCTGTCAGTATTTCCCATCGAATTGCCTCCGCTGTCGCAACGCCGCAGAGACGTGGAAGCACTGGCGCGCCACTTCCTGCGCAAGTTTGAGCCGGAGAATGCCGACGCGGCGCTGTCACAGGAAACGGTCCGGCTGCTGGAAAAGCACTCGTGGCCGGGTAATGTGCGCGAACTGCAGCATGTGATCGAGCGCGCTTCGATCCTCGCCGAGGGCGGCCCGATTCTTCCTGAACATCTGGGCTTGCCGGGTAGCGAGATCTCGCAACTGGCGGTGGCAGGCAGTCACTTCGCGTGAGTGCGATCTAATTTGCGCTGGCTGCCATCGGCAAGCGCCGTGCAGGAGTGGTAGGCAGATGTTGCCCAGCTCACAGTTCGCCAGCAACGATGCATCGCCGAAACTGCGAGGCGTATTCCCGGCGGTGCGGTGCAGCCTGCCTCCTGAGAGGACCAGCCCGATTATCGGAAGTTCCGCCGCCTTGTTGGCGGCGCTGGAGCGGGCGCGTCAAGCGGCGCGCAGCGGGGCTGACATCCTGCTGGAGGCGGAGAGCGGCACTGGCAAGGAACTGCTGGCGCGGCTCATCCATGAGGAAAGCTCGCGTGCGCCCAAGCCCTTTGTGGCCATCAATTGCGCTGCGGTCCCGGAGAGCCTGCTGGAGGCCGAGTTGTTTGGCCACATCCGCGGCGCCTTTACGGGAGCCGTGGCGAACCACATTGGCAAGTTCGAGCTGGCTAATGGCGGCACACTGCTGCTGGACGAGATTGGCGAGATGCCGCCCATGCTGCAGCCCAAACTCTTGCGGGTACTGCAAGAGCGCGAGTTCTATCGCCTCGGAGACACCCGCCCGATCAGCGTGAACGTTCGGGTCATCGCCAGCACTAATCGCTGCTTGCAAAGCCTGGTCCGCGAAGGGCGTTTCCGGGAAGACCTTTATTACCGGCTGAATGTGATCCCGCTGTCCTTGCCCCCGCTGCGCGAGCGCGGCGAAGACGTGATCGAGCTGGCCGAATACTTTGCCTCTAAATTTGCCGCGCCGCCGCCGCCGCCCGCCATGAGCGAGCAGTTTCGCGCGGCTCTGCGATCACATCACTGGCCGGGCAACGTTCGCGAACTGGCCAACACCATTCGCCGGGCTGTGGCCTTGTGTGAGGGTGGAGAAATCAAGGGTGATGCGCTGCGCCTGGTTGCGCCGCCTGCCCTGGGACCCGCGCCGTGGCTCAGACCTGGGCTGTCGCTGCGAGAGGCGGAGAGGGCGCTTCTGGAAATAACGCTGGAAGCTACGGCGGGCAACCGCACCCACGCTGCGGAACTGCTGGGCGTCAGCTTGCGCACCGTGCGCAACAAGATCCGCGAACATGGGCTGCCGCCCCGGAGGCTGTCATGAACCTGGTGGAAACTCCGCTGATGCACACGTTGAGCCGCGCGCTGGATCTGACCTCGGCGCGCCAGAACCTGGTTAGCCAAAATGTCGCCAACATTGACACTCCGGGATACAAGACGCATGACATCGACTTTCGTCAGGAGTTGCAGCGCGCCCTCGCCGACGATCAGGGCCCGGAAACGGCGCCCTTGGTACGCGAAGTTCCCGGCTTGATTGAGCGGCCTGACGGCAACAACGTCAGTCTCGACCGCGAGAGCCTGCTGATGGCGCAGAACCAGCTGGCTTTTCAGGTGGACGTGCAGCTGCTGCGCGCCGAGTTCAACCGCCTGCAGCTGGCCATCAACGGAGGCAACGGACAATGAACCTGTTCGGGCTGTTTCAGATCAGCGGTTCGGCACTGGCGGCCGAGCGGTTGCGCGCAGAAGTTGCCACGAGCAACCTGGCGAACTCGGAAACCACGCGCACTGCGGAAGGCGGACCCTACCGGCGGCAAATGGTGGTGTTCAACAGCCGCCCGGCATCGCAATTCCGTCTGCTGCTGGCTGGATCGCTAGGCAACAGCGGCTTGCAGGCAGCCGGCGGAGTGCAGGTGAGCCAGGTGGTGGACGATCCCACCCCGCCGCTGCGCCGCTACGAGCCAGGGCATCCCGATGCCGATGCTTCGGGCTATGTGGACTATCCGGCGATCAGCCCGGTGCAGGAGACGGTGGATCTTATGGGAGCCGAGCGCGCTTACGAGCTGAACGCCAGCGCGGTGCAGGCGGCCAAGCAGATGATCCAGCAATCGCTGCAGATTTTGAAGTGAAAGCGTGAGCCATAGGACGAAACCATGAGCATAAACGCCCTTAATCCTAACCTGCCGGTTCCGCCATCCGGCTGGCGGCAGACCGCTATTCCCCTCCCTCCTAGCAGCGGCTTTGGCGAGGTCTTGCGCGAGGCGGTCTCTGAAGTTGACAACCTCAATCTGGATGCAGGCCAGAAAGTGAAGGGCCTGGTCGAAGGCAACGGCGTGGATGTGCATGACGCGATGATCGCGGCCGAGAAGGCCGACCTTTCCTTTCAACTGATGCTGCAGGTGCGCAACAAGGTGGTGCAAGCCTACCAGCAGATCGCGGGCATGCAGTTCTAAGGTAACGAGGCGGAGCAGCGGTGAACGGCAACTTCACATTCGCGCAGATGGTGCAGCAGGCCAAAGAGTTCTGCTCGGGGCTCACCGTGAAGCAACGGGCATTGCTTGCCGGCGGCGCAGTATCGGTGGCAGCTACGCTGTGCGTCTTTGTGCAGTTGATCGCCACACCGGATTACAAGATCCTCTATTCCGGATTGAACTCGAGTGACACGCAGGAGATAATCGCCCGGCTCAACGCCCGAAAAATTCCGTTTGAGCAGTCGCCCGATGGAAGCAGCATTCTGGTCCCCGCCGACAAGCTGGACAGCGCGCGGCTGGAGGTGGCTTCGCAACCCATGCCGCACAGCGGGCGTATGGGCTTCGAGCTGTTTGACAAGCCCAACTGGGCGGGCTCCGACTTCAGCGAGAAAGTGAATTATCAGCGGGCGCTGGAAGCGGAACTGGAGCGCACCCTGGCGACCCTCAGCGAAGTCGCGGCGGTGCGGGTGCATCTGGTGATGCCGGCGGAATCGTTGTACGGCGAGCGCGAGCGTTCCGCCAAAGCTTCGGTGATGGTGAAGCTGCGCGGCGGCCGTCTGCCCGAGCAAGCGGACATGGCTATCCGCCAGATGGTAGCGGGGGCGGTGGACCGGCTCAGCCCGGAGAACGTCGTGGTGGTTGACGCCGACACCAATCAGCCGCTGGGCCGCTTCGGTGCCGGCTCGGCGGGAGGCGGAACGTCGGAAGTCGATCAGGAACTGGCCAAGCACGTGGTCGATACGCTGGAGCCGGTGGTAGGCACGCAGGGTGTGCGTGTCAGCGTGCATGTGGAGTACGACCTTAGCTCAGGCGAGGAGACGCAGGAAACCTACGACCCGAACAGTAGCGTGGCATTGAGTGTGACTCGCAGTGAAGAGCGGCTGGGCACCGACTCGCCGGGTGGCGTCCCCGGGACCAGCAGCAATCTGCCGAATGCCAAAGTCAGCCCGCCCAGCAAGTCCGGCAACGACAGCCACACCTCGAAGGCGGAGAGCGGCACCTATGCAGTGAACAAACTGGTACGGCACACCTTGCAGCCGCCCGGGCGAATCAGGCGCATCGCGGCAGCCCTGCTGGTGGACGACGCGGTCGATATCGAGCAGAAGAACAACCAGCGAGTGGCCACGCGCCGCAAGCGTTCGCCCGATGAGATGAAGCGGATCGAGCAGCTGGCCGCGGCAGCGCTCGGCATCGATCCCAAGCGCGGCGATCTGCTGGCGGTGGAGAACCTGTCGTTCCAGAACCTCTCTCAGGACGCGCCGGCACCCGCAACCTTGATGGATCGGGTACAACGCGGTCTGCGGAGCTGGTCATGGATCTTCCGCTATCTCGCGCTGGCCTGCCTGTTCGGCAGCGTGTACCTGCTGCTGCTGCGCCCGGTCAAGAGGCAATTGCTGGCCATCTTGCGCGAACTGCCCCTGCATCCGGCGGGCAAGCACGCCATCGCAGAGGCGTCCGCCGCACAAGTTTCGCCCTCGCCTCAACCCGAGGGGCTGGAGGAGATCCTGGGTGCGGCAGGTCTGGACGGTGACACATCGCTGAAGAAGCTGGCCATCCTCAAGAACCATCTGGTGGAGAAGGTGAAGACCGAACCGGCGGGCGCGTCGCGGCTGGTGCAGAACTGGCTGCGAGAGGGGGGCGCCGAATGAACACCCCGGCACCGGCGATGGCGATGAGCGGACTGCGCAAGGCGGCGGTACTGCTAGTGTTGCTGGGCGAAGAAGCGGCGACTTCTGTATATCGCAATCTCAGTCAGGCGCAGGTGCAGCGTCTGACCCGGGAGATTGCCGACGTGAATGGGGTGAAGCCGGAGACCGCAGCGGAAGTGCTGGAGGAGTACTACCGGCTGAGCCTGACCCAGGATTACCTGGCGCAGGGCGGCGATAGCTATGCGCGTAACCTGCTGGTGAAGGCGTTCGGAGGCGAGGGCGCCAAGGCCCTGCTGGAACAGGTGAGCCGTGCCCAGGATCTGAATGCCAACCAATTGGACGCCTTGCAGAAAGCCGACCCGCAGGAGCTGGCGCGGTTTCTGGAAGATGAGCAGCCACAGACGATTGCCCTGATCCTTGCCTACCTCGAGCCCAAACCAGCCTCGGCGCTGCTGATGAAGCTGCCAGAGTCGTTGCGCGTAGAGGCAGTGAAACGGCTGGCCACGCTGCGCAACTTCTCTCCCGAGATGGCGCAGAAGGTGTCGCAGGTGTTGCAGAAACGGTTGCAACGGATGGGCGAGCAGAACCGGCGGGCCTATCCCGGCTTTAAGAGCGCTGCCGATCTGATGAACCGTCTCGAGCCCGCGGTCATGAAGTCGGTGCTGGACGAGATCGAATCGGAAGACGCCAAGCTGGCGTTGAATATCCGCAACCTGATGTTTACTTTCGACGATCTGCTGGGCGTGCCGGAGAGTGGTATCCGCGAATTGGTGGCCCGGCTCGACAAAAAGGTCCTGACCCTGGCGTTGAAAGGGGCTTCCGAGGAGTTGCGCAACCATCTGATGAAAGCGATTTCCGCCCGCGCCTTCGAGATGCTGAAGGAAGATATGGAGGTGATGGGTCCGGTTCGCGCGCGCGAGGTGAACAAGGCGCAGCAGGAGGCGGTGGCAGTGGCGCGCAAGCTGGAAGCGGAAGGCAAGATCGTTCTCAAGCCGGAGAGTGGCGATGAGTACATCATTTGACCGCAGGTGGGAATCCTCATCCGAACGCCGGGTGCAGAGCTTCCATTACCCGGTAATTCCGCCGCGAGTTTTACGCCGTGAGTCGAGCGAGGTCTTGGCTAATGAAGCTGCCCAGAAGGCTCGTGAAGTGGCCATGCAGCAGGAGCTGGCGGCGGCCGTGGAAGCGGCGCGGGCGGAGGGCTTCAGCCAGGGCGAGGCGCAGGCGCGAGCCGCTGCGGCCCAGGCAGTCGAGCAGGAACATGCGGCCGTGTTGTCTGCTTTGCGAGACTTTGAAAGCCGGCGCGATGACTATTTCCGGCGGGTGGAACCTGAGGTAGTACGCCTAGCGCTGGCCATCGCGCGCAAGGTGCTGCACCGCGAGGCGCAGATGGATCCGCTACTACTGGCCGGTGTGGTGCGGGTGGCGCTCGACCAGATGCAGGCAGGCACGCGCGTGGTTCTGCGTACCTCGGCGGAATCGTTGGATCTCTGGCGCAAGTTTTGTGAGCAGCACTGCCAGGGGAGGCAGACGGTCGAAGTGTTGACCGACGATAGGTTGGAAGGACATCGTTGTGTGTTGCAGGCCGAGATGGGCAGCAGCGAGATCAGTCTCGACAGCCAATTGCAGGAGATCGAGAGTGGCTTCTTCGATCTCCTGCGCGAGCGTCCCGGAGCTCAGCCATGACTGCCGGTGTGCTCGTTCCCTACTTCAGCCAACTGGAAGCCCGGCGCGCGGTTTCGTGGCAGGGACGGGTGACTCAGGTAGTCGGCAATCTGGTGGAATCGGCCGGACCGCCATGCTGCCTGGGCGAATGTTGCGAGATACGGGACTGCCGCGGGCATTTCTATTCCGGTGAGGTAGTCGGTTTTCGCGGTAGCACAGTTTTGACCATGCCTCTGGAAAAGCCCAGCGGCATTCGCTATGGCGACGCCATATTCGCCCGCGGCGAGCGGCCGTCGCTGGCGGTGGGAGACGAGCTGCTTGGGCGCGTGATCGACGGCGCGGGGCGCCCGCTCGACGGCCTTGGCGCGTACGGTGCGCGCCAGCGACGGGCGTTGGATGCTGCGGCCCCGGCTGCCCTGGATCGAGTGCCCATTCGCGAGCCGCTGGGCTGCGGTGTTCGCGCCATCGATGCATTCCTCACCTGCGGCCGGGGACAGCGGCTGGGCATCTTTGGTGGCAGCGGCGTCGGCAAGAGCACGTTGATCGGCATGATGGCGCGCGGTACTGCAGCCGATTTGACGGTGCTGGCGCTAGTCGGCGAACGCGGGCGCGAGGTTGGCGAGTTTCTCGAAGGTTTGGGCGAAGCTGGCCGCCGGCGGTCCGTCGTTGTGGTTTCCACGTCCGACCAGTCGCCGCTCTTGCGCATCCGCGCAGCTCTGGCGGCCACCACCATTGCGGAATACTTCTGCCAGGGAGGCCACCATGTCTTGCTGGTCGTGGACTCGCTGACCCGCTTTGCCATGGCACAGCGAGAAATTGGATTGGCCGCCGGCGAGCCGCCGACCGCAAAGGCCTACACGCCATCGGTTTTCAGCATGCTGGCCCGGCTGGTGGAGCGGGCGGGCCGGTTTGCATCGGGAAGCATTACTGCGTTCTACAGCGTGCTCATGGAAGGCGACGATCAGCAGGATCCGCTGGTCGATACGTTGCGCTCACTGGTCGACGGACACATCGTGCTCGACCGGCGGCTAGCCTCGCAGAACCACTACCCGCCAATCTCAATCCTCGACAGTCTCAGCCGTCTCATGCCCTCGGTGGCTTCGCCGGAACACCTCACCCGAAGCCACAAGCTGCGAGCACTATTATCGGCGTATGCAAAGTCTGAAGACCTGATACGCATTGGCGCCTATAGCAAAGGAGTTGATCTCGTGCTCGATCGCGCCATCGCGGTGCTGCCGGAACTCCAGGCATTTCTTCGCCAGGCTGCGGAGGACCGGGCTCCGTTTTCGGACACTGTCGCTCGCCTGAGCTCCTTTTCCTGCTGAACATGGCTTTTCATTTCACCCTCGAAGCCTTGTTGTGCTTTCGGCAAAGTCTGGAAGATCGTGAACTGCTGCGGCTGCAGGCGCTACTCGCGCGGCGGGCGGCACTGCAGCATGAACTGGAGCAGTTGTGGCAGACCGGTCTGAATCTTCAAGAAGCAACCAAGCGGGCGATGCTCGAACGGCCAACACCGGCCGTCGAAATCCAATTTGCGATGGCGCGCCTGGACGGATTCGAGCGGCAGCAGCAGATCATTCGCGAACGGTTGCACGAACTGGAAGCCGCAATCCGCGAGCAGAGGTCGCGCTTCGAGCGGGAGCGCCGCAACCGTGAGGCACTGGAAGCATTGCGGGACGCCCAATTGCGCGACTATCGGCTGGCGCAACGTCGGCGCGAACAGGCGCAGTTGGACGAGCTGCATCTGTTGCGACGCGCCGCAGCCGTTAGGTGTAATTTGCCCAACGCCTAGGCAAGCCTTGCCTAGAACCACCGCTTGCTCCACTAAAGGACATCCTCAATTCATCGGCAAAGCTCCGAAGTGCTTGAGATCTCGCACCTTCGCCTCGCCTAGATTTCTCCTTCCGAGCACCCAGGTTGGAAGCCGAACTGCAACACCACTTGCGGTTAGGGGTATCGAAAGGCAAAGCTCTTGAGCGGTTCCATCATGGTCGTCGCTGCCAGCCAGCTTCCAACTGCTGCGCCGACCAGCGCAGCCCCAGCAAGTGATGCCGGCTCATTTGGTAATGTGCTGTCCACGAAATGGAGTGGACAGGCCGCTGACAACCAAAGTTCGCCTTCAGGTTCTGGTCGAGCGAGCGGAACGGCGCCACAAACAATTTCCGGCAATAATCCAGGAACTGGCAAAGCACGCGCCGAAAAGCGGAATAGCGAGGATCACGTGTTGGCTGCCTCCGAAACCCTGCCAGCCCTGTCCTTCCCACCAGCCGCGCAGGGAGCGCTCGCAACTTCCAGCAACAGGGCTGATCCGATCGACTCCAACACTCAGGCATTTGCATCGGGAAACGGAGCTGCGACGGCCACACTTAGAAGCACCAAATCGGCGTTGGGTACCGATGCTGACGTTGGATGCCAGCTCACCTCGGTTGCCAATCCTTCTTCCGCGGCACAGGCACTGGAATCAATTCGGAGCACGGCTCCAATTGACAAGCGGGACACAACCGCAGCGGATGATCCTGCGAACGCATCGTCCCAATCAACTAGTGACGAGCCGCCATCCTCTGCTCTCCTGTTTGCTAATGTCGTCGCATCCGCACAGGTCCAACCAACAAACGACGGTCGCTCGGCCGGACCTGCGAATCCACCAACCGTGACACTGCCGAATGCAGTGCCGTCGAGGAAATCGCGGCCAGAAGCCACGCAGCAAGATTTTGAGCCGCAACCAGAGGGAAAGAGCAAACAGGAGTTGCAAGATGCTGCCGCAGCATCGAAAGCGCCTGGTCCGGCAAACGTGATTAATGTGGAGGCCTCCCCAACGGAGGCCCAGTCGTGGCTGCCGCAAGAGATCACTCTGTCGGCGAACGGCGCGACGGCGACTAACATCAACGCGGCTCCTAAGCGCGCCTCTGATGGATCGAATCGAACCGAGAGAAAGCAGGACGCGATCGGCAGTAAATCGCCGCAAGCCGCCAGCAACGCGCAATCGAACGCACTGCCGCAACAATCCAAGATCGGCGATTCACCGGCGACGGCGCATGAACTAACACAGCCCACTCCCGCGGCGACCATTCACGACGACGAAGACCAATCGGTAAAGCCAACTACCGCGATGCTGCCGGAAGCAGGGCTTGCCGTGGCGAGCGCACTAGGAGACAAAGGCTTGAGACCGCAAACTGCCTCTGACACTGCCGCCCCATCTCCGGCGGAGAATGTACAGGCAGCGCCGGTGGTCATTCAGAGCGCGCGGGTGCTGGAACGCATGGGACAGTCCGAGATGCGGCTGGGGCTGAACTCCAACAACTTTGGAAGCATCGAATTGCACACCAGCGTGAATCAGGACCGGGTGGGCGCCAGCATCGCCACCAGCCACGAAGAGCTGCGCGCCGCAATGATGGCCGAAATGCCATCACTGGAGCGCGCAATCGCGCAGCATCAACTGAGACTCGACGGCCTGCATATGGATTCGGGACTAGCGGCGCAGACCGGCAACAGTGGCGCCTTTAGCGGAAACCCATCAGCTTCTCGAAGCTGGGCCCAGTCCGCCGCCAAAGTTTCTGAATATAGCCTAGACACACCAGCGCAAGAAATATCGCCGCCCCAAACGTGGACGGCTCCGTATTCTTCCGGACTCAATGTCCACGCCTAGAAAGGAACTTATGAACAGCAACCCGGTAACCGCTTCGAGCACGGTTACGCAAGCGTCAACACAAAGCAGCACCAACAACTCGTTGGGTGGCGGCATGGACAGCATGTTCATGCAACTGCTGATCACGCAGCTGCAGAACCAGGATCCGCTCTCACCCATGGATCCGTCGACCTTCGTCAATCAGCTGGTGGGTGTGAACAGCCTGGACCAGCTCACCCAGATTAACCAAGTGCTGCAAAGCACTTTGGGCAGCTCCAATACCACAAATGCAGGAGGCCAATAATGCCGCTCTTCTCGATTCCTCTATCTGGATTGACCGCAAGTTCCACCGCCATGTCGGCAATTGCCAACAATCTTGCCAACCTGAACACGGCGGGCTACAAAGCGAGCAACGCCCAGTTCAACGATCTTTTCTACCAGACGCTGGGACTGAACGGATCGGGCGATCCCATTCAGGTGGGCGCCGGAACCGGAGTCAGTGCTACCTCGTCGAACATGAACTCGGGGAGCGTGGAGACCACCAGTGTGCCCAGCGACGTGGCCATCATGGGCGACGGTTTTTTCGTAGTTCAGCAAAATGGGACGAACTACTACACGCGGGCCGGCAATTTCTCGGTCGCGGCCGATGGTTCTCTGGAAACACCGAATGGCGAACAGGTGATGGGTTACGCCGCCGTAAACGGCGCGATCCCCGCGGGCGCGGCACTGACGCCGCTGGAGATCAACCAGGGACAGATCAATGCTCCCAACGCCACCACCACGGTTCAGTTGCTCACCAATCTCGATGCCGGCACCGCGGTTGGAGACACGCCGCTGTCCACCCCGGTGACCGTCTATGACTCGCTGGGCGCGGCTCACGTTCTCGACTTCAACTTCGCCAAAGTCGGCGCCGGCTCCTGGAACTGCAATATCACCATTCCGAACTCCGATGTCACTCCTCCCCCGGCCTGGCAGGCATCGACCGCCTACGCGGTCGGCCAAATCATCTCCCCGAGTACCGCGAACGGCCACTTCTACGAATGCACGGTGGCGGGAACCTCGGGCGGCACGCCTCCCAGTTCCTGGCCCACAGATGGATCTAGCTTTACCGATGGCACTGTCACCTGGCAGGACATGGGAACGCAGACCACGATCGCGACAGAGGCGCTGACCTTCGACAGCAGCGGCAAGCTGACTACCCCAACCGGCAACATCAGCGGCATCACGGCCAGTGGGCTTGCCGATGGCGCCGCCAATCTGACCTTCCAGTGGGACCTTTACAGCTCGGGCACTCCAATGTTGACCCAGGTTGCTGGTTCCAGCACCACTTCGAGCACGTCACAGGACGGCTTTGGCAGCGGGACCTTGACGGGCTATAACATCACTTCCGACGGCACCATCATGGGCGCCTTCAGCAATGGGCGGACGGCGGCCCTGGGCCAGATTGCGCTGGCCAACTTCGCCAATACGCAGGGACTGGCGCGGGTCGGGAACAACGACTTCTCCGCCACGCTGGCCTCGGGTGCGGCGGCGGTCGGAGCACCTGGAACGGGTGGACTTGGCACCGTGTCGGGCGGTTCTCTGGAGTTGTCGAACGTGGACATCGCCACTGAGTTTTCGGCCCTCATTGTTGCGCAGAGAGACTACGAAGCCAATGCACGAACCGTGACCACCTTCGATCAGGTGATGCAGGCCACCATTAACCTAAAATCGACCGCCTAAAGTAAGGAGGGCTGGCGCCGATTGATAACAGCGTGATGTTGTACCCAGTCCCGCACCGGGGCCCTCGTGCCGCCCGGTGCGGGACGCCTCGGCAGAGCTGTAGGGGGAATACCTTATCGGCACCGCTGCAGATCCTGAGAGTCCTCTCATGAAACCCTTCTAACCCGGTGCCTGTTTTCCACCGGCGATCCGGCGAGGGTCACAAACAACGCGACGCCGGCTGGCTAAGGCCGCACAACAAAAGAGTTTTGCGGGCCAACCTCTTTTTCAGCTTTGGCTTCATTCTTAATCCGCACGGCAATCGTCTTGCACCTGCTGCTAACGCACGCGGATGAATTCCGTCGCGAAGGCCGACTGCCGTGATCGAAGCTGCCGTAATAAATGAAAAGCAACTCCCTGCGGAAACCGGCTCCATCTTTCCGCCCCCCCCGACACCGGCGGCGAGCTGGCGACAACTCGGATGGCTGCCGTGCAAGTTGTCGCTGGAGCTGCCGGTGGCGCATTTCACGGTCCGCGAACTGTTGCGACTAACGCCAGGGAAGATAGTGCCCACAGATTGGAGCCGCGGTGCAGAGATTCCCCTGCGAGCCAACGGGCAGCTCATCGGATGGGCCGAGTTTGAGCCGGTCGGCGATCACATTGGCGTGCGAATTACGGAACTGGTTTGAGGGAGTGCGATGGAACCGAGGGCGGACAAGCTGGGCGAACCCCTACCGGTCGTGCGGTCCCGTTGGTGGGAGTGGATCCGCAGTGGACTCGCCACCGTGCGAGTGCGCAAAGCGCCGCGGCGGTTGCGACTGTGCGAGAGCTTGGCTTTGGGCGAGAAGCGCTTTGTCGCCGTGATTGAGTTCGAGACCGAGCGATTTCTGGTGGGCGGCGGTACAGCGTCCGTAAACCTGCTGGCCCGGCTGGGCGAGTCGCCGGATTTCTCGGCGCTATTGACGGAGTGGTGCGAGCGGCAACGATGACCACAATGAAGCCGATGGTCGCAATTCGCCGTGGCTTGGTACTCGGTGCGATGTGCCTAGTCAGCGCGCGAGCCGAGGCTGCCGCCCCGGGCCCATCGGGCGCGACGCTGCAGGTCCCCGGGGTGAATGGCAGCGGTGTGCCGTGGACAGTTGTTCTGCTGCTTACCCTGCTCACGATCTTGCCAGCGCTGTTGCTCTCGATGACGCCGCTGGTGCGGCTGCTGGTGATCTTTCACTTTCTGCGGCAGGCACTTGGTACCCAGAGCGCGCCCACCAATCAGACGTTGGTGGGACTCTCGCTGGTGCTGACCTACTTTCTGATGCAGCCGGTAGGAGCGGCGATCTATCAGCAGGCCATGGTCCCGCTGGAGCGAAACCAGATCACCGCCTGGGAGGCTCTGGACCGCGGCTCGGAACCGATGCGTCACTTCATGCTCAAGTTCGTCCGGGAAAAGGATGCAGCCCTATTCGTGGAAATGGCGAAGCTGCCCGCGCCGCGCTCGCCGGAAGACTTGCCGATGCGCGTGGTCGCTCCGGCTTACATCCTGTCGGAGTTGAAAGTCGGCTTCCAGATCGGCGCCGTGATGTTTCTGCCCTTTCTGGTGATTGATCTGGTCGTGGCTTCCATCACCACCTCGGTCGGGATGTTGCAGCTGCCACCGGTGGTGATCTCCACGCCAATCAAGATCCTGCTGTTCGTCATGGTCGATGGCTGGAACCTGCTGGTGGGTTCGCTGATGAAGAGTTTTTACTGAGAGCGGCAAACGAGGAAGGCGATGTCACCGGAGATGATCGTCATGCTGGGACAGAGA
>Ga0209040_10000650_pt1 | contig 26904 bp, 22 predicted proteins | sample BogFormECP12_OM3_FD_188240 | JGI IMG/M metagenome (GOLD analysis project Ga0209040, IMG submission 188240) | Bog forest soil microbial communities from Calvert Island, British Columbia, Canada - ECP12_OM3 (SPAdes) (version 2) | ecosystem: Environmental > Aquatic > Freshwater > Wetlands > Bog ... | reverse complement strand
CCGGCGTCGGCAGGCGGTCGAAGAGCTGACCGGCCGTGCGGTCCTCGCGTTCCTCAGCAAGGCCCACGTGGAGCCCGACATCACGATAGAGTGTGTTCTTCGTCGATAGCCCGCTCGAGGGCTTCGGCACGGCCGAGCTGGTCGAACCGCAAGCCTTACCGGCCGCGGCTCGAGCGCGCGCGGTTGGCGACGAGGGAGGCCCGCCTTTGTGGACGGTGCCGACCGGCGGCGCGGTGGGCGAGGCGGTCATCTCGACGCGGCTCGGCCGCGCCGAGGCCGTGATCGATGCCCAGCCGGCGGGCTAGCTGTCCCACCTCGCGAGCGTCCGCGTGGGAGACGAGCGTGATGCCCACTCCGCGCCGGCCGGCGCGTCCCGTGCGCCCGATCCGGTGGATGTAGGTCTCGTGGCCGTCGGGCGGGTCGTAGTTGATCACATGGGAGACTCGATCGACGTCGATTCCGCGAGCCGCGACGTCGGTGGCCACGAGCGTGTCCACGGCCCCCGATTGAAAGCGCGAGAGCGCGCGCTCCCGCTGGCGCTGGGACTTGTCTCCGTGGATGGCGAGCGCCGTGACGCCCGCGTTGTGGAGCCGCTTTACGAGGCGGTCGGCTCCTCTCTTGGTGCGAACGAAGACCAACGCGAGATCCCGCTCACGCTCGAGCTCGCTCAGGAGCGCCTGCACCCTGTCATCGGCGGCCACGGCGACGAAGCGGTGCTCCACGCTGTCGACCACGCTGGAGCCGGAGGGAGCGTGGTCGTGGACGACCGCTCGTTTCGTGTAGCGCGCGGCGATCTCTCCCGCGAGACCGTCGAGCGTGGCGGAGAAGAACAGCGTCTGGCGCTCGGCGGGACACGCGCGCACGATCCGCTCGACGGCTGGGCGGAACCCCATGTCGAGCATGCGGTCAGCCTCGTCGAGCACGAGCAGGCGAACGGAGTCGAGCGTCAGCGCGCCGCGCTGCAGCAGGTCCTCGAGACGCCCCGGGGTCGCTACGACGATGTGTGATCGTCCCGCCTCCCTCGCCTGCGCGCTGATGCCCACGCCTCCATAGACGGCGCAGACTCGTAGCGACCGGGTGCGGGCGATGTCACGTATCTCCTCCACGATTTGGCTCGCGAGCTCGCGCGTGGGTGCCAGGACGAGCGCTGCGGGCGCGGGGCCGTCGGCGGCGGTGCCGGCGACCATCGGGATGCCGAAGGCGAGTGTCTTGCCGGATCCGGTGGGTGACTTGACGAGGACGTCTCTGCCTTCGATCACGTCGCTCATCACCAGCTGCTGAACGGGGAAGGGATCGCTGATGCCGCGACGCGCGAGCGCGTCGACGATCTCTTGTGGCACGCCTAGATCGGCGAATGACTGCATGAAGTTGCTCCTTTGGACGGCTCTGGAGGCCGCGTCGGTTCGGGAGGCTGATGCTGACCCGAACCGCGGAAAGCGGTACTCAAGCGAGCTGCCCCGCGGCCGAAGATGCCGACCGCTGTCAGCAACCTAGCAGGACCGGGGGCGCGGTCCTGGGACCTTCGCCGCTCGCCCGGCCGGACCGCGCGAGCCGTGCTGTGGCCTTTGGTGGCCGCCTAAGCCACCAGGTCGCGGATCAGGCCCCACCCTGGCATGGCACCGGCACCGGCGCCGGGTTCCGAGTGCCGCTCACGCTTCGGCCCGAATCTCGCGCGTGGCGATCTCGCGGCGCGCCTCGGAGAAGGTGACAAGGCGCTTCTTCTCCTCGTCCCAGAGCTTGAGCGTCACCGCGCGAATCCCGTCCCACAGCGAGAGCGTGGGCACGTCGTGGAAGATCGGGTTCTCGTCGTGCGCGCGCTGCAGGTTGTAGTTCGGTATGCGCGCGCTCAGGTGGTGAACGTGGTGGTAGCCGATGTTGCCGCTGAAGAACTGCAGCACGCGCGGCAGCTTCAGGAACGAGCTCCCGCGCAGGGCCGCGTCGGCGTAGGTCCAGCTGCCGCCCGCCTCCCAGTAGGCATCCTCGAACTGGTGCTGGACATAGAACAGCCAGATCCCCGCCGATCCGGCGAGGAGGGCGGGGGGGCCCGCGACGAGCAGATAGTCGCGCCAGCCGATCAGCCAGCAGAGGCCGCCGACGAGCACGGCGAGCGCGATGTTCGTCGCGATCACGTTTCGGCGCATGCGCGGCCGGGCGTTCTTGGCCACGATCCGCGGGCCGATGATCAGGGCGACGATCGGACCGACACCGAACATCACGAGCGGGTTGCGCAGGAGCCGGTAGCCGAGGCGCGCCCGCCAGGGCAGGCTGTCGTATTCCCGGACCGTCAGGGTGCGGATGTCGCCAACGCCGCGGCGCTCCAGATCCCCGGAGGTCGCATGGTGCACGGCGTGGTCGTGACGCCAGCGCAGAAACGGCGAGTACAGCAGCAATCCCAGCGCCATCCCGAGCCAGGCGTTGGCGCGCCGGGAGACCAGGAACGAGCCGTGGGAGCAGTCGTGGAAGACGATGAAGGTGCGTACGAGAAGCGCCGCGGCGGGGACCGCGAGCGCCAGCGCGAGCCAAACCGAGACATCGAGCAGGAGGTACATCGCGACCGACAGGATCAGGTAGGGCACGACCGAGGTCGCGAGATCGAGCAGCGCACGTGTCAGGTTCGGCTGAGCGTATGGGGCAAGCGCATCCCGCCAGGAGACGAGCCCTGAGTGTCCCGGCCGGGTGGCGGCGCGCTGTGGGGTCGGCGGCCGATGGATCTCCGTCTCGGATGCCCGGTCGAGAGACGTCTGGTTGGGAGTCATCGCGACCCCTTTCTCTGGTTGCGCCGACAGCCGGTCCAACTGCGCCGCCCCCAATGGGAGGACGAAGCGTATCTGCTGTCGAAGACGGTGGTCGCGGCAACCGCGCCGCGACCGCGTGCGGAGGGGTATTTGGGAGCCGCCGCACCGCGCGGGATCGCCCGCGTCAAGCCCAGAGATTCAACCGCGTTAAGCGATATCCTGGTTTATCCACTTTCGCTGCCCACGATCGGGTCCTCCGCCCGTATATCTCGTGTCAACAGGTAGCGCAATCCTAGGAACGAGCACTTGCCGGGACCACAGCAGATCCGACAGCAGGAACGCCATGAGCAGAAGCTCAAAGAGATCCGGGAGCAGGTCGCTCAGGGCAAGCTCGTGATCAGGAAGATGACCGCGTCGGAGCGAAAGCGTTATCCGCCCCGCGAGGCGGCCGCCCGCGGCTTCAAGCGGCACCGCTAGCTTCGTGATCACCGTCGCGCCCGGCTGGAGCGCGTTCGCGGCGGCGCCGTCGCCGCGAACAGCCAACTGCCTCTGAAATGCCCAACGCCGTGCCTCGTCTCGGCGCCCGAGGCGACGTCTCCGATCAGTTGTGTGCCCGGCCGCCCGGTCCGCTCAGCGACTTGCCGGCGCTGTCCACCACCTTGCGCAGGAACTCGTACTGCGTACGCACGAGCTGCTCGGCCATCTCCAGGGCGGAGTCGAGGACCTCTTGGCGCTTGGAGGGCGCCTCGTTGCTCGCCAGCGTGTGGTCGACCGTGTCGACGAACTTGCGCACTGCCTCGATCGCGTTGCGCTGACCGGTCTCCACTGACTTGAGGACCTCGTCCGACAACTCCGTGGTCCTGTCGACCGCGGCCTTGGACCTGCTCGCGCTCGCGACGGCCGGTTTGGACCTGCTTGCGCTCGATGCGCGCCTCCGAGTCGCCGTTGTTTTCGCTGCTTTGCTTTGCTGAGTCTTGGTTGCAGCCATTGAGCCTCCCTTCGGGGAACGGGACCCCGGGGAAGCTATGCCGATTCGTAGCGGGCAAACAGCGCGATAGGCCACAGATCGACGGTGGAGAACTCCGCATTAACCCGTACGAAGCAGCTCGGCCGAGCGCGACGAGAGTTCGCGCGCAGGTCCACCGGCATGCGCGCCTGCGGCGGCCTCCTACGAGGTCTGCGAGCGGCTGCGCGGGTGGCTGGCGGCGTCGTAAGGCGCCGCAGCGGGCAGGCGTCAGGCAGGCCGGTCAGCGACCTGGCGCGCGAGGGTTATTAACAGCGGCCAGTGGACCTCGGGGTGTTCGGCGACGAAGCCTTTGAAGTTCCACTCGGCCATCGCGCCGACGCGCACCGGCGTCCGCGCACGTACGGTCGCCGTGCGGGGCACGTCGGGAAGCACGAGCGCGATCTCGCCGAAGTGGTCGCCCGGGCCGAGCTGGCTCATCTCGCGCCCCTCGACCAGCACCGACACGGTGCCGTCGAGGATCACGAAGAACGCGATCGCCGAGCTGCCCCGCGTGACGAGGTCTTCGCCGGGCGCGACCGCGCGCTCGGTCATCGTCCTTGCGAGGCGCTTTATCTCCCTGTCCTTCAGCGGCGCCAGAAAGCGCACCTGACGCAGGGCCTCGGGATCCACTGCCATGGCGCAAACCTACACAGCGCCCGGTCGCGAGGACGGGGCCGGCACTCCTGGCCTCTATGCGGGCAGCGCGCAGGCGTTCGTGATCGGGGAGGATCCGCGACCGTGGTGGGACGCGATCGTCGTGGTTGAATACCCCAGGCCGATATGACGCGCGAGTTCCCGCAGGTCCCGGGCGTTGAGATAGAGCACCGCACGGTGCGAGCGCGCGGCCTGCGCTTCCACGTGGCGCTGGCGGGGCCCGCAGAGGCCGAGCCGCTCGTGCTCCTGCACGGCTGGCCTCAACACTGGTACGAGTGGCGCAAGCTGCTCCCGGAGTTGGCCGAGCGTCGTCGCTGCGTGCTCGTCGACCTGCGTGGCCTGGGCTGGAGCGAGGCGCCGCCGACGGGGTATGAGAAGGAGACGCTCGCCGATGACGTGCTCGCGGTCCTCGACGAGCTGGCGATCGACAGCTGCGATCTGATCGCGCACGACTGGGGCGCCTGGGTCGGCTTCCTGATCGCGCTACGCTCCCCGGCGCGGCTGCGGCGCTTTCTCGTGCTCAACATGGTGCCGCCCTGGCCGCCGTGGCCCTCGGGGCGGCCAAGCCCGAGGGAGGCGCTCGGCCTGTGGCGGCTCTGGTACCAGGTGGTCCTCGCCACGCCGTGGCTGGGGGAGGGTCTGTTGCGACGCACGCGCGCGGTGCAGCTTCTCCTGCGCGCGGACAACGTCCACGCCGATGCCTTCAGCGAGGCTGATCTCGAGGTGTTCGCGGGAGTGCTCGCCGAGCCGGCTCGGGCGCGGGCCTCGTCGCTGATCTACCGCGACTTCCTGCTGCGCGAGCTGCTCCCGGTCCTGCGTGGCCGATACGCGAACGTTCCGCTGACCGTGCCCACGCACCTGCTCTTCGGCGTGCACGACGGGGCGCTTGCAGGCGCCGTCGATGGCATAACGATGGTGCGGGAGGGGGACTCGATGACGGTCGAGCTGGTCGAGGACTCCGGGCACTTCATCGCCGAGGAGCGGCCGGACCTCGTGCTGGCCCGCGCGCGCGAGCACCTGGACGCCTAGGACATGACCGGATCGGCGAGGGCGGGCGTGCCCGTGCGGCTGCGGGTGCGACAATGCCCGTGTGATGGGCCGCACCCGATGAGGGCTGTGATCTGCCGCAACGCCGAGCTCGAGGCCGTCGAGCGCCAGGACCCGGTTCCCGGGCGTGGCCAGGTGCGGATCGAGGTGCTGCGCTGCGGAATCTGCGGATCGGACTTGCACGCGCGCCACGGCTGCGACGCCTGGGCTGATCTGGCGGCGCGGATGGGCTATGAGCGATTCGCTCGATCCGACGAGCCGATCGTCTACGGCCACGAGATCTGCGGCCTGGTCGCCGAGCATGGGCCGGCGTGCCGAGCGAGCTTGCCGGCAGGGACGCACGTCGTCGCGCTGCCGCTCCTGCGCGGAAGCCGCGGCGTGGACGTCGTCGGCCTTTCGGCGCACGCCCCCGGCGCCTACGCCGAGCAGATGCTCGTAGAGGAGTCGCTGATGATGCCGGTGCCGAACGGACTCGCGCCGGAGATCGCGGCGTTGACGGAGCCGATGGCCGTGGCCTGGCACGCCGTACGCCGCTCCGAGGTCGGCAGGCGCTCGGTCGCGATCGTCGTCGGCTGCGGGCCGGTCGGGCTCTCGGTGATCCTGCTGCTCAAGGCCAAGGGTGTGCGCACGGTCGTCGCCAGCGACTACTCGCCCGGCCGCCGTAGCCTCGCGATCGCCTGCGGCGCCGACGTCGTAGTCGATCCCGCGCAGGACTCTCCCATGACGGCGGTGGACAGGCGCGGCCACGTCAATGACATGCCCTCCGTGCTCGAGCTCGCCGTCGGCACGCGCGAGAAGCTCGAGCGGCTGCCGGTCTCTTGGTGGCATGCGTGGCGCCTCGGCGAAGCGCTCGGCGCCGGCCCAAAGAACCCGGTGATCTTCGAGTGCGTCGGGATGCCGGGCGTGATCGAGAGCATCATCGACGGCGCGCCGCTGTTCTCACGGCTCGTCGTCGCCGGGGTATGCGTCGGCGCTGATCAGATCACCCCGGCGATGGCGATCAACAAGGAGATCGACCTCCGCTTCGTCGTCGGCTACACGCCGCTCGAGTTTCGCGACACGTCGCAGATGCTCGCCGAGGGCGAGGTCGACCCGAGACCGATGCTCACCGGAACGGTGGGCCTCGACGGTGTGAGCGCCGCGTTCGCCGCGCTCGGCGATCCCGAGGCCCACGCCAAGATCATGATCGACCCGAGCACCACCGTGATCGACCCGAGCGCTGCCGCCGAGCAGCCGAGCGCGACGGCCGAGCAGCCGAGTCGATCCGCTCCGGCGCTCTAGCCGCCCGCGACCGGGGCGCCGGAGCTCGCGTGCTCGACGGCCCAGTCGAGCGCGTAGTCGGCGACCTCCTCCCAGCCCTCCTGCCCGATCGTAAAGTGCGAGCGGTCGGGAAACTCCTTGTACTCGGTCAGCGCCGCCGACTTGCGCTGGAAGCGCCTCGAGGCGGCCTTGTCGACGGACGCGGGCACGACGTGGTCGGAGCCGCCGGCGATCAGCAGCAGCGGCGCGCGGGCCTCGTTCTTGAAGTCGAGCTGGAGCGCTGTGCGCGGATTGAAGTTCGCGAACGCGCCTTCGAAGAGCACGCGCCCAGGGCCCGGCACGGCGTAGCGTTCGAACGCGGCAGTAGCGTCGGCCTCGTTCATCGTGTTCGTGAAGGAGTAGTGGAACTCCCGGAACGTCAGCGCGACGGCGCGGTGCCTGTTGGCCGGGCTCTTGAGCACCGGGAAGCTCGAACGGAGGGTCGAGAACGGCAGCCTCGTTATGCCCCGCACGCCCGCCGCGTCGATCGCGACGCCCGCCGATCCGAGACCGCGGTCCAGCAGGATCTCGGTGAAGGCCCCACCGAAGGAGTGGCCCATGATGATCGTCGGTTCATCGAGCCCGCGGATGACCTTGTCATAGCTGTCGACGATTTCCTCGATGCCGAGGTTCTCGATCGCGCTCGTGTCCTCGAACAGCTGCTCGTGGGGAACGTCCATGCCCGGCCACGCCGGCGCGAGCACCCGGTGCCCGCGCGCTTCGAAGCGCTCGATCCAGTGCTCCCAGCTCAGCGGCGTCATCCACAACCCGTGGATCAGCACGATCGTCTGCGGTGCGGCGGCGGACTCAACGCCGTTCATGCCAGCCTCCTCGTCTCGACCCCATGCCGCGACGAACCGTGCCCGGCGGTCGCCGATCGGCGACCGCCGCACGCCCCGCCTCGCGGCCCCACTGTCGCTGCGACTCTACGCCTGTCAGGGAGCCATGTCGACCCGACGCCGCCGATACCCTCGCCTGCTTGAGCGGCGACACCATCCGCTCAAGCAGGCGATAGTGTCCTGCGTTCCTTGTGGAAGGCCTGACGATCTCGTCCCTGCCCGTAGCGCTCGCGCCGGGCCGGCGCGAGCAGCAGCGAGGAGCGCTCGCGAGCCGGCGCGCCGTGCGCGCCGCGCTTCTGGCGGCCCTGCCCGCAGTCGTCTCCGGGCTTCTGCTCGCGGCCGGGCTTCTGCTCGCGGCCGGGCTCGCCGCGCTGCTCATCCCCGGCGCCATTTCCTCCGGTGCCGCCAGCGCGCCTGGCGTGCGCCCGCACGTAGCCTCACGCGTCGGGCTCCTCGCGCTCCCGCTCACCCTGCAGGGACCCGTCTCGGCGGCCCTCGGGGGCGACGAGGCGGGCTACCGGGCCGCGGTCGCCGGCGGCGGCGCCCTTCGCGCCGTAAACCCGGCCCAGCGGTTGCGCTTGCGCTTCGCCGCCGACGGCGTGAGCGTGAGCGCCGGAGCGACCAGCGTCGGCATGAGCCTGCGCTCCGTGGGCCTCGGCGGCTCCCTGCACGCGCTGGCGAGCGTCGCCCCGCAGGCACGCTCGAACCGCGTCAGCTACGCCCTCGGCGGCGTGCGCGAGTGGTTCGCCAACGGGCCGCTCGGGATCGAGCAGGGCTTCACCGTCTCGAGCGCCCCGACCGGCCCCGCGGCCGCTCCGCTGACGCTCTCGATTGCGCTCAGCGGCAACGCGCGCGCGTCGCTGGCGCGCGGCGGCCGGGCGCTGACGCTGAGCGGACCCGGCGGAAGCGCGCTCGGATACGACGGCCTGCTCGCCACCGACGCCCGCGGCCGCGCCCTGCACGCGTGGCTGGCGCTGAGCGGGGGGCGGCTGCTCGTGCGCGTGCGGGCCCGCGGCGCGCGCTACCCGATCCGCATCGACCCGTTCATCCACCAAGGCGAAAAGCTCACCGCCAGCGGGCTCAGCGGGCCCTACGGCTATGTGGGCATGAGCGTCGCGCTGTCCGCGAACGGCAGCACCGCGCTGGTGGGTGCGCCCGCCGATCGCGAATACGCCGGAGCCGCGTACGTGTTCACGCGCACGGGCGTGACCTGGACCCAGCAGGGCGAAAAGATCACCGGCACCAACACGATCGGCGAGGCGTGGTTCGGTGAAGGCGTCGCCCTCTCCGCCGATGGCAACACGGCGCTGGTCGGCGCTCCCTCGGACAACGCCCAGGTTGGGGCCGCGTGGGTCTTCACGCGCTCGGGCGGGGTCTGGACCCAGCAGGGCGAAAAGATCACCGGCGCCGGCGAGAGCGGCAACGGCTTCTTCGGACGCAGTGTCGCGCTCTCCGCCGACGGCACCACCGCGATGATCGGCGCCTACAACGACGACGAACACCGGGGCGCGGCCTGGGTATTCACGCGCTCGGGCGCTGTCTGGACCCAGCAGGGAGAAAAGCTCACGGGCGGCGGCGAACTGGGCTTCTTCGGCTGGAGCGTCGCGCTGTCATCCGAAGGGGGAACCGCGCTGATCGGCGAATGGGGCCTCGGCGGCGGCATCGGGCAGGCGTGGGTGTTCGCCCGCGCGGGCTCTACCTGGGCCAAGCAGGGCGGGCCGCTGACCGCCGGGGGCGGCGGCTACAGCTGGTTCGGCTACAGCGTCGCCCTCTCCTCCGACGGCGACACGGCGCTGATTGGCGCTCCGCACGGCGACGCCTACGCGGGACAGGGCTTCGTCTTCACGCGCGCAGGCTCGACGTGGTCCCAGCAGGGCGAAGCGCTCACCGGTCGAGAAGAGCTCGGTGAAGGCGAACTCGGCTACAGCGCCGCGCTGTCGGCCGCCGGTACCAGCGCGCTGCTCGGCGGGCGCGTGGACAACAGCTTCCACGGCGCGGCCTGGGCATTCCAGCGGTTCGGCTCGACCTGGGCCGAGCAGGGGGAAAAGCTCACCGGCAACGCCGAAACCTCCAACCGCGAAGAGTTCGGCTGGAGCGTGGCGCTCTCCTCGGACGCCGGCACGGCGCTCGTCGGCTCGCCGTGCGACAAAGCCTGCGCCGGCTCGGCGTCGGTGTTCGTGAACGCGCCGCAGCTCGGCAGGTGCATCAAAGGAGCGAAAGGCAGCGGCGCGTATGCGACGGCAATCTGCACGACGCTCGGCTCGGGGCGAGAGTACGAATGGAGCCCCGGCGCGCTCGCGAGCGGGTTCACGACGAAGCTCACGACGGGTCTCGCGAGCATCGAAACCGTCAAAGCCGCGAAGGTGACGTGCACCGGCGAGACGAGCACCGGGAGGTTCAGCGGCGATACCCAGGTGGAAGACCTGATCCTCACGCTCACCGGCTGCGAACGCGCGGGCGAAAAATGCTCGAGCAGCGGCGCCGAAGCCGGCGCGGTCCTATCCAGGACGCTCGAAGGCGTGCTCGGGGTCGAAAAGCTCGGCACGAGCGCGATCAAAGACAAAATCGGCCTCGACCTGTTCCCCGACGGCAAGACCGGCGCACTGATGGAATTCAGCTGCGGTGCGAGCGCCGTCTCGGTGCGGGGATCGGTGATCGTGCCATTCCCCTCGAACAGGCGCGTGCTAACGGCCGCGCTTAAATTCGCCGCGGCCAAAGGCAAGCAAAAACCCGAAAGCCTCGTCGGGGAACCGAAGGACGTGCTCGAAGCCTCGATCGCCGGTGCGCCCTACGAACAGGCCGGGCTGACGCTCGCGACGACACTGGCCGACGATGAAGGCCTCGAGGTCGACTCCGCGATCTAGGGGCGGGCTCCAGATCCACGGGCACAGGCTCGGCGAAAGGGCCGACGCCGTCACGGTGGAAACCACGGATGTAAAGCCCTCGTGACGACTCTAGGTTGTTGGCATGTCTGCGGCGGGGATGCGTCGGCCGGCCCCTGAGGGCGTGACCGAGGAGCGGGTGTTCGAGAGCGCCCTGTGCGCAATCGACGGGACCGAGGACAGCCTCGCGGCCGTCGATGAGGCCGCGACGCTCGTCGGTTCGGGCGGACACATGACGCTGCTCGTCGCGACGGCCTACCGGGCAGAAGGAGAAAGGCGCTCACCCGCGATCGGGCCCCTGCGGGCAAAGGGGATGATCGACGAGGCGGTCGCGATCGCGACCGCCGGGGGGCTGTCGTGCGACGTGGAGGTCGATCCCGCGAGCCCGCCGTCGCGCGTCGTGATCGAGAGGGCGCGCGGTCACGACCTGATCGCGATGGGCGCTCCCGTCGGATCGTGGTTTGCGGGCCTGTTCCTCGGTGGCGTCGCCGTCACGGCGGAGCGGGCACTGCCCGCCCCGTTGCTGTTCGCCCATCACGATCCGTCCGGGGGGGAGGACGTCGGCCCGTTGCTGGTCGCGAGCGACGGGCTGGAGGCCTCGGACGAGCTCGTCGACCTGGCCGGCCGCCTCGCCCGCGGGCGGCGTGCGCCGGCGATCCTGCTGCACGCGTTCGGCGCTCACGCCGATCGCCACCCGGCGAGCGTCGACGAGCAGGCCCGAAGGCTGCACGCCGCCACCGACGGCGGGAGCGAAATGAGGCTCGCGCCCGGCGTCGCCCACACGGCGATCGTGGGCACAAGCGGCGCCGTGGGCGCCTCGCTCGTGCTCATGTGCAGCCGGCGCCACCGAGGCCCGGCGATGTTCGGAAGCGTCAGCCGGCGCGTCGTCCACCAGGGCGAGCGCTCCGTGCTGCTCGTGCCCCCCGAGCGCCTTCTCGTGGCATAGCCCTCGAGGGCGACCGCGCTGGGATCGGGAGCGGTGGCTCAGCTCGCGGTGCCGGCGGCGGTGAGCTGGGAAGGCTCGTTGATCACCCGGTCCAGGAGCGCGAGATAGTCGAGCAGCGAGCGCGGCCCCAGGAAGCGTTCGCGCACCCACTCGCGCGCGGCCACGCCCATCGCCTGCGCCCTCGCGGGGTCCTTGAGCAGGCCGCAAACGGCGCCCGCGAAGGCGGTGAGCTCCGTGGGGTCATCGAGCAGCAGTCCCGTGCGGCCGTCGTCGATCTGGTCCTGTATGCCGCCGATGCGGCTCGCCACGACCGGGCGCGCCTTCCACATCGCCTCGGCGATCGTCAGGCCGAAGCCCTCGGCGAGGCTCTTCTGCACGACGACGGTCGCCGCGCGCTGAAGCGCGTTGACGATCACCGCGTTCTCCTCCGGGTCGCTCATCGGGAGCTCGGCGAGGTGGACCCGCGCACGCACGGATGCAGGCAACGACCTCCACTGGGCCTGCACTTCCTCGAGCACCCTCAGGCCCTCCGGGTCGTCGGCGACCCCGTCGACCTCCGGCCCGGCGTAGATGAGATGGGCGTCGGATCTTGGCGCGATGTGCTCGGCGAAGCTGCGTACCACCCCCTGTGGATCCTTCAGCGCGTCCCAGCGCGAGACCTGCACCACGAGCTCATCCCCGCGGCGCAGCGGGCGATCCTCGGTCACGGTGGCCCTTCTGGAGACGAAGTCGACGGTCCCGTCCATCCGGCGGAAGCCGGCCAGCGCGGCTGAGCCGCCGCCGCGGATGCCCGCCGCCGAGAGGATGGCTGCGACCGAGACCTCGCCGAGCTGCTGGTTCTTGGGGGCGAACGCGTCCAGCGAAGGCGGGATGATCCTCACCCGAGCCGGGTCGAGCTCAGCCCACACGAACGCCCGTCGCGAGAACACGCAGGCATCGGCCTCGGTGACGTAGCGCTCGAGGAACCGCCATGCCTCTCGTGCGGAGCCGTTCGAATGATCGACACCCACGTGGCAGCGCCAGATCACGGGCACCCCGCACGCGCGCACCGCGGCCACGAGTCCTGCCGTCTGCGGATCGTGCAGGATCACAGCGTCGTCGGGGGCGAGCGCGGCCGCAAGCGCTTCCGCGTTTTTCGCCAGCGTGCGCTCATAGTGCTCGCGCTCGCACTCGCCCAGCGGGCCGCCGTCGCCGCGATAGCCGTGCAGCCGGTTGTGGAGCCGCTTGGTGATCGTGAAGAACGCGCTGTCGCCGCCGATCACCTCCCAGCGGGCGTCCACACCCACTCCGCGCGCGTATGCGAGCAGCGTCGTCAGCATCTCCGCGACGCCTCCGCCTTGAGCGGTCGAGCTGACGTTCCAGATCCGCCGGGAGGTGAGCGAGCCGCGCGCGAGCGCCATGCCCGAGCGCAGCTCCTCGAAGTGCTCGCGGGTGAGGACCGTTGCAAAGCGCCCGAGGTCCATGCTCCCGACCTTCACGCTCGTTAGCGGCGCGGCCCGCATCTGCCGTGCTCAGGCGTGGGCGCCGTGGTGGCGGTGGGCACGTGAAGGAGCGGGCCCCGAGCGCGCGAGCAGCTCTCCCAACTCGCGCTCGATCCCTTCACAAAGGACGTCGATGTCAGGCGCCGCGTCGTAGTCGCCGGTCACGCCGAACGTGCATGCGCCGTCGTAGGAGTAGATCGCAACGCCGATCAGCACGTGCCCGCCGAGGGGTACGTAGGGGAAGGACTCGAGCATCCGCCGGCCACACGCGAAGAGTGGCCCTCGTGGGCCGGGGACGTTGGTCGTGACCGTGTTCACGTTGTGCTGGGGGACGCGGGTCGCCAGGCGCTCGGCGAGCGATAGCAGCAGCGGCGGCGTGAGCCCGGCGAGCGACGTGAGCATCTCGCCGGCCACGGCCTCGTGGGAGTCCTTCAGGGCGCCCATCTGGTCGCGGATCGAGTGCAGCCGCTGGACGGGATCCTCGATCCCGACCGGCAGGTCCGCGAACATCGCCGAGACGCGGTTGTCGTAGAGGCCGCGCTGGCCCGAGGACCGCACGGAGACCGGAACCAGGGTCCGCACGACTCGCTCGGCGCTCTCGCCGCGTGAGAGCAGAAGCGCACGAAACCCGCCTGTGATGCAGGCGAGCACGACGTCGTTGATCGTGCCGCCGAGCGTTCTGCCGACCTGCTTGACGTCGGAGAGCTGTGCCCGCGCCCAGCTCCAGCGGCGCTGTGAGCTCAGCGATCCGTTCAAGGAGCTGGCCGGCGGGGGGATGCTCACCGCGCTGAGTCGCAACAGGCCGCGCCCGGTCTCGCCGCCCCGCTCGAGGAGCTGACCGGGGCTGGAGAGCGCACGCGCCGCCTTCCACGGAAGCGCGGCGAGGCCGCCGAACGTGTCCGTCAGCTCGGCGAGAGCGTTCGGAGGCGGCTGCGCCCGCCAGCCCGCCTGCGCGGGCCCGCCTACCTGCTTGCCTGCCTGTGCCCGCGAGGGTGCGCCCGACAGGGTGTCCTCCCGCAGGGAGGGTGAGGGTGCGGCACTCGGGGTGGCCTCCATCACGGGGGCGGCGGGCGTGGGCTCCTGGTCTAACAGCGCGGTGATCAGGTCCGTGCCCGCCACGCCGTCGGCCATGCAGTGGTGGATCTTCGAGATCAGCGCCCAGCGCCCCTCGTCGAGGCCCTCGACGATCCAGGTCTCCCACAGCGGCTTGTTGCGGTCGAGCTGGTGAGACATCACGCGCGCTACGACACGCTGCAGCTCCCCATCGCCGCCGGGAGCCGGGATGCCGGTGGAGCGGACATGATAGTCGATGTTGAAGTGCGGGTCGTCCACCCACAGCGGTCGCCCGATGCCGAGTTTGGCGCGCCGCACGACCTGGCGGTAGCGGGGAACGAGCGGCAGCCTGGCCGTCAACACGGCTGCGAGCTCCTCGCGGCTGGGCGCAGGGCCCTCGAACACGCCGACCGAGCCGATGTGCATGTGGCTCACCGCATCCTCGAAGTCGAGGAACGACGCATCGAGCGCGCTCAGCCGCTGCATTTCCATCACCCTTCCCTCCCCGTTGAGTCGCTGCCCACACGGGTTTGGCCTTGTTCAGGGGAGGCTAGGAGGAGCGGCGGCCGCGGCGTATCCGGAAAACCTACGCTCGCGGGTGCGGAGAAAGGACCCGTCGCTCGAGGCGGCGAGGTCAACTAGTCAAGCTGGCCGGGAGGCCGAAACGCCCGAAGAAGTCGTCGAGCGAGCCCTCGGGATGGCGTAACGTGATCTCCTCCCGCGCCGGCGGCCAACTGGCGCTCTGGCAGGCCCAGCGCCAGCTGCGCGATGAGTTTCGGCCCAGTCCGCGGTCTCAGCTTTGCGAACGCCACCCAACCACAGGAGAGACAGACATGAACAGCACCGGGAGCAAGACCCGCATCGCCAAGATCGGCACCGTGATCGTGCCCGTCAGCGATCAGCAGCAGGCGATCGAGTTCTACGTCGAGAAGCTCGGCTTCGAGAAGCGCACCGACGTCGCGATGGGCGAGCACTACCGCTGGGTCGAAGTCGCGCCGCGCGGCGCCGACACGACGATCGCGATCGTGCCGCCGCGTGAAGGCGAACCGACCGGCGTGCAGACCGGGATCGCGCTCGGGAGCGATGACGTCGATGGCGACCACGCGGCGCTGGCTGCCGGGGGCGTCGACGTCGACGACGCAGTTAGCCGCATGGGCGACCCCGTGCCGCCGATGTTCTGGTTTCGCGACCCCGACGCCAACAGCCTGTTGATCGTCGAGCGCCGCTGAGGCGCGGCTCGGCTCCACAAGGCCCGAAGGCTCGAAGGCTCGAAAACGCCGTATCTTTGGGTCTCGTGCAGCCAGCAAGCATGGCGCGAGGACACCGAGGGAGAGTGTCCTCGCGCCTACTCACCGGCTGGTGCGCCCCCCGTGAGTGTGCTTGCGTGACCCCCAGCTACTCGATCGCTAACGATTCGTCGCCATATGCTGCCGCGCGGCAGAGCGCCACGACGAGCGTCACACAGGTTAACCACGAATAGAGCGAGAGCGCGAGAGTCACGTACCGGCGAGTCTGGTACTCGGACGCCGTAAAGTCCAATAGGTCCTCCGTCCATTAGCATAAGCGAACACCTATCGCACAGACGTCCGATTGGGGGGTGACGATGGTGAGTAGGACCGCGAAAGCGGATACATATTGCCCGAGCCGCGGCGGGGCCCGCGCTTCGAGTGGCCGTGCCGAACAAGGAGTGGCCTGCCGTGTCAGCTAGGCGCACCCAGCTGCAATACCTGAGCGCCGTCGCCGAAGCCGGCCAGATCACCGCGGCCGCGAAGAAGCTCGGCCTCTCCCAGCCCACGCTCTCGCAGGGAATTGCGCAGCTGGAGTGCGAACTGCGGGTCTCGCTGCTCGTGCGCCACGCTCAGGGCGTTACGCTCACGCCGGCGGGCGAAGCGTTCCTCGTCAAGGCGCGCGCGGCGCTGGCCGCGGAGACCGACGCGGCGCAGACCGGGGAAGCCCTCGCGCGCGCCGCCAGGGGGGCGATGGCCGTTGGGTTTGTCGGCTCGCCGCCCGCGATGAACACCCCGGAGCTGTTCGTCGCGTTCGCCGCGGAGCATCCCGACACCCAGATCGACTTCCAGGACCTCTCCTTCCCGCGCGGTCCGACTGCGGCCTGGCTGGCGGGAGTCGACGTCGCGATCTGCCATCGGCCGCGATCTGAAGCGGGCGTGGTCATCCAGCCGCTGCGCAGCGAGCCGCGGACCGTTGTCGCGCGCCGCGACCACCCTCTCGCGAAGTGCGCGGAGATCACCGCCGACGAGGCGCTGGGGGAGACGTTCGTCAGCTTCCACCCGGACGTTCAGCCCGAGTGGGCCGGGTTCCATTGCCTGGACGACCTGCGCGGCGCGCGCGCGCAGACGACCGACCATCACGCGCTGACATCGCTGCAGATGCTCGCGATCATGTCCGCCTCGGAGGCGATCACGCTCGTGCCGGAGCGGGACGCGCGTATCGTCCAGCAGGCGCTTGCGGACATCGTGACGCTGCCGCTCGCGGACGTCGAGCCGGCTGTCGTCTCGCTCGCGTGGCGTGCCAGCAACCCCAACCCGCTCGTGTTCGCCCTCGTCGAGGCGGCCCAGCAGATAGTCGGGAGCGCCGGTGGAGTTTAGGCGCGGGCATCTCCTCTACTTCGTCACCGTCGCCGAAGAGGGCCAGATGACGCGCGCCGCCAGAAAGCTCCACCTCGCCCAGCCCGCACTCTCGCAGGCAATGGCCCAGCTGGAGGCCGACGTCGGCGTCGCCCTGCTCGAGCGCCACGCCCGCGGCGTCACGCTCACGCTCGCCGGGGAGGTCTTCCTGGCGAAGGCCAGAGCGGCGGTGTCGGCCTGGAGCGATGCGGTCTCGGCCGCACAGGTGCTCGGCCCGGCCGAGGCCGGCGCGATCGAGTTCGGGTTCGTCGGCCCCCCGCCGGGACTGGACAGCCCGGACGAGCTGGAGGCCTTCGCGCTGGGCCATCCGCACATCGACATCCGCTATCGCGAGATGGCCTTCCCGCTGCACTCCACGGCAGCCTGGCTCGCCGACGTCGACGTGGCCGTGACGCACGTGCCGCTCAGCAGCGGCGACACGTGGACGCAGCTCGTGCGCCGTGAGCCGCGGGTCGTGCTCGTGCCCAGGCTCCATCGCCTCGCCACGGCGCCCGAGGTGTCGGTCGCGGACGTCATCGACGAGAAGTTCGTGGGCTTTCACCCCTCGGTCGAGCCCGGCTGGGCGGGCTTCTGGAGCCTCGACGACCATCGCGGCTGCCCGCCTCGCGCGTCCTCCCGCGATCGCGCCTGCAGCCCCCAGGAGGTGCTCGCGGCGCTCGCCGTGCGCTCCGGGATCACGACCGTGCCCGCGGCCGTCGCGCGCCTGGCCGTGAGCAGCCTCGGCGACCTCGTGGCGGTGCCGCTGCGCGACGCCGACCCCGCGACGGTCGTGCTTGTTGGGCGCGAGGACAGGCGCAGCGTGCACGTCGAGGCGCTGCGCGCGTTCGCCGCGCGACTGCTGGCGCCGGGGCGGCACCAGCTAAGGCACGAGCTAAGCGACAACGGCGAGCTGCCAATCGCGGCCAACGGCGCTGAGCAGCTGTCCAAGTCCGGTGCGAAGATCATGGCCAGGGGGCCCGGTCGCGCGAGCTCGTAGTTCGTCATGCTGTATGCATGGCGGGCAATCTCCAGATCGTCGGAGGTCCCACCCCGATACCGATCCTGCGCGTTCCAGGGGAGATCTACCGCTGGAAGGTGCAGAACGGCACGGCCGAGCAGCATGTCTACGTGCAGATCGCCGACTCGCTGCGCCCGGAGTCGGTGGAGGAGCCGCTGCGCTCGGGGATCGAATCAAAGGGCGAATCGGTGCTCCGCAAGCTGCTCGAACGCGGGAACGTGCCCACGAGGATCAAGATCACCTCGGGCGGTATCACCGAGGTGGGCGTCGATCGGCGCTCGCGCCCCTGCTCCCTTTAGTCGGCGCGCGTCGATCGGCGCTCGTGCCCTCGCTCCCCGCGCCCGCTGGGCATCACTGCCGCCGCATTAGTTCGGCTGCGTCTCTGCGGCGGGTTGGGCGCCGCGGTGGCGTCACGCGCACCTGATAGCACTCCCCGGCGCGTGCACTCGCCGCTGATCACGTTCCTCTCCGACTACGGCCAGGCCGACGAGTTCGTCGGCGTCTGCCATGGCGTGATGGCGCGCCGCTGCCCGGAGGCCCGCATCATCGACATCTCCCACACGATCCCCCGCCACGACGTGCGCGAAGGAGCGATCGTGCTGCGCGACGCGCTCGCGCACATGCCCGTGGGCGTGCACCTCGCGATCGTGGATCCCGCGATCGGCTCCTCGCGGGCCGCCAGACGCGCGGTCGCTCTGCGCACGGCGGTCGAGGATCGGCTGCTCGTGGGCCCCGACAACGGCCTGCTATGGCCCGCCGCGGCTCGGCTCGGCGGTGCCGTCGAGGTCGTCGACATCGGCCAGTCCCCCGAGCGGCGAGACCCGGTCTCGGCGACGTTCAACGGCCGCGACATCTTCTCGCCGGTCGCCGCAGCGCTCGCGGCCGGGGAGTCGCTGACTGCGGTCGGCAGCGAGATTGACGTCGAGGATCTCCGCCGGCTGGCGCTCCCGACTGCGAACGTCCTCGACGACCTGCTCGTCGCGCACATGCTGCGCTCCGACCACTTCGGCAACGTGATCCTCGACGCGACCCCCGAGCAGCTCGACGAGGTCGCGATCGAGCCTGGGGAGGTGGTTTCGGTGGAGGTCGCCGGTCGCGTCTACGCGGGCCGCTACGCCTCGACGTTCGCGGACGTCCCACCGGGGGAGCTGCTGCTCTACAAGGACGCCCTCGAGATGGCCGCGCTGGCTGTCAATCGGGGCTCGGCCTCGACCCATCTCAAAGTCAGGCGCGACGAGGAGCTGTGGATCAGGAGAGGCTGAGCTCCGGGGCGCGGAGGGGACGCGTGGAGAGCGGGAGCGCGGGCGGGCGTCGCGTGCCAATAGGGTGCGGGCATGAGCTACGTGCCGCCAGCGGAGGTCCTCGAGCGCTACGCCTCGGTCCTCGTCTCCTTCGCCCTCGGGGGCGGCCGCGGCGTGGGGCCGGGAGAGGTCGTTCGCGTCGTCGCCCCCGACAGCGCCAAGCCCCTCTACGTCGAGCTCTGCAAGGCGGTGTGGCGCGCCGGCGGGCACGTGATCGGCGCCTACCAACCCGACGTCGAGCCGGGCATGACGCTCTCGCGCGACTTCTTCGAGCTCGCGCACGCGGAGCAGATCGAGCACTTCCCGGCGCGCTACATGCGCGGCCTTGTCGATGAAATGGACCACCAGGTGTCGGTCATCGCCGACAGCGATCCGCGGGCGCTGCAGTCGGTCGACCCAGCACTGATCCTGCGCCGCGGCGAGGCGATGCGCCCGCTGCTGGACTGGCGCGGCGAGAAGGAGAACGAGGGACGCTTCTCGTGGACGCTCGGCCTCTACGGGACGCCGGCGATGGCGGGCGAGGCGGGCATGGGCCAAGAGGAGTACTGGCAGCAGATCGTGCACGCCTGCTTCCTGGACGAGCAGGACCCGATCGCCCGCTGGCGCGAGGTCCAGGAGCGCCTCGAAGAGACGCGGCTGCGCCTCGACGAGCTGCACATCGAGCGCGTGCACGTCGAGGGCGAGGACGTCGACCTGTGGGTGACGATCGGCGAGCGGCGCCGCTGGCTGGGGGGGCGCGGGCGCAACATCCCGAGCTTCGAGCTGTTCACGAGCCCCGACTGGCGCGGCACCGAGGGCTGGATGCGCTTCGACCAGCCGCTCTACCGCTACGGCAACCTCGTCAGGGGCATCCGGCTCGCGTTCGCCGACGGCAGGGTCACGGAGGCCTCCGCGAGTGAGAACGAGCGGCTCCTGACCGAGATGATCGCCACCGAAGGCGCCGATCGGGTGGGCGAGTTCTCGCTCACCGACAGGCGCCTCTCGCGCATCACGCGCTTCATGGCGCAGACCCTCTACGACGAGAACGTCGGCGGCCCGCACGGCAACAGCCATATCGCGCTCGGGCGCTCATACCAGGACGCATACGACGGCGATCCCTCGAGCCTCAAGCCCGAGGACTGGCAGCGGCTCGGCTTCAACGACTCGAGCGTGCACACCGACATCGTCTCCACGAGCGAGCGCACCGTGACGGCTGTGCTCAGTGGCGGCGGCGAGCGCGTGATCTACCGCGACGGCGAGTTCCAGCTCGATGACTAGCTCGAGGCGAGGATCAGCCGCACGTGGTGCCGGCGCCCGCGCGGCGGCGGCGTCTGCAACAGTAAGCACAAGGGGTAATCGAGAGGAGGTTCAGATGGCAACGATCGGGCGCGACGTCAAGAGCGTCGAGATGGCCGACAGCGAGCTTTGGCAGGACGGTCCGCCGTACGAGGTCTTCAAGGAGCTGCGCGGCAGGTGCCCCGTGCACTGGAGCGGGCGCGTCGAGCAGTACCCCACCGAGGCCGGCTTCTGGTCGGTCACTACTGCCGAGGACGTCCACGAGGTCAGCCGCGACTTCAGCACCTACTCCTCCGAACTCGGCGGCGTCACGGTGTTCGCCGAGATCTTCCCGCTCGAGCTCGCGCGCGCGATGTTCATCGGCATGGACCCGCCCAAGCACGACCGCATCAAGGCGCTCTTCCAGCGCGGCTTCACGCCGAAGCGGATCGCCGACCACGAGGAGCGCATCCGCGCGATCGTGACGAACGTGCTCGACAGGCTGGAGGACCGCGATCGCTGCGACCTCGTCGCCGACGTCGCCCAGCCGGTCGTCTCGCGCGTGATCAGCAGCTTTATGGGGCTCTCCGAGGAGGAAGACGCGCTGTGGGCGCGGATCATGAACTCCGCGCTCGCGCCCGATGACCCCGATCTCGCCCCCGAAGGCATTGAGGGCGTGCTCGCCAAAGACATCCCCGAGATGTTCGAACGCTGCCGCAAGCTGATCGCCGATAGGCGCGAGAACCCCACCGACGACCTCATGAGCGTGCTCGTGCACGCGGAGGTTGACGGCGAGAAACTCGACGAGACAGAGATCGTGATGGGCTTCTTCCTGCTCATGGCCGCGGGCAACGACTCGACCAAGGCGACGTACTCGAGCGGCATGCGCGCGCTGATGGAAAACCCCGAGCAGAAGCGGGAGCTGGTCGAGGACCCCGCGCTGATCCCGGGCGCGGTCGAGGAGGCGCTGAGAATGTTCCCGGCCTTCGCGCACTTCCGCCGCACCGCCACGCGCGACACCGAGCTGCACGGCCAGCAGATCAAGAAGGGCGAGAAGGTCGTCATGTGGTACGTCTCCTCCAACCGCGACGAGGCCTGCTACGAGGAGCCCGACAGCTTCGACATCCACCGCAAAGCCGAGCACCAGGCCTTCGGCGCGGGCGGGCGGCACTTCTGCCTGGGCACCGCGCTCGCCCGCCTGGAGCTGCGGATCATGATCGAGGAGACGCTGCGGCGCTACCCCGACATCGCGCTCGACGGCCAGCCCGCGCCGGCGCAGGCGCTGTTCGTCAACCAGCTCAAGACGCTGCCGGTTCGGCTCACAGATGCAGAGCCTGCGAACGCCTGAGGAGCGCTTCGAGGGTCTGCCCGGCTGGAGCTGGGAGCCGCATTACGCACAGGTCCGGGCCGACGGCTCGGACCTGCGCATGGCATACGTGGATGAGCGCCCCGCCCGCCCCGCGGATGCGCGCACGGTGCTGCTCCTGCACGGGGAGCCCTCGTGGTCCTACCTCTACAGGAAGATGATCCCGCCGCTGCTCGCCGCCGGGCTGCGCGTGATCGCCCCCGACCTGATCGGCTTCGGGCGCTCGGACAAGCCGGCGGCGAAGGAGGACTACACCTACGCGCGCCACGTCGCCTGGCTCACCGACCTCGTCGTCGGCCAGCTCGACCTGCGCGATGCGCTGCTGTTCTGCCAGGACTGGGGCGGTCTGCTCGGGCTGCGGCTCGTCGCCGAGCACCCCGAGCGCTTCGCCGCCGTCGTCGCCTCCAACACGATGCTCCCGACCGGCGAGCACGACCCCGGCGAGGCCTTCAAGGCCTGGCGCGAGTTCTCGCGCACCGCCGAGGGGTTCGACATCGGTCGCATCATCGACAACGGCACCGCGCGCGAGATCGCACCCGAGGTGATCGCCGCCTACGACGCCCCGTATCCCGACGACCGCTACAAGGCCGGCGCGCGGCAGTTCCCCTCGCTCGTGCCGATCACGCCCGACGATCCCGCCGCCGCGCCCAACCGCGCCGCGTGGGAGGTCCTCGCGCGCTGGCAGAAGCCGTTCGTATGCGCCTTCGGCGACTCCGACCCGATCACCGGCGGGGCCGATCGCGTGCTCTGCAAGCTGATCCCCGGAACCGCCGGGCAGCCGCACGTAACCGTGCAGCGCGCCGGGCACTTCATCCAGGAGGACGCCGGCGAGCAGCTCGCCGGGATCGTGATCGAGCTGGCCGAGCGGCTCGCGCGCGAGGAGATCAGCGCGCCGTGCTGAGGCGCCCGTGGCGCTCGCGCCGCGCCGCGCCGGCGAGACCCCAAGACCCGTGCGGCCCAAAGAAGAGGCCCGGCAGGGGGCGCCGGGCCTCAGGCGATACGTGGACGTAGAGGGGGTCCTGCTCTGCAATCCCCTCTCTACCCGAGCTCTCGACGCTCAAACGGGGCCGCTCTTCGACGAGCGGCGCCCGGCCGGGCTCTTCGCGGCGCCCCTGGCGGAGCTCCCGGTCGAGCGCTTGGCCGGTGCGCTCTTGGCCGAGCGCTTGGCGGGCGCCTTGGCGGCGCTCTCGGGCGCGTGCTCGGCGGAAGCGTCGGCGTGCCGCCGCCGCGAGCCCTTCGCGGCCGAGCGCGCGAGCGTGGTCGGCTGGCGCAGGATCGAGATCGTCCGCTCGAACATCTCGGCCTGCTGTTTCATCAGCACGGCGGTCTCCTGCAGCGCGCGCCCGGCGGTCTCCAACGTCTCGGCCTGGCGGCGCAGCGTCGCTCCGCTGTCGGCCAGCAGGTCGAAGACGGCGTCCACGGGCGCGAGCAGGCCGTCGAGCAGCCCTCCCTGCAGGCGCTGCTCGCGCTCGACGATCTGCCCGAGCAGATCGAGCTGGCGCTGCGTGGCCCGCAGCAGGTCGCCGGGGAGTTCGGCGCGGCTCGCCGCCGAGGCGGCCGAGCTGAGCACAGACTCCGCCACCTGGCGCCACTCCGTCAGCAGATCGCGGCCATTTCGCTCGGGCATCTCCTAAGACCTCCACCCAATCATTGCAGCCGCGGGCGCGAGACCCGGAGCTTGCCGCTCGCGGGGGCGCCGGCGCCCTACTGCGCTTCGACGAGAGCGAGCCTGCAGAGGCCTTGCAGGCGCCCCCGGCGGGCCCAGCTGATCAATCCCACGCACGGGGGATTGGGAGCGCGTTCGCCCGCAACTAGCGTTCACTCCGGTCGCCGGGCTGATCGTCAGCCCCCCCATTGACGGTCGAACACCCCATCGCCTTGGTGTGGCCCGGTGGCCTCTTTTCGCGCAGCGGCAGAGATGCTTGCGCGTGCAATCATGTCCCTCATGGCCGAGATCTCCGTGACCCACTTCACCGATCCGGGGTGCCCGTGGGCATACTCCGCGATCCCGGCGATGGCGGTGCTGCGCTGGCGCTACGGGCCGCAGCTGCGCTGGCGCCTCGTGACGATCGGCCTCGCCGAGGACGTCTCGCGCTATCTCGAGGCCGGCTATACGCCGGCGCGCGCGGCGATGGGGATCCTCGCCTTCAGGCGCTTCGGGATGCCCGTGCTGTCCGCGCCACGCGCCCGCCTCGCGGCGACCGGACGCGCGTGCAGGGCGATCGTCGCCACCCGCCTGCTCGACCCCGCGCGCGAGCACGACGCGCTGCGCGCGCTGCAGCTGGCGTGGTTTACGAGCACGCTCGTTCTCGACGAGGACGCGGCGATCGCGAGCGCTCTGCAGCGCGTGGAGGGCCTCGACGTGGGCGCGGTCGTGGCGGCGATCGACGATCAGGCCACCCTCGCGGCCTATGAGCAGGACAAGCGCGAGACGCGCACCGCCGAGGGCGGCCCGACCGACTTCCAGGGCAAGGCGCGCCAGACCGACGGGCCGGTGCGCTACTCGGCGCCGTCGCTGATCTTCACAGCGGCCGACGGGCGCAGGCTCGAGGCCGGTGGCTTCCAGCCGCTCGGCGCCTATGACGTGCTGATCGCGAACCTCGACACGACGCTGCAGCGACGCGCGCCGGCGGCGGACGCGCGCGAGGCGCTTGAAGAGTTCCCGGCGGGGCTCGTCACGCAGGAGGTCGCGGCGATCATGGCGCCGAACCTCGCCGAGCCCGACCGCTCGGGCACCGAGCGCGAGCTCGTCGAGCTGCTCGCCGAGGGGGCGGTGCGCCGCGTCGCGCTCGCCGACGATGCCCTCTGGCAGCTCGCCTGAGCACGCTGCCCTCCCGCCGGAAGGACACCCTGACCGTCCCTGCGGACGGACAAGTAGGGCGCAGGCACCCTAACACTCCCTGGCGGCAGGGCAGGCGGGCACAAGCACGCGGGCGCGGGTAGCCTCCAGCGCGCCATGGTTACCGTGACGCTCCCCGACGGCAAGCAGCTCGAGCTCCCCGACGGCGCGACGGGCGCAGACGCTGCCGCCGCGATCGGACCCGGGCTCGCGCGGGCGGCGCTCGCGGTCGAGGTCAGCCACCCCGAGAACGGCGAGGGGGCGCAGGTTCGAGACCTCGCGCGCCCGCTCGCCGACGGCGCGCACCTCGCCGTGATCACCGCCAAGAGCGGCCCACAGGCGCTCGCGCTGATCCGCCACGACGCCGCGCACGTGCTCGCGGCGGCGGTGATGGAGCTCTACCCGGGCGTGAAGATCTCGATCGGGCCGGCGATCGAGGACGGCTTCTACTACGACTTCGAGTTCCCCGCGGGGGTGAGCGTCTCCGAGGAGGACTTCCCGCGCATCGAAGAGCGCATGCGCGCGCACGTCAAGGCGGCGGAGGAGTTCGAGCGCGCGGACGTGCCCGTGGCCGACGCGCGCGAGCGCTTCGTCGCCGAGGAGCAGGACTACAAGGTCGAGCTGATCGACGACCTCGTCGCGGCGGCGGGCGCGTCCGGCGACGGCGAAGGCCATCCGCTGCAGACGGTCTCGCTCTACACGAACGGCCCCTTCACCGACCTCTGTCGCGGTCCGCACGCGCCGAGCACGAAGACGGTGGCGGCGTTCAAGCTGCGCTCCGTCGCCGGCGCCTACTGGCGCGGGGACTCGACGCGCACGATGCTCACCCGCATCTACGGCACGGCGTTCTTCTCGAAGGCCGAGCTGGCCGAGTACCTGGAGCGGCTAGAGCAGGCGAGGGCGCGCGACCACCGCAAGCTCGGCCGCGAGCTCGACCTGTTCATGTTCTCGGAGCTCTCGCCGGGGAGCCCCTTTTGGAAGCCGGCGGGGATGACGATCTGGAACGAGCTGACGGAGCTGTGGCGGCGCGAAAACCGCGCGCGAGGCTACGAGGAGGTGAAGACGCCGATCCTCTACGACGTCGAGCTGTGGCGCCAGTCGGGCCATTGGGACAAGTACAAGGACCACATGTACTTCACCGACGTCGAAGAGCACCCGATGGGGCTCAAGCCGATGAACTGCCCGGCGCACATCCAGATCTACAAAGACGAGCGCCGCTCCTACCGCGATCTCCCGGTGCGCTACAGCGAGGCCGGGCTCGTGCACCGGCACGAGCCGAGCGGCGTGCTGCACGGCCTGCTGCGCGTCCGCCACATCACCCAGGACGACGCGCACATCTTCTGTACCGAGGAGCAGATCGAGGAGGAGGTCGTGGCCTGCCTGCGCTTCGGCTTCGACCTCTATGCGCGCTTCGGCATCGAGCCGCGCCTGGAGCTCTCGACGCGCCCGCCGCAGCGCATCGGCAGCGACGAGATGTGGGATCGCGCCGAGGGCGCGCTGGCGGGCGCGCTGCGCGCCGAGGGCCTGGAGTACGAGCTGAACCCCGGCGACGGGGCCTTCTACGGGCCGAAGATCGACATGCACATGACCGACTCGATCGGGCGCTCGTGGCAGCTCGGCACGGTGCAGCTCGACTACCTGATGCCAGAGCGCTTCGACCTCGAGTACACCGGCGCGGACAACCACGAGCACCGTCCCGTGATGATCCACCGCGCGCTGCTGGGCTCCTTCGAGCGCTTCATCGGGATCATGCTCGAGCACTACGCGGGCGAGCTGCCGCTGTGGCTCGCGCCGGTGCAGGCGATCGTGCTGCCGGTCGCCGACCGCTTCAACGAGTACGCGCAGAGCGTGCGCGCGGAGCTGCTCGCGGCGGGCCTGCGCGCCGAGACCGACACGCGCAGCGAGTCGATTGGGCGCAAGATCCGCGACGCCGAACTGCGCAAGATCCCTCATATGCTCGTCGTGGGCGAGCGCGAGCAGGGAGACGGGACCGTGTCGGTGCGCACTCGCGCCGCCGCGGCGGCAGATCGCGCGGCGAGCGAGGTGCAGAGCATGTCGCGCTCGGAGTTCGTAGCGCAGCTGCTGGGAGAGCTATAATCCCGCGGGTTGACGCTACGCATCCTCACAGCGACGCGCGTAAAGCCCGCTTGACGCACGGTCTACAGAGCTAGTGCCGGTTCCTCGCAGGTTCGACCGGCGCCCGCCGGAGCGTGACACGACAAGGATCAATGAGCGCATTCGGGTTCCCGAGGTGCGCCTGATCGACGACGAGGGACAGCAGGTCGGGGTGCTCAAGACCGCCGACGCGCTCGCCTTCGCCCAGGAACGCGAACTGGACCTCGTCGAGGTGGCGCCCGAGGCGCGCCCGCCAGTTTGCCGCGTGCTCGACTACTCCAAGTACAAGTACGAGCAGGCCCAGAAGCTCAAGCAGGCGCGCAAGCATCAGCAGCAGATCACCGTGCGCGAGATCAAGTTCCGCCCGAAGATCGCCGAGCACGACTACGACACCAAGAAGCACCACGTCGAACGCTTCCTGCGCCACAAGGACAAGGTCAAGGTC
>Ga0209040_10000649_pt1 | contig 26930 bp, 24 predicted proteins | sample BogFormECP12_OM3_FD_188240 | JGI IMG/M metagenome (GOLD analysis project Ga0209040, IMG submission 188240) | Bog forest soil microbial communities from Calvert Island, British Columbia, Canada - ECP12_OM3 (SPAdes) (version 2) | ecosystem: Environmental > Aquatic > Freshwater > Wetlands > Bog ... | reverse complement strand
GCCCGACGCGGCGCGGGTCGCCAGGGGCTTCGAGCCCGGCTCCCAGTACGGCAGGTCGGCATCCCAGCCGTCGGGCAACCTGTGGGCGAGCAACCGGTCGAGCAGCGCCTTGCGCTCGGGCTCGCGCTCGGCCCACGCGTCGAACTCGCTCTGCCACTTCGCATGAGCCTCCCTTCCCCGCTCCACGAGCTTGCGGGTGTGGGCCAGGACGTCGTCGCGCACCTGGAAGCTCTTGTCCGGGTCAAAGCCGAGGACCCGTTTGACCGCGGCGACTTCCTCGTCGCCGAGCGCGGCCCCGTGGGCCTTGCCGGTGTTCATCAGATTCGGTGCGGGATAGCCGATCACCGTTCGGAGCGCGATGAACGACGGCCTGTCGGTGACCGACTTGGCCTCGGCGATGGCCCGTTGGATGCCGACCACGTTCTCGCCGCCCTCGACCTCCTGCACGTGCCAGCCGTAGGCCCGGTAGCGGGCTGGGGTGTCCTCGCTCAGCGCGATGTTCGTGTCGTCCTCGATCGAAATCTGGTTGCGGTCGTAGAAGACGACCAGATTGCCCAGCTGCTGGGTGCCGGCCAGCGACGACGCCTCGCTGGTGATGCCCTCCTCGATGTCGCCGTCGCTGGCGATCACGTAAATGTGGTGATCGAAGGGGCTGGTCCCGGCTGCCGCGTCCGGGTCGAACAGCCCCCGCTCGTAGCGCGACGCCATCGCCATCCCGACCGCCGATGCGAGGCCCTGGCCGAGCGGTCCGGTGGTGATCTCCACACCTTCGGTGTGACGGAACTCCGGGTGTCCGGGCGTCTTCGACCCCCACGTGCGCAGCGACTCGATGTCTGAGAGCTCCAGGCCGAAGCCGCCGAGGTAGAGCTGCAGGTAAAGGGTCAGGCTGCTATGCCCGGCCGACAGCACGAACCGGTCCCGGCCCAGCCAGTGGGTATCGCCGGGGTCATGGCGCATCGTCCGCTGGAACAATGTGTAGGCCAGCGGCGCCAGGCTCATCGCGGTGCCCGGATGGCCGTTGCCCACCTTCTGTACCGCGTCGGCCGCCAGCACGCGGATGGTGTCGACCGCGGCGGAATCCAGGTCGGTCCAGTCATCCGGGTGGTTCGGGCGGGTAAGGGCGGAGATCTCCTCTAGCGTGGTCACGTAAGTGCTCCTCACGTCGGCAGGCAGGCCCAGAGTCAACCCTAGTGCCGGTGGCCGGGATGGTCGATCGGTGCAGATTCGATTTCACTATCGCTATACCCGGCGGAATTGCTGTGAATCCACCCTGAGGTAACGGGCCGCGCCCGCCGCGGTCTACCATCGCCTGTAGTAGAAGCGGCGGCCCCGCGTTGAGCGCTCGCGCAGCGAGCCCGCGAAGAGCCGACGCCCATAGCCCAAGGAGTCACCTGCGTGAGCATTCGCGAGGGCATAGCGCCCGGCCGGATCCGCACCACGCTGCTGGGTTATCTGGCGCTGACCAAACCTCGCGTGATCGAGTTGCTTCTTGTCACCGCCATACCCGCCATGCTGCTCGCCCATCGCGGCAGCGTCGCACCGCTGCTGATCGCCAACACGCTGATCGGCGGAATGCTGGCCGCCGCGGGCGCCAACACGCTGAATTGCGTGGCCGACGCCGACATCGACAAGGTCATGAGCCGCACCGCTCGCCGGCCGCTGCCGCGGGCCGCGGTGCCAAGGCGCAACGCACTGGTCTTCGGGGTCGTGCTGTCGGTCGGGTCGTTCTTCTGGCTGTGGTGGACGACCAACCTGTTGTCGGGCCTGCTGGCGGTCGCGACGATCGCGTTCTACGTGTTCGTCTACACGCTGCTGCTCAAGCGCCGCACCTGGCAGAACGTGGTCTGGGGCGGGGCCGCGGGCTGCATGCCGGTGATGATCGGCTGGTCCGCAGTCACGGGCACCATCGGCTGGCCGGCGCTGGTGATGTTCGCGGTCATCTTCTTCTGGACACCGCCACATACCTGGGCCCTTGCGATGCGGTACAAGGAGGACTACCGGGCCGCCGGGGTGCCGATGCTGCCGACGATAGCCACCGAGCGGCAGGTGACCAAGCAGATCCTGGCCTACACGTGGCTGACCGTGCTTTGCACGCTGGTGCTGACGCTCGCCGCCGGCTGGCTGTACGCGGCGGCCGCGCTGGTGGCAGGCGTCTGGTTCCTGGTGATGGCCCATCAGCTCTACGCCGGCGTGCGGCGCGGTGAGCCGGTCAAGCCGCTGCGGCTGTTCCTGCAGTCCAACAATTATCTGGCCGTGGTGTTCTGCGCGCTCGCCGTGGATTCGGCGCTCGCGCTGCCCACGCTGCTAGGGAAGTAGCACGATCGCGCCGGTCGTCCTGCGGCTCTGCAGGTCGGTGTGCGCGCGGGCCGCCTCGGCCAGGCGATAGGTGCCCCCGATGCTGATCCGGAGCACTCCCTTTTCGATGACGTCGAGCAGTTCGCCTGCCCGCCATGCAAATTCGTCTCGCGTGCGGGTGAAGTGCACCAGCGATGGCCGGGTCAGATAAACGGAGCCCGCGGCGTTGAGCCGCTGCGGGTCCACCGGCGGGACCGGGCCGCTGGACGCTCCGAACAGCGCCAGCGTGCCGCGCACGGCCAGGCTGGCCAAGCTCGCGTCGAAGGTCGTCCTGCCGACCCCGTCGTACACCACCGCGGCCCCGCCGTGGGTGAGCTCCTTGATCTTCGAACCGAACTGCCCGGGGTCGTCGGGATAGTCGAGCACGTCAGAGGCACCGGCCGTGCGGGACACCTCCGCCTTCGCCGGCGTGGACACGGTCGTGATCACCCGCGCGCCGAAATGGGTGGCCCATTGCGTCAAGAGCAGCCCGACGCCGCCCGCGCCCGCGTGCACCAACAGCGCGTCGCCGCCCTCGACCGGATACACCGACTTCAGCAGGTAGTGCGCGGTCATGCCCTTGAGCAACGACGCCGCCGCGACCTCGGGGCTGACGTGCTCAGGCACCTTGGCGGTCCTGTCGGCGGGTGCCGTCGAGAACTCGGCATACGCGCCATCAGCGTTAGCGGTGACGACGCGCTCGCCGACGCTGAACCCCTCGACGCCATCGCCAAGGGCAGCCAGTGTGCCGCACACCTCGGTGCCGGAAATGAACGGCGTCTCGCGGGGATAGGCCCCGGTCCGGAAATAGGTGTCGATGTAGTTGACCCCGATCGCCTCGGCCTTGATCAGCAGCTCACCCGGTCCGGGGGAGGGCTCCGGCCGTTCGACGTAGCGCAGAACCTCCGGGCCGCCGTGCTCGGCGATTTCGATTGCGTGCATATGGCTATCATGCCGGGGCATGAAGCTCGCGCGGCCGGATGTGTTCCATCCCCGCGTCGTGCTGGCCGGCTGCCCGCAACTGGTTGCCGGTGACGGCGACGACGACGGCCTGGTGGGCGCGCTGCGCCGCCGCGGACTTTTCGCCCGCTGGCTGTCGTGGGATGACCCCGAGACCGTCCGCGCCGACGTGGTGATCCTGCGGGCGACGTGGGACTACGCCGAGCGGCTCGACGAGTTCCTGGCCTGGACGACGACCGTGCGCCACCTGCTCAACCCGGCCGCGGTGGTCGCGTGGAACACCGACAAGCGCTACCTGCTCGACCTGGCCCGCCGCGGTGTGCCGATCGTGCCCACCGCGGTGTTCGCGCCGGGCGAGGAGGTGCAGCTGCCTCCGGGGGGTGAGGTGGTCGTCAAGCCCAGCGTCGGGGTTGGGTCGATCGGCTCTGAGCGCTTCACCGATCCCGCTGCGGCGCTGCGCCACGCGGCGACCCTGCACCGGCAGGGCCGGTCGGTGCTGGTGCAACCGTATGACGCCCGGGTCGAACGCGACGGCGAAACGGCGCTGGTGTTTCTGGGCGGTAAGGCATCTCACGCGTTCACCAAGGCGGCGATCCTGCCGCCGGCGGGTCGCCCGCCCGAACTGGACGCGACGGGCAGCTATGCGGCGGAGACGCTCACAGCAGCCGAGCCGGATTTCGAGCTGTGGGACGTGGGATTCGACGCGCTGCACGCGGCCGCGGCGCAGCTCGGCATCCACCCGGGCGAGCTGCTCTACGCCAGGGCGGATGTGATCGGAGGCATCGATGACCCCCGGCTGATCGAGTTGGAGCTGATCGAGCCGTCGCTGGGCTGGCGTCGATTGGACGCCGACACCCGCGAGCGTCAGCTGCGCGAGTTCGCGTTGTCGGTCGAGTCAGCGCTGGAGCGGCTCGGGCTCGGCCCGCTCTCGCATCGACGCCCATAGCGCCGCGGTGGCCGCCGTGCACGCGGCCGCACCGGCGACGTGCACCGCGACCAAGGCCGCCGGCACACCGGTGTAGTACTGCACGACACCCACGAGCGCCTGGGCGCACACCAATACCAGCAGCACCGCCAGCCGGAGCCGCACCCGCCGCGGCGCGTGTACGGCGAGCAGCCCGAAGCCCAGGCCGACGAGCAACGCGAGATAGGCGATCAGCAACGACGAGTGAACGTGCACCAGGGCGGTGATCTCGACCTGCAGCCGCGGCACCGTGCGGGTGGGGCTCCTGTCGCCAGCGTGCGGACCCGCTGCGGTGACCAGGGTGCCGGCCACCAGGACCGCGGCCAGTATGACCGCGCTGAGAAATGTCAACCAGCGCAACGGCTTTGGTACCACCAGGCGTGGAACGCCAGTGTCTGGTTCGCCGATCTTGACGTACAGCAGCACGGCGAGCCAAACCATCGTCATCGAGGCCAGAAGGTGCGTCGCGACGGTCCACCAGAGCAGGCCGGTGAGCACCGTGATACCGCCCAGCACGGCCTGCACCACGGTCGATGCCGGTATCAGCCACGCGTAGACCAGCACCTCGCGGCGACGTCGCGCCCGTGTCACGGCCAGGACGGCGAGCACGGCGGTCAGCACCACACCCAGCGTGATCATGCGGTTGCCGAACTCGACAGCCTGGTGGATGCGCGGCACTTCGGACACCGCGACCGGGGTGAAGCTGCCGGGGAAACACTGGGGCCACGTCGGGCAGCCCAGTCCGGAGGCGGTGACGCGGACGATCGCTCCGGTGACTGCGATGCCGCCCTGGGTGAGGATCACCAACGCGGCGATCGCGCGCTGGGCGCGCAGGCCGGGCACGGGCAGCAGGTCCACAAGCCGCAGCAAAAACCGTCCGACGGGCACGGCCCGATGGTAGAGGACAGCCCACTACGCCTCGTAGTAGGTCGTCGGTCGGCCGTCAGGTGAACCGGAACCAGCGCAGCGCGGCCGATGCCGCCAAGGCGCCCCAGACGACGAGCACACCCACACCGAACCAGTCCACCGACAGCCTCATCGCCTGCGACAGCGCCTCGGTCAGCGCGCCCGACGGGGTGAGCCGGGCTGCCCACTTCACACCGCCAGCCACGACGGCGCCGCCCAGGGTCAGCGCACCGAAGCCGGCGAACACGAACCACAGCAGGTTCGCAATGGCCAGCACCACCTCGGCCTTCAGCGTTCCGCCGAGCAGCAGGCCCAGCGCCGCGAACCCGGCGGTGCCAAGGGCTATGATCACCGCGCCGAGCGCCAAACCCACGGCATCCGGCCGCCATCCGAGCGCAAAGCCTATGGCGCCCAGGATGATTGCCTGCAGGAACACGACGGTCACCACGGCCAGCGACTTGCCCACGATGATGCCCCAGACGGGCAACGCCGTCGCGCCGAGTCGCTTCAACGCGCCGTAGCGGCGGTCGAACGCGACCGCGATCGCCTGCCCGGTGAACGCGGTGGAGATGACCGCCAGCGCCATGATCGCGGGCACGAACGTCGCAGCACGGTTCGCGCCGAACGAGCCGAGCGGCAGCAGCGTCAAGCCGACCAACAGCGTGACCGGAATGAACAGCGTCAGCAGCAGCTGCTCGCCGTTGCGCAGCAGCAGCTTCAGCTCGAGGCCGTACTGCGCAGACAGCATCCGCACCACGGAATTCGGTCGCGGGTCGGGAGTGAACGTCCCGGGCGCGAAGTGAGGGGTCACGGCCGCACGTCCCGTCCGGTCAGGTCCAGGAACACGTCCTCGAGGCTGCGCTGCTCCACCCGCATGTCGGTGGCCAGCACGTCGAGCCGCGCACACCAGGCGGTCACCGTGGCCAGCACCTGCGGATCGATCCGGCCTTCCACCAGGTATTGGCCCGCCGACACCTCGCTGACGCGATACCCCTCCGGCAGCGCAGACTCGAGCAGCGTCAGGTCGAGCATCCGGGCCGCGGTGAACCGCAGCTGATTCTCGGCGCCGGTGCGCATCAGCTCGGCCGGAGTTCCCGACGCGACCGCCACGCCTTCGTCGATAATCACGATGCGGTCAGCCAGCTCCTCGGCCTCGGTCAGCTGGTGGGTGGTCAGCACGACGGTCACCCCGTCGCGACGCAGTCCGTCGATCAGCTCCCACACGAGGATCCGCGCGTGCGCGTCCATGCCCGCGGTCGGCTCGTCGAGGAACACCAGCTCGGGGCGCCCGACCAGCGCGCATGCCAACGCGAGCCGCTGCTGCTGACCGCCGGAGAGCCGGCGGTAGGTGGTGCGGACCGCCTCGGTCAGGCCGAGTGTCTCCAAAAGCCATTGTGGATCGAGAGGATTGGCGGAATAGGCCGCGACGAGGTTCAGCATCTCGCCGGCCCGTGCAGCGGGATAGCCGCCGCCGCCCTGCAGCATCACACCGATGCGCGGCCGAAGGCGCGCGTTGTCGGCGATCGGATCCAGGCCGAGTACCTCGATGGTGCCGGAGTCGGGCCGGACGAAGCCCTCGCACATCTCGACCGTCGTCGTTTTGCCTGCGCCGTTGGGTCCCAGTAACGCGAGCACCTCAGCGGTCTGAACGTCGAGGTCGAGCCCCGACACCGCTGTCGTGGAGCCGTAGCGCCTGGACACCCCGCGCAGCCGAACGGGGGTTGTCTTACCTGCGCTCACGGAGATTCAGCGTAAGCGCCGGGCAGCTGGGCCGGCGGCGGCCCCGGTAGCGGCCGGCTCACCGGCACGCGAGCCGGCGTCCGCTCGGGAATGTCGTCGGCGATCGCGGACACCGGGTGAGGCACGCTGCGCCACGGCAGTCGGGTGTAGGTCAGCGCGATCAGCAGCAGCACGACGATGGTGCTGGCCACCGTCGCGTCGATGATCTGGAACAGCGCGAACCGGTCGCCGTTGGCTGTCGGACCGAAGATTCCCACAACAAGCGTGACGATGATCGTCGCTGTGCGGAAGCCCGGCCGCGTCGCCCAGGCCGCGAGCGGGATTATCGCCCACAGCAGGTACCACGGCTGCACCACCGGGAACAGCAACACGGTCGCGCCGAGCGCAACGCCCAGGCCGCCGACCGGGTGCAGGCGCCCGCGCAGCACTGCCAGCAGCAGCCACGTGACCGTCACCGCGATGATCACCACACCGATCGCGCGGGTCAGCGACAGCACCGCGGTCGTGTGGTCGCCGAGACCGAGCAATATCCCAACCTGACCGGTGCCGAGCGCGAGCAGCGTCGGCGGCGACATCCAACTCCGCACGACGTTCGCGGTGCCGAGCGTGTAGATCCAGCCGAAGCCCAGGCCACTGGCCCATCCGATGATCGCCATCACGGCCAGCGACAACGTCATCAGCAACCCGCTGGCGGCGAGGAATCCCCTTACGTTGCCGCCCCAACGCCGCCCCAGCGCCACGGCAACGAACCCGAGCGCCAGCAGCGACGGCAACTTCACCTGCGACGACATGGTGATCAGCGCTGTCCCGGCCATCAGCATGGCCAGCGGTGTCCATTGCGACCACTCGGCGCGCCCGCGCGGCCGGAGCAACGGGCGTGGCACCAACGGCCGGTCCGAATCGGTGCCGCGCAGCGCGAACTCGGTGCCGGTCAGCATCAGGCCCAGCATCAGCGCCTCGTTGTGGATGCCGGCCACCAGGTGCATCAGCAGCAGGGGATTGGCCGCGCCCAGCCACAGCGCACTCACCTCGGCCACCCCGCAGCGGCGGGCCAGCCGCGGCGTCGCCCAGACGATCAGCCCGACGCCGACCAGCACCACCACGCGGTGACACAGCACGGCGGCCACGATGTTCTCGCCGGTCAGCTCCGAAATGCCGCGCCCGATCCACAAGAACAGCGGACCGTACGGCGCCGGGGTCTCGCGCCACAGGCTGGGAACCGAGAGCGTGAACACGTGATCCAGGCCCAGCCCCGGGGCCGGGCCGACCCGATACGGGTCGAGCCCGATCCGCGCGATCTGGCTTTGCGCCAGGTACGAGTAGACGTCCTTGCTGTACATCGGCGGTGCGATCAGCAGCGGCAGCATCCACAGAAGCAGGGTGCGGTCAAGCTGGCTGCGCGACATGCGCCTGTCGCCGAGCGCGAACCGGCCCAGCATCAGCCAGGCCAGCGCCATCATCACCGCGCCCGTGGTCGTCATGGTCAGGGAGACGGTCTGGATGCGCGACGGCAGGTTGAGCAGGCGGACCCCGAACGTCGGGTCCTGCACGACGGGCCGGGCACCCGCACCGAGCGCGCCGATGGCCATCAAGACCGTCCCGGTGGCGCCGAGAAGGCGGGTCCGACGCAGCGCGACGACCTCGGCATCGTTCAACGGGGAACCAACGGTCCGCTCGTCGCCGTGCCAGCGGGCGATCGACGTGCTCAGGGACCAATGGCCGGATGCCATCAGAGCAGAGTAACCGCGCAGCGAAGGGTGGCCTTGCTGGACCTGTTCGCCGAATTCCGTCACAATGGTGTTGTGAAAATACGTCCGGAAAGTGACCGCCGCACCCGTGGGGCGATCATCGAGCTACTGCTGGAGGCCGGACCCATCACAGCGGGCGAGATCGGAGAGCGGCTCGGCCTGTCCGCCGCCGGCGTGCGGCGGCACCTCGACGCGCTGATCGAGGCGGGCGAAGCGCAGGCCAACGCCGCCGCCGCATGGCAGCAGAGCGGCAGGGGCCGGCCCGCCAAACGCTACCGGCTGACGGCCGCCGGCCGTGCCAAGCTGGGCCACACCTACGACGATCTGGCCGCCGCCGCCATGCGCCAGCTGCGCGAGATCGGTGGCGACGCCGCGGTCCGCTCGTTCGCCCGGCAGCGCATCGACAAGATCCTGTGCGACGTCGACGACGGCGACACAAGCGGCGTGGAGGCCACCGCAGAGCGTGTTGCCGCCGCGTTGACCAGGGCCGGGTACGCGGCCACCACCAGCCACGTCGACAGCCCGATCCACGGCATCCAGATCTGCCAACACCACTGCCCGGTGTCGCACGTGGCCGAGGAATTTCCCGAGCTGTGCGAGACCGAGCGGGAGGCCATGGCCGAAGTCCTGGGGACCCACGTGCAGAGGCTCGCGACGATCGTCAACGGCGACTGCGCCTGTACCACACACGTTCCCCTTCGGCGCGCAGCCCGCGTCGAAGCCGATACCACCCTTGAAGGAGTGTCGCTATGACCCTCACGCCGGAAACCGCGGCCGCCAGGCCCGAGCCCCTGACCCAGGAAGAGGCGATCGCCTCGCTGGGCCGGTACGGCTACGGCTGGGCTGACTCCGATGTCGCGGGAGCCAGCGCAGCGCGCGGGCTGTCCGACGCCGTGGTGCGCGACATCTCGGCCAAGAAGAACGAGCCCGAGTGGATGCTGCAGAACCGGCTGAAGGCGCTGCGCATCTTCGAGCGCAAGCCGATGCCGAATTGGGGCTCCAACCTGGAAGGCATCGACTTCGACAACATCAAGTACTTCGTGCGCTCCACCGAGAAGCAGGCCGCGAGCTGGGATGAGCTGCCCGAGGACATCAAGAACACCTACGACAGGCTCGGCATCCCGGAGGCGGAGAAGCAGCGCCTGGTGTCGGGTGTCGCCGCGCAGTACGAGTCGGAGGTCGTCTACCACCAGATCCGCGAGGACCTGGAGGCCCAGGGTGTCATCTTCTTGGACACCGACACCGCGCTGCGCGAGCACCCGGACATCTTCAGGCGGTACTTCGGCACCGTGATCCCGGCCGGGGACAACAAGTTCTCGGCGCTGAACACCGCGGTGTGGTCGGGCGGCTCGTTCATCTACGTCCCGCCCGGTGTGCACGTCGACATCCCGCTGCAGGCCTACTTCCGGATCAACACCGAGAACATGGGCCAGTTCGAGCGGACCCTGATCATCGTCGACGAGGGTGCTTACGTGCACTACGTCGAGGGCTGCACGGCGCCGATCTACAAGTCGGACTCGCTGCACTCAGCCGTGGTGGAGATCATCGTCAAGCCGGGCGGGCGATGCCGCTACACGACGATCCAGAACTGGTCGAACAACGTCTACAACCTGGTGACCAAGCGGGCCCGCGCGGAGGCCGGCGCCACCATGGAGTGGATCGACGGCAACATCGGCTCCAAGGTCACGATGAAGTACCCGGCGGTCTGGATGACCGGCGAGCACGCCAAGGGCGAGGTGCTGTCGGTCGCGTTCGCCGGCGAGGGCCAGCACCAGGACACCGGCGCCAAGATGCTGCACCTGGCGCCGAACACCTCGAGCAACATCGTCTCCAAGTCGGTGGCCCGAGGCGGCGGGCGCGCGTCCTACCGCGGCCTGGTCCAGGTCAACAAGGGCGCGCACGGATCGCGCTCGAGCGTGAGATGCGATGCGCTGCTGGTCGATACGATCAGTCGCAGCGACACCTATCCGTACGTCGACATCCGCGAGGACGATGTCACGATGGGCCACGAGGCCACCGTGTCCAAGGTCAGTGAGGACCAGCTCTTCTACCTGATGAGCCGCGGGATGACCGAGGACGAGGCGATGGCGATGGTGGTGCGCGGCTTCGTGGAGCCGATCGCCAAGGAGCTCCCGATGGAGTATGCGCTGGAGCTCAACCGCCTGATCGAGCTGCAGATGGAGGGCGCGGTCGGGTGACCGGGGCAACGCTGGCGACCGCCAACAAGGGTGAGATCTTCACGTCGTTCGACGTCAATGCATTCGAGGTACCCGGTGGCCGGGACGAAATCTGGCGGTTCACGCCGCTGCGTCGGCTGCGCGGCCTGCACAACGGGTCGGCCCCGGCCACTGGCTCTGCCCGAATCGAGGTCGGCGAACGCCCCGGTGTCACCGTCGAGACGGTGCGCCGCGGCGACGAGCGGCTGGGCCAGGCGGGCGTCCCCGCCGACCGGGTTGCGGCCCAGGCCTTTTCGTCGTTCAACCGGGCGACGATTGTGGGCGTCGACAAGGGTGCAACGCCGGACGGGCCGATCGACATCGCGATCACCGGCCCCGGCGAGGGCGCCACGGCCTACGGGCACCTGCAGGTCCGCGTCGGCGAGCTGGCCGAGGCGGTCGCCGTGATCGACCAGCGCGGCAGCGGAACCTACGCCGACAACGTCGAATTCGTCGTCGGCGACGCGGCCCGGCTGACCGTGGTGTCGATCGCCGACTGGGCCGACGATGCCGTGAATGTCAGCACCCACCACGCCGCGATGGGCAAGGACGCGGTGCTGCGTCACGTCGCGGTCATGCTCGGTGGCGACCTGGTCCGGACCACCGTCCGGGTGCGCTTTTGCGCGCCCGGCGGTGACGCCGAGCTGCTCGGCCTGTACTTCGCCGACGACGGTCAGCATCTGGAGTCGCGGCTGCTGATCGACCACGCCCAGCCCAACTGTCGCTCCCATGTGCTGTACAAGGGCGCATTGCAAGGCGATCCGGACTCGTCACGGCCCGACGCCCACACCGTATGGGTGGGCGACGCGCTGATCCGGGCGGAGGCCACCGGTACCAACACGTTCGAGACGAACCGCAACCTGGTGCTCACCGACGGCGCCCGCGCGGATTCGATGCCCAACCTCGAGATCGAGACCGGCGAAATCGTGGGCGCCGGACACGCCAGCGCCACCGGACGATTCGACGACGAGCAGCTGTTCTACCTGCGCGCCCGCGGCATCCCCGAAGACCAGGCCCGCCGGCTGATCGTGCGCGGCTTCTTCGGCGAGATCATCAACAAGATCGCCGTGCCCGCTGTCCGCGACCGGCTCACCGCAGCCATCGAACACGAGCTGGAACTCACCGAGAGCATCCAAGGAATCACACACTGATGACCACACTGGAAATCAAGGACCTGCATGTCAGCGTCGCGGCCACCGACGAGGCCGACGACATCCCGATCCTCAAGGGTGTCAATCTGACCGTGAAGTCAGGGGAGACCCATGCGCTGATGGGGCCCAACGGATCCGGCAAGTCGACGCTGTCCTACGCGATCGCCGGACACCCGAAATACAAGGTGACGTCCGGATCGATCACCCTCGACGGACAAGACGTGCTCGCGATGACGGTCGACGAGCGGGCCCGCGCCGGGCTGTTCCTGGCCATGCAGTACCCCGTCGAGGTGCCGGGCGTGTCGATGTCGAACTTCCTGCGGACCGCCGCCACCGCCGTGCGCGGCGAGGCGCCGAAGCTGCGGCACTGGATCAAGGAAGTCAAGGCCGCGATGGAGTCGCTCGACATCGACCCGCAGTTCGCCGAACGCAGCGTCAACGAAGGCTTTTCCGGCGGTGAGAAAAAGCGGCACGAAATCCTTCAGCTCGCCGTGCTCAAGCCGAAGATCGCGATCCTCGACGAGACCGACTCGGGGCTGGATGTCGACGCCCTGCGGGTGGTCAGCGAGGGCGTCAACCGTTACGCCGAGGAGGTCCACGGCGGCATCCTGCTGATCACCCACTACACCCGGATCCTGCGCTACATCCATCCCGACTTCGTCCATGTGTTCGTCGGCGGGCGCATCGTCGAATCCGGCGGCCCCGAGCTGGCCGACGAGCTCGACCAGAACGGCTACGAGCGCTTCACCCAGCAGGGCGCACCGACGGGAGGATAGCGATGACCATCTCGGTGAGCCGGCCGGCGGCGGTCGACCTGGACGCCATCAGGGCGGACTTTCCGATCCTGAGCCGGGTGATGCGCGGCGGAAAGCGGTTGGCCTATCTGGATTCCGGCGCGACGTCGCAGCGGCCGCTGCAGGTTCTCGACGCCGAGCGGGACTTCCTCACCACGTCGAACGGCGCGGTGCATCGCGGCGCACACCAGCTGATGGAGGAGTCCACCGACGCCTACGAGGAGGGCCGCGCCGACATCGCCGCGTTCGTCGGCGCCGATACCGACGAGCTGGTGTTCACCAAGAACGCCACGGAATCGCTGAATTTGGTGTCCTACGTGCTGGGGGACAACCGCTTCGGGCACCACGTCGGTGCCGGTGACGTCATCGTGACCACGGAGTTGGAACACCACGCGAACCTCGTACCGTGGCAGGAGCTGGCCCGGCGCACCGGCGCGACCCTGCGCTGGTACGGCGTCACCGATGACGGCCGCATAGACCTGGACTCATTGCGGCTCGACGAGCGGGTCAAGGTTCTCGCGTTCAGTCACCACTCCAATGTCACCGGCGCGATCGCCCCAGTCGACGAACTGGTGGTCCGGGCACACGCAGTGGGTGCGCTGACCGTGCTCGACGCCTGCCAGTCGGTGCCGCACCAACCGGTCGACCTGCACGCGCTCGGAGTCGACTACGCCGCATTCTCCGGCCATAAGATGCTGGGCCCCAACGGCATCGGCGTGCTGTACGGGCGACGGGAATTGCTGAACGCGATGCCACCGTTCATCACCGGGGGTTCGATGATCGAGACCGTGACGATGGAGGCCACCACATATGCGCCCGCGCCGCAGCGTTTCGAGGCCGGCACGCCGATGACATCACAGGTCGTCGGGCTCGCCGCGGCGGCGCGCTACCTCGGCCACATCGGCATGGACACGGCGGAAGCGCACGAGCGGGAGCTGGTCGCGGCCGCGCTGGACGGGCTTGCCGCCATCGACGGCGTCCATGTCATCGGGCCGACGACGCTCGACGGCCGCGGTTCGCCGGTCTCGTTCATCGTCGACGGCATTCACGCTCACGACGTCGGCCAGGTGCTCGACGACGAGGGCGTGGCGGTACGGGTGGGGCACCACTGCGCCTGGCCGCTGCACCGGCGCTTCGGCATCGCGGCCACCGCGCGGGCGTCGTTCGCGGTCTACAACACCTCCGACGAGGTCGACCGCCTCGTTGCGGGGGTGCGGCGGGCCGTCGATTTCTTCGGCAGGGCGTGAACAGGCCGTGCGGCTCGACCAGATCTATCAGGAAGTAATCCTCGATCACTACAAGCACCCGCACCACCGCGGGCTGCGCGCGCCCTTCGGCGCCGAGGTGCACCACGTCAATCCGACGTGCGGCGACGAGGTCACTCTGCGGGTGGCGCTGTCCGAAGACGGTGAGCGCGTCGCCGACGTCAGCTACGACGGTCAGGGCTGCTCGATCAGCCAGGCGTCGACGTCGGTGCTCACCGACCAAGTGATCGGCCAAAATGTGCAGCAGGCTCTCGACACCGTCGCGGCGTTCACCGAAATGGTGTCCTCGCGTGGAAGTGTCGAGGGGGACGAAAATGTGCTCGGTGACGGCATCGCATTCGCCGGTGTCGCGAAGTACCCGGCACGCGTGAAATGCGCTCTGCTGGGCTGGATGGCTTTCAAAGACGCTCTGGCACAAGCCAGCGACGACTTGGAGGTGGAGGATGAGCGAAACAGCCGTGCCGGATGACGAGCTACTCGCCGACCTCGAGGAGGCGATGCGTGACGTCGTCGACCCGGAGCTCGGCATCAACGTGGTAGACCTGGGGCTGGTCTACGACCTCAGCCTGCAACGCGGCGAGCAAGGCACCGTTGCGCTGATCGACATGACGCTCACATCGGCCGCATGCCCCCTTACCGACGTGATCGAGGACCAGTCCCGAACCGCCCTCGTCGGGGCCGGCCTTGTGAACGACCTGAGGATCAACTGGGTCTGGAACCCCCCGTGGGGGCCGGACAAGATCACCGAGGACGGCCGGGAGCAGCTGCGTGCCCTCGGCTTCACCGTCTGACCGGGCGGCCGACCTCCGGAAGGGCCTCGGCATCATCGCGATGGCTGTGCACCGAAGTCGCAAGGTAATCTGTCGTCGTCATCTCACCTGTTGCGTCAGCGGGCTCCCCGTGAAAACCCATCTCGCCTGCTTGGACAACTCCACCTAAACAATTGCGCCACAATGTCTTCGGGTCGACCAAACATTGCGACAGCAGCCTTTTTGGTAAGGCAGTCCGCCACGATACCCGTCGGTGTGCGGGGAGTCGACCCGGTGGGAGCTGTGTGCAGGAAAGGGCGGGGGATTGAGCGCTTGTAGTGTCGTGGGTAACAATGAGTGGTGTGTCCCACAGGTTGAGCTCCGGGCGGCTGGTAACGGCCGCCGTCGCGATCGCCGCACTGGTCGCCGCCTGTGGCTCGAACTCGACGCAACCGTCGACGTCAACCAGCCCGGGCGCGGGGGCGCCGGTCAATGTCGCTCTCGCCTTCCAGCCGGCCGGCACGTCGACGCTCACCTGGGATCCACAGACCAAGAACGTCACCGCAAAGCTGCAAATGGCCGGCTTCACCCCGGGCAGCACCCACGCCATGCACATCCACCAGGGCAGCTGCGCCGCGACGGGGGATGTCATCGTGCCGTTCCCGGACGTGACCGCCGACGCGGGCGGGGCGATCAACACCACTGTCACCAGCTCCCAGCCGGCCCCCGGCGGGCTGGCCACCGGCACGGCGCTGAACATGCACCTGGCTTCGGGCGCGCAACTCGGCGGGCCGGGCGCACTGGGCTACACGCCCATCGCATGCGCGGACATTGTCGCTGCCCCAACCACGACCTTGACCATGGCGCCGGTCGGCGAGAAGCCGCAGGGTTCGGCCAGTTTGACCTATGACTCGGGGAAGAAGACGTTGACCGTCACGACGACGGCCAGCGGCCTCGCCCCGGGGAGCAGCCACGCCCAGCACATCCATCTGGGCACGTGCAACGCTCAGGGAGCGGTCAAGTACCCACTCAACGATCTGGTCGCCTCGCCCAGCGGCAGCGCGGAAACGACCACGGTCATTCAGAATGCCGAGGCGCCGCCGGCCTCCGGCTGGTATCTGAACATCCACCTCGGATCGTCGGGCCAGATCGAACAAAACGGTCAGCCGACCCTCTACTTCCAGCCGATCATCTGCGGCAACGTCGGCAAATAAGCGTCGATCTGCCGACGCGCCGCCCACCGGACCCATCGGCCAGGTCCTGCGTAGAGGGAACATCGGCGCGCCCGGGGTCGTTGACAAGGTCATGGCAACCCGCAACATCACCGCCGAATCGTTCAACGAGACCATCAACGACAACGAGATCGTGCTGGTGGACTTCTGGGCTTCGTGGTGCGGCCCGTGTCGGCAGTTCGCGCCGACCTTCGAGGCGTCCTCAGAGAAGCACCCCGATGTCGTGCACGCCAAGGTAGACACCGAGGCTGAACAGCAGCTGGCCGCGGCCGCCGACATCCGCTCCATCCCGACGCTGATGGCGTTCAAGAAGGGCAAACTGCTGTTCAACCAGGCCGGGGCGCTGCCGCCGGCCATGCTGGAGGACCTCATTGCCCAGGTCGAGGCGTACGACGTCGAGGCGGCGATCGCGGCGCAGTCCAACTCCGACCAGGCCTGACGGGCGGCACGCGATAGCGTGCAGGACCGTGAGCCGTGAAACTGAATTCGTCCTGGTCGACCGTCCCCGCGCCAACGTCGCCCTGATCACGCTGAACCGGCCCGAGCGGATGAACTCGATGGCCTTCGACGTGATGGTGCCGCTCAAGCGGGTCCTCGATGAGGTGAACCACGACAACGACGTCCGTGTCGTCGTGCTGACCGGGGCCGGCCGCGGTTTCTCGTCCGGCGCCGACCACAAATCCGCCGGCGCGGTACCCCACGTCGAGGGACTGACCCGGCCCAGCTATGCGCTGCGGTCGATGGAGGTTCTCGACGACGTGATACTGGGGCTGCGCCGCGTGCATCAGCCCGTGATCGCCGCCGTGAACGGCGCCGCCATCGGCGGCGGCTTGTGCCTGGCGCTGGCGTGCGACATCCGCGTGGCGTCGTCGGCGGCCTACTTCCGCGCGGCCGGCATCAACAACGGCCTCACCGCCAGCGAACTCGGGCTCAGCTACCTGCTGCCGCGCGCGATCGGCACATCACGAGCGTTCGAGCTGATGCTCACCGGCCGCGACGTCGACGCGGGAGAAGCCGAACGAATCGGCCTCGTGTCAGCGCAAGTGCCCGGCGAAGACCTGCTCGACACGTGCTATGCAATGGCCGAACGCATCGCGGCGTTCTCCCGTCCAGGGGTGGAGTTGACCAAGCGCACACTGTGGAGCGGCCTGGACGCCGGTACCCTCGAAGGGCACATGCAGGCCGAGGGTCTCGGGCAGCTCTTCGTTCGCCTGCTCACCCAGAACTTCGAAGAGGCCGTCGCCGCACGCGCCGACAAGCGTCCGCCGGTATTCACCGACGACCGCCAAACCTAAGGAGCCAGACCGTGATCACCGCCACGGACCTCGAGGTCCGCGCCGGCGCGCGCACCCTGCTGTCCGCGCCGGGGCCCGCGTTGCGGGTCCAGCCCGGTGACCGGATCGGCCTGGTCGGCCGTAACGGCGCAGGTAAAACCACCACGATGCGCATCCTCGCCGGCGAGGCTGAGCCCTACGCCGGCAGCGTGGTCCGCAGCGGTGAGATCGGCTACCTGCCACAGGATCCCAAAGAGGGTGATCTCGACGTGCCGGCGCGGGAACGGGTGCTGTCGGCGCGCGGCCTCGACACGTTGCTCTCCGACCTGGAGAAGCAGCAGGCGCGGATGGCCGAGGTCGTCGACGACACCGAGCGCGATCGCGCGGTGCGCCGCTACGGCCAGTTGGAGGAGCGGTTCGCCGCGCTCGGCGGCTACGTCGCCGAAAGCGAGGCGGCCCGCATCTGCGCCAGCCTGGGGCTGCCCGAGCGGGTACTGACGCAGCGGCTGCGGACGCTGTCCGGCGGCCAGCGGCGCCGAGTCGAGCTGGCCCGCATCCTGTTCGCCGCATCCGACACGGGCGCCGGCTCCGCGACAACGCTGCTCCTCGACGAACCGACCAACCACCTCGACGCCGATTCTCTGGGCTGGCTGCGCGATTTCCTGCACGCACACACCGGGGGACTCGTCGTGATCAGCCACAATGTCGACCTGCTCACGGACGTCGTCAACCGCGTGTGGTTCCTCGATGCGGTGCGCGGCGAGGTCGACGTCTACAACATGACCTGGCGAAAGTACCTCGACGCACGCGCCACCGACGAGCAGCGTCGCCGCCGGGAGCGTGCCAACGCCGAACGCAAGGCGGCGGCGTTGCGGTCGCAGGCCGCCAAGCTGGGCGCGAAGGCTACGAAAGCCGTTGCAGCGCATAATATGTTGCGCCGAGCCGACCGGATGATGGCGGCCTTGGAAGAGGAACGCGTGGCCGACAAGGTGGCGCGGATCAAGTTCCCGACTCCGGCGCCGTGCGGACGCACGCCGCTTGTCGCCAAGGGGCTGACCAAGACCTACGGCTCACTGGAGGTCTTCACCGGCGTCGACTTGGCCATCGACCGCGGCTCGCGGGTGGTGGTGCTCGGCCTCAACGGCGCGGGCAAGACCACGCTGCTCAGGTTGCTGGCCGGGGTCGAAACGGCCGACGGCGGCGTGCTCGACCCCGGACACGGTTGCAAGATCGGCTACTTCGCCCAGGAGCACGACACACTCGACGACGCGGCGACGGTGTGGCAGAACATCCGCCACGCGGCGCCTGACAGCGGCGAGCAAGACCTGCGCGGGCTACTGGGCGCGTTCATGTTCAGCGGCCCGCAGCTCGATCAGCCCGCAGGAACGTTGTCGGGTGGCGAGAAGACCCGGCTTGCGCTGGCGGGGCTCGTCGCGTCGAGGGCCAACGTCCTGCTGCTGGATGAGCCGACCAACAACCTCGACCCCGCATCACGCGAGCAGGTGCTCGACGCGCTGCGCAGCTACGTCGGGGCCGTGGTGCTGGTCACCCACGACCCGGGCGCCGCCGAAGCGCTCAACCCCGAGCGGGTGGTGCTGCTGCCCGACGGCACCGAGGACTACTGGTCCGAGGAATACCGCGACCTGATCGAGCTCGCCTGATCGCTGTCCCAAGAGATTTCGGCCATTTCCCAGCGCAGACTCCGCGATTTTCTCTACCCTCGAATAGCGGGGGTCATCTACAGCGGGGAGATGTCGATGAGGAAGCCGGACAAGGCTCGCGACGAGTTGTTGCACGAGCTGCGAAGCGCTTACGAGTCGGGCGCCAGCATCAGGACGCTGGTCGCTTCCACGGGCCGTTCCTACGGATCGGTCCACAGCCTGCTGCGAGAGTCGGGCACGACGATGCGCAGCCGCGGCGGCCCGAACCATACCGGGCACCGACGCGTCGGCTAGCGCCGCTGGCGTACCGAGGCCTCGACCAGATCCAGTACCGCAGACAGGCGTGCCGGATCGTCGCCGGAGGCCAACCGCGCCACCAGGCCGTCGAGCACGAGATCGAGATAGGTCTGCAGCACGTCGGCCGGCACGTCGTCGCGCAACCGCCCCGCTTCCTTCTGCCTGCGCAGCCGATCGGCCGTCGCGTCCGACAGCTCGGCCGACCGCTCCGCCCAGCCGCGGTGAAACGCCGGGTCGTTGCGCAGCTTACGGGCGATCTCCAACCGGGTTGCCAGCCAGTCGAACTGATCCGGCGCCGCGAGCATGTCGCGCATCACCTGAATCAGGCCCTCGCGCGACGCGACGTCTGCCATCCGCTCGGCGTCTTCGTGCGCCAACTCGAAGAACAGCGTGTCCTTGTCGCGGAAGTGGTGAAAGATCGCACCCCGCGACAGCCCGATCGTCTGCTCCAGGCGGCGCACCGTCGCACGGTCGTAGCCGTACTCGGCGAAGCACCGCCTGGCGCCGTCGAGGATCTGGCGGCGACGAGCCGCCAGATGGTCCTCGCTGACTCGCGGCATGGTCGGTGTCCGGCCCGGTCAGGACATCAGCGTGTTGCGAAGCACGTACTGCAGGATCCCGCCGTTGCGGTAGTAGTCGGCCTCGCCGGGGGTGTCGATGCGCACCTTCGCGTCGAATTCCACCGCGCTGCCGTCTTCCTTCGTCGCCTTGACATGCACCGTCTTCGGCGTCCTGCCGTCATTGAGTTGCTCGATACCGGTGACGTCGTACACCTCGGTGCCGTCCAGTTTGAGCGTCGCCGCCGACTCGCCTTCGGGGAACTGCAGCGGGATCACGCCCATGCCGATCAGGTTGGACCGGTGGATGCGCTCGAACGACTCGGCGATCACAGCGCGCACGCCCAGCAACCGGGTGCCCTTCGCGGCCCAGTCCCTCGAGGACCCCGAACCGTATTCTTTTCCACCCAACACAACGAGTGGGATGTCCTGCGCGGCATAGTTTTGCGCAGCGTCGTAGATGAAGGCCTGCGGGCCGCCCTCCTGGGTGAAGTCGCGGGTGTAACCGCCAGCGACATCATCGAGCAGCAGATTGCGCAGCCGGATGTTGGCGAAGGTCCCGCGGATCATCACCTCGTGGTTGCCGCGGCGCGAACCGTAGGAGTTGTAGTCCTTGCGGTCCACGCCGTGCGCGTCGAGGTACCTCGCGGCCGGGGTGCCCGGCTTGATGCTGCCGGCCGGCGAAATATGGTCGGTGGTCACCGAATCGCCGAGCAGCGCCAGCACCCGCGCCCCGGTGATGTCGCGAACCGGCTCAGGCTCCGCGGGCATCCCGTCGAAGTAGGGTGGCTTGCGAACGTACGTCGAGGCCGGATCCCACTCGAACGTCTTGCCGCTCGGGGTCGGCAGGTTGCGCCAGCGGTCATCGCCCTTGAACACGTCGGCGTAGTTATCGACGAACATCTCCTTGTTGATCGACGACGCGATGGTGTCGGCGATATCCCGCTGGGACGGCCAGATGTCGCGCAGGAAGACGTCGTTGCCATCCTTGTCGGTGCCGAGGGAGTCGAGCTCGAAATCGAAGTCCATCGTGCCGGCCAACGCGTAGGCGATCACCAGCGGCGGGGACGCGAGGTAGTTCATCTTCACGTCCGGGTTGATGCGGCCCTCGAAGTTACGGTTGCCGGACAGCACGGCGGTGACCGAAAGGTCGTTGTCGTTGACCGCCTCCGAGACCTCATCGGGCAGCGGACCGGAGTTGCCGATGCACGTCGTGCAGCCATAGCCCACGAGGTAGAAGCCGAGTTTCTCCAGATAGGGCCACAGCCCCGCCTTGTCGTAGTAGTCGCTGACGACCTGAGATCCGGGCGCCATCGACGTCTTGACCCAGGGCTTGGAGCTCAGGCCCTTTTCGACCGCGTTCTTGGCCAGCAGCGCAGCACCAAGCATCACTTCCGGGTTGGAGGTGTTCGTGCACGACGTGACCGCCGCGATCACCACGGCGCCGTGGTCGAGCACGAACTCGCCACGGTCGTCGGACTTCACTGTGACCGGCTGGCTCGGCCGGCCCTCAGCGTGATTGGCCGCCGAGCGGACATCGACGGCATCGTCGTCCGCGAAAGACAGCGAAACCGCGTCGCTGGCCGGGAACGACTCGTCGACCGCTTCGTCGAGTTTGGTGCACTCCGCCGGCATGTGCTCCTCGACATAGTTGTGGATGTCCTTGCGGAAGGCTGGCTTTGCATCGCTGAGCGCGATCCGGTCTTGCGGGCGCTTCGGGCCGGCGATCGAGGGGACCACGTCGGACAGGTCGAGCTCGAGGTATTCGGAGAACTTGGGCTCGTGCTGCGGGTCGTGCCACATCCCCTGCGCCTTGGTGTAGGCCTCCACAAGGGCCACCTGCTCTTCGCTGCGGCCGGTCATCCGCAGGTAATCGAGGGTGACCTCGTCGACCGGGAAAATCGCCGCAGTGGAACCGAATTCGGGACTCATGTTGCCCAGCGTGGCGCGGTTGGCCAGCGGCACCTCGGCAACGCCTTCGCCGTAGAACTCCACGAACTTGCCGACCACGCCGTGCTTGCGCAGCCTCTCGGTGACCGTGAGCACCACGTCTGTGGCGGTCACGCCGGGCCGGATCTCCCCGGTAAGCCTGAAGCCGACAACACGGGGGATCAGCATGGACACCGGCTGGCCGAGCATCGCGGCCTCGGCCTCGATGCCGCCGACGCCCCAACCCAGAACGCCCAGCCCGTTGACCATCGTGGTGTGCGAATCGGTGCCGACACAGGTGTCCGGGTAGGCAGTTCTCATTCCGGAGCCGCCACGGCCCATCACGACGCGGGCCAGGTACTCGATGTTGACCTGGTGGACGATGCCGGTGCCGGGCGGCACCACCTTGAAGTCGTCGAAGGCGCCCTGGCCCCAGCGCAGGAACTGATAGCGCTCGCCGTTGCGCTGGTACTCGAGCTCGACGTTGCGCTCAAACGCGTCGGCACGGCCGAAAATGTCGGCGATCACCGAGTGGTCGATCACCAGGTCGGCCGGTGCCAGTGGGTTCACCTTGTCGGGATCGCCGCCGAGGTCACCAACCGCCTCGCGCATCGTCGCCAGGTCGACGATGCACGGCACGCCGGTGAAGTCCTGCATGATCACCCGTGCGGGTGTGAACTGGATCTCGGTGCTCGGATCGGCCGACGGGTCCCACTTCGCGATGGCCTCGATGTGCTCCCGGGTGATGTTGGAGCCGTCCTCGTTGCGCAGCAGGTTTTCAGCCAGCACCTTGAGGCTGTAGGGGAGTTTCTCGGTTCCGGGGACCGCATCGAGGCGATAGATCTGATAGCTGTCGTCCCCGACTTGCAGGATGTCGCGGGCTCCGAACGAATTCACCGATTCCGTGCTGGTCACATCTGCTCCCCGTTAAGTTGTCCATCGGCGACAGGCGGTGCCGCCGGCCCTTCCATTCTAACAGTACGGTTGTCCTTTATCACGCGGGGTGCCGTTCCGAGGCTGAGTCCACGGGATCGCGTACCGTGCCCCTGACAGTGCCTCTAGAAGGCCTCGAGAAGCTTCAGACCGGAGGGCAGCAACATGCACGGGTTGGCCGGGCCGCAGACGATTCCTTTCCTGCCCGCCTACATTCCTCCCGACGTCGACATCAACAAGGTCAACGCCGATGTCGGTGAAGACGGTGTCAGCGCGCCCGCCGCAGAGGTGCCCGCGTTGCGCCAGGTGGTGGCCGACGCGAAGAAGAAGGGCATCAACCTCAAGATCGTCGTGATCGACGCGAACCCCCCGATCGACACCCCGCTGCGCGACATCGCCACCGAAGTCGGGCATGCCTACCCCGGCTCTACCGTGCTGGCGATCTCTCCGTCCTTCGCGGGCACCTACAGCCCGGTGTTCGACCGGGTCACCCTCGAAGCCGGCCAGGACATCGCGAAAACCGGCAATCCGGTGCAGTCGGCACAGAATTTCCTCGGCGAGTTGACGACGCCGCATTTCCCGTGGACCGCATTGACCATCGTGCTGGTCGTCGTTGTTGGCGCGGCGGCGGTCGCAACGCGTTTACTGCAGGTGCGTGGCAAACGCGCCAGCGCCTCAGAAGCGGGCGTTGGCGCCGACAGCTAAGTCTTTTTCCGGACCCCAAGCGCGCGTTAATACCGACCGGGTCACTATTCGGTCACGCTCTATTTAATTACAGCGCTGTAGTTTGTGACTAAAGTTTCTTTAGTGTCAGATGTGACGTACGGTGCCTATGGCGTCTTCTGTTGTAGAAGTGTCTCCAGTGACTGCTGGGTACGTTCGCATTTGAGCCGTAGGAGTCCTGAGTCGGATGAGACGCACCAGCGCGTCAGCGTGTGCGGTGGCGGTGGCTGTCGGGTTGCTGCTCGGTACGCCCGGCCTGGCCGCCGGTGAGCCCCAACCGGCCGACCCCAACTCGCTGGCCTCGCTCATCGCACAGGTCGCCGACGCGAATCAGAAACTGCAGGACATCGGCGCGGCGATACAGATGCGCCAGGAGAGCGTCAACAAGGCCATCGCCGACGTGCAGACCGCGCGGGATGCCGCGGATGCGGCCAGGCAAGACGTCGACTCCAGCCAGCGCGCCGTCGCGGACGCCGACGCCGCGATCGCCGGCGCCCAACAGCGGTTCAACACCTTCGCCGCCGCCACCTACGTCAACGGCCCGTCGGCCTCATATCTGACCGCCAAGAATCCCGATGACATGATCTCGACCGCGTCGACCGGTCAAGCCCTGGCCATCAGTTCCCAGCGGGTGATGACCGACCTCCTGCGGGCGCGCACCGAGCAGGCGAACAAGGAGTCGGCCGCGAGGGCCGCCCAGCAGAAGGCCGACAAGGCCGTCGCAGACGCACAGCACAGCCAGGACGACGCGGTGGCCGCGCTCGTCGACGCCCAGAAGCAGTTCGGCACTCAGCAGGCGGAGATCAACCGGTTGGCCGCCGAGCGCAACGCCGCGCAGTCCCGGCTCGCCGCCGCCAAGGCGGAGTGGTCCACGTCGGCCGCACACGTCCCGGGCAGCACGGACCGCTGGGGTAATCCGCAAGCCGCGCCGGGCGCGCCCGCACCGCCGCCGGCGGCCAACGCCTGGGACAGCCCGTGGGACCCCACGCTGCCCGCGGTGCCGAGCGCGAACGTCCCCGGTGACCCCATCGCAATCATCAACTCCGTGCTGGGCGTCTCGGCCACGTCGGCGCAGGTAACCGCCAACATGGGCCGCAATTTCCTGCGCATGGTCGGCATTCTGCCCACGCCGACCGGCTACACCAACAACGGGGCCATTCCGCGGGTCTACGGCAGGCAGGCCTCCGAATACGTCATCGGCCGGGCGATGTCCCAGATCGGCGTCCCGTACTCGTGGGGGGGCGGGAACGCGGCCGGCCCGAGCCGCGGAATCGACGACGGCGCGGGCACCGTCGGCTTCGACTGTTCCGGGCTGATCCTCTACGCGTTCGCAGGCGTCGGCATCCGGCTGCCGCACTACTCGGGGTCGCAGTACAACATGGGCCGCAAAATCCCGGCGGCCGAGATGCGCCGCGGCGACGTCATCTTCTACGGCCCCGGCGGCAGCCAACACGTGACCCTCTACCTCGGCGACGGCCAGATGCTGGAGGCCCCGTACACGGGCTCGACCGTGAAGATCTCGCCGGTCCGCACCAGCGGCATGACGCCGTACGTCGTCCGTTACATCGAGTACTGAGCAGGTGGTGAACTGTGCTGCGTCATAACAGAATTGCGACGGCCGTGCTGGTAGCCGTCGCACTGCTGCTCGGACTGGCCACACCGGCGATGGCCGACGACGACAGTCAGTGGGACCCGACGCTGCCGAAGACAGCCAGCGCCGGCGCGCCGGGTGATCCGGTCGCGATCGCCAACGCGTCACTGCAGGCCACCAACATCGCCACCCAGACCACGCTGGACCTCGGCCGCAAGTTCCTCGGCGGTCTGGGCCTCTTCGGCAACGAAAACAACAGCGTTGCGCCCGGGCGCATCAACCGGGTGTACGGCAGGCAGGCCATCGAATACGTGATCCGGCGGGGCGGCTCCCAGATGGGCGTCCCCTATTCCTGGGGCGGCGGCACCCTGACCGGCCCCAGCACGGGTATCGACGACGGGGCGAACACAGTGGGCTTCGACTGTTCGGGGCTGATGCGCTACATGTTCGCCGGCGTCGGAGTGCTGATCCCGCGGTTCTCCGGTGACCAGTACAACGCCGGGCGGCACATCCCGCCGTCGCAGGCCCAGCGGGGTGACCTGATCTTCTACGGGCCGGGCGGCAGCCAACACGTCACGATGTACCTGGGCAACGGCCAGATGCTGGAGGCGTCGTCGCTGGTCGGCAAAGTCACCGTCAGCCCGGTGCGGACCCCGGGAATGACGCCGTACCTGACCCGGATCATCGAAAGCTGACGCGCCGCGCCCAGCGGCTCGCTTAGCGAACCTACGTCGACGGATTCCGGAGTGCCTGGAATAGTTGACGACGGACATGTCGTAACGACTCCGTGGGAGGATCCTCGATGACGTCAGCAGGTGGGCCGCCGCAGGGCGCCGGAAACTTTTCGGGGCCAGGTGGGGGACCCGGTTACCCGGGTGCCCACGCCGCGCCGCCGCAGCCCCCGGGCAACAACGGCGGGCTGTCCGGCGAGGTGCACACACTCGAGCGCGCCATCTACGAGGTCAAGCGGATCATCGTGGGCCAGGACCAGCTCGTCGAGCGGATGCTCGTCGGCCTGCTGGCCAGGGGGCATGTGCTGCTCGAAGGGGTACCCGGCGTGGCCAAGACGTTGGCCGTCGAGACGTTCGCGCGGGTGGTCGGCGGCTCGTTCGCCCGCATCCAGTTCACGCCCGACCTGGTGCCCACCGACATCGTGGGCACCAGGATCTACCGGCAGGGCAAGGAGCAGTTCGACATCGAGCTCGGCCCGGTGGTGGCCAACTTCATCCTCGCCGACGAGATCAACCGCGCCCCGGCCAAGGTGCAGTCGGCGCTGCTCGAGGTGATGGCCGAACGCCACGTGTCGATCGGCGGCAAGACGTTCCCGATGCCGAAGCCGTTCCTGGTCATGGCGACACAGAACCCGATCGAGCAGGAGGGCGTCTACGCGCTGCCCGAGGCCCAGCGCGACCGCTTCCTGTTCAAGATCAACATCGACTACCCGACGCCGGAGGAAGAGCGCGAGATCATCTACCGGATGGGCGTCACGCCGCCGGAGCCCAAGCAGATCCTCGACCCGGGCGACCTGCTCCGGTTGCAGGACGTGGCCAGCAACAACTTCGTGCACCACGCGCTGGTCGACTACGTGGTGCGCGCCGTAACCGCCACCCGTCGCCCGGAGCAGTTCGGCATGCCCGACGTCCGCGCCTGGGTCGCCTACGGTGCGTCGCCGCGCGCCTCGCTGGGCATCATCGCCGCCGCCCGGGCGCTGGCCCTGGTCCGCGGTCGCGACTACGTGATCCCGCAGGACGTCATCGAGGTCGTTCCCGACGTGCTGCGCCACCGGCTGGTGCTCACCTACGACGCGCTGGCCGATGAGATCTCGCCGGAGACCGTGATCAACCGAATCCTGCAGACGGTTGCCTTGCCGCAGGTCAATGCCGCTCCGCAGCAAGGACATTCGGTG
>Ga0209040_10000648_pt1 | contig 26952 bp, 25 predicted proteins | sample BogFormECP12_OM3_FD_188240 | JGI IMG/M metagenome (GOLD analysis project Ga0209040, IMG submission 188240) | Bog forest soil microbial communities from Calvert Island, British Columbia, Canada - ECP12_OM3 (SPAdes) (version 2) | ecosystem: Environmental > Aquatic > Freshwater > Wetlands > Bog ... | reverse complement strand
ACCTGCTCGTCGAACACATCGTCCTCGTCGAATTGAAAATAGCCAAGGCGATCGACGAGATTCATCTCGCGCAGTGCCTGAATTATCTGAAAGCCACAGGCTTGCATCTCTGCCTGCTACTCAACTTCGGCAAGCCGCGCCTTGAGATCAAACGCGTCGTCCTGGCCCTGTAAGGCACCGCCGCCCTTTGCGTGTTCTGCGTGATTTGCGGTTCCATTTTCCTTGCGGTCGGACAGACCGCGCTGCGCGGAACCAGGGCAGACGCGTGCGGACGACCGGCTGAAGTGCCCGGGCAGGGCCGAGGAGGTCGTCGCCGCGATCCTTTCTGCCTCCGACGATGCCTCCTACGTCACCGGCGCCCTGCTGTTCGTAGACGGCGGTATGACGGCGACGTGAGGCAGCTGGCAGGTATCAGGCGCCGGGCGCCAACGAGCAGGCACCCTCAGTCGTGCCACACGATGTCAGGGTCGTGTCCCTCATTGTGATGTAGAGGGCTGCCACATCTGTTGGCGGCGTACGCGCGCGATAAATACATCGCCAGAGATTAGTATGGAACCATTCAGCCTGAGCGCATGAACCTGTCGTACGTGTCTTCCTCCGGGTCGGCATCCTCTGGGATATACCGAGGCTGATCCTCCAGAAGCAGCAGGGTCACCACGAAGTCGTAATTTTCCGAGAATATCGTCATCTCCCGCACCTCCTCGTGAAACCAAACTCCTGGACCGTGCAGCACGCCGGCCCGACCGTCAGCAAGCGGATCGCGGGTCGCAGCCAACGATGCGGGTGGAACCTCAATCGGACCGCGGGAGGTACGGAAGAAGGCTCCGGTTTTAAGAGCCGGCCCGCTGGCGCGAGACCATAAGATGAAATCGTCGCGTGAAATCACCAGCACTGCGCGACGCTCAGTATAGTCTAGCCATCGCAAGATTGCGGCGATAAGCGAGACTTTATACCGGTCAGCGCAATGAGAAATAGCGTCCAGGTCGATGCGTGCTGTGGGATCGATCTGGCGACGAAAATCGTCAAAGGGCATCAGCAGATACGCTGCGAACTGGTTGGCCTGGTGCTCGATCCGCCCATATTCGGAGTCCCAACGGACGATGTCTTGCTCCCCGCATCGGATGCCTTTTGGGAACTGCATGCGGTGCAGGAGGTAGTGCCCCAGTTCGTGGGCGAGCGTGAAGTTGATCCGGCCTGGGGAGGCAATGGCGCTGTTGTAGACGATGCCCCAGCCAGTCTTCCCAGCCGACGCGCGATAGAGGGCACCATCGAATCCGGGCAGGTTGTCGCCCTTCACCAAGGTGATGGCATCGCCAGGGAATCGCTGGGCGGAGTAGTCACGGGCGATCGCTGGGACGTTGATCGGGAAATGGTCAGGACCGTATGCCGCGTTTAGAAGCGTGGTGAGCTGCACAGCCCACCGCTTTGGCCCGAAGGACTCCGTCATTTTTCGTCTTCATCCCACACATCAACCATGCGGCGGATGCGCTCTTTGGTGCGGGGGTCCATGTTTCGATACTTGCGAAAAAAAGCCTCATCCAGCACTTCAGCGTCGGGGGCGCTTTCCCGGCTATCAACTAGATAATCCGAGGTGACGCCGAGGCTGGCGGCGATCTTGGCTATCTTGTCAGCAGAGGGGCGGGGAGGATTTTTATTCTCCAACTCCCAAATGTAACTTTTGCTGGATTCCGTTAATTCGGCAAGCTTTTCAAGGGTATAGCCCTTATCTCGTCGAAGCTTCCTGACCTTTTCGCCCAGCGATGTGGCCATACGTCGTCCCTCCGGCGGCAAAGTTCAGACTAGACGCACTTTTTCCGCTTGACAAGAAACACGGGGGTCCGCCAGGATCGCGTTCGGAGTTGGCATACTCTTTAGCGTGCTATTAGCGCACTACGGGAATATATGGGGGTGGACAGGGGCATCTCGGCGCCTGATATGGTATCTGGCGGCTGTCGAAACAGGGGCGTGGCTAGGCTGGCGGGCGTCAGTCTGCGGCTTTGAGAAGAGGCGTAGGTGAATCGGCTTACCCGAATTCCGGGGTTCGACAGCTTGATGGGCCCGATGGGTACGCCGCCTGCTGATTTGGCTATCCGGAATGTGTCAACGCTAGTGTGAAGGGCCGTGTCGATGCTTCAGACCTTTGGGAGTGGTACGGGCGCAGCGACGATACACAGCCGGTCGCATCGGCGACTCGCGCGCTTCGTCGACTGGATCAAGGCGCCCTCCGAAACGCGCGAGGCCATCCAGAAGCAGGCCGGCGACATTAGGCGAATTATTGGTAACCAGGCTGTGGCCGACGGGCTGATGGTGTTCCGTACGCCGGAGGCTGGTTCGTTCGCAAAGCGCACCGGTCTTCGCCGGCACATGCGCGGACATTCCGAGATCGAGGGCTAGGATGTCGATTTGCCCTTCGTCGTCCGGCCAAACACTGCGGACGGCGAGCGCATCGAGGAACTGCTGCGCCGGTTCGAGCGATACGCCAACGCGAGCTATCCGGCCACGCCGCACCGAGTGACGGCGAGCTCCGTCGAGCTGCAATTTGTTGTATCGAGACTCAACTACGATCTTGTGCCGATGCTGTCGACCGATCAGCCTGACTATCAGCTTTTACTGAAAAAGGATGGAAGCCGTCGCCTGACTTCGGTCGCCAAACATACAGAATTCGTGCGGCGTCGCACGCGGGAAAGCGATGAATTGGCCGGACGCGTGAAGTTCAACGAGTGCGTTCGGCTGCTCAAATGGTGGCGCTATATCCGCATCGACCGGTCCGGATCGATCGACGAGGTGAGGACAACGTTGATCGAGCTGCTGTGCGCGAGCGCCTATGACAGGCTTGGCGTGGACACCACCTATACGAAAACGCTGGTCAAATGGTTCGCCTGGCTGGCGTCGGTCACCGCGCGCCGTACGAGCGTGAGTTTCAGCGACTACCCATCGGTCGAACCGTTCAATCCTGACGCTCCCGGCAACGCGCTGTGGCAGGTAGTCGATCCGGTCAATGCCAACAACAATGTCGTGCATTCGACCTGGGGCAACGTCGAGCTCGAAGAATTCGCGTCGTGGTTCGCAGACGCCCGCGACGCGATGAGCCGGCTGGTAGCCCATGAGGCCGCCGGCAATGACGGCACGGTCGACGACATCCTCGCCGACTTGTTCGGCAACCCGATCCTTACTCATGGAGCGCTGGCGTGAGCGGTGTTCAGACTGCAACGCGGTCGCAGACCAACAGCTTCACCGAAGCGCGCCTGCGGGCGGTCATGCCTGAGGTCGGGGCCGATTTCACGAACATGGCTGGCGCCGGAGTCATCCCGTTTGCCGTAGCTCAGCGATGGACCGAAGAACTGACCTTCGTGCTCCAGAAGCAGGCCGCGCGCAGGTTTCAGGTCCAGCTCCGCTCGCCCGGACGCGAACCGATTGCGCTCGATTTCCGCGTCAGCAGCGACGGCACTGTTCGTGAAAGCGGCAGGGCGGGCGGCATCGACTATTACGGGCTTCCGGGCGGGACCACGGCAACCTTGTACGTCGACCTTGATGATGGGTCGCGCAACATCACGGAGGTTCGGCTTTACACGAGGCAGCGGGGATGGGGCATCGGTGCGGCCGTCGTTGGCGAGCCGGTGCGTGACCGCGTCTACTCCAAGGAAATCCGCGGGAAGATCGGCGCATGGCCATGACGGAATTGCGGCTCATCGAGACGGTCCATCCGACCAAGGAGGCCTTGCAGGACTTCCAGGCGCTGATGGGCATCGACGCGATCAAGGACGCGCTGGTCGACGAACTGACGCTGATCCTTGACCGCGACCGCCTTGATGCCTGGAGCAGGAAGCACCATCCCGGCGGCCTTGGAATCTTGAAACGCGCACGGTCGAAAGCGCCGCTTATTCTGCTGGCCGGCGATGTCGGCTGCGGCAAGAGTGCACTGGCCTCATGCGTGGCGACCCCGGTCGCGCGGACCATCGATCACCGCATCGTCTGTGTGGAAACGCCCTCCGATATTAGGGGTGGTGGGCTGGTCGGGGAGCTTTCCGCGAACATCACCGACGCTTTCGCACAGACCAAAGCCAAAGCGGAGCAGATCGGCCGCGGCATTCTGGTGCTCGACGAGGCAGACGACCTGGCCACCCGTCGCGGGCAGATGCAGGCGCATCACGAGGACCGCGCCGGGGTCAACGTGCTCATCAAACAGATCGATCAGATTGCGAAGGCCAAGGCGCCGATCGCGGTCATCATGATTACAAACAGAGCAGATGTGCTCGATCCTGCCGTGGTGCGCCGGGCGGCGCTTCGCCTCGACTTTCATCGGCCGGATGACGCCGCGCGCAATGCGATATTCGGACGAATCCTGGAAGGCACAGGCGCGACGGACGAACAAATCCGGGAACTCGTCAAACTGACGGCAAAATCCCCACCCTACACGTTCTCCGACCTCACCGACCGGATCGCGCGCCTGGCCTTGCGCCAAGCCTGGAAGGCCAACGAGCCCTTCGGGATCGCGACGCTGAAGGCAGCAATTGCCATAGTGGAACCGTCACCGCTGATGGAAACCGTGCTTACGCCATGAGCGGACGCCAACGCTCGGACGGCAAAGGCTCAGGCGCCCGGCGAACCTACAGCGACCGGACGCTGAAGCTGCTGTGGGGCCGAGCTGCCGGGCGGTGCGCGATGCCGGAATGCCGGACGGAGCTTTTCGCTGAAGCAACGGACTACGATCCGGTCGTCGTTATCGGCGAGATGGCACACGTCGCTGGGGCAAGCGATTGTGGCCCGCGCGCAGATATCGGACTCAGCGAGAAGGAACGCGATAATTATGAAAATCTAATCCTTCTCTGCCGTAATTGCCACGGTCGCATCGACAAGCAACCGCGATCCAACCCATTCGCTTACCTATTGGCTCTCAAACAGGACCACGAAGCCTGGGTGCGCGCGCAGCTGCCAGAACGCGGCAGATCGAGCACCGGCTGGAAGGCGGTAAGTCTCATCGGGGATCATCCAGTCGATCTTGCGACCGTGGATGCCGCCCTCGCGCCGGACTTCACGAGCGGCGATCCGTTGCGGATTCGAGTCCCAACTGATACCCAGGATTGGCAAGCGGTGGACCGGGGCATCGCGGCGGCGGCGCGGACCTTAATGGCAGGCGGCGACCAATTTGATCAGCGTATTGCCGTTTTCCCGCTCGCGCCAGTGAGCGCATGCTTGTCGCTCGGCTATCATCTGACGAGCCGGCCCAACATCCGACTGTTCCAACATCACCGGGATGACCGAACCTGGGCTTGGCCGCGCTTGGCACCGCCATCTCAGGACCTCGCCATCACTGGACTGGGCGGGGGCGACGCCGAGTGCCCGGTGGTGACATTTCTGTTCCACCTGAGCGCGGTCATCACAAATGCAGTTATCACAGAACTGGTCGAACCTATCGGGCATCGCATCGAAGTCCGGGTGGACACGCCGTCGACAGCTTGGCTGTGTCATCCCGACCAGATCAAATGGGTCGGATCAGCAGCCCGGCGGGCATTTGAGCAAGCGATGCGTGATTTCCCGGCCTGCACGTTGTGGCGTGTACTCTACGCTGGCCCGGCGCCGGTGGCAGTGGCGATAGGGCAGCAAATCAACCCGACAATGTGTCCTCCCGTGCAGCTTTACGAATACCGCCACAAGGAGGCGCCACGTTACCGCCCGAGCATCATGCTTGGCGGCTAAGTAACCTAAGGGACGCTATGTTCCGACCGCACCACACTTGGGCGCACAGCGGACCTCACTGCGACGGACCCGCCCGATTGCCTTTTTGCCAGAATCGACCGCCGACCCTTGCAATGACAGCGTTACTATCCCGCATCCTTCCACTCGTCGCCGAACAGCTCCGGCTGGTCGAAGTCGAGCAGGATCTGCCAGTGCGCCTCGATGTCGCGATTGTAGAACTCGGCGGCGATGCCGGCGGCGAGCCACCCCGCACCGGTGCTGATCCCCGGAATGTCGCCGGCGACCTTGCCGATGCTGAGGCTGGCGCCATGGTTGAAGCAGTGGATGTCGGCCAGGAACGGCGCCGCGCCGGGCTGCTTCTCAGTGAACTGGAAAAGCGACCCGAGATAGGGAAACCCACCGAGCTCGCCACTGGCCAGTTCCGCTGGCGGCGTGTAGCGATCGGACCAGGTAGCGACCGCGTCGGCGTAGGCGGCGATCTCCGGTCGCGCCGTGGTCTCCACCGTGAAGCCGGTCGCGAGAATGACGAAGTCCGCTGGAAACACCTTGCCGCGGCTGGTCAGTACCTCGACGTGGTCGTCGCACACATGCACCGCCTCCACAGCGGACCCGAAATGGAAGAATGCATTGCGATGGCGGCTGACACGCAGCGTTGAATTGCGCGGCGGCGGTGGCCCGGTCTCGTCCGAGTAGTACATCGTCCGCCAGCGCCATGCCTCGGTCATCGTGCGATAGCCGTGGGTGAAGCCGGCGCTGCCGATGCCGGTCAGCTTGTTGATCCGCGGCAGCGTCTTGCGGCGGATCAGCATGCGCAGTTCCGCGCAGCCTGCTTCCAGTGCCTCGCCGGCATTGTCCATCGCCGAGGCACCGCCGCCGACCATGACCACGCGCTTGTCGCGCAGCGCGGCGAAGTCGATCGCGTCCGAAGTGTGCGCCCAGAAACGTCGCGGCACGTCGCGCATAAAGTCGGGAATGCGCGGTTGTCCGAGACCTTCGCGTCCCGTCGCGATCACCACCTTGCGAGTCACGATATGCCCACCGTCCGCCAGTTCGAGAGCCAGCAGCCCATCCAGCGGATCGATGCGCAACACCTCGACGCCGTTCTCGACCGGCAGCGCGAGCACGTGCCGGTACCAGCGCAGATAGTCCATCCACATCACGCGCCGGATCTTGTCGAGCGCCTCCCATTCCGCCGCACCGAACTGCGCGACAAACCACGCGCGGAAGGTGAGCGACGGAATTCCCGCCGCCGGCCCGGTCAACACCTTGGGCGAGCGCAGGGTCTCCATCCGCGCGTAGGTCACCCACGGCCCTTCGAAACCCGCGGGACTGCGATCGAGACAACGGATGTTACGGATGCCGTTGCGCAGCAGCCAGAAGGTCAGCACCAGCCCCGCCATGCCGGCACCGATCACCACGACATCGCTGACCGGATCGCCGCTGGCGTGGGTTGCCGGCACCACCCAGTTCGCCGGCGGATAGTTCAGGCAGGTCAGGTCGAAGCGCACGCGCTGTTCGAGCGCGTCGAGCCCGTCCATTCCTCCCATCAAATTCAGTTGGTCAGGAATGCAGCAATCGCCGGATTCGCCTTCAGCGCCGCCAGTTCCTGCTCGGTCGGCAACTGCGGCCGGTCGCGGAGCGCGTTCACCATGCAGAGGAAGCCGAGTGGCTCGCCGTCGGTGGCGCGGAACTGATGCCAGGTCCAGGACGGGATGGTGACGAGATCGAACGGCTGCAGCGGCCGCACCTCCTCGCCGACCAGGCACTTGCCGTGGCCGCGCAGGATCATCACCGCGTGCATGTGTTCGTGGCGTTCGAGCGTCGAATAGCCGCCGGCCGCCATCTCGAAATAGCGCAGCTCGCAGCCCAGGCTCGTCTCGGCGAACAGCACCTGGCGCGAGATCGCCTTGAACGGCGCCGTGCCGTCCTCCTTGTAGGGCAGGCAGGCGACCTCGTCCCAGCGATAGTCGTGGAACGCGCGGAACGGGGTCTGCTGCTCGATATCCATAGGCAATCACCGATATTCGTGCTGCGCCACCGCGCGGGTGAAAGCGGCGGTCTCCTCAGTCAGCCGCTCGCGTGCGGCGAGCAGGCTGCCACCGATCAGCAACATCGCGTCCGGTCCATAGAAGTCAAGCATCTCGGGCACGCGATCCAGCGTCATGCCGCCGGCCGGCACCGGTATGCTGGGGCGGATGCCGTCCCACGGCGCGCGCGCCAGGCCGGCGAGGCGGCGACAGGTCTCCGGCGTGTAGCCGAAGCGGCCGCCGTGGTTGGGGAAGATCACCGCATCGGCACCCATCAGGCGGAACAGCTTGCCGATCAGCAGGTCCGGCGCGATGCGTGCGGCGCCGCCCATGGTGGGATGGGCGAACAAGGCGATGTCGGGATTTTGCCGCACCAGCGTCTGCATCGTCGCCCACCCGGCGATCATCGGTGCCAGTATGACCGTGTCGATGCCGTGGGTGCGCGCGATGTCGATCTGCCGCCGCATCGCGTCGAGATCGCCGGACAGGCTGGGCACGTAGCAGGTGCGACCGACGCTGCCGGCGATCGCGGCGACACGCCCGGCGAACGGCGAGTACGGTTGATCGGCCAGGCCGTGGTCGTCCTTGATGAAGTCGATGCCGCCGAGGGCGAACTGTTCGGCCAGTTGCGCCAGCCGCGCCGGCGGCACCCCCTGCGGCTTCAGCGCCGAGCAGGTGAGAGCGCGGCCGAACGCACCGGCGCGACGGCGGAGCCCGTCGAGGCCGTGGCGCGGGCCACCGAACGCGGCAGCGAGATCGGCCGGGATGGCCACGTCCAGCAGCACGACATCCGGGTGCAGCGAGGTGTTGCCGAACACCATGTTGAGGAACTGACCGGCATCCTGGCCAATAGTGGCAGTGGCAAGGCCGACGCGGACGTCGAACACGTTGTCGCCGCGAGCCTCAATCGCCTCCACCCGGCCCACGATGTCGCGCAGGATCTCCGGCTCGATGATCGCGGAGACGGGCATCTCCACGCTTTGCTCGACCGCGATTGTCTGAGCGCGTGCCTCGATCGAGGCGGCGTCGGACTGGATGCGATAGGTCACGGTGAAGCGTGGCGCCGTCATGTCGCCGCGCCCCATTGCTCACTGGCGAAGCTACTAGTACCGCTGGACAAAGGTTCTGACCGGTCGTTGCGAGCTTCCCGCTCAACACTTCCGTAACCACCCGTCGGGCGGCATCGGGAAAGGAAGTATTCAAACGCAAATGTAGGCAGATGCACGCCGAACACGCAGATAGAGACAGGCTGAACGACCTGTCGAGACGTGTCATCGGCTGTGCATTCACGGTGCTCAATACGCTCGGCGCAGGATTCCTGGACAAGGTCTATGAGAATGCCCTGGCGCTTGAACTTTTTGCTGCCGGCCTCGCCGTCGTGCAGCAATCCGCCGTCGGGGTGCATTACAACGGCACGGTCGTCGGCGAGCACTTTGCCGACCTCCTGGTCGAGGACAGGCTTCTGATTGAACTGAAGACAGTCAAAGCGCTGGACGACGCGCATCGGACGCAATGCACCAATCATTGGGGCACGACAGCAGTCTATGCAGCCTCTCCGAGCAGTGGCCCGAGCATGCTCGATCGGGCAAAATCCCTGTGCAGAGGTACTAGCCCCGCTGGATCAACTCGATCGACACGTTCTGCGGCGCCGTCAGGAAGGCGATCCGCACACCCGGCCGGATGGTCTTCGGCTCCATGGTGAACGGCACGTCCTTGCCCTTCAGCTCCGCCACCGCGGCGTCGAGGTTCTCCACCGTCAGGCCGATATGCTCCAGACCCATATACGGTATCTGCGGCGGGGCACCGGTCGCGGTGGGGTCCGCCTTGGCGATGAAGATCTTCTGCCCGGTCAGGTTCAGGTCGAACCGCGTCGAGCCATCCGGCTGCGGCGTGCGGATCACCTCGGCGCCCAGCTTGTCCTCGTACCATTGCGCCGTCGTTGCCGGGTCCGGCGAGCGAAGGTGGATGTGTTCCCAGGTGTACTTGGTCATGGCGCGTCCCTCCCGATCGAATGCCCGCATTAACCTCCCGGACTGCCCGGACAGCAAGGGCGCCTTCCCGAACCCGCCATCCGACCCCACAATAGGCGGCATGTCCCGGCGCACCGTTGAGATCACGGCTGACCTCATGCTGCGGGCTTACCGTCACGGCCTGTTCCCAATGGCCGAGACCCGCCTTGGCGAGCGTCTTTACTGGTTGGACCCCGAGCGGCGCGGCGTTCTGCCGCTCGACCGCTTCCACCTGCCGCGCCGCCTCGCCCGTACCGTGCTGTCGGACGTGTTCACCGTGACGGTGGACCGTGACTTCGCCGGCACCATCGCCGGCTGCGCGGATCCCGCCCCCGGCCGCGACGACACCTGGATCAATCCCCAGATCGAGCGCCTGTTCGGCGAACTGCACCAACTCGGCCACGCCCACTCGGTGGAGACCCGCCAGCACGGGCATCTGGTCGGCGGTCTCTACGGTGTGGCGATCGGCGGCGTGTTCTTCGGCGAGAGCATGTTCAGTGGCGCGCGTGACTCGTCCAAGGTGGCACTGGTGCATCTTGTCGCCCGGCTGCGCCTGGGCGGTTTCCGGCTGCTGGACACCCAGTTCGTCACCGCGCATCTGTCGCAGTTCGGCGCCGAGGAGTTGGCGCGGGACGACTACAAGGCGCGGCTGGCCCACGCGCTTACCGTGCCGGCCCACTTCGCTGCCGAACCGGACCCGGCGGACCTGGCAGCCGAAATCCGCCGCCTGGCGGATCGCTGAACCGATGCGGCGTGCCGCCGCCCTGGCGCTGTGCCTGGTGTGGGCATCGCCGGGGTTTGCCGACCAGCCGCTGCTGCGCCCGAGCCGCGACGTCGACGTGACCTACCGTGCCACCGCGCCGCGAGGTGGCAAGGAGATCGAACAGCGGATGCGCTGGCTGGCCGCCTCGCAGACCATGCGCATCGATCCACCCTCCCCCGGCCTGCATGTAATTATCGACTACCCCGCGAGACGAATGAGCGTGGTGCAGGATGCGGCACGATCGGTGGTGGAGATGGCGGCTCCGGACAGTCTGGCGGACATGATCGGCGGCGCGGCGGGGACTGTCTTCGTCCACCGCGGCGGGGCAACGGTGGCGGGCCATGCCTGCGTCGAGTGGCAGACGCAGGATCGCGGGGCGCACCCGGCGCTGGTCTGCATCACCGAGGACGGCGTGCTGCTGCGCGCCGGCACCGCGGAGCAGGTGCGGGTGATCGCGGTCTCGGTGCAGTACACACCGCAGGATCCCGCGGCATTCCGGATCCCGGCCGACTATGAGCGTCAGTCGCCACGGACAGCGCGATGATCCTCCCGTGGCGCGATCGGCACGGCCGATTCCTGCCGCTGAAGGCGGCGGTGCTGGCGGCGAGCTTCGTCCCCGGCGCAGTGCTGGCGTTCTGGTGGGCGAACGGCATGCTGGGCGGCCGGCCGGTGACCGAGGTGCTGCACGGCACCGGCGACTGGGCGATCCGCTACCTGCTGATTTCGCTCGCGATCACGCCGGCAGCGCGCGTGCTCAACTGGCCACGCCTGCTGACGGTGCGGCGGATCGTCGGCCTCACGGCGCTGGCCTATGCGCTGGCGCATCTCACGCTCTACGCGGTGGACCAGAAGTTTCACCTCGGCGTGGTCGCGTCCGAGATCGTGCTACGGTTCTATCTGACGCTCGGCTTCGCCGTCCTGCTCGGGCTCGGCGTTCTTGGCGTGACCTCGACCAACGGCTGGATGCAGCGGCTCGGCCAGCGGTGGAAGCGGCTGCACCGGGCGATCTATGTGCTCGGTGCGGTCGCGCTGCTGCACTACTTCATCCAGTCGAAGTCCAACGTGTCGGAGCCGGTTTTTTTCTCGGGCCTGCTGGTCTGGCTGTTGCTGTGGCGCGCGCTGCCGATGGCCTGGCAGCGCAGCCTGTTCGTGTTGCCGGTGCTGGCCGTGGTTGCGGCGTGCGCTGCCGCCGGCATCGAGTTCGCCTGGTATGGGCTGGCGACCGGGATCAACCCGTGGCGCGTGCTGATGGCCAGCGAGACGCTGCGCTTCGGCCTGCGCCCGGCGCACTACGTGGCGCTGACCGGACTGGCGGTGGTCGTGCTGGCGGGACTGCGGCGGATCAAGGGCCCGATGTGGCCCCACACTGGCACTCCGAGGCGTGCAGCGGTGGCAGGATTTGATCCGGGCAAGCAGGCCCTCTGAGGGTGGTGCGTCAGTTGGCAATCCTGGCGACCTGATCGGACGCTCCGGTACAGGTGCAAGGGGTTCTTTCCGCTGAAGCACTGCGGCGCCCGGCTAGTCTAGGCGCATCTCTCACGGTGCGTGGGTTGCTGCCTGCACGGCGCGCCGCGACACCGCGCCGGGGCGCTGCTGTCATCGTTCACCGGCTGGCTCAGTGGCGTTGTCGGCTCGCTGCGCACGCTATCGCGGCGTCAACCTGCAGTCTGGCGTCGCTGTTGCCCGGCACCCTTGGGTCAAGCCCAGTGGCAGGGCGGCAATCGCCGCCATGGCGGCGCCGCGGCGGCGTCAGTGACGAGGGGCGTGAGAGCGGCGCAGAGGGCGGCGAGCACCTGGCGAGTGACGAAGGGGGGGAGGCCCGAGCACCGTCGAACGGCCGCTGGCGCAGGAAGGCAGCGAAACCCGTTACCGGGTCATGGGGCGACGTTGTGCCGCCGCCCCATAACGCCTCGCGGAAGCTACGACAGTGCGAAGTCGTGGGCGCCGACCCATCGGCAAGGCGTTCTGCCGGACGACGGCTCTGGCCACAGCGGGTAGCCACCTTCCCCGTCCCGCCCGCACATGCGATCCTGCGACCATCCAGACAGGAGGATTCCAATGATCGAACTCTACGGCATGGGCAGCCCGAACGTGGTGAAGATCTACATCGCGCTGGAGGAACTCGGCCTGCCCCACCATGTCCACCCGGTCGATGTGTTCGGCGGCAAGCAGTTCGACGCCGAGTTCCTGAAGCTCAACCCGATGGCCAAGGTCCCCGTCATCACCGACAGCGACGGTCCCGGCGGCAAGCCCTGCACGCTGTTCGAGTCAGGCGCGATCCTGCTGTATCTCGCCGAAAAGACCGGCAAACTGCTGCCCAAGGACATGGCCGCGAAATACGAGGCCATCGAGTGGATGATGGTGCAGATGACCACGCTCGGCCCGATGTTTGGCCAGCATGTGCACTTCGTCCGCTTCGCTCCGCCCGGCAACGACTATTCGAAGAGCCGCTACACCACCCAGGTGCACCGCGTGTTCGAGGCGTATGAGCAACGGCTCGGCGAGAAGTCATGGCTCGGCGGCAGCGAATACGGCATCGCCGACATCGCCTCCTATCCGTGGGCGCGCAACATCCCGACGCTGCTCGGCGCGCCGGCGGCGGAGAAGTACAAGAATGTCATGCGCTGGGTCGGCGTGATCAGCGAGCGTCCGGCGGTGCAGCGCGCGCTCGCCGCGGTCGATGACGTGCGGGCGAAGACCACGCAGTTCGACAAGGCGCAGGCAAACGACCTGGACAAGCTATTCGGCCGCGGTCAGTACGCGGCCGCCTGACCGGCCGGCGACGAAGCGTTCACCTTTCACAGCTACCAGGGCGCCGTGGAACCGGCGCCGTGGGGACTGTGCGATGCCAGACACACCTGTTGAACCGAAGGCTGACGACCCTTACCATCCCGGCCTGGAAACGCGCGTTTCCCGGCTGGAGGACGATGTGCGCGATGTAAAGGCAACGATGGGTCGGCTTGAGTTGCTGGTGACCGAGATCAAGGCGACCCTCGATGCGACGTTGCCGCACCTCGCGACCAAGGCCGAGCTGGCCGAATTGCGCACGGAGCTGAAGGGCGAGCTGGCCCAAATACGCACCGATTTGAATGTCGGCCTCGCAGATAAGCCCAGCAAGACCTACATGTGGGGCGTGCTGACTGCGCTGCTTACCGCCTATGCCTGCGGCCTTGCCGCACTCGCCATCCTGAAATAGCCGCATGCCGCCAGCGTCCTGGCAGGCGCAGGTCTATGCCGCGCTGAAAGCCGCGCGCATCACCCAGCTTGCCTATGTCCCCGACGCCGGTCACGCGTATCTGATCGAGGCCGCGCACGCCGACCCGGCCATGCGCGCCGTCGTGCTCACCACCGAGGAGGAAGGCATCGCGTTCGCCGCCGGCGCCTGGCTGGGCGGGCAGCGCGCGGTGCTGCTGATGCAGTCCTCCGGCGTTGGCAACTGCATCAACATGCTGTCGCTGCCGGTGAACTGCCGCATGCCGTTCCTCACCCTGATCACGATGCGCGGTGAGTGGGCCGAGTTCAATCCGTGGCAGGTGCCGATGGGCACCGCCACGCCTTCCGTGCTCACCGCCGCCGGCGTGCATGTCCACCGCGCCGACCACCCCGGCGACGCGGCCGAGATGGTTGCCGCCTCGGCCGCGCTTGCGTTCGACAGCGCGGTGCCGGTCGCGGTGCTGTTCTCGCAACGGCTGGTCGGCGCCAAGGTTTTTTCGAAGTGAGGAATGACGGCACGCTCGACCGCCGATCCGTCGCCGCGACGCTGCTGCGCGATCCCGGTGACCTGCTCGTGGTCACCGGTCTGGGCGCCCCCAGCTACGATGCCGCCGCTGCTGGCGACCGGCCGCTCAACTTCTATCTCTGGGGGGCCATGGGCGGCGCTGCGATGGTCGGTCTTGGCATCGCGCTGGCGCAGCCGCACCGCCGCGTGCTGGTGCTAACCGGCGACGGCGAGATGCTGATGGGCATGGGATCGCTCGCTACCATCGCGGCCGCCGGTGCGCCGAACCTCGCCATCGCCGTGCTGGATAATGCGCGCTACGGCGAGACCGGCTCGCAACGCAGCCACACCGGCCTTGCCACAGACCTTGCCGCAGTCGCCGCCGCCTGTGGCTGGCCCGCCACCACCACCGCCCACGACATGCAGGAAGTCGAGGCGCTGAGGCCGCGGCTACGGCGGGAGAGCCTCTTTGCCGCAATCCGCATCGCGTCTGACGAGTTGCCGCGGCACCTGCCGCCGCGCGACGGCGCCTACCTCGCGGATCGTTTCCGCCGCGCTCTCGGTATCGCCCAGGATTGAATCCGCCCGATTTGTATCAGTGTGTATCCGCGCCTTGATCGCGCATCCGTCCTGCTGAATTTGACGCTGGCGGCCGGCCGCCGTTTCGCGGACAATGTACGGCTGATAGTGACATGACCAGGACGTCATGCTCGGGAAGGGACGGGGAAGGCTCGGTGTGATATTGTGCGGCGCAACATGCCGCAACCAGGCTGGGTGACGGTGGAGGGGCAGAATTCGGATCATGGCTCAAACGGGAAACCGTGCTCGGCGAACAGGCCTGAAGCTGGCATTTGCGCTCGCGGCACTCGCCGTGGCAGCGATCGGGCTGGGCGGCCGCTCCACCGCGCAACAGCCTCCTGCTCAGGGAGCGCCACCCTCGGTTCCGGTCAGCGTAGCCAAGGTGATCCGGCAGGACGTGCCGCTTTGGGTGCGTGAGCTAGGCACGGTGCAGGCGTTCTATTCCGTGCAGATTCGCCCCAAGGTGGACGGCACCTTGCTGCAGGTGCCGGTCACCGAGGGTCAGGAGGTGAAGCAGGGCGACCTGCTTGCCGTCATCGATCCCAAGCCGTACCAGGCCATGCTCGACGCGGCCACGGCGAAGAAGCAGCAGGACCAGGCCGACCTTACGATGGCCAAACGCGATCTGGAGCGCTACAGCACACTCGCAAAGCAGGATTTCGCCTCGCACCAGCAGGTCGACACCCAGACCGCGCTGGTCAACCATTTGACTGCCGCCATCGCCGCCGATGACGCTCAGGTCGAGGCCACGCAGCTCAATGTCGGCTACAGCTACATTACCGCGCCCTTCCAGGGCCGTGTCGGGCTGCGCACCGTCGATCCCGGCAATTTCGTGCGCGCGGCCGAGGTGACCAGCCTGATGCCGCTGGCGCAAATCCGGCCGATCGCGGTGACATTCACCGTGCCGCAGGATGCGCTGCCGACGGTGCAGGACGCATTGCGCAACGGCAAACCGCAGGTGGTGGCCTATTCCAGCGACGACACGACCGAGCTCGACCGCGGGACATTGCTGACCGTCGACAACGCGATCGACAGCACGACCGGCACGATCAAGCTCAAGGCGACCTTTCCGAACGAGGCCTCGCATCTCTGGCCCGGCCAGTTCGTCAACACGCGCCTGCTGCTCGGCACCGCCAAGGATGCGCTCACCGTGCCGTCGCAGGCGGTGCTGCATGGCCAGGACCGGCTTTACGTCTATGTGCTCAATCCGAACCAGACCGTGTCCGTGCGCACGGTGCAGATCAAGGGCGACGACGGCAAACTCGCCATCCTCACGAACGGGCTGGAAGAAGGGCAGCAGGTCGTCACCGACGGCCAGTCTCGACTGCTGGAAGGCAGCCACGTCGCGGTGCTTCCCGGAGCATCGAAGCAGGCCGGTGGCTGAACCGGTGGTGGAACCAAGCGACGCATGAGCATCTCGACCCCCTTCATCCGGCGTCCGGTCGGAACCTCGCTGTTCATCGCAGCGCTCGTACTGGTGGGCTTGGCGGCCTATCCCCTGCTGCCGGTGGCGCCGCTGCCACGCGTCGACTTCCCGACCATCAACGTCAACGCCAAGTTCCCCGGCGCCAGCCCCGAAACCATGGCGACATCCGTCGCGCAGCCGCTGGAGCGGCAATTCTCGCAGATCGCCGGCGTTGCGCAGATGACCTCGATCAGCGTGTTCGGCTCCAGCCAGATTACCCTGCAGTTCGATCTGGACCGCAACATCGACGCCGCGGCCGGCGATGTACTGTCGGCGATCAACAGCGCCGGTGGCTCGCTGCCAAAAGGCCTGCCTTCGCCGCCGAGCTATTACAAGGTCAATCCGTCCGAGGCGCCGATCCTGATGCTGGCGGTCATCTCCGACACCATGCCGCTGATCGAGGTCGACGATTACGCCGATACGGTGCTGGCACAGCAGATCTCGCAACTGGCCGGCGTCGCCCAGGTGTTCATCTTTGGCGAGCAGAAGCGCGCCGTGCGGGTGCAGGTGGACCCGGCGAAACTGGCCGCCATGGGCCTCACGCTCGAGGATGTGCGGGCCGTGCTGGTCAACGCCACTGTCAATGCACCGAAGGGCACTATCGACACCGCGCAACGCTCGCTGGCGATCTATGATAATGACCAGCTCACCAAGGGCGCGGAATACGACAACGTCATTCTCGGCTGGAAGGCCGGCGCGCCGATCCGGGTGAAGGACATCGGCCAGGCGGTCGATGCACCGGAAAACCAGTTTCTCGGCGGGCTACAGAACGGCAAGCGTGGGATCATCCTGGCGATCTTCAAGCAGCCCGGCGCCAATGTCATCGACACGGTGGAGCGGATCAAGGCGAAGCTGCCGTCGTTGGAAGCCTCCATCCCGCCCGCCATCAAGGTCAGCACGATCGTCGACCGCACGCAGACCATCCGCGCCTCGGTGACCGAGGTCCAGTTCACGCTGATCCTGTCGATCAGCCTCGTCGTGATGGTGATCTTCCTGTTCCTGCGCAATGTCTGGGCCACCATCATTCCGTCGGTCACCGTGCCGGTCGCGCTGATCTGCACCTTCGCGGTGATGTATCTGATGGAGTACAGCCTCGATAACCTGTCGCTGATGGCGCTCACCATCGCGGTCGGCTTCGTGGTCGACGATGCGATCGTGATGCTGGAGAACATCTACCGCCACGTCGAAGAGGGCATGCGGCCGATGGAGGCCGCGCTGAAGGGCGCCGGCGAAATCGGCTTCACCATCGTATCGATCAGCATGTCGCTGGTCGCGGTGTTCATCCCGCTGTTGCTAATGGGCGGCATTGTCGGGCGGCTGTTCCGCGAATTTGCCGTGACGGTGACGATTGCCGTTTTGGTCTCGATGGTGGTGTCCCTGACCCTGACGCCGATGATGTGCTCACGGTTCCTGCACCACCACGAGGGTGGCCATAACCTGCTGTATCGCGTCATTGAGGGGTTCTTCACCGGGATGATCGCGGGGTACCGGCGAACCCTGGACGTCGCGCTGCGCTTCCGCTTCATCACGCTGCTGGTGTTCCTCGGCACTGTGAGCCTGTCAGGCTACCTGTTCGTCAGCGCGCCGAAGGGTTTCTTCCCGGCGCAGGATACCGGCGTGATCATCGGCACCACCGAGGGCGCGCAGGATATCTCCTATAAGCGCATGTACGAACTGCAGAAGAAACTCGTGGGGGTGATCGCCGAGGACCCGGACACAGCCGCCTATGCGTCCAATGTCGGCACGGGCATCAGCGGGCAGACAACCAACAACGGCCGTGTCTTCATCGCGCTGAAGCCATGGGATCAGCGCAAGGGCGGCTCGGTGCAGGAATATATCGCGCGGAACCGGGCGAAGCTCGCCAAGGTCGAGGGCGGCCAGTTCTTCATGCAGGCGATCCCCGATGTACGCGTTGGCGGGCGCATTTCCAAGACCGAGTTCCAGTACACGCTGCAGGATGCCGACTTTGATGAGCTCACCTCCTGGGCACCCAAGGTGCTCGCCCGGCTGCAGTCGCTGCCGATGCTGCGCGACGTGACGACGGACCAGCAGACCGGCGGCGCCACCACCACCATCGTGATCGATCGCGACCAGGCGGCACGGTTCGGCGTGCTGCCGCAGGTGATCGACGATACGCTGTATGACGCGTTCGGTCAGCGCCAGGTCACGCAGTACTTCACGCAGGTGAACTCGTTGCATGTGATCCTGGAGGTGATGCCCGGCCAGGCGTCGGATGTCGAGACCATCAACAAGCTGTACGTGAAGTCGGCCACCGGACAGGCCGTGCCGCTCGGTTCATTCGTGAAATGGTCCACCCTCCCGGTGCGCCCGCTGTCGATCAGCCATCAGAGTATGTTCCCGGCCATCACCATCAGTTTCAATCTGGCGCAGGGCGTGGCACTCGGCGATGCAGTGAACGCCATCACGGCGGCGATGGCGGACATGCGCACGCCGCTGTCGTTGCAGGGATCGTTCCAGGGCACCGCCCAAGCCTTCCAGTCGTCATTGAGCACAATGCCGTATCTGATCGCCGCTGCCTTGATCTCGGTCTACATCATCCTCGGCGTGCTGTACGAGAGCTACATCCTGCCGATCACCATCCTGTCCACGATACCGTCGGCCGGCGTCGGTGCCTTCCTGATGCTGCGTTTCGCCGGTTACGACCTGTCGATCATCGCGATAATTGGCGTGCTTCTGCTGATCGGCATCGTCAAGAAGAACGGCATCATGATGGTGGATTTTGCCATCACCGCCGAACGGCGTGACGGGCAGCCGCCGCTGGAGGCGATCCGCCAAGCCTGCCTGCTGCGTTTCCGGCCGATCCTGATGACCACAATGGCGGCCTTGCTGAGCGGCCTGCCGCTGATGCTGAGCCACGGCGCCGGCTCGGAACTGCGTCGCCCGCTCGGTTTCGCCATGGTCGGCGGTCTGGCATTGAGCCAGATACTGACGCTGTACACCACGCCGGTGATCTATCTGTATCTCGATCGCTTGCAGCACTGGCTGGCGCCCAGACGACAGCGCATGCCGGTACTGGCCGAGAAGATGGGATCGGCCGTCGCGGATTAGTCCGGACCAATCGACGATGGGTTTCGCTGCGCTCAACCCATCCTACCAATGTGCACGGCATACAACGTGTAGGATGGGTTGAGCGCAGCGAAACCCATCGTGTCGCGCCCCGCTGGCGCCATCAGTGGTCACTCGCGAACCGGGATGCTACTGACCATCCACAACTAACCACTGAGGAGCAACCAGGATGGAAGTCCGTCTAGACGGCCGCTGCGCCATCATCACCGGCGCGAGCATGGGTCTTGGCCTCGCCATGGCGAAGGAGTTTGCCGCATCGGGCGCCGATGTGGCCATTCTCGCCCGTCGGCCGGACGTGCTGGAGCAGGCCAAGCAGACCGTTACCGCGACTGCGCATGGCGGCCGCGTCGCCACCTTCGTGTGCGACGTAGCCAAGGCCGAGGACATCCAGACCACCTTTGACGGCGTGATCAAGGCATTCGGCAAGGTCGATATCCTGATCAACAATGCCGGCCAATCGATGGCGATGCTGTCCGAGCAGATCACCGACGAGATCTGGCGCGACGACCTGGAGCTGAAGCTGTTCGCCGCGATCCGGCTCGTGCGTCTGGTGTGGCCGGGCATGAAGCAGCGCAAGTGGGGCCGCATCATCAACGTGCTGAACACCGGGGCGAAGGCGCCGCGCGCCAATGGTGCACCCACCGCGGTGTCGCGCGCCGCCGGCATGGCGTTCATGAAGGTGCTCGCCGGCGAGGGCGCGCAGCACGGCATCCTGGTGAACGGCATGCTGGTCGGCCAGATCGTGTCCGATCAGGTGGCGCGTCGTCACGCGCGCGAAGGCACCAACGTGCCGTTCGAGGAATACATCGCCAGCGTCGGCAAGGGCATCCCGGTCGGCCGCATGGGCAAAGCGGAAGAATTCGCCGCCATGGCATGCTTCCTGTGCTCCGATCACGCAGGCTTCACCACCGGTACCGCGATCAACATGGACGGCGGCGCCTCGCCTGTGGTGTGACGCGCAACCCGGAGGGGTGCAGCCATGGCGAAGATCATCCCCGTTGCGACCTTCGACTGCGTGGTGTTCGGCGCCACCGGCGACCTGACACTGCGCAAGCTGCTGCCCGCGCTTTACTACCGGTTCCGCGACGGCCAGATGCCGCCAGACTCGCACATCATCGCCGCGGCGCGTTCCGACCTGGACGATGACGCCTACCGCAAGCGCGCCAGCAAGGCGCTGCGCGAACATGTTGCGCGGGAAGACCTCGATACCGACACCGCCGATCGGTTCTGCCGGCGCCTCTGCTACGTTCGATTGGACGCGACGGATGCCAAGGCGGACTGGCAGGCACTGGCGGATATTCTCGTCGCCGAGCGCGTGCGTGTGTTCTATCTCGCCACCTCGCCGGACCTCTACGGGCCGATCTGCCGCAACATCGGCGCGCATGGCCTGGTGACCGAGCAATCCCGCGTGGTGCTGGAGAAACCGATCGGCCACGACCTAGTCTCCGCGCGCGAGATCAACGACCAGGTCGGAGCGGTGTTCAGCGAAACGCAGACCTTTCGCATCGATCACTACCTCGGCAAGGAGACGGTGCAGAACCTGCTCGCCCTGCGTTTCGCCAACACGATCTTCGAGCGGCTGTGGAATGCCGATGTGATCGACCACGTGCAGATCACCGTCGCGGAGACGGTCGGCGTGGAGCAGCGCGGCGGCTACTACGACCACTCCGGCGCGCTGCGCGACATGGTGCAGAATCATATGCTGCAGTTGCTATGCCTGGTCGCCATGGAACCGCCGGTGTCGCTGGACGCCGACCGGGTGCGCGACGAAAAGCTGAAGGTGCTGCGCGCGCTGCGCCCGTTCGAACCGCATGAGGCGCTAGGTCTGACCGTGCGCGGCCAGTACACTCAGGGCGCGATCGATGGGCAACCGGTGCCCGGCTACATCGCCGACCTGAATGGCCCCGAAACCAGCCAGACCGAGACCTTCGTCGCACTGAAGGCGGATGTGCGCACCTGGCGCTGGGCGAACGTGCCGTTCTACCTGCGCACCGGAAAGCGCCAGCCGCAAAAAGTGTCGGAGATCGTCATCCAGTACCGCGCGCTGCCGTTCTCGATCTTCCCGCCCGACGCGGCGGAGTGGATGCCGAACAAGCTGATCATCCGGCTGCAGCCTGAGGAGGGCATGCGGCTGGCGATGATGACCAAGGACCCCGGCCCCGGCGGGTTGCGCCTGTCACCCACCGCGCTTGATATCCGCTTCGAGAAGACGTTCGGCATGCGCTTTCCGGATGCGTACGAGCGGCTGTTGATGGACACGGTGCGCGGCAACGCCACGCTGTTCATGCGGCGCGACGAGGTGGAGGCGGCGTGGAGCTGGGTGGAGCCGATCCTGGAGGCCTGGAGCAGCCGTCCGGATCAGCCGCGGCCGTATCCCGCCGGCACCTGGGGCCCCACCGCGGCGATCGCCCTGATCGAGCGCGATGGCCGGACTTGGCACGAGGAGATCGGCTGACGCACAGACTGTTCGCTGTGATTTCCGAGGCGATTAGGAGGCCATCGGAGCCCGGTTCATGGAATTGGCAGGACAGAAACCGGAGGCACTGGCTCTCCACTGGGAGGTCGTCGCTACGGCTCCGCCGCAAACTGCAGGTCGGGCTGCCGAACTGGCACGCTCCAGAGTCCGCCGTCTGAGCCAGGGACAATGCACGCCTCCACGTGGACACCAGGGATGCAGATTCGCGGTAAGGATCGGGACGCTGTTTGTCCAAGGACGCGGCCGTGCCAGCGCAGCACACCACCTAGTCGCTTATGAAAGGCGCATTACGCGCCAGCTTCGGCAGCGGCCTCGCCGGTCCGGAGCCCAAACCTATTGCGGATATCCAATCCTTATGCGAGTGTAAGTATCAGCACTCTGCTTACGAGGAGGCACTGAGGTGATCTCATCCCGTGCACAGGATGCGTGCAGACACGCAATGTGGCTAGTCTGTGGCCTTTTTTTGATCGTCTCTACGCGCGTGGGTCCCCGCCCGCGCCGGACAGTCTGGTATCAGCTCGGATCGCGAGCGACGCGGTCGAAAACGCGGTTCGAGCTTTGCTCCCGCTAAAGCTAGCCCTGTCGTCCCTCAAAACTGCTTCACCGTCAGGCGAAATAAGCGACCTAAAGTTGTGTGGGATTACTCCGACGGGAGCCCACTTCTTAGCGCTCGGAAGTGAGGGGACAGTTCAGGCTGCCAGAGACGTCCGTATGCTGGGTACGGGAGACTGTAAGCAGACTGCTATGTCCCTTGCGTCGAAGTTTTGTGATAGCATTCCGAAACTAATTGGGACTGTAGACGTGTCGTGGTCTGGCTGGAAGCTTATGCTGGAGGCGACAGGGGTTTGGGAATTCCAGAAAAGTTCGACAATGTGTGAGACACGTGCGATTGAAGTCGTGAATGGGATCACGACAATTCCGACTGATGACATTACCCTCGGTTTCTCGCCGGTATACAGGTATGGCGTGGCGATCCGTTTCGGGAATGATCTGCTTGAGGCATGGTTGGTACCGTACGACAGACTGAAATTCTATGACAATTTGAGTTTGAGTTCCCCCAATCTGCCACAACGTTCAACACCGGTAAATCTTGCAGTTAGTGTGCCAATTGATGAGTTGAATCGGCTCTTGCCCCAAGCGCTTTCGCGGAATCCGATACTTCTCGGTGCGCCTAATCTTCCAGACGGCCTTCCCAAGACTTTGGCTTTGAGAACAGGTAGGATCGTTCCGTCACCTGACAATGAGCTCAAACTCGAAGGAGAGATATCGACGGAGGGCGCCGGGGATTACACGGTACTCATCACTTTAGAGGGCGATGAGCTTTCCGTGGCCAGCATTAGCGCATCCTACAAGTCCGAGGTTTGCAATCAGGGCGACATTAGCAAAAGGCTAGAGTGTATTGGTCGCAACGAAATTAGAAAACCACTTGCCGTGGTGCTAGGACAACTACTTACGGGTGTATACCAACACCTCCCGGTACGACCCTTCACCTCCGCCCTGGAGAGCACTGGATCAATTAACGGGCGAGGCATCGCTGTGAGCGGGCTAATGGGGGCCTTGACACAAAGACAAGGCAAGGTCTTGCTTGATGGCTTCCTAGTCATTGAGCAGCGCTGATGATTGACTTTCACCAGCTGAAGGGCCTCGCGAGTTGCGTATGCATAACCATGCTGGTGGAAGGTTGTGCAACTTGTGCAGTAAAACCAGATCCAGGTCCTGGTCCAGGTCTGCCTTTTACAGCTGCAGTAGAAAAGGGCGGCTTTTTGAATACAATGCCAGATCACAAATCCGCATACTCTAGCGACTATGTTTGCCTGGCAGCGGACGGAGCGGTCAAAGCCTACTTCCCGCGCATGCCCTTGGGAGTGGACACTTTGCATAACGGAGACCCCGTCACACTGTCTCCTAAGCCGGGGGTGGTCGGTCAAAGCCCGTGCCCCGGAGAAGCACTTAATGCCCCGATTCAGGCTACCTTTCTTGGGTACCAGAGCATGGCCCACGCGCCCAGCCAATTTGTGATCCTTGCAAGACGCTGAGGACGCCTGGGCTCGGCAACACGGGTGCCACAGCAGGAGTTTGGCTAGGAAATTAGGAGCAGCTGGAGCTAGGACGGAAGCGGTGACAACGCAACAGCCAATACACATGTTCACTTTTCGGGGCTGATCCTGACAAATAGGAGAATGTGATGGCCCGTATTTGGTGCTCTATTGCCGCTGCCATCGCAGCTACGGTAACCCAGTTTGTCACGGTCTCGACCCACGCTGAGATGGGAAAAAAGTTCGACGTGATCATTGGCGCGATGTGCCTTGGAGATCTCCCACGTGAAGCTCGGCGTGTCATCCGGACGATTCAGCATGGCTCCGATGCTTATGAGGATTGGACGCTACAATGGGATGCGCCTCCCGACGACGCAAGGCCTATAATTCGCCTATTTCGAAAGGTGCAGACATCTGATCCAAGTGTGACCTGCCAAGAGATGAAGGGCGACGTTATTCTATCCGGCTATATTGATCAAATAAGACTAACGGCGCGCACCTCAATGCCTGGCAATGCAGCAGCGGCCAGGATAATCGTGGAGCCAGGTGGTCTCAGACTTCAAACTGGGCATGTTAGCTCAGGATTGGCTCCTCTATTTGGGGGAGCGATCGACCTGGCCGGAAGTAAAGCTTGGATAGAGAACCACCTTCGCGTTGCAATTGTCGAAGGATCTCAGCCTGAAGGCGCACTTGAAGTTACCTCTTGGGCCCGAAAAATCCAGAGTGCACGCTTGGCCTTGCAAAATGGTGCCCCAGCCGGAACCTTTGATCTGTCTTCAGGGGAGGAGAATGTTACGCTGCTTATACCACTCGATGGAAGCTACACTGAGTTGCTGAAAGGACGGTTTGTTGGAACCCCAGGACCCGTCACGCTTGACCTATATGACCTCCCGTCGATGTCTTTTCACCAGGTGACGCTGGATCCAGGCCAGCTTTCCATCGAGCGCAATAGGCAGATGACAGCCTTGCATTTAGAAGACTCTGGTCTTACGTTCGCAACAGCCGAAGTTACGTCCAAGCGAACGTCGGTAAGCCTCGGCTTAGGGACAGGGCATATCGCGCACATAACTACCCAAATTTCGCCTTCTGCAGATCTAATAGCAATCACCGACGCGCGCGTTGAAAAGACCGATCTGGAGTCATCAAACTGTGTGACCCTCATCGGGGGGGCACCCTTCATCAAATCCCGACACTGCCTGTCAGACCTTGCGGTTGCCGAGAGAACTTCGGTTAGCTATCGCCTCACGGCAAGTGAGATCGGGTCGTTAGGTGCTTCATACCTACTACAACCGACCGATACGACATCGGCTACCTACTCGGTTATTGCAGACGCCTCCGAAGAGACGTTTGCCGGCAAAGTAACCGAATTTCGAGCGCAAGTCGGAGCATTGCATTTCGAGACATTGCATGAACTTGTTATGTCGAGGGCGTCTCTGTCCGCAACCAGGATCCAAATACCCATCGACATTGACTTACCAAATGGCGGTGGCCAAGTGGTTCGTGATATCGACGGCAGTCAAATTATTCTGGAAGGGCAGCTCGGCCAGTTGCAATTCCACGGAACGATGACCCTGGAAGCAGGAAACCCGAGCTTCTGGCGGGTCGGAGTTGCGAAGGGTGATTTTGCGTTCAAGGCTTGTTCTCTGGTTACTAGTGCGCCTGTTGTTTACGGGGGGCAAACACAATTTATAGGGGCGGGCATAGCCTTCCAAACGCTCACCGACATCCAAGTGGATCAGAGTGGGGCTAGCGGTCAGGTGCTCTTTGCACCAGACGTTACAGTAGTTCTTGATCCACAAATCTCACTTGGCCGTTCCCCCGAGGGGATCACGTTCAAGGCGCCGGCACGCTTTGATGCGAAGGCGAGCTTTTCCATCAACCTGGGCAACGGTGCCGCTGATGTTGAGGCCGGCAGAGTATCGATAGAAAACGCTGCTGCCGTGGTAGAACCGGGCCACCCGGCCACGGTTGGCGATGTCAAGATCGAGGACGGGAGCATTAGGTTTAGCCGTCTCCAGGCCCAATATGCGGGGGGACGCGGTCACGCCGAACTAAGCAAGTTAGAGGTCAGCGCGAAGCGCTTGTCATCAGTCCCGCAGTCGGAAGGAGGGAAAGTAGCCGACCAAGTGAGCTGGTCGGGTCAAGCGCAAGATCTTCTAAGATCGGATCTTCTGGCTGCCGAAGTGGAACGCAGTTCACTGAACGGAAAGCGCCTCAAGCTGGAGCGTGTCGTTATTAGGGATACCTGCATCGCAGTGACTGATGCTACAGTTGGTCGTGAGAATGCCTTCATGGTACACGGTGAGTCCTTGCGAGTTTGTGCTGACATTTGGTCGGATATAGACTTGCACGCTCGATTCACTTTTCGAAATGGTGTGGTGATCGGCCAGACAGACCAAGCCGAGGGTGGCATCGGGATACCTGCGATCGATCTTAACATCACATCGGGACCACCCACGCGGCCAAATGGTGACGGTCGAATTATAACCCGAGACATCAACGTTTCGGCAAATACCCCCATCCCAATCTCCTTCCACTGCATAGGCGTTCCAGACTTCCAACCGATAAACGCTCGCACGAAGATTTCTGCTGCTGCTGCTGTGCTCGGCGTCACATTGACAACCGGCCGCCTTCGAGGAAGCGGAATTATCTCGTTCGTTCGAGGACACCTACAGAATACCAGTGATTACGATTGCAGGGGAGAGTTGATAAACTGGAAGCTGTGGAATGCGGTGAAGGTTAAGACGGATGTTCCGTGCCCGACCTGGTCTGAGCCACTCCGTTTTTGCTTTAAGGAAATCACCGTTATCCCAGAAGGCCGCGTAGCCATCGACTCACGTACTAGAGTGTATTTTCTCTCGGCGGACTTAAGCGCGCCGATACCCCGTTTCGCTATTAATGAGCAAAACGGCACGACCCAGCTAAAGATCTGTGCCGGCCCGTTTGTTCGAGGGACACCGCTTATCTTGGCGTCCTATACCTTTCAGCCCCGGACACAGGGCTGTTCAACGCTCTATACCACTGAGCAGGGAGGGTGAGTCCACAGCGCAACAGTTGGGCAAATTGCGTAAGCCGACCCGAGTGGGAGGATTCCG